>Ga0065178_100873_pt1 | contig 17883 bp, 15 predicted proteins | sample FECB22metaG_FD_59210 | JGI IMG/M metagenome (GOLD analysis project Ga0065178, IMG submission 59210) | Cyanobacterial communities from the Joint Genome Institute, California, USA - FECB-22 (version 2) (version 2) | ecosystem: Environmental > Aquatic > Thermal springs > Hot (42-90C) > Microbial...
AAGGCCAAACGTCCCGCCAACGAAGGGGGCACGGCAGAAGCGGTCGCGATGCTCATGATCGTAAAGGCAGACGTGCAACCAAGCCCTTAGCTTGGCCGCCGCGAGTTCGACACCGCACCGCGCGCGACAACCTCTGGCGTCGGCGCCTTCGGCGATCCCGCAAGACCGCCATCGATGCGGCCGTAGACACGGTTCGACATCCGGCGCAGCCAGATCTCGCTCAGCGTATGCGTGACCGACAGCAGATTGCGCCATGTCAATGCATTAGATGAGCCGCCGCGCCGCTCCTGAGCCGACAGCGCAACCTCCTTGTACGTCGCGCCCTGGCCAAGCAACAGGCAAAGAATGTAGGCCTGGAAACCGAACCCACGCGTATCGGGGTGGTAGCGCATCACGTTGAAGCGACGATGGATGGGCAGGCCATTGTAGTAGTGCAACGAGTTGCCGCTCAGCAGATTCACGATGGTCGTGTAGACGGTCGAGACGATGTGGCGGAACATCGGCTTGTCCTGCACGTGCTCGTAATAGGGTATGATGATATCGGCCTGCCCCAGCGGCTTCAGCACGGTGCGCAGCGTCGATACCATCTCCGAATTGTCGCCGCAGATCGCGCGGTGGTAACGCCCCTTACCGATGAAAGTCGAATCGATGTAGTTCTGCGCCCAGCCCTTGTTGCGGCCGTTCTGCCGGAACACGATGTCCAACTGCGGATGCTGCGCGATGTAACTCCGGATCAGCTCCGGCGAGCTGTCGCGTGAACCGTCGTCGATGATCACCACGTCGTACGTGAGTCCGAGCCCTTCCATTGCGGTCTTCACGGTGTCCAGCGTGGCGACGATGAACTCCTCTTCGTTGTAGCAGGACACGAAGAACGTTATGTCGTACTTGTCGCCCACGTTGCCGGCGGCGATGTCGACGGGGTTGTGAAAGCGAGCGGCAGCCGAACTGACGGTGAATTCATCCTGCATCAAGGGCTCCCGGCCGGTTTCGGCGTGTCCTCCGCGACTCCGAAGCGTGCGATGATCGTGCGGACGTCCTCAGCGACGTCTGAATACATTGTCCAGCCGTTGAGTCGACACGGCAAGTGCTGCGTCTGCTCGATAAGCCCCTTCTGCACGGGGTATGTGTAGTCGTGGCAGCTCACGAAGTCCTCGACCGTGAAGGGTCGGCCGGTCGTCTCGTAACGCCGCCCGGCGGCTGTGAAGTTGTTCACATAGGCGAGGCGCGGATCCATGACCTTGATGGTCGCCGGGCTCGTGAACATGCGCGGGATCATGCCGTAGTCGACGTTGGCAAAGTGCTTGCGAGCATACCTCGCGATTCCCGAGGCGCTGGTGAACAGCGGATGGATGAACACCGAATGGATCTCCACGCCACCGTTGACTGGCCAGAACAGCTCGCGTGGATGCTTGCCGAAGTCGACGTTCTCACTCGCCAGCACCTGGGACCGGAAATAGTGGTGGGCATGCTCGACGGCCAGCGTCGCCAGCTCCTCGGTCGACATGCGGATGGGCCCCTCGTCGCCGAAGCGTGCGTCGAGTGCGGGCAAGAAAGTCTCGCTTTCCGCCACGATGTTGCCACCACCGCAGCATTCGTAGCCCTGCCGCCGGTAGTTGGCCATGTTGTTCAACGAACCGTCGGCAACGATGGCATCGACCGGAATCATGAACAGGTGCGAGCGCGCACCCTGGGCGAAGTAGATCGAACAGTGATCGAGCATTCCATACAGGATGTAGAAATGCTGAACGAGATGTCCGCGGCGCAGGATGCCGATCAGCTCGGGTGGAACGACGGTGAACTGGACGTCGGCATACCGGCCGAGCTCGCGGAACACAGCATGCGCGCGCATGCTCGCTTCGCCGGCGGCGTCGGTCACGATGGCCATGACAATGCGGCCCTGGGCACTGAGGGCCGGCAGGTTGCCCGGCGACAGCATCGAACGGACATTGTACTTTAGGAAGTTGCCGACATACTCATCCCCCCAGACGATGCAGCCCATCGTGAAGATGTCGGTGTCCGGGTGTCTGGCCCGATAGGCCTCCCCACGCTGGCGATTCACTTGGTATTGGCAATCGCAGAACTCGCTGAAAGTCTTGACCTCGGGCCGCAGCGGCAGGTCGAAGCGGCGCACGAGATGCAGCAACTCGGCAAACAGGCCGAGACGCAGCATGCTGACCCAAAGCCAGTCCAGCGACTGCTGCTCGGCTTCCGTCCCCTCGTAAATCACCTCGTCGGCGAGGATCACCCGACGAATCTCCCTGATCCGTGTCTCGACATCGGTCGTGCAGCCATCCGCGACCTCACGCTTGAACAGGGCGTCGGTATCGGCCGCGAGGGAGGCAAGAGTCGCGGGTGGAGGTGGCGCAACTTCGACAGCGACGTTTTGTGGCTCTAGCCCGAGGGCCGAACGGACTTGGCGGATCAGCTTCTCGAGCCCAAGCACACTCGACCGCCCTTGTCGGTTTCCGTTTGCGGAATTTCCAGTATTGTCCGCGAGCCCAACCACATTCTCGACCAGTCGTGATATTTTGTCTTGCCCGAGGGCTTCCCGCATCACCAGGGGCCAAATGCTCCAGGCGCCACCCGTATTGGCGCGGCGGCTGCACTAGCATCGCGGCGACCTTCGGGCAAGCCGCGACCCCGGCCCGCGATGACGTGGACAGCGATGCGCTGCGCTGACACGCCGCTGCAATTGGCCCGCAGTCGCGCTGCTTATTCGACACCTACCCTAGCGCTTCCAGTGAAATCAACTATCATCCGCTCGCCACCCCAGGGCGTGGCCGGCCGACCTGCGTGCTTCTGAGGCGATGAATCGCAACAAACGATGTTGAGTGACGAGAGCAAGGCCGCGATGCCGATGGAAAGCGCGTTCCGGCCCCGGGCGCAGCCGCGCAAGGGGTCCAGGGTGGTCACCCTGGCCAAGGTGGCGGTAACGCTCCTGATCATCGGCTACATCGCCCATACCGTCGATCTGTCGGCGGCCGTCCGGCGCGCTGCCAGCCAGGACCTGCCGTTGGTCGCCCTGGCCGGATTGATCCTAGTGCTTCAGGTCGGCCTCGGCGGCACCCGCTGGCTGATCATCTTGCGCAGCCTGGGTGCCTACCCGCCCGTAGGCGATACACTCAAGCTCTTCTACGTTTCGATCTTCTTCAACTCATGGGTCCCGGGCGGCATCGGCGGCGACGTCGTGCGCGCCTGGCTGTCCTACCGGCGCAGCATCCCGGCTCAGACCGCGATCACCTCGGTCATCCTCGACCGCGTCGCGGCTCTCGTTGCTGTCGCCACCCTCGTGTTGGTGACCACCCCCGCCTTTCTGGCCCGAGTCGGTTTCTCGATGACGATGCTGGTGCCGATCGTCATCTCGATGGTGGGCCTGATCGGCCTTGTCGTGGCCGCACAACTCGAGCGGCTGCCCGAACGCTGGCTGCGCTTTCGCCTCTTGCGGCTGCTGGCCGATCTCGGCCGCTCGGTCCGCCGCGTGTTTCTTCGCCCTAGCACTTTGTTTCCGCTGGTCGGCATCGCGGTCCTCGGCCAGACTGCGCTCGGGGTTGGCACCTACGTGATGGCCGTCAGTCTCAGCATGAACGTCTCGCTCCTCGAATGCGTGGTCCTGATGCAGCCGGTCGCGCTCGTTGCCAATTTGCCCATTACCATCGGCGGCTGGGGTGTGCGCGAATCGGCGATGATCACCCTGTTCGGCCTGATCGGCGTGCCGGCAAGCGCCAGCCTGCTGCTCTCGGTGCAACTCGGCCTGCTGCTGCTGGTTATGGCTCTTCCTGGGGGCCTGCTGTGGCTCCTGATGAAGCCTGAAACCCATGCAGCACCAGCATCGACGCCGTGAGCCCGCATACTCCTCATTCCTGTCGGGCTGCCGCTCTTCCAAGGTGAACTGCATCCATGCTGGTGACCAACTTCCATGTGAAATACGCGCTCTACAAGATCGTGTGCGCGTTCTACCAGCTGGCGGACGTCGGCCGCGTGCATCCGGCACGGGAACGCACGTTGCGCGCCCTCAATCGGACCGTGGACTACGTCGAACAGGCCATGCCCGACGCGCTGGGCTTCGAGAACCAGCGCGAGCTCACCGCTTACGCGCTGTCGGAGACCAAGGTCGAGGGCCACTATCTGGAATTCGGCGTGTTCACCGGCGGCACCATGCGCTTCATTGCCAAGCGCATTGGCGGCCGCAAGATCCACGGGTTCGACAGCTTCGAGGGCCTGCCCGAGGGCTGGGGCGGCTTCAATCTCGGCAAGAAGGCTTTCGACGTCGGCGGGCGCCTGCCCCGCGTGCCTGCCAATGTCGAGCTGCATGCCGGCTGGTTCGACAAGACGCTGCCCGCCTGGGTGGCGGCCAATCCCGGCCCCGTCGCGTTCATCCATGTCGACTGCGACCTCTACAGCTCGACCAAGACGATCTTCGACCTCCTGGGCGACCGGATGGTGCCCGGAACGACCATCCTGTTCGACGAGTACTTCAACTATCCGAACTGGGAAAGGCACGAGTTCAAGGCGTTCCAGGAACTCGTAGCCGAGCGGCGCATGAAGTACACGTACCTCGCCTACGCCCGCCAGCAGGTCCTGGTGCGGATCGATTCGGTCGCGACATGAAGTCAGTTGTGGAGCGCTGATGGCGGTATTGCTATACGCGGCCGGCTTATTCGCGTTGGTCTTGGCGATCCACGTTGCCTGGTGGCGTATCAAGGTGCCGCGCCAGCAGCTTGCCGCACTTCTCGGCATCATCCTGACATCGGCCGCTGTGGGATTCACCGTCCTCGCGCTTGTCGGTCAGACTCGCGATGGGCTTCCCTTACCCCGCCTCGTGCTGTCGATCATGCTGTTCGGCAGCTTCGGCGTAGTCTACCTCATCTTATTCACTGCGCTCGAGGCTGACAGCCCCACGCTCACAATCCTGGGCCTGATCGCAAGCGCTGGCGAGCGGGGCATCCATCGCGAGGAGCTTGCACGGGCCATGGGGCAGCACTCATATGTGCGGGTCCGTGTGGATCAGATGATTGCCGACCGAATGGCCATCGAGACGCCGACCGGCATGCGCCTTGGTACGCACGGTCTCTGGCTTAGCTCTCTAGTGCTTCTCTACCGTCGACTCCTGGGGCGCACTTATGCCGGCGGCTGACGCGGGAGCAGCGGCAGACTATTGGCTACTCGTCGCTCCCGTGGCCGGCACAGTGGTAAACATTTTTGCCCAGCTCATACTGGCGCGTGTTATGTCGGGGCAGCGCTTGCTGCTATTGATCGTTATCGCCTTCGCCATTGGCCTCGCCGTGACGGCCACCGTAGCCTTTTGGGCTCTCCGCCTCGGCGAGGTCGCGTTGTTCGACGGAATCGCTCTGGGCACCAGCGTGCTTTTGATCTACGGCGCCGCCGGACTGGTGATGTTCGCCTTGATCAATCTTGGCGAGACCTCACTTCGCATCCGTATGATGAAGCTACTGCGCGAGGCGCGGGAAGACATCACGCGAGAGCAGCTGATCGCCGACTACGACGATGCCGCCCTAGTGGCCGTTCGCCTGAAGCGGCTGGAGGACAAGGCGCAGGCTCGCGTCGTGGCCGATGTCTTCTTCCCTCGTCGGTCTTTGCTGTTCATGGCGTCAGCTATGGTGCGGCTCATGAAGCGGATTGTCTATGGCCGCCGTCATTTGGCTGCCAACGTCGAGTGACGCGAGCTCTTCCATACAGTCGTATGGGGCGCAATGCGCCCAAGACACACATCAGGAGGGTGCTTCGGCCGCTTGGTGCGTTTGATCTCGTTCTCATTCTCGGCGTTACGAACCAACGCCTTGGGGCTTTCGCATCTTGGCGGCCCTCGCGGCTCGAAACGAGCTCAGCTTGCCCAAAGGCAGCCTGGAGCTAGCAGTCTGCGGAAAAACCTACCACGAATCTGGGAATGATGATTCCGTAGCGGACGTTTGCTGTGGAGCGTATCGATTCGCGGCGAGTTTCACGACCAAGGGGGGTTGTTTCCCTATGTCGATCCCGAGAAGCGGGCGCGATTTCGCGGCTGGCTTTTCGTTGATTCTGAAGGCTTTCGGGGGTAATGAAGCCGACCAGCGAGAGGCCATCTCGTCGTCAGTAGATTTGCTTCTGGTCAACTCGCTTCGCAGGTGGACGTCACCGTTCCGTTCCGGCTGAAAACGAGGTCCGACTGCATGAATGATGCCCTTTCGAACCCCTTCGACAGCCCTTTGGGTCGGAGGGGGACAAGCTCCGAACAGGCCGCCCGTTCAACCTCCTGGAACAACGAATCGACCAAACGCGCGCTCAAGGGGCTGCGCGGCGAGCTTAGCCGGATTCCCGAAGTCGCCGCCTATACGACGCTCAGCCGAAGCAAGAAGCATAGCTGGCCGGACCTGCTCTTCGCCGCGGTCACGATGCTCGGGGGTATCGGACTTGTCATCCATGGATCCAATCAGAATCTGCTGGAGTCGTTGGCCGGGACCGTTCTGTTGGTACTGGCGCTTTCCTGCGTGGCCGCGCTAAACCACGAGGGCTGGCATAGGCACCTGAGCGCGAGCGAGCGCGTTAATGACATTCTGAGCGGGTGGATCCTCAGCCCGCTGCTCGTCGCCGATTTTGAAGTTCAGCAGCGCAATCATCTGCAACACCATGCCTATCTGGGAGAGGATGCCGATCCGGATGGTCAACTCTACCGGATGTCGACTAAAACGTTCGTGCTGATGCTGCTTGGCCGGGCGATGGTCATTCCGTATCTGCTCAAGGTCGCCGGACTTTGCCAGGAAGCATCCGCGAATCGCGCGGCGGAGCGCCTTCTTCGCGGTTCCAGCCTGCTTCGTATCGCCCTGGTTCATGGCATATGGTTCATCGTGGTTTCGGTCGGTGCGTGGCTTGCCAGTGGCGATCTTCTGGCGGCCGCGGCGGCCGTATTGTTCGGCCATTTGCTGCCCCTTATGCTCGCCAGCTTCATGATCGCGATCCGCGGTCATCGTGAGCATTACGTCGACGAGGTCACCGCCAAGACAGTCACATGCGACACGGACTGCGTCTTCATCGAACGCTGGTTGATCGCTGGAGGTCGGTTCAACTGGCATGCCTGCCACCACCTGTTCCCCGAAATTCCCCAGCGCCGTCTGCCGCAGCTCGGGAAACTCATAAGAAGGCACGGCGATGTCGCCCGCCACTACGATGATCTCGGCTCACCGATTGCGGCCAGGGCAAGTTATTTTTCGGCTATTCCAGATCGCCGGATGGCGACCTTGGACTCGACGAGAGGAGCTTTAGGCAGAAAGGGCATGCGAAGCTGATAATGTCTGCCGATATCGAATTGACGCCGGTCCCGAATTGTCCGATCTGCGGCGTGGCAGAGCGCGATTTTGCCTTTGCCGGGCGTGAACACGAATACGACAATACGACCACGTTGCTCTTCAATTTCTTCCGGTGCCGAAACTGTAGAACGGTGTACCCCGACCCCCGGCCCGCCGAAAGCAGCCTGTCCGTCATCTACCCGCCCAACTATTACTCTCGCGCGGCGGGCGTGAACGCTTCACCTGATGCACTTGATCTGACCTCCTTTGTCGGGCGGACACTGCACAAGATGGCTGTCGATAGAATTGCCGGGAATCTTTCCCCCTACCTTCGGCTCGGCCCTGGCCACACGCTTCTCGACATTGGCTGCGGAAGCGGCAGGCACCTCAAGAGCATCCAGATCGAGACAGGCTGCCACGCTGAGGGCCTGGATTTCGAAATTGGCGATGAATTACTGCAGAAGTATTGCGCCCCGCCCCTCGTGCTGCGTCGCGGTGACTTCCTTTCCTATGACTTCGGCGAACAGCGATATGACGTCGTATACGCTGCGCACCTTATCGAGCACGTCGCCGATCCGATCGCTTTTTTGAGGAAGATTGACAGCATCCTAAAGCCCGGTGGCATCTGTGTGCTGGAAACGCCGAATGAAGATTGCCTCGGAGCACGCATCTTTGGAGCAGACTGGGGCGGGAATCACATTCCGCGTCATTGGTTTCTACCCAATCCGCGATCCGCCGAGATCATGGTTAAACGAGCGGCGCCTGACTCTCTTTCCCTGCTGAAAGTGAAGTTCATCCCGATCACTTTCGTGATCTGGAGCCTTCACTCGTTCCTGGTGACAAGAGGCTTCAAGCGTCTCGCCGATGTCCTGTTTCCATCCGATGACCGCTATATGAAAACGACGCCAGTCAACGTGATGCGGCACGGCCTTGCCCATGTGGTAAGTCGGCTCGAAGGCCTCATCACGCGAAAAACGGCGTGCATGATCACGGTGATTGGCAAACGAAGCGCCGCAAATGCCACTCCCTGATTTGAGCGCCGCCCCGCGTCGCGTTCATGCGGCAGGGTCGTCCGGGATGAATGCCGGAGCGATCCCGCGTCGCCGGTGCTACGAGCGGACTCGGTCGCGCAGCCGTTGTCTGCTTGCCTTTCAACTTCAACTCGTTGCGAGGTCTTTCAGGGCAGTTCCTGTTTTCTCACTGGCTTCCTGGCCGTCCTATTCTACCTCGGGTTCATTGACGTATACGACAATCAGTATTTCCAGAGAGGAGTTACTGGAATCTACAACGCCTTTCGCGTTGTCTTCATCGCTTACTTTTTCTGGTCGTCTACTTCGCGGCACAAAGGATATTGCTCTTCGTCGCCGGTGATCGTTCGGTCGCCGAGATCGACCTTCACGACAGGATCTTCGTCGGCGCCGCCGCGCTGATCTATGCGCGACGTGCAGAAGGCGGGGATGCAGGGCTGGAGTTGTATAGACGTCCGCCACGCGGTGCGGATCGACGGTCTACGCCCTCGCGAGGCGGCGCGGCAGCTCGGGATCCACCCGCGCAAGCTTCGTGCTTTTCGCAATCATGAACCTCGGGGAAACGTCGCCGCGAATCGCATGATGCGGGTGCCGCTGAGAATCTCGCGAAAAGACTCGATCGCCAGACATGACGATCGGGCACCATATCACTATCCATCTTCAGCGGCTGCAGGACAACGCGCACGCCCGCGTTGTCGATGGGTTCATTGTTTTGGACCGTCGTCTCTTCTTGGGAGCCGCCGGGATCCGTTTGCTGCAACGTATCATTTACGAAAGACGCTAGGGTTTGCTCGAACCTGTCGAATCAGAACCGGCGTCACTGCCAGTCCGGCGCCAAGCCAACAGTGTCGGCGTTTCGGCGACGACCTTGAAGTTGCTCCGCAGCATGGGTAGCAGGCTTTGCGCCATGTCGGGATTGGTGATGCCTAGCGTGTCAGCGGGATAGCGCGGCAGCAGGATAAGGTCGACATCCTGCAGCGAATCCCTTAGCTGCCGCTCGGTAAAGAGCACGGCACTCGGCAAGAAATGGAACTTCGAAGCCCGTCTCGCTTCAATGAGGGTGGTCCAGTCCTGGAACGCCAGAAGCGCGACCCGTTCCGTCGGCTTTGTAAGCCTATCGACCAACTCGACATCGAGCGGCGACACGGGGGTGGCCGTGCAACCCGTGCGGGCACCGCAAGGATATCTTTCAGGCCCGCCCAGCAGATAGTTCACCACGGTTGGATGGGTCCGGTAGGCCGGGATTGCGTAGAGACTGGGATTGCGTTGGTCGGTGATCGTGCAAAGAAACAGCAATAGCAGCAGCGCCAAGCCGAACGTCGCTTCCGCTTGCGGCGACCAGCGCTGAAGGGTCAACTCTTTCGAACCAATTCTAAATGAAAATCGAGCGGAGCCGCTCCGTAGTTGGGGAAGCTGCTCGAGAAGAGCGCGCATCCACCACGCGACCACGACAAGCAAGCAGAGGGCGTTGACCTGCCATAGCCCTACGATCGACATGTTGACGAATTTGGCAGTCATGAACAGACCAACGAGCGCTACCATCGCAAGCGCGGCGAGCTCGGTTCGTGGACAGGGCGGACTTGATAGTCGAGTCGACGCCGCGACCCAGCCGATGCTGGCCAACGCGATGCCAGGCGAAGCGATATTATAGATCCAGTGGTAGCCGCCCCGCCATTCGATCGACCAAGCGCCGATACCGCCCGTAAACAACAACAAAGGCTCTAGCATGCGCAGTAGGTACTCGACTTGCAATACGCCGGGGCCGAAGGCGATCACACTCCAGACCAGGAAGAGAACAAGCGTCGCCGCGCCGAGCGCGACTGTCCGTGCCACCGGGATGAGAAAACCCGGGCCCATGATGACGGCAACAATCGCGGTGGCGGCGCAGATGAAAATGCCGGTCTCGGTATTCAAGAAGATCGCGCCGGCGAGAGCGGCGGCCAGAGGCAGCATCGCTGGCCAGCTGAAATCGCACCGGACCCAGTGGACGAATAACATGACGCATATGATCAGAAGCGGATAGCGCGCAGACGTGCTCGACGGCGCATAAAGCGGGCTCGAGGTTCCGAACTGCAACATGAGGCAGGCCAGCCCGACAACAAGCGCCCATGACCAACTTCGCAAGAACCAACGCAGAAAGAAAAGCAAGGAGAGCTGGAAGACCAGGATCTCCGCGAGAATGAACCATACAGCGTTCACCATGGTCTTCGTCGCGGTCGGCGCCAGGAAGAAAGAGAAGAGCCACGGCGTGCCGACGCTGTATTGGGTGAAATAATCGATCCCCGGAACCAGATTCTTGCCAAACGAATAAGTGGCCGGGCCGATCATGAACGACGCCATGTGCATGTCGAAGCCGATAGAGGCCGCGATGCTCGTCGCCTCGAGCGGTATAACAAATACCGCCATGATCAGGACGCAGATGGTACCCGCAATAAACGGCCTGACCATTCCGCGCTTCATCGAAGCTGGCGATGTACGGCCGTTCAAGCCATTTGCCGGTTTGCTGCGTGGCAGGGCGTCGCCGACGAGTCGCCTTGTGAACCAAACCCCGGCCCCGAGAACGAGGATCGCCAACACCGCGTAGGCCGCGGCAACCAGACGCTGCGAGGTCATAGCAGCGCCAATCACCAGGGTGGCGCCCGGGACGAGGGCTACCAGGAAGATCACTGAAAAAAAGGTGGGACGGCGACCGCCGAAGGACTGCGCAGCGCCAACCCAGCCCAACGTTCCGCCGAAGATCAGCGTGAGCAAGAAGAATGCCATTTCGCGCTCTTCGTGGCGCCCTTGCGGTTTCACCCATTCGAGCACGCCATACCTGGTCGTCGCAAAGCCTTCAGCGGGAGCGGGGAAAATGAGGCACGCGGCCGCCAATGCCAGCGCCGCGCCCATCGATACGCCGAGCAACGCACCGATGAGACGCGAGAAGTCCTCCCGACTAAGCCGATCCATTGAGAGGACCGAAGTCCCGGTTCATCGGTGAAGTATGAACTTTCGCCCGACCACCGAATAAGGTCCTCAGTCGGTGAATCCGACATGGCTTGGCTGTGTAGTCCGCCCACGCCTCCCTTTCGCCGTACTCCGGCGAGCCTGGATTGCAATACCAATCGTCGACGAACACGACACAGCAATCCGAGTAGGTCTGCCTGCCGATCAGGTACTCCAGCACGCTTGCCGCACTCTCGTAGAGATCGCTGTCGATGCTCACGACCGCGAAGCGAAGGTCGCTCGTAAAGGGCGGCAGCATCTCGTTGAACCATCCTGCCGTGACCTCCACCTGGTCACGCGCCAGGATGGCGGCGCACGTGTCATGACGCTCCTCAGCGGTCAGACCACGGGCCACACCCGGCCCCCAAACATCGGCCGCAACTTGGGGAGACGCGGCATCGACGGGGCTATTCATTTACGGAAAGCCCTGAAGCTATCGAACAGATACGACGAACGTTTAGCGATTCCATGGTCTTGCTCAGACAAGCGGTAGCGGGCCGGTTTATATCTCAAATGTCGCCTAAGGCCTTTAGACACACTGTGAGTTTTATAACAGCAATGGGTGTCGAGTATCCCTATGCTAGATCGCCTCGTCGTAGTACGACGGTCATGTTCGAGGTCTGTCCCGTAAGCTTCAGGCCGATCCAGTCGAATACTGCAAAGAAGCTCAGCAGCACGAATGGCTTGAGGCCCGCCACGAAGCAGTCTCGGGGCTCGAAGATAGCTGCGAGCCTGGGTGACCGCTCGAGAAGGACATTGTGCATCGTCCACACCCATTGGGTCGGCGCCGGAGTGAACTGCGTTTCGAGAATCTTGAAGCCGGCGAGCGCGCCCATCTTGGAGATCGTTGCCGGATTGAAGAACGTGAAATGTCGTGGAATATGGTAGGAACCCCATGTGCCGTTGACGAAGTATCGCGCATCCCACGAGTCGCGATTAGGAGTCTCGAGAATCAGGATGCCTCCGGGCCGCAGCGTCTTGGCGGCCTTCTTCACGACGGCCACCGGGTCCGTGACGTGTTCGATGACATTGGAAAGATTGACGACGTCGAACTGGCGGTCGAAGTCGACATCCTCAAAAAGGCCGCAAAAAACCGTGTGGCCTCGCTTCTGCGCAGCTTTGCAGACATCGGGATTGATATCGACGCCAAATGTCCTGATTCGACCGGGATCGGCGGACTTGAACAGGTAGAGCATCCATCCGTCGCCGCACCCAACATCCAGGAGATCGACATGCTCACGATCGTCGAGGTGCCTTAGGAGCGATCGTATCCGCCGGCCGTGAACGCGGTGGCGAAGCCGTTGGGCGATGCCGAGCTCTTCTGGATTGGTGTCCATGTTGTAAGAGTAGTAGTCGGCCGGATAGATCGTCCCAAGCTCCTCCACCACCGGCCGAGGATTGAGGTAGCGCAATCCACACTCCTGACATTCCACCACCGTGAAAACGTCATCGCTGACGTAGTACTCGCGGTCGACTCCCGCGGCGACCTTTAGATTGTTGGTGGATCCGCAGATATAGCATTTCAGGTCGACGGTCTTGATCGGACGCTTGAGCATTCGCTAGAGGGCCCGCAAATAGATTGCCAGCGAAGAGAGGTACGATCGCCGCCATTGGATTGCGCTGGCGGCCTCCGATTCGCGGATCAGCGCCGAAAGCTGACGGAGTCTATAGTACGGGACAAAAGGGAACATGTGATGTTCCGCATGATAATTCATTCCGAACGGCGCGATGAGCGTTCGTTCGACTGGGTTCGACAGCGTCGAAATGAGCCGCGAACCGGCGTTTTGATCGGGCCTCGGTTCGGCGTGCTCGCCGAACTGCCGGAACGCGTCGAAAAACGATACGAGCGTCGCCAGAGGCAGAAGCCACAACGCGAAGTACGCCCACCATATTCCTGCGGCAGTAAAGACCCCGAACATCGCGGCCTGCGCCATGAGAACTGGGCCGTAGCTCGCAAGCACCCCTTCCGACTTCCTAGTTGATGGCTTCCTTGGATCGCTGAAGACCGAGTGGCCAAGGCGGCGGAGGACGATAACCCGCACAAAGTGGACGACCAGAGCGACGAAGCTACCCTTGGGGGACGGTTCGCCGAAGCAGTAGAATTGGAAGGCGGGATCGTCAGTACTCCCCACCGTCTGATGATGCGCCAGGTGTAGCGCCTGCGAACGCAAGAATGGCGTGCCGCAAGGAGCGCCAATCAGCCATTTCGAGATGAGGTTGTTGATCGATCGGCGCGGATGCAGCAGCGAATGCTGCCCATCGTGCATTAGAACCAGAATCGCGTACTGCTGGGTTGCGATAACAACAAAGCACGCAACGGCTACCGGAACGGTCGGCACCATGGCACATGCACCGATGGCGGCGCCAATGAGCGCCCACGAGCGGCACAGATCAAACCATATTCGCGTTGTCGAATATACAGCCAGCGACTTCGCCTTGGTGGCGAGCGCCGCTTTGTCGTACCCAGGGCCTCCAGTGCGTGCACTCCTAACCCGCTCCAATGCCGCTGGAGAGGCTTGAGACCCGCAGGCACTTGACCGATCAAACGCTTTCATCCACCCAAAAGTAGCAACGACGGTCCTTCCATGCCACCATTAGTTCGCTAAGGCAGGAAAAGTACGCTCGTTGTACTCGTCTTCGAAAATGTTCCTATGAGTTACCCTGGCTATCGCCACTTTGCGCGCCTCAGCGGTGCAGGATGAACTTGCGGCCGACGATGGCGTACGGCCCCCAATCTGTGAAGCGTACCTTGTACTTCGCCGTATAATCGGCCCACGCCTTCTGCTCGCCGAAGTCGGGCGAGCCGCGGTTGCAATACCAGTCGTCGAAGAACACGGCACAGCCATCGGAATAGGTCTGCTTGCCGAGCAGGTATTCGAGCACGCTGGCGGTGCTCTCGTAGAGATCGCAATCGATGCTGACCAGGGCGAAGCGCAGGTCGCTCGATAGCTTCGGCAGCGTCTCGTTGTACCAACCCGGCACGACCTTGATGCGGTCCGCGCCCAGGATCGCCGCGCAGCTGTCGTGCAACTCGCTTGCCGTCAGGCCCCGCGCGACGCCCGGCCCCCAGACGTTGGTGGCGACGTGCGGCGACGAGGCATCCACCGGATTGTTGGTCCTGGGGAAGCCCTCGAAACTGTCGAACAGGTAGAGCAGGCGCCGGTCGATGCCGTGCATGCGTTCGGACAGCGAATAGCGCTGGTCGCCGTCGAGCATGGCATGGGCGATCGTGGCGGCCGTCGAGCCCGACATCGTGCCGAATTCGGCGATGTGGCCGGGAACGGCGCTGATGTAGGCGTACTCGACCCCCAGAGTGAGCGCCTCGAAGGCCAGGCGCTGTCCCAATCCCGTCTCCGGCCGCACCACGCTGCGGACGGGCTCGGATGGATGGGCTTTTGGCTCGGTCGAATTCATTTCGCTCGTCACTCAAGGATTGGGACACGCGGCAACCTAGTGCAGGTCAACCCGCGGTGCCAGCGCTCGATCACAGAAGTCAAACCTGCCGGTTCGACGCGACGAAGCGGAAATCGGTCGGCAGATCGCGTCACCGGCCCATGATCTTCGCGGCCACGGCCAAGGGCATCGGGATGAATACGCGCACCGCGGGCCACCTGCGCCGGGGCCAGCAGCCGGACGACAGGAGCTCGGCCCTGAAGCCCACGTCCCCGATGACGTAGGACGGTCTGAGCGCTTCGAAGCACGTACAATGCAATGCCGCAAAACAGAATACCTCGCCCACCGGGTCGAGGCCGGCCGGCCGGCTGATAGTGCACAATACGCCTCAGCCCAACAAGAACGTCAGTTCCTGCTCAAGGGACTTGCAGGCGCGCCGTTGCGGATGATGGTATATCGCGATTTGATCGTGCGGAATTGTGGTATGCTCGCAATAATGGAGCTGATGCAGAAACAGCAGAAGGCCGAGGTTGGATCACTCACTGGCCTTCGAGGCGTCGCAGCACTGATGGTGGTGTGTGGCCACTACTTCCATTGGACGGCCGTGACGCCGGCCGCTGCCCTTCCGGCATGGTTGGCTCCCTGGGCGGGCGCCTTGCCGGGCATCGGCATGTCGATCTTTTTCACGCTGAGCGGCTACGTTATCGCACTGAGCTATAGCCACTGGGATTGGGGGTCGCAGCCGATCTTCAATTTCGTTCGCTTTTTCCTTTACCGCTTCGCACGGCTCTACCCGGCCTTCTTCGTCTTTGCCGTCGTTGTGGTGATGCGGGCACCACGTCTGCACGATCTCGGCGACGCCAACGTTCTCGTCTACATCGCGCCGCATTTCCTCCTGGTGCATTCGTGGTTGCCGGTGAAATACGCTGGAGAGTTCGCAGGCAGCGGCCCTTTCAACGTTTCGTGGAGCCTCAGCACCGAGTGCGGGCTTTACCTCATCTTCGCCTTGGCAGCGATCGCGGCGGCCTACCTGCCGAATTGGCGGCGGCGCGCGCTGGTGGTGACGGTGCTGTTCTCGCTGGTGACGCTCAGCCTGCTGTTGCTGGCCTGGATGCTGCGCGGGGAGATCAAGCCCGCTGGGTGGAGCGATGCCCAATGGTCGGGCTGGCTGTTCTACGTCTCGCCCTTCGGGATCATCGTGCAGTTCGGCATCGGCGTCATCGCCTACCGCCTCTCGCAGCAGCCGTTGACCGAACAGCGGGCGCGGCTGTGCAGCAATATCGGCGCGGCGGGCCTCGTCGCTGTCTACCTGATGTGCGTCGCCGGCATCGTACAGGAGCAAGTCCAGCAAGCGCTGCTCAGCGGTCTCAGCTGCGGCTTACTGATGGTGGGCGGGCGCTCTTCGAGCTTGATCAATCAGCAGTTGACACGCCACGCAATTCGCTACGTCGGCGAGATTTCGTATTCGCTTTATCTGTTCCACTTCCTGGTACCGGGGCTCGCCTTTCATGGCCAGTACCCGACGCTGGACACGGCCGCAGCATGCTACTATGCGGCGAACTTCGCCATTTCTCTGGGCTTCGCGGTGATAGTGGCGACGGGCGTCTATCGGCTCGTCGAAGTGCCGGGTCGGCGCGCCCTTCGCGCCGTTGCTGACCGGGTACTGGGCGTGGCGCCTGTGCCGCGCTCCTGCACCTCCCGGATCACGGCAAAGCCATAGCGTTAGCTTTCGCAGCATAGACGGATCGTGCCGGGTTTGGCGATCCGCAGCGTTGCCTTGCCCTTCCCGGCCCGCTCCAACACGTTCGGGAAGTTCGGCGGGTCTGACCGCTTTCCGTATCTCGACTGCTGCCGCGCGAAGGCTTCAACCTGGAGCGAAGCAAATCCTCCCTATGGTCAACCAACAGCACAGTATGTATTTTTCGTCTGCCAGCAGCGCAGAACGTACCTATCGAGCATATGTCGAATGTCCGCCCTCAAAACTTCACCAGCAGCATTCGGGCATATCTGGGCGGTTTCATGTTCGTAGCCGCCTTTCGGAGTACCCTTGATACTTTGCTTGCCAAGCGTCTGGGGGTCCGTCGGGAAACTCCGGACCAGGAGGCGATCGACTGGTCGGCGGCTCTGAACGCGGTACTCATGCTGCCGGTGGGCGCACTCCTATCCCTGAGCTTGCATCCGATCGTAAGTCGGGCGCGATTCGTTTCAGGGTCCGAGGTCGTCGTTGATTGGCAAAGGCCGACGCCATCCACGGCAGCAACGCATTACATGCTGGGCGTCGTGTTCTGCTTTCTGTTGTCGACATGGGGCGCCATGTACCGACCACTGCCCAGGTTCCGGCTGGGCCCGTGGAGCGCGGTTTGTGTCACGCTTACGCTTCTTTCGGTGATGCTGGCCTGCATCAGCCTGTTGTCGCAGGAGGTCATCTACAAGAACGGAAGGGCGTGGCCCGCGTGGGTCGCACTGATAGCCTACATCACACTACTTGCTTGCTATCGAAAAGCATCTCTGCCGGAAACGACCGGCAACGGTAGGGCGGGTACTTTTTTCCCAGCCGAGAGATCGATGCCCATGTCCATAATCGGGCATCTTGGCGACGTTGGCGCCGTGGTATTCTTCTTTCTGGTTTTTTGGCCGTATCCCTTCAGTGCGCTGCTCGACGGTTGGGACTTGAAGAACGCGCACGCGATCTCTTACCTGATCGGCCCCGCGCTGCTGTCGCAAGTGCCGGGCAATCTTCCGAACGTCAATTACTTCTCCCAATACAGCCTCGGCGTCCCGTACATTTTTTCCTGGGCACTGAGTTCTGACATAGCCCAAGTCGTCAGTCGTTACCTGTACGGTATGACAGTCGGCATGGTTCTGTTTACCGCGCTGTACTACTACCTCGTGTCGAGGTTGTACTCGAGCCGGTTCTGGGGATTCGTCTTTACGTTGCTTATGCTGGTTTTACTGGCGCACTCGATTCCCTGGAGTGAGCCGAGCAGCTCTCCGCTCCGGTTCGCATTTTTCCCGCTCTGTGCCATCGCACTTCTGAAGTATGGCCTTGAGAATCCACGATCTGCAGCCACCGGCGGCCTGTTGAGCGCGCTTGCGATCATTAACAATACGGAGACCGGAATACATACGGCACTTGCATTCGCTACCGTGTTGTTCGTGGCCTCGCCGTCATGGAAGCAATTCCTCCAACGTTCCGT
>Ga0065178_100882_pt1 | contig 17370 bp, 17 predicted proteins | sample FECB22metaG_FD_59210 | JGI IMG/M metagenome (GOLD analysis project Ga0065178, IMG submission 59210) | Cyanobacterial communities from the Joint Genome Institute, California, USA - FECB-22 (version 2) (version 2) | ecosystem: Environmental > Aquatic > Thermal springs > Hot (42-90C) > Microbial...
GCCCCGGACCGCGGCGATGGTGAACGCCCGGACCCGGCCGACCCGGGTGAAGGACTCGTAGACGACCGACAGCCCGGTGTAGGTGGCGTCGTCGGCCGGATCGGCGCCCGCACCGGCCAGGGTGCCGGTGTGCGCCCCGGCGCAGAACCGGCCGTCGGCGCCGCGGATCACCAGCGCCCCGACGCTGTCGTCCGCGTCGACCCGCTCCAGGGCCGCCACCATCTCGCCCGCCATCTGGGGCGTCAGCGCGTTGCGCCGCTCCGGTGCGTTCAGCGTCAGGACCGCGACACCGTCGCCGACCTCGAGATCTACCTCCACCGTTCCTCCTGTGTCCTGTCGGTCATTCCGCGACCACGCCGGCCGCGATCAGCTCGTCGATCTGCTCGCCGGTCATCTCCAGCCCACCCAGCACCTCCCTGGTGTGCGCCCCTGGCCGGGTCACGACCGGACCCGCGGTGGTGACCCAGCCGCTCATCCGCGGGACCGGCCCGACCTGGCCGGGTGCGGGCAGTACCCCTCGCCGGTGTGCGGTGGCGAAGGCGTCGGGGAGCGACCGGACCGGTGCCACCGCGGTGTCGACCGCGCCGAGCCGGTCCAGCCAGGTGTCCAGCGGGGCCTCGGCGAAGGTCGCGGTGAACACCGTGCGCATCTCGTCCCACCGGGTCGGGTCGTTCTGCAGCGCGATCAGCTCGGGCCGGCCGAGCGCCGTGCAGAGGTTCGCGAAGAACTTCGGCTCCAGCGCGCCGACCGAGATCCACCGGTCGTCGGAGGTGCGGTAGCAGTCGTAGAAGGGCACCGCGCCGGAGAGCAGCCCACCGCCCCACGACGGGTCGGGTGCCCCGGCGTCGACCCAGGCGGGAACCACCTGCAGCAGGCTCAGCAGGCCCTCGTACATCGACACGTCGACGTGGGTGCCGCGGCCGGTGCTCGCCCGGCCGGTCAGCCCGGCGAGGATGCCGAACGCGGCGAGCAGCCCGCCGGCGGCGTAGTCGGCGGCCATGTTCAGCGGGATCCCGGGACGCTGGCCGGCCCGGGTGGTGGCCGAGAGGAGCCCGGCCTCGGCGATGTAGTTGAGGTCGTGGCCCGCGTGCTGGGCGAGCTCGCCGGTCTGCCCGTACCCGGTGAGCGAGCAGTAGACCAGCCCGGGGCTGGTGGCCGACAGCGCCGGGTATCCGAGTCCGAGCCGCTCGCAGACGCCCGGGCGGAACCCCTCCACGAACACGTCGCTGCGCGCGGCGAGCCGCAGCGCGATGTCCAGGCCGGCCGGATCCTTGAGGTTCACCACGATCGAGCGGCGTGACCGGTGCAGGGGGCTGAGCCCGAGGCGGCGCGCCTCGCGTCCCCCGTGCACCCCCAGGTCGCCCACGCCGCTCCCGGGCCGGGCCGCCGGTGGGGCCTCGAGCGTGATCACGTCGGCACCGAGGTCGCCGAGCAGCGTCGTCGCGAACGGGCCCGGCGCGAGCGCCGAGAGGTCGAGCACCCGGATCCCGGCCAGTGGTCCCGTGCCTGCGGTCATGTCGTGGGCCTCCCGTGGTGTGGCTGGTGGACCGGGCCGTCGAACAGCTGGACCGGGCCGTCGAACAGCTGGACCGGGCCGTCGAACAGCGCCGCGGCCAGGCGGGCCCGGTGGGCGGCCGGCGTCCCGCACGCGAGCTCGAGCGCCTTGCCGCGGGTGAGCCACAGATGCAGGTCGTGCTCCCGGGTGAAGCCGATGCCACCGTGGCACTGCAGGGCGTGCTCGTTGGCCGACCGCCCTGCGTCGGAGGCGGCGACGGCGGCGACCGCTGCCGCCGTGGAGGCGTCCGGGTCGCCGACGGCGAGCAGGTGGGCGGCGACGTGCACGGCCGGCCGGGCCATCTCGACGGCCACGTGGGCGTTGGCGAGGCGGTGCTTGACGGCCTGGAACGATCCCACCGGGCGGCCGAACTGGTGGCGCTGCCCGACGTGGCCGACCGTGGACCCGACCAGGTGGGACGCGACGCCGAGCAGCAGCGCCGCGTTGGCGACCGCCGCCCGGTCGAGCAGTCGCCGGACCGGACCGGTACCGGGCAGCAGCGTGTCCGGGCCGGTGTCGGCGGACACGGTCGCCAGCCGCCGGGAGCGATCGAACGCGGGCTGGGCGACGCTGGCCCAGCGTCCGCGCTCGACGGCGTGCAGGCCGTCGGGCGCCGCCACGAGCAGCAGGTCGGCGTCGGCGGCGGCAGCCACCAGCGGATGGCCGGGCAGGGCCACGGTGGCCACGGCCGCACCCGACGCGATCGCGGGCAGCCAGCGCTCGCGCTGCGCGTCGGAGCCGCACTCGGCCAGGGTCAGCGCGGCCAGGGCGGTCTCGGCCAGTGGCGCGGGCAGGGCGACCCGGCCCGCCTCCTCCAGCAGCACCGCGACCTCCAGGTCGGCGCAGCCCAGACCGCCGAACCGCTCCGGCACGGCGACGCCGAGGAAGCCGACCTCGGCGAGCTGGGCCCACAGCGTGCGGTCGAGCCCGGCCCCGTCGTCCCAGGCGGCGCGGACCCGCGACGGTGGGCACTGCGCCGTGAGGAAGGAGCGCGCCCCGGCGGCGAGCGAGCGCTGGTCCGGGGTCAGGTCGAGGTCCACCGGGGCTCCCTCGGCAGGCCGAGCACGCGCTCGGAGATGATGTTGCGCTGCACCTCGCTGGTGCCGGCGAAAATGCGGGCCGCCCGCGCGTGCCAGTAGCGGCGGTGCAGCCCGGGCGCGGCCAGGTTCAGCGACGCCTCCGGCGTCAGCTCGGCGAGCGGGCCGAGGATGCGCAGCGCCGTCTCGAAGATCCGGGCCTCCATCTCCGACCAGTACAGCTTGGTGATGCTCGCCTGGGCGTCGGCGGGTGCACCGGCCGCCATCCGGCCCGTCACGAGTTCGACGTGCCGGCGGAACTGCTGCACCTCGACGAACCGGGCGGCGACCTCGTCGCGCACCACGGGGTCGTCGGCCACCCCGGCCCGGCGGGCCAGCTCCACCAGGTCGTCGACGTCGCGGGCGAAGCGGGCGTGGTCGCCGAGCCCGCCGCGCTCGAAGCCCAGCGTGGACATGGCCACCGCCCAGCCGTGCCCGATCTCGCCGACGACGTCGGCCAGCGGCACCCGGACCCCGGTGAGGAACACCTCGGAGAAGCCCGGCTCGCCGTGCAGCTGGCGGATCGGGCGCAGCTCGACCCCGGGGGAGTCCATGTCGATCATCACGAAGGTGAGGCCGCGGTGCCGCTGCTGCTGCGGGTCCGTGCGGACCAGCGCGAACATCCACCGGGCGAACGCCGAGAGCGAGGTCCGGACCTTCTGCCCGGTGATCACCAGCTCGTCGCCGTCGCGCTCGCCGCGGGTGCGGACGGCGGCCAGGTCGCTGCCGGCGTCGGGTTCGGAGAAGCCCTGGCACCACAGCTGGTCGCAGCTGAGCATCCCGGGCAGCCAGCGCTGCTGCTGGTCGGGAGTGCCGAGCGCCATGATGGTGGGTCCGGCCATGCCCAACGCCAGCCGGTTGAGGCGTACCGGAGCGCCCGCGCGCACGTACTCCTCCCCGAACAGGGCCTGCTCGATGAGCCCCGCGCCCCCGCCGCCGTGCTCGCGCGGCCAGTGCAGCGCCGCGTAGCCGGCGTCGTGCAGCTGCCGCTCCCACACCCGGTGCGCGGCCACCCCCTCCGCGGTGTAGGGCGGAGGCAGCGGCTCCGTCGGGACGTGGGCCGCCAGCCAGTCGCGGGCCCGCGCACGGAAGGACGTCTGCGCGGGGGAGTAGGTGAGGTCCACCTCAGATCCTCGTGATCATCGGCCAGAGCTCGTCCGGGCCGGCGCTGACCACCGCGCGTCCGAGCTCGGCGGCCCAGTGCTCGTCGGACCCGAACTCCTCGCGCCACGACCACAGCCGCCGCGTCAGGTGGTGCAGGCGGTGCTCCTGGGTGAAGCCGATGGCGCCGTGCACCTGGTGGGCGATGCGGGCCGCCGGGCCGGCCGCCGCGCTGGTGCGGGCCTTCGCGGCGGCGACCGCCAGCCCGTGGTCGACCGGGTCCGAGCCGCGCGAGAGCGAGGCGACGGCCGCGTCGGCGGCCGCACCGGCCGCGGCGGCCAGGCCCGCGAGCACCGCGACCTGGTGGGCGACGGCCTGGAACCGGCCGATCGGGCGACCGAACTGCTCGCGCTCGCCGGCGTGGCGCACGGTCAGCTCCAGCACCGTGCCCAGCGCGCCGGCGATCTGCACCGCCCTGGCCAGCGCCCCCAGCCGGTGGAGCCGTGCTGCGGTGCCCGCCGGGACCTCCGCGACGTCGTCGGTGGGGATCTCCGTCCGAGCCGACACCAGGTCGTCGCGCGGCTCGCCTGCCAGGTTGTCGCCGGCGGCCAGCGTGAGGTGCGCCGGGTCGAGCAACGCGACCAGCTCGGGACGGTGCCCCCCGCCGTCCCCGGCGACCAGGATGCGGGTGGCGAACCTGGCGTAGGGCACCCGCGGCGCGGTCCCGTCCAGCACCACCCCCGACCCGGTCCGCCGGATTGTCAACCCCGGCCCGACCGCGACCGTGCTCGGCCCCTGCGGGAACGCCAGCCCGGACACCGCGCACCCGGCGGCGACCGGGAACAGCGCCTCGGCCAGCGGCACCGGCCCGGCGTGTGCGGCGACCACGCGCAGCACGGCCGCCGCGTCGGCCGGCTCCCCGCCGGATCCGCCGAGGTGCTCGGGCACCCCGACCGCGGACAGGCCGGTCGCGGCCAGCGCGCCCCAGAGCGCCTCGCTCCACGAGCCCTCGGCGGCGGCGACGGCCTCGGGCGGGCAGTGGTCGGCCATGATCTCGCCGACGGTCCGCTCCAGCAGCGCCCGGTCATCGGGCGACCCCGCACTCACCGCAGCCCCAACCCGCGGGCCACGATCCCGCGCAGCACCTCGTTGGTGCCTCCGCGCAGGGTGAACCCCGGCGCGTGCAGCACGGCGCGGGCCAGCTCGCGGGCGAACGGGTCGGCGGCGGTGGCGCTCGGCTCCACCGGGGCCACCGAGCGCGCCACGTCGATGATCTCGTTCTCCAGTGTCGTGCCGAGGTCCTTGACCAGCGCGGCGGCCACGTCCGGAGCCTCACCGCGGTCCAGCGCGGCGGCGATCTGCACCGAGAGCCTGCGCAGTGTCCACAGCTGGGCGACCAGCTGCCCGATGGCCACCGCCTGGCGCCGGTCGTCGGGATCGGCCACCCGGACGAGCGCGACCAGCAGCGGCAGCGTGGACAGGAACCGCTCCGGACCGCTGCGCTCGAACGCCAGCTCGGAGGTGACCTGGCGCCATCCGGAGCCGATCTCGCCGAGGACCATGTCGTCGCCCACGAACACGTCCTCGAGGAGGACCTCGTTGAAGTGGTGCTCGCCGTCGAGCAGTCGGATCGGGGAGATGGTCAGCCCCGGCGAGCGCAGGTCGACGATGAACTGGCTCAGCCCGTCGTGGCGGGCGGCGTCGTCGCGCGGCGAGGTGCGGCACAGCGTGATCATGTAGTCGCACTGGTGGGCCTGGCTGGTCCAGACCTTGGTCCCGTTGAGCCGCCACCCGGCACCGTCGCGGCGCGCCGTGGTCCGCACCGAGGCCAGGTCCGACCCGCTGTCGGGCTCGCTCATCCCGATCGCGAAGAAGGACCGGCCGCGGGCCATCTCCGGCAGCAACCGCTCGCGCTGCTCCTCGGTGCCGTAGCGCAGCAGCGCCGGACCGCTCTGCCGGTCGGTCACCCAGTGCGCGACCACCGGCGCCCCGGCGGCGAGCAGTTCCTCGATCACCACGAAGCGGTGCAGCGACGGCTGTTCGTGGCCGCCGTAGCGGCGCGGCCAGGTCATCCCCAGCCAGCCGCGGTCGCCGAGCCTGCCGGAGAACCCGGCGTCGAACCCGGCCAGCCAGGCGTCGCTGGTGCCCTGGATGGTGCCGCGCTCGCGCTCGGCCCGGAGGAACTCCCGGACCTCGCCCCGCAGCGCCTCGGCCGTCGGCGGCAGCCCGGCGTCGGGCAGCCGGATCGTCGCGGTCGTCGTCGACGTCGCGGGCATGCTCAGCGCCACGGCGAGAAGTCGGGCTTGCGCTTCTCCATGAAGGCCTGCGAGCCCTCGGTCTGCTCGCCGGAGGCGAAGAACCCGGGGTTGACCTGGTTGAGGATGGTGAACCGCTCCTGCTCCTCGCGGATGTGCGCGGTCGAGTCGTCGAACGATTTCTTGATCAGCTTGAGCACGGTGGGGCTGAGCGCGAGCAGCTCCGCGCACCAGCGTTCGACCTCGGCGTCGAGCTCCTCGGCGGGCACGACGGCGTTGACCAGGCCCCAGTCCAGCGCCTGCTGGGCGGTGTAGCGGCGGCAGAGCATCCAGATCTCCTTCGCCCGCTTCATCCCGACGACCGTCCACAGGTGGCTCACCAGCCAGCCCTCCGCCGGGCTGGCCACGCGCGGGCCGTTCTGACCAAACACCGACCGGTCCGAGGCGATCGTGAGGTCGGTGACGTAGGCCATGTGGTGGCCGCCGCCGATCGCGTAGCCGTCGACGCGGGCGATCACCGGCTTGAGGCATTCCCGGAAGGCGCGGTAGAGCTCCTTCATCAGCTTGTCGAACGAGTCGTCGCCGGCGCGGAAGGTGTCCTCGTTCTCGACGCTCACGTCGCCGCCCGCGGAGAACGCGCGCTCGCCCGCGCCGGTCAGCACGATGACGCCGACCTGGCTGTCCGCGCCCGCCCGCCAGATCGCGTGTGCGAGCTCCCTGACCGTGTGCGGGGTGAACGCGTTGAGCTTCTCGGGCCGGTTGATCGTCACCCGCGCGACCGCGTCCTTGACCTCGTACAGGATGTCGGAATACTCCTCGACCGTTGCGGTCATGATCCGGCGCCTCCCGTGTCGGGTATGATGATTACGAGGATCGTAGGGATGTCGTGGGGGCGAAGTCCACCACTCGTGCGCCCCGCCGATGATGCTGAGGAGACGACATGACCGGTGCAGCCGGACAGCCAGCCGACGGGGACGCCCGCCGGATCGCATTCGTGACCGGCGGCGCCGGGGGGATCGGTACCGCGATCTGCCGGCAGCTCGCGGCGGCGGGTCGCGTCGTCGCCGTCGCCGACCTGTCGCGGGAGGCGGCCGAGAAGGTGGCCGCCGACATCGACGGCATCGGTGTCCCGCTCGACGTGACCGATCCCGACTCGGTGGCTGCGGCGGTCGCCGAGACCACCGAACGGCTCGGCGCCCCGACGATCGTGATCAACGTGGCGGGCTGGGACGAGCTCAAGCCGTTCCTGGAGACCGACGAGGACTTCACCCACAAGGTGCTGGAGATCAACCTCAACGGCCCGATCAGGGTGCTGCGGGCCACCCTGCCGGCCATGGTCGAGGCCCGGTACGGCCGCGTGGTCAACATCGCCTCCGACGCGGGCCGCGTCGGCTCGTCGATGGAGTCGGTGTACTCCGGGGCCAAGAGCGGCGTCATCGGGTTCACCAAGACCATCGCGCGGGAGTTCGCGAAGCACGGCATCTCGGCCAACACGGTCTGCCCCGGACCCACCGACACCCCGCTGCTGCGCCAGATCACCGCAGGCGAGCGCTCCGGGAACATCATCGCCGCGATGACCAAGGCGGTGCCGATGCGGAGGATGGGCACCCCCGACGACGTCGCGCCGGCCGTGGTGTTCCTCGCCTCGGACGCGGCGGGTTACATCACCGGTCAGACGCTGTCGGCCAGTGGCGGGCTGACGATGAGCGGCTGACCTGCCGCCGGTGGACGCCCAGCGGCAGCGGACCGGTCCCGGCACGTCCTCGCCCGGGGCCGTCCGCTACAGGTGCAGGCCGATGTTGTCGATGAGGTGGGTCGTGCCCAGCCGTGCGGCCACCAGCAGCCGGGCCGGGCCGGGCCCCGGGTCGACGTCCAGCGCGGCGCCGCGCAGCTCCAGGTAGTCCACCGCGAGGCCACCGTCCCGCTCGAGCACCGCCCGCGCCGCGTCGAGCACGGCGGCCGGACCGTCCGCCGCCGCGGCGGCGCCCGCCGTCAGCGCGCGGTACAGCGTCGCGGCGCGGGAGCGTTCGGCCGGGGTGAGGTACACGTTGCGGCTGGACAGGGCCAGCCCGTCCGGCTCCCGGACGGTGGGGACGGGCACCACGGACAGCGGGAAGTTCAGGTCGCGCACCATCCGGGTGATCAGCGCGAGCTGCTGGTAGTCCTTCTCGCCGAAGTACGCGAGGTCCGGTGAGACGATGTGGAACAGCTTCGCGACGACGGTGAGCACCCCGGCGAAGTGGCCGGGCCGGACGGCACCCTCCAGCTGCGCGCCCAGCGGGCCCGGCACGACGGTGGTGTCCGCACCCTCGGGGTACATGTCCCCGACCCCGGGCAGGAACACCAGCTCGACGCCCTCGTCCCGGCACGCGGCGAGATCGGCCTCCAGCGGTCGCGGGTAGCGGTCGAGGTCCTCCCCGGCCCCGAACTGCAGCGGGTTGACGAAGATCGACACGACCGTCGCCGCGTCGCCGTCGGCCCGGTGGGCGTGTCGGATCAGCTCGCGGTGCCCGGCGTGCAGCGCACCCATCGTCGGCACGAACGCGATGCGGCGGCCGCTCGCGCGCAGGGCCCGCACGGCCGTGCCGATGTCCTCGGGGGTGCGGTGGACCTGCGGCCCGCCACCGGTGCGGGGATCGGGTGTCCGGGTGTCCACAGGTCCTCCTCGTCGAGGTCCGCCCGCCGGGCCGCTCCTCGTTGCGGCGCCCAGATCCGCCGGGTCAGGCCGACGGGTGCCGGTCGAAGCCCTCGTAGCCGTTCGCCGCGACATCCTCGCACGTGCGACGGTAGAGACCGAAGCTGCCGAAGAAGAACAGCGGCCTGCGCGCCTTGCCGGGGATGTTCGCCCCGTCGTACCAGCTCCCCGACGGCCCGGCAACGATGCGCTCGGCCTGGGCCCGCACGTGGTCCGCCCACCGCTGCTGAGCCTCGTACCGGGCCTCGACCACGGCGAGATCGCGGCGCAGGGCGTCCTCGATGCAGGCGGCGATCCACTCGACGTGGTGCTCGATGGACACCGGCAGGTTGCCGAAGGTGGCGCCGGGACCGGTGATGGTGAACATGTTGGGGAACCCGGCGACGGCCAGTCCCAGGTAGGTGCTCGGCCCCTCGGCCCACGCGTCGCGCAGCGCCCGGCCGCCGCGGCCGGTGATGTCGATCCTCGTGGTCGACGAGTGTCACGTCGTCCCGGTTGTAGGTCTCGCAGTAGTGGGTGTCGATGATCGGCCGCCGACCGCCGAACGGATGGTCGGTCGGCATCAGATTCGCGGCCGTGTCCGGGTCGGACACGGTCTCGCGGATCTTCTGCCGGACGAAGTCGGCGGCGAGGTCGTTGGCCCTGATGTCGGTGGCCAGGTCGCGGTAGGAGCCGAACACGAACCGGAACCCGCCCTGGTCCCCACAGCTCCTCGAACGTCTCCCGGACCTCCTCGGGGGTGGCTTCCACTGCCGAGCGGCCGTTGTGCTGCCACGGGAAGCCGCTGAGCGCCTTGGCCTTCGCCCGAATCGCGTCGTAGTCGGCCCTGATCCCTTCCAGCACCGCTCGGTCGACGGTGTGGTGGCGCGCGAGCACGGTCCGGGTGCCGCCCCCGGTGACGAGGAACCGGGTGACAGATCCATCCGGATCATCATCCTGGTAGTGCAGGTCGGCAAGACTGCTCCCGTCGGGTGGACGACGTGGATCCCACCCGACCGTCGTCGACCCACGTGCCGGTGCACGCGCGGGGCGCGAGTTGCTCGGGCAGGCCGATCGGAGACTCGCAGGCGATCGCGCAGGCTGCCGGGCCGCCGGCGGACGCCGCCCGCCTGTCGACCTACCGGGCCGCGACGCTGGTCGCGCGGGGACGGCCCGCGCGGCGGCAGGTGGTGATGGCCGAGCTGTTCCGTCCGAGACCGCCGTCGACGTCGCGGGCAAGGGCATGCAGGTGCTCGGCGGCTGCTCGTCCATGACGGAGGTTCCGAGGCAGCGCGAATTCCGCGACGCGCGCATCACCACGGTCACCGCCGGCGCGTCGCAGATGCAGCGCAACCACATCGCCCGGGGCATGGGCCTGCGTCCGCGCTGAGGGTCGGCACATGTCCCGTTGCGCGACACTTTTCCGGGCCGTTCCTGTCGCACGATGGGGCCGGGCCGTGTGACGCGGCCCACCACACCGACCCCGGGGCGGGGACGACCGCCCGGGGTCACGAGGGGAGCATGCATGAGTCAGACCCAGTCGGACACGGTCGAGGAGCTCGACGTCCTCGTGATCGGCGCCGGATTCGCCGGCATCTACCAGCTCGACCGGCTGCGTTCGCTCGGGTACTCGGTGAAGGTCTACGAGGCCGGCTCGCGGATCGGCGGCATCTGGTACTGGAACTGCTATCCGGGGGCCCGCGTCGACAGCGACGGGCCGATGTACCAGTTCTCGCGGGAGGACCTCTGGAAAGACTGGGAGTACTCCGAGCGGTTCCCGGACTGGAGCGAGGTCCGGAGGTACTTCGACTACCTCGACGAGAAGCTCGACCTGAGCAAGGACATCCGGTTCGACGCCAGGGTCACCTCGGCCGAGTTCGACGAGGAGCGCAAGCAGTGGGTCGTGCGGGCCGCCGACGGATCGACGGTGCGGGCCACCTTCCTGGTGCCGTGCACCGGTTTCGGCTCCAAGCCCTACATCCCGCCGATCCCCGGGCTGGAGTCCTTCCGCGGTGAGTGCCACCACACCGGACTGTGGCCACAGTCCGGTGTCGATCTCACCGGCAAGCGCGTCGGGGTGATCGGCACCGGGGCCAGTGGCGTGCAGGTCATCCAGGAGGCGGCCCGCGACGCGGCCGAGCTCACCGTCTTCCAGCGCACGCCGAACCTGGCGTTCCGGATGGGCCAGCAGACGCTCACCCCCGAGCAGCAGCAGGAGACCAAGGACGGCCAGGCGGCCCGCTACGCCATTCGCACCACGACCTTCGGCGGCTTCGACTACGACTTCCTGCCCGTGTCGGCTCTGGACGTCACGCCCGAGGAGCGCGAGGCCACCTACGAGCGCATCTGGGGCATGGGCGGGTTCACCTTCTGGCTCGGCACCTTCCAGGACGTGCTGTTCGACAGCAAGGCCAACGACACCGCCTACGAGTTCTGGCGGAAGAAGGTGTGGGAGCGGGTCGACGACCCGGCGGTCGCCGAGAAGCTGGCACCGGCGGTCCCGATCCACCCGCTGGGCGTCAAGCGCCCGTCGCTGGAGCAGAACTACTACGAGGCCTACAACCAGGACAACGTCACCCTCGTCGACCTGCGGGAGAGCCCGATCGAGGAGGTCACCGCCACCGGGGTGCGGACCGCGGCCGGCGAGGTGGAGCTCGACGTGCTGGTCCTGGCCACCGGGTTCGACTCGGTCACCGGCGGGCTGACGGCGATCGACATCCGGGGCACCGGCGGGATCACCATGCGGGAGAAGTGGGCCGACGGCGTCAGCGCCTACCTGGGCGTGGCCACCGCGGGCTTCCCGAACCTGCTGTTCCTCTACGGGCCGCAGAGCCCGTCGGGGTTCTGCAACGGGCCGACCTGCGCCGAGATCCAGGGCGAGCTGATCGTCCGGATGATCGACGACCTGCTGCGCAGCGGCCGCACGCGGGTCGAGGCCGAGACCGGGGCGGAGGACGCGTGGCGCGAGCACGTGGCCGAGCTGGTGGGACCCTCGCTGTTCGACCGGGCCGATTCCTGGTACATGGGGGCCAACATCCCCGGCAAGACCCGGCAGATGCTCAACTACCCGGGCGGCCTGCCCACCTACCTCACGAAGTGGGAGGAGTCCGCCGCGAAGGACTACGCGGGGTTCGCGATCACCTGACGGATGCCGTCGGGTCGGCGTCGACGCCGACCCGACGGCACGGGACCGGGCCCGTCGCAGGGCCGACGGTGGTCCGGTGCGGGGCGTCAGTCGCGTTCGGCCCCGACGATGGAGGCGAACGAGACGCAGGCGCCCGGCGCGCCTCCGAGGTTGTGCGTCATCCCGAGCCGGGGGCTCGCGAGCTGCCGCTCGCCGGCCTCGCCCCGCAGCTGCAGCCACATCTCGAACAGCATCCGCAGCCCGCTGGCGCCGATCGGGTGGCCGAAGGACTTCAGGCCGCCGTCGGGGTTGATCGGCAGGCCGCCGTCGAGATCGAAGAAGCCCTCCAGGACGTCCTTCCAGCCCTGGCCGCGCTCGGAGAACCCGAGGTCCTCCATCAGCACCAGCTCGGTGGGGGTGAAGCAGTCGTGCACCTCGGCCATGGAGATCTCGGTGCGCGGGTCCTTGACCCCGGCCTGCGCGTAGGCGTCCTCGGCGCAGCGCACGACCTCGGTGAACGTCGTGTAGTCGTAGGCCGGGTCGAGCGGTCCCTCGGCCGGGCCGGCCACGAACGACAGCGCCTTGATGTAGATCGGCCGGTCGGTGTAGCGGTGGGCGTCCTCGGCCCGCACGATCAGGGCCGCGGCCGCGCCGTCGGACACCCCCGAGCAGTCGAAGATGCCGAGCTGGCCGGCCACCAGCGGCGAGCAGGAGATCGTCTCCTTGGCGACCTCGGAGCGGAACTGGGCACGGGGGTTCTTCGCCCCGTTGAGGTGGTTCTTCCAGGCGATGTGGGTCATCACCTCCTTCATCAGGTCCGCGTCGACGCCGTACTTCTTCGCGTACGAGGGGGCCAGCAGCGAGAACATCGCGGGTGCGGTGAGCTCGGACTCGGTGCCGTCGTTCGCCGGGGTCGGGATGACCAGACCGGAGAACCCGGAGTCCTTGAGCTTCTCCACCCCGACGGCCATCACGCAGTCGTAGGCGCCCGACGCCACCGCGTACGCGGCGTTGCGGAACGACTCCGAACCGGTGGCGCAGTAGTTCTCCACGCGGGTGACGGGCCGGTAGCCGATCTTGAGCGGCCGGGACAGGGTGAGGCCGGAGGACCCCGACCCCATCGTCCCGAGCCAGAAGGCGTCGATGTCGTCCTTCTCGACGCCGGGCACGGAGCCGATGCACTCGGTGACGGCGTCGATGAGCAGGTCGTCGACCGAGCGGTCCCAGTGCTCGCCGAAGGGGGTGCACCCCATGCCGACGATGGCGACCTTGTCGCGGATACCGTTGCTGGCCATGACTAGTGCTCCTTCCTGACGGGACGTGCCTTCCAGAAGTAGTTGTGCACGCCACCGGCGGTGTGGAAGCGGCGGAAGGTCATCTCCACCCGGTCGCCGATCGCGACCGCGGCCGGGTCGGCGTCGGCGAGCTGGCACCCGTAGCGGCCGCCGCCGTCGAAGTCGATGACGACGTCGACGACGGGCGGGGCGAGGGAGAAGGCCAGCTTGTCGATGGTGAACGTGGCCACGGTGGCCCGGGTGGCCGCGAGCGGGACCGGCTCGGCGCGGTCGACGGCGCCGCAGTGCACGCACACCCGCTGCGGGGGGACGTTGACCGTGGAGCAGGATAGGCAGCGCGATCCCTCGAACGCGTACTTCCAGCGCTGCGAGCGCGCCGCGGGCGGTCCGGCGGGTCGCTCCGGGTCGGGGCGGCGCGGGGGTTCGCGGTCCAGGAACCCGCGCCAGGTCAGGAAGTCCGGGTAGGACACCGGGCGGGAGACGGCGAGCTGGTCGCGCACCCCGTCGCCGGTGGGGCGGCGGGTGATCGCGTCGGTTACCCGCAGGACGGTGGCGTCGGCCCCGTCGGCGGCCACGACGAGCAGGACGGTGTCACCCGGCGCGGCCCGGTCCAGGACGTCGGCGAGTACCAGACCGGCATGCGCGGCACCGGCGAACCCGACCTCCTGCTCCAGCCCGTCGGCGCGCGCGGCCTTCGGGAACGCGCCGAGCGCCGCCCGGGCCGCCCGGGCCTGCGGCGAGGACACGATGACGTGGGTCGGCGCCTCGAGCTGCGCGGACTTGAGGGCCCGCGTCACGGCGTCGGTGATCAGCGGCAGGTAGGCCTGGGTGCCGAAGCGCTCCTCCCACACCCGGCTGTAGGGCTCGCCCGGCACCCTCCAGCGGTCCAGGAACTCCGCGGACACCGAGGCCTGGGCGACGATCTCGGCGAGGACCCGCTCGCCGGTGCCGAACGCGAACGCGACGGCGCCGTCGCCCCCGGCCGCCTCGTCCGCCGAGCCGGGACGCCCGGTCCGGATGTCGGACAGCACAGCCATGCCGCCGGTGGCCGCGGCGGCCCGCAGGGCACCGGACGCGCCACGGACCGCCGCGCCGAGGTCGGTGGCGAAACCCTCCCGGCTGCCGCCCAGCGCCGCGTGGATCGCGGTGGCGTTGGTCTTGTCGGCGTAGGCGGGTGCGGTGGTGGCGAAGTAGAGCGACTCGGGCGCCGGCGCGCCCCACAGCGCCCGGCGGGCGGCCTCGACGCCCATCGACGTCGAGTCCTCGTCGTAGGCGGCCACCGTGCGGGTGCCCGTGCCGCCGCCCTGGCCGAGGGTCGCCCGGATCGCCGCCCGGTCGAGGCGGTGGAAGGGGAGGTAGGCGCCGTAGGAGACGATGCCGCGGCGCCCGTCGGAATCCATGATCACCCCTGCCCGGTCGGGAGCTGCAGGGTCGCCTCGCTGGGCACGCACGGCCCCTCCTCGCTGGAGACCATCAGCTCCAGGTCGACCAGGCCGGTGCCGTCCACCTCGCGCTTGCCGACGACGCGTCCGGTGAGGGTCGCGGTCTGTCCCGGGTAGATCGACCTGGTCATCGAGATCTTGCGCCGGCGCAGCAGCGCGTCCGGTCCGGCCCAGTCGCCGAGCCCGCGGTCGATGAAGCCGTGGAAGAACAGGGTCGAGAGGTAGATCGTCTGCTGGCCCTGGCTGCGTGCGTACTCGGGATCGTGGTGGCCGGGGAACCAGTCCCACGTGGCGGCGGCGTTCATGCAGATCCGCTTGTAGGTGACCGGGATCGAGACCGGGGTGATCTCGTCGCCGACCGCGACGTCGTCGAACCGCAGTCCCGCGGCGGTGGTGGTGGTCATGCCTGCTCCTCGGTCCCGGCTGCGGGCTCGGCGATGTCGTAGCGGAACAGCACGTTCGTGTTGCGCGCGATGACCTCGCCGTGCTGGTCGCTGTAGGTGGTCAGCGAGGTGATGAACACCCCGGTGCCGATCCGGGTCGTCTTCTCCGGCGACACCGAGACGATCTCCTCGACGATCGACACGTGGTCGCCGACCCGGGGCCGGCGCTCCAGCTCGGTGGTGGTGGAGGCGTTGATGATGTGGTGTCCCGGCAGGGGCACGCTGAGCGCGAACAGCGAGTCGTCGCGGTGCAGGTGCTCGGGGGTCCACTGCGGGTTGAAGCCCAGGGTCATCAGCAGGCCGGGAGGGCACTCGTCGCCCTCCCAGTACCGCGGGTTCGCGTCCTCCACCAGCGAGCAGTAGTACAGGACCATCGACCGGTCGATCGGGAACCAGGCCTGCTTGGGCTCGGAGGTGCGACCGGCCCAGGCCCGGCCCTCCTCGAGCGTCCCGAAGGCCATCCCGAGACCGGTGACGTCGGTGGTCGCAGTGCTCACGGTCGTCCTTTCCGTCGGTGGTGTGGTCCGGCCGGAGAACCGGGCCGGTCCGCTGGTCGGGCGCCGCGCACTAGGCGATCCGTGCGACGGCGGTCGCCCTGATCGCCGGGTCGCCGTTCTGGCGGGTCACGACCAGCGCGAGGTCGGCGAGCCGTTCGCCGTCCTGCTCGCGGATGTCGGTGACGGTGCCGGTGAAGCCCAGCACGTCGCCGGGCCAGACCTGGCCGGTGAAGCGGATCCGGTAGGCCCGGAGGGCGGCCAGGCCCACCCAGGCCGCCAGCCGCTGCCCGAGCAGGCCGCCGTGCAGCAGGCCCATGCCGAACACCCCGGGCATCCCGGCCGAGCGCGCGAACTCCTCGTCGTGGTGGATCGGGTTGAAGTCCCCGCCCGCGCCGGCGTACCGGACGATGTGCGAGCGGGTCAGCGGCCCGAACTCCGAGGCCGGCATCTCGTCGCCGACGGCGAGGGCGACGGGTGAGGTGGGGGTCGCCGCCCGGGTGGTGCTGCTCACCGGGTCAGCCTCCGGTCTCGACGAGCACGTCGGTCTGGCGGACGACGAGCTCGCCGCGCTGGTTGGTGAAGTCGGTCTCGATCGAGACCATGGTCATCGTCCCGCCGCGCCTGCCCTCGCGCGTGGAGACGCCGGACACCCGACGCGAGGCCGTGAGCTCGTCGCCCACCACCACCGGGCCGTGGTACTCCCAGCCGCACTCGCCGTGCAGCACGCGGCGCAGGTCCAGCCCGAGGGTGGCGACCATGTTGTCCTCCTCGCGCCAGTGCGCCGAGGACACGACGAACGTCGGCGGCACCGGGATGTCGCTGAAACCCGCGGCGCGTGCCGCGTCGACGTCGGTGTAGACCGGGTCGGGATCGCCCAGCGCACGGGCGAACTCGCGGACCTTGGACCGGTCCACCGGGAACGTCATGGTCCCCAGGTCCCGGCCGGTGAGTGAGTCCTCAGCCATTTCCGTCGCCTCCTGCGGTGGGCGCGCACTCGCGGATCAAGCTGTCGAGGTTCTCCTGGACGCGTTGCGGGGCGAGCCCGATGGACGGTGAGTACAGCATGATGTGGTCGAGTACCCCCTCGTAGCGCTTCAGCCCGGCGCGCACCTGCTCCGCGGTGCCGGCCACGGCCATCGTGTCGATCATGTCGTCGGTGACGGCGGCGAACATCGCGGGCAGGTCGCGGCGCCCGAACGCCTCCCGGATGGCCTCGCCCTGGGCGGTGAAGCCGTTGACGTCGAGCACCGTGTCGTAGGACTTGACCGAGGAGTAGAAGGCGATCTGCTGGGCGGCCTCGCGGCGCGCGACCTCGGGATCGTCGTGGATCGCGCAGATCACCATCGAGATCAGCTCGACGTCGCGCGGGTCCCGCCCGGCATGCGCGGCCCCCTTCGCGATGGCCGGCCGGACGACCTCCTCCACGTAGGTGGTGGTGAACAAAGGGTGCCCGGCGAGGCCGTCGGCCACCCGGCCCGCGACCTCGCACATCCGCGGACGCACCCCGGCCGTGACGATCGGGACGGTCCGCTGCGGAGGTTCGAGCTCGCCGGTCGGTACCAGGTTCATGTGGTAGAAGCGGCCCTCGTGCCGCACCGGGCCCTCGTGCAGGTTCCAGATGCGGCGGATCAGCCCGACGAGCTCCTCCATGCGCAGGGCGGGCGCGGAGGTGTCGGCGACGCTGTGCCAGTCGCTCATCATCCGCTTCGTGCCGTTGCCGAGACCCAGCACGACCCGGCCGCCGGAGAGCTCGTCGAGGTCGCGGGCTTCGGTGGCCAGCACGAGCGGGCTGCGCCCGATGCCGTACATGATCGAGGACCCCAGTCGGCAGCGCTGGGTGCGGCCGGCCATGGCCGCCATCGAGATCGACCCGGAGCGCGAGTAGAACTCCGAGGCCCAGGCCGCATC
>Ga0065178_100896_pt1 | contig 16861 bp, 19 predicted proteins | sample FECB22metaG_FD_59210 | JGI IMG/M metagenome (GOLD analysis project Ga0065178, IMG submission 59210) | Cyanobacterial communities from the Joint Genome Institute, California, USA - FECB-22 (version 2) (version 2) | ecosystem: Environmental > Aquatic > Thermal springs > Hot (42-90C) > Microbial...
TCAGCACGTGACTCATGATGCCACGCCGTACAACGATCAGCCGACCGTCACCTGTGGTTCGCCCGGGACGGTCTCGCCCATGTCCTCGGCGAGCCGCATGGCCTCCTCGATCAGGGTCTCCACGATCTTGTGCTCGGGGACGGTCTTGATGACCTCGCCCTTGACGAAGATCTGGCCCTTGCCGTTGCCGGAGGCGACCCCGAGGTCGGCCTCGCGGGCCTCCCCCGGCCCGTTCACGACGCAGCCCATGACGGCCACCCGCAGCGGCACCTCCATGCCGGTCAGACCGGCGGTGACCTCGTCGGCGAGCTTGTAGACGTCGACCTGGGCGCGCCCGCAGGACGGGCAGGAGACGATCTCCAGCCGGCGCGGGCGCAGGTTCAGCGACTCCAGGATCTGCTGGCCGACCTTGATCTCCTCGACCGGCGGGGCGGACAGCGACACCCGGATCGTGTCGCCGATCCCCTGGCGCAGCAGCGCGCCGAACGCGACCGCCGACTTGATGGTGCCCTGGAACGCCGGCCCGGCCTCGGTGACGCCCAGGTGCAGCGGGTAGTCGCACTGCTCGGCGAGCAGCTCGTAGGCGCGCACCATGACGACCGGGTCGTTGTGCTTCACCGAGATCTTGATGTCGTGGAAGTCGTGCTCGGCGAACAGGCCCGCCTCCCACAGCGCGGACTCGGCGAGCGCCTCCGGGGTGGCCTTGCCGTACTTGTCCATCAGCCGCTTGTCCAGCGAACCGGCGTTGACCCCGATCCGGATCGGGGTGCCGTGGTCCTTGGCCGCCTGGGCGATCTCCTTGACCTGGTCGTCGAACTTGCGGATGTTGCCCGGATTGACCCGGACGGCCGCGCAGCCGGCCTCGATCGCGGCGAACACGTACTTCGGCTGGAAGTGGATGTCGGCGATCACCGGGATCTGCGACTTCTTGGCGATCGCGGGCAGCGCCTCGGCGTCGTCGGCGGACGGGCAGGCCACCCGCACGATGTCGCAGCCGGACGCGGTCAGCTCGGCGATCTGCTGCAGCGTCGCGTTGATGTCGGAGGTCAGGGTGGTCGTCATCGACTGCACGGAGATCGGGTGCTCGGAACCGACACCGACCGGGCCGACCTGCAGCTGACGGGTCCTGCGCCGCGGGGCGAGGGTCGGGGCTGGCGCGGACGGCATACCCAGGGAGACGCTCACGACCACCACTATCCCATCGCCGCGGGCGGGCCGCCGTTCCCGGTGAGCGGACGCACCCCGGTCAGGTGCGGCCGTGCTTCTCCTGGGCGTCCTGCAGGGTCGACGAGTGCGGCAGCCAGGTGGCCAGCTCGACCGGCCAGCCGTCGTCGGCCAGCACCCGCACGACGGCCGGGTCGTCGTCGATGATCATCGCGATCTCCCGGTCCCGCGCGAGCCGGCGCAGCACCTCGCGCTTGACGTAGCGGGCCGGGCGGTGGTCGTCGTCGGGCCGCATGTACAGCGGCCCGGTGGCCAGGCCGAACCCGGCCAGCCAGTCCTCGGTGAGCCGCCGGTTCCGCTCCGGGCGCCCGGTCAGGTAGACGACGTCGTAGCGCTCCAGCGCCGCCGCCAGCCGCTGGGCACCCTCCTCCAGCAGCGGATCGGCGTGCGCGGCGGCGAAGAACTTCTCCCACCGGTGCACGTCGAGGAAGTGCAGCCGGTGCGAGACGTCGGCCAGCACGCCGTCGATGTCGAACACCGCCAGCGGGCGGAGGTCGTGCTCCGGGCTCATCCGAAGATCCGCACCGGGTTGACGATGTCGGCGACCGCGACCATCAGGCTGAAGCCCAGGAACACGAGGACGAACACGTAGGCGAAGGGCAGCAGTCTCGCCGCGTCCACCGGCCCGGGATCGGGTCTGCCGAGCGCCTGCGCGGTGTTGCGTTTGATCGACTCCCAGATCGCCGGGACGATCTGGCCGCCGTCCAGCGGCGGGATCGGCAGCAGGTTGAGCAGGAACAACGAGATGTTGACCGCGGCCAGCATGCTGAGGAACAGCCCGAGATTGTCCTGCCAGGGCACGCCCTCCTGGGACAGGATCTCGCCGCCGATCCTTGACACCCCGACCACGCCCATCGGGCTGTCCTGGGCCCGCTCCTCGCCGAGGAACGCCGCGCCGAACAGCGCGGGCACCCGGGCCGGGATCTGGGTGATCGCCTCGGCGGTGCCGGTGATCATCTCGCCGACCCGTTCGACGACCTGGTCCGGCCCGAGCCGGTAGTAGCCCTGGCTCAGCTCCACGCCGAGGAAGCCGGCGGTCACCGTCTGGCCGCGGTTGCGCGGGTTCAGGTCGGCGAGGGTGTTGTCGATGACGTCGACGGTCAGGTTCAGCTGCTGCCCACCGCGCTCGACGGTGATCGGCATCGGCCCGGACGACGCCCGGATCGACTCCTGCAGGCCGGGCCCGGCGTTCTCGGCGACCGGACGGCCGTCGAAGGCGACGATCCGGTCACCCGGCTGGATGCCGGCGGCCAGCGCCGGGGTGGGCGGGGCACCGGCCGGGCACTCGGCCGGCGGCGCCTCCTGCTCGGCGACGACCGCCGCAGGCACCACGCACTCGTTGACCGCCGCCACCTGGGTGCCGACCTGGAACGTCCCGACGCCCATCAGCACCGTCGCGAACAGGGCGACCGCGAGGATCAGGTTCATGAACGGCCCGGCGAACATGACGACGATCCGCTTCCACGGCGAGCGGGTCCAGAACTGCCGGTCGGCGTCCTCGGGCCGCACGTCCATCTGGGACTGGGCCCTGGCGTCGTCCATCAGGCCCTGGAACGGCCCGGTGCGCCGGCTGCGGCCGAGCCGGCCACGGCCCGGCGCCGGGGGCAGCATCCCGATCATCCGGACGTAGCCGCCGAGCGGGATCGCCTTGATCCCGTACTCGGTCTCGCCGCGGCGGACCGACCAGACCGTCCGGCCGAAGCCGACCATGAACTCGGGCACCTTGATGCCGAACCAGCGGGCGGTCGCGAAGTGCCCGAGCTCGTGCCAGGCGATCGAGATCAGCAACCCGACGAAGAAGATCGCGATCCCGACGATCGTCCAGAAGATGGTCACGAACCCGCCTTCTCCCTCGCATGGGCGCGGGCCCATTCCTCCGCCGCCAGCACGTCCGCAACGGTAGCCGGGTCACCCGTCCAGGCGTCGGCCGCCTCCAGGACCTCGGCGAGCAGGTCGGTGATCCCGAGATAGCCGATCCGGCCGCGCACGAACGCCTCGACGAGCTCCTCGTTCGCGGCGTTCAGCACGGCGGGCAGGCAGCCCCCGGCGCTCCCGGCGGCGCGGGCCAGCCGGACGCCGGGGAACGCGTCGTCGTCGAGCGGCTCGAAGGTCCAGCTCTGCGCCCGGCTGAAGTCGCAGGGGGTGGACGCGCCGGGCAGCCGGTCCGGCCAGCCCAGCGCCAGCGCGATCGGCAGCCGCATGTCCGGCGGGGACGCCTGGGCCATCGTCGAGCCGTCGGCGAAGGTGACCATCGAGTGCACGATCGACTGCGGGTGCACGGTGACGTCGATCCGGTCGTAGCCGATACCGAACAGCAGGTGCGCCTCGATCACCTCCAGGCCCTTGTTGACCAGGGTCGCCGAGTTGATCGTGATGACCGGGCCCATCGCCCAGGTCGGGTGCTGCAGCGCCTGCTCGACGGTGACGTCGGCGAGCGAGGCCCGGGTGCGGCCGCGGAACGGCCCGCCGGACGCGGTCAGCACGAGCCGGTCCACCTCGGTGGCCCGCTCGCCGCGCAGGCACTGGGCCAGCGCCGAGTGCTCGGAGTCGACCGGCACGATCTGCCCGGGCTGCGCCGCCGCCAGCACCAGCGGCCCACCGGCGACCAGCGACTCCTTGTTCGCCAGCGCCAGCCGGGCGCCGGTCGCCAGCGCGGCCAGGGTCGGGCCGAGCCCGCGGGACCCGGTGACCCCGTTCAGCACGACGTCGGCGCCGCAGGCGGTGACCAGCTCGGTGGCGGCCTCCGGGCCGTCGAGCACCTCGACGCCGGGCAGCGCGGCCCGCAGCTGCGCAGCGGCCCCGCGCGAGGACACCGCGACCCGGGGCACGTCGTGCGCACGCACCTGGGCGACCAGCGCGGGCACGTCGGACCCGCCCGCGGCCAGCCCGGAGACGGTGAACCCGCCGGCGCGGGTGATCACATCGAGGGCCTGGGTGCCGATCGAACCGGTGCTGCCCACCACGACGAGTGACTTCATCACTGCCCATCATCCCCGGTGCGGTCGCTGTGCGACGATGGCCCCGGTCTGCGGCGGGACGTAACGGGAGGAAGCACGTGGCGAGCAACACACGCGAGGTCGCGGTCCGGTCGGGCGTCGATCCCGAGGCGGAGCCCTCGGTCGACTGGGGCTGGCACCAGAACTTCACCAAGGGCCTGCCGATCGCGGCCGGTCTCGTCGGGATCACGCTGCTGCTGTTCACGATCGGGCACCCGATCAGCTGGACCGAGTTCCTCTTCATGGGTGTCCCGGCCCTGGTCTGCCTGGTCGGCGCCGTCGCACACCCGATCTACAAGCGGCGCAGCTGGCGCCACTGATCCCGCCGTGGCCACCGATGCGGGTGCGCCGGTCGAGCTGACGATCGGCGACCGCGTCGTGCGGCTGTCCAGCCCGGACCGGGTCTACTTCCCGGCCCGCGGCGAGACGAAGCGGGACCTGGCCGCGTACTACACCGCGGTCGGCGACGGCGTGGTCCGCGCCCTGCGCGACCGGCCGTGCATGCTGCACCGCTTCCCCACCGGCGTCACCGGGGAGAAGGTGCACCAGAAGCGGCTGCCGCGCGGCGCGCCGGACTGGGTGCGCACCGTGCGCGTGCACTTCCCGCGCTACCACCGCACCGCCGACGAGCTGTGCGTCGCGCACCTGGCCGACGTGATCTGGGCGGTCCAGATGTCCACCGTCGAGTTCCACCCGTGGAACTCCCGCGCCGCCGACGTCGAGTCCCCCGACGAGTGGCGGATCGACCTGGACCCGATGCCGTCGTCGTCCTGGGCGGACGTCCGGCGGGTCGCCGGTGTGGTGCACGAGGTGCTCGACGAGCTGGGCGCGACCGGCTACCCGAAGACCTCCGGCGGCGCCGGACTGCACGTGTACGTGCGGATCCCGGCCGATCACGGGTTCGCCGACGTCCGCCGGGCCGCGCACGCGTTCGCCCGCGAGGTGGGCCGGCGCTGCGATCGCGTCGACCTGTCCTGGTGGCGCAAGGACCGGGACCCGTCGAAGATCTTCGTCGACTACAACCAGAACGCCCGCGACCACACGATCGCCTGTGCCTACTCGGTGCGCGGCACCCCGGACGCGCGGGTCTCGGCGCCGGTCCGCTGGGACGAGATCGACGCCTGCGAGCCCGGCGACTTCACGATCGCGACGATGCCGGCCCGCTACGCCGAGCTCGGTGACCTGCACTCCGGTATCGACGACTCCGCGTTCCCGATCGACCCGCTGCTGGAGTGGGCCGACCGGGACGCCCGCGACGGCCCGCCCGACCTGCCCGACCTCGACGATCCGGGCACGTAGGGCCGGGCCGTGGAGGAGAACCCGGGGATCGCGTGGGGCGTGGCGTTCGGGCTGCTCGCCGGGGGCGCGCTCGCGGTGCTGTCCGGCAACTGGTGGCTGTTCCCCGGGCTCGGTCTGCTGGCCGGGCTCCTGATCGGGATGATGGTCGACCGGCGCGGCTCCGCCTGATCCGCACCGCGAACGGGAGGGGACAGCGGATGGACGACGAGCACCGCCGCAACCAGCTGCACCGGCTCGGCTACGGCATCGGCGGCGGGCTGGTGGTCGGCGCCGTCGTCTGGACGCTGACCGACACCTGGTGGTGGGTGCCGGTGTTCCTGGTCGTCGGGTTCGGCGTGGGGCTGTTCCTGCGCGCGACGACGCCGCCTGCCTCCTAGCCGCGCGCGCCGGACCCCGGCTCCCCGGCGCGCCCGCGCAGCCTGCCGAACTCGGCGGCCATCGCCGCGCGGCTCCAGTGCGCGTTCAGCCCGGACGGGTTGGGCAGCACCCACACCCCGGTGTCCCCGAGCCGGTCGGGCTGCTCCCCCACCCGGGCGTCGCGGCGCCCGAACGCGGTCCGGTAGGCGCCGATCCCGACCACCGCGAGCCATCCCGGCCGGTGCCGCGCGACCAGCTCGCGCAGCCGCCTGCCACCGGCGACCAGCTCGTCGTCGGTGAGCTCGTCGGCGCGGGCGGTGGCCCGCGGCGCCATGTTCGTGATCCCCAGGCCGAGCCCGGCCAGCTCGCCCTGCTCGCCGGGACGCAGCAGCCGCGGGGTGAACCCGGAGTCGTGCAGCACCGGCCAGAAGCGGTTCCCGGGCCGCGCGAAGTGGTGGCCGGTGGCGGCCGAGAGCAGGCCCGGGTTGATCCCGCAGAACAGCACCCGCAGCGGCGGGTCGCCGGGGCCGGGGAGCACGTCGGGGATCGTCCGGTCGCGGGCCCGCTCGAGCTCGGCCCGGGACGGCCCCGGATCGTGACCGTCGGCGCGTCCCATCGGGGCAGTCCAGCACGCCGCCGATCAGTTCGCGCCGCCGGGCCGGTCCACCCGGGTGGGTGCGCCGTCGTGCCGTCGCGCCCGACCGAGAGGAGACTGCCCGCCGTGGACCTGCCCGTGATGCCCCCGGTGAAGCCGATGCTGGCCAAGCCCGCGCCGTCGATCCCGGACGGCCGGCTCTACGAACCCAAGTGGGACGGCTTCCGCTCGATCGTCTTCCGGGACGGCGACGAGGTCGAGATCGGCTCCCGCAACGAGCGACCGATGACCCGCTACTTCCCCGAGGTCGTCGAGGCGGTGCTGGCGAACTTCCCGCCGCGCGCGGTGATCGACGGGGAGATCGTGGTCGCCGACCGGGCGAACAACACCCTCGACTTCGAGGCGCTGCAGCAGCGGATCCATCCCGCCGCCAGCCGGGTCACGCTGCTCTCGAACGAGACACCGGCGTCGTTCGTCGCGTTCGACCTGCTCGCGCTCGGCGACGAGGACCTCACCGGGCTGCCGTTCGCGCAGCGCCGGGCCCGGCTGGAGGAGGCGCTCGCCGACGCCGCCCCGCCGGTGCACCTCACCCCGATCACCGACGACACCGGCACCGCGCGACGCTGGTTCGAGCGCTTCGAGGGCGCCGGCCTGGACGGGCTGATCGCGAAGGACCCGCAGGGCACCTACCAGCCGGACAAGCGGGTGATGACGAAGGTCAAGCACGAGCGCACAGCGGACTGCGTGCTCGCCGGGTACCGGGTGCACAAGTCCGGGCCGGACGCCGTCGGGTCGCTGCTGCTCGGCCTGTACGACGAGCGCGGCGTGCTGGCGTCGGTCGGCGTGGTCGGCGCGTTCCCGATGGCGCGGCGGCGCGAGCTGATGACCGAGCTGGCACCGCTGGTCACCGACTTCGACTCGCACCCGTGGGCCTGGGCGAAGCAGCTGGAGGGCGAGCGCACGCCGCGCAAGTCGGAGGGCAGCCGGTGGAACGCGGGCAAGGACCTGTCGTTCGTGCCGCTGCGCCCGGAGCGGGTGGTCGAGGTGCGCTACGACTACATGGAGGGGGCCCGGTTCCGGCACACCACCCAGTTCGTGCGGTGGCGCCCGGACCGGGAGCCGGGGTCGTGCACCTACGAGCAGCTGGAACGCCCGGTGCGCTTCGACCTGGACGAGGTGCTGGCCGGCCGCGGCTGACCCCGGGCCCGTCGCTCCGGCGAACCCGTTCCGCCGATCCCGCCCGCCCCGCGACGCCGCGCTGCGCGGATCACGCTCCAGGACTCCCGGAACAGGGATCATGGTCGGGCCGGGGTCCCGCTCAGGACCGGCAGCCGCAGGACTCGCGGTGCACGAACCGGGTCGGCAGCCGCACCGACCGCGGCTCGGCGTCGGGCTCGGCCATCCGGCGCAGCAGCAGCCGCACCGCCTCCCGGCCGATCCGGGCGAACGGCTGCGCGACCACGGTCAGCCGCGGGCTGAACGCGTCCGCCCACGGGAAGTCGTCGAACGCGGCGAGTGCGATGTCGCCGGGGATGCGCAGGCCGACGTCGTGCGCGGCCTGCACCGCGCCGATCGTCATCGCGTTGTTCCCGGTGACCAGCGCGGCCGGGCGGTCCGGCCGGTCCAGCAGCCCGCGGACCGCCCGGCGGGCCGGTTCCGCCTCCGAGTGGCCCTCCACGACCAGCGAGTACGTCAGTCCGGCGCGCTGCAGCCCGAGCCGGTACCCGGCCAGCCGCTCGACCGTGGTGGCCAGCCCGGCGTGCCCGGCGACGTAGCCGATCCGGCTGTTGCCGGCCGCCGCGAGGTGCTCCACCAGCCCGGCCACCGGCTCGACGTTCTCGGTGCCGACCTCGTCGTGCCCGCCGCCGAGCATCCGGTCCACGAGCACCGTCGGCACCTTCTGCGCGGCGAGCGCGGCCAGGGTGCCGGCCGAGTCCGCGGACGGCGCGAGCAGCACCCCGTCGACCCGGCTGCGCAGCCGGGCGACGGCGGTCGCCTCGTAGCCGGGGTCGTCGTGCGGGTCGGCGAGCAGCAGCGTGTATCCGGCCGCGGCGGACTCGTCCTCCACCGCGTGCAGCAGCTCCCCCAGGTACGGGTTGGAGATCGCGGACAGCGCGAGCCCGAGCGTGCGGGTGCGGGCGGTGGCCAGCGACCGGGCCGCCGCGTTCGGCGTGTACTGCACCTTCTCCATCGCCGCCAGCACCTGCCTGCGGGTGTCCTCCCGGACCGGGCGGGTGCCGTTCAGGACGTGCGAGACGGTCGCGGTGGACACCCCGGCGAGCCGGGCGACCTCGGCCATGGTCGCGATGGTGCACCTCCGGTCACGGTTCGACCGCCCAATGCAGGCAAGCGCTTGCGCAAGCGGTTACTTCGCGCATACCGTACACGAGTCCGCCGAATGGACGTGTGCAGAATCACAGTGTTTACCAGAAGATCACACCCCTCGACGACGAGGAGAGCGCCGTGAGGAACGGCCGAGCCGAACGGAACCAGTCGCCGTGACCCCCGGGACCACAACCCGCCGCCGCCGACGGCCCGCCGTCGCCGCCGCCCTGCTCGCCGCCCTCTCACTGGTCCTCTCCGCGTGCGCCGGCGCCGGTGCGCTGGGCCTGCCGGAGGGCGCCCGGGTGGTGACCATCGCGATCGTCTCCAACCCGCAGATGGAGGACGCGATCGCGCTCACCCCGCGCTTCGAGGCCGAGAACCCGGACATCCGGCTGCGCTTCGTGAGCCTGTCCGAGAACGAGGCCCGCGCGAAGATCACCGCGTCGGTCGCCACCGGCGGCGACGAGTTCGACGCCGTGATGATCTCGAACTACGAGACCCCGCAGTGGGCCGAGAACGGCTGGCTGGTCGATCTCGACCCGCTGATGGCCGACACCCCGGGCTACGACCAGGACGACTTCACCCCCAGCATCCGGGACGCGCTCTCCGGCCCCGACGGCCACATGTACTCGGTGCCGTTCTACGGCGAGTCCTCGTTCCTGATGTACCGCACGGACCTGTTCGCCGAGGCCGGGCTGACCATGCCCGAGCAGCCGACCTGGCCGCAGGTCGCCGAGTTCGCCGACCGGCTCACCGACCGGGACCAGAACCGCTCCGGGATCTGCCTGCGCGGGCTGCCCGGCTGGGGCGAGGTGATGGCCCCGCTGGACACCGTGATCAACGCCTTCGGCGGCCGCTGGTACGACGAGCAGTGGAACGCCCAGCTGACCTCGCCCGAGGTCCGCGAGGCCGTCCAGTTCTACGTCGACCTGGTGCGCGAGAACGGCATCCCCGGCTCGGCGCAGGCCGGCTTCTCCGAGTGCGGCACCCAGTTCAGCCAGGGCAACGCCGCGATGTGGTACGACGCCACCGTCGCCGCAGGCCTGGTGGAGAACCCCGAGGAGTCCCAGGTCGTCGGGAACGTCGGCTACGCCCCGGCCCCGGTCGGCGACGACGGCCGCCCGTCCGGCTGGCTGTACTCGTGGGCGCTGGCCATCCCGCAGACCACCGCGGACAAGGGGCCCGAGCAGGTCGACGCGACCTGGAAGTTCCTGTCCTGGATGACGTCGAAGCCCTATCAGCAGCTCGTCGGCGAGGAGTTCGGCTGGACCTCGGTGCCCCCGGGGGCCCGCCGGTCGACCTACGAGATCCCCGAGTACATCGAGGCGTCGGCGGCCTACGCGCCGCAGACCCAGCGGGCGATCACCGACGCCGACCAGGAGAACCCGACCCGGGACCCGGTCCCCTACACCGGCGTGCAGTTCCTCGCGATCCCGGAGTTCCAGGACCTCGGCACCCGGGTCAGCCAGCAGATCTCGGCCGCGATCGCCGGTCAGCAGACCGTCGATGAGGCCCTCGAACAGGCCCAGAACTACGCCGAGACCGTCGGCGAGAGCTATCAGGAGCAGGAGGGGGTGAACCCGTGAGCACCTCGGAGACGAGCACCCCGCGCAGCGGCACGGCCGATGTCGCCGAACCCGCGCCGTCGAAGCCCGGGCGGCCCGCGGCCGGTCCCGGCTCGCGCCGGGACGGCTGGATCCGGCGCGGGCCGCTGCTGCCCGCGCTGATCTTCACGATCGTCGTCACGCAGCTGCCGTTCCTGTTCACGATCTACTACTCGACGCAGTCCTGGAACCTGGTCAACCCGGGCAGCCAGCGGTTCGTCGGCTTCGACAACTACGTGACGGTCTTCACCGACTCGCAGTTCCGCGGCGTGGCGCTGAACTCGATCGTGCTCACGCTCGGCTCGGTGCTGATCGCGATGGTCCTCGGGCTGGCGATCGCGCTGCTGCTCAACCGGAGCTTCCCGGGGCGCGGCCTGATCCGGACGCTGATCATCACGCCGTTCCTGATCACCCCGGTGGCCGGCGCGCTGATCTGGCAGACGGTCATGTTCGACCCGACCTACGGCCTGGTGAACTTCGTCCTCGGGCCGTTCGGGGCCGGCACCACCGACTGGATCTCCAGCTACCCGCGGGCCGCGGTGATCGTCGCGCTGGTGTGGCAGTGGACGCCGTTCATGATGCTGCTGCTGCTCGCCGGGCTCGGCTCGCAGCCGCCCGAGGTGGTCGAGGCCGCCCGGATGGACGGGGCAGGCGGCTTCGCGGTGTTCCGCGAGGTCACCCTGCCGCACCTGCGCCGGTTCATCGAGCTGGGCGTCGTGCTCGGCGCGATCTACCTGGTGAACACGTTCGACACGATCTACATGATGACCCAGGGCGGCCCGGGGACGGCGAGCGCGAACCTGCCGTTCTACATCTACCAGCGCGCCTTCCTGGGCTTCGACATCGGCGAGTCGGCCGCGATGGGCGTGGTGACCGTGGTCGCGACGATCATCGTCGCCACCCTGGCCCTGCGCCTGATCTTCCGTAGCTTCTCCACCGAGGAGGCGTGATGACCGCGGTCTCCGACGACGCCCGGGACACCCGCACGACGCCGGGCGCGGGCACCCCCGCCCGGCCGACCGGCCGCGCCACCGGCACCCTGCTGACGGTGCTGGCCTGGGTCGTCGGCATCGGCTTCTTCTTCCCGGTGCTGTGGATGGTGCTCACCGCGTTCAAGCAGGAGCGCGACGCCTACACCGACCCGCCGACCCTGTTCTTCACCCCGACGCTGGACCAGTTCGCCGGGGTGTTCGGCGGCGGCGTCACCCCGTACCTGCTGAACTCGCTGTTCGCGACGCTCATGTCGACCGCGCTGGTGCTGCTGCTCGGCACGCCGGCGGCGTTCGCGCTGAGCCTGCGCCGGGTCAAGCGCACCCAGGACGTGCTGTTCTTCTTCATCTCGACGAAGATGCTGCCGATCGTCGCGGCGATCGTGCCGATCTACGTCGCGGTGAACTTCATCGGCGCGCTGGACAACATCTGGACCCTGGTCGTGCTCTACACCGCGATGAACCTGCCGATCGCGGTCTGGATGATGCGCTCGTTCTTCCTGGAGGTCCCCAAGGAGCTCCTGGAGGCCGCCAGCATGGACGGCGCCTCGCTGTGGCGGTCGCTGCGCGAGGTCGTGCTGCCGATCATCTCGCCCGGCATGGCCGCCACCGCGCTGATCTGCATGATCTTCAGCTGGAACGAGTTCTTCTTCGCGGTGAACCTGACCGCGTCCCAGGCCGCGACCGTCCCGGTCTACCTGGTCGGCTTCATCACCTCCGAGGGCCTGTACTTCGCGAGCCTGTGCGCCGCGGCCACGGTGGCCGCGCTGCCGGTCGTCATCATCGGCTGGATCGCGCAGAACAAGCTGGTGCAGGGCCTGTCCTTCGGGGCCGTCAAGTGAGCCCCCGTCCCGTTCAGAGAGGAACCCGCCGTGGCTGACGTGGTGTTCGACCAGGCGAGCCGGATCTACACCCCGGGCGCCAAGCCGGCGGTCGACCGGCTGGACCTGACCGTGGAGGACGGCGAGTTCGTCGTCCTGGTGGGGCCGTCCGGCTCCGGCAAGTCGACCGCGCTGCGGATGCTGGCCGGGCTCGAGGAGATCGACGGCGGCGCCATCCGGATCGACGGCGAGAACATGGTCGGCGTGCCGTCGAAGGACCGGGACATCGCGATGGTGTTCCAGAACTATGCGCTCTACCCGAACAAGACGGTCGGCGAGAACATGGCGTTCCCGCTGAAGATGGCCGGCCTGGACAAGGACGCGCGGGCGACGAAGGTCCGCGAGGCGGCCGAGATCCTCGGGCTCACCGACTTCCTCGACCGCAAGCCGCGGGCGCTGTCCGGTGGGCAGCGGCAGCGGGTCGCGATGGGCCGGGCGATCGTCCGCGAGCCGCGGGTCTTCCTGATGGACGAGCCGCTGTCCAACCTGGACGCCAAGATGCGGGTGTCGACGCGCACCGAGATCGCCGCGCTGCAGCGCAGGCTCGGGGTGACCACCGTCTACGTCACGCACGACCAGGTCGAGGCGATGACGATGGGTGACCGGGTCGCGCTGCTCGCGGACGGCAAGCTGCAGCAGTTCGCCACCCCGGCCGATCTCTACGACCGGCCGGACAACGCCTTCGTCGCGGGCTTCATCGGCTCGCCGTCGATGAACCTGTTCACCGTGCCCGTCACCGAGCGCGGCGTGCGGCTGGCCGGGCACGAGATCGGCCTGCCGCAGGACGTGCGGTCGACGATCGGCGCCCAGCAGCTCACCACGGTGACCCTCGGCATCCGGCCCGAGCAGTGGAGCGTCGGCTCCGACGGCGGCGAGGGCATCCCGGCCCGGGTGGACGTCGTCGAGGAGCTGGGATCGGACGCCTACCTCTACGGCACCCTCGCCGAGTCGTCCGGGGACCTGTCCGCGACCGCGTCGCTGACCGGCTCGAAGGACGACGCGGTCGTGGTCCGGACCGGCGGCCGGTCCGGGGCGCGCCGCGGGGACCGGGTGGCGCTGACGCCGTCGGTGGAGGGGCTGCACCTGTTCCACCCGGAGACCGGCGCCCGCCTGTGAGCACGCCCGCCCGGCGGCGCGAGGGGGCCGCCGGGCGGTGCCGTCACCGGTCGTTGATCACGCCGATCGCGATCGCCAGGATCGCGGCGTTGTAGAGGAACGCCAGCACGCTGTGCGCCAGCAGCCGGAACCGGACGGCCGAGCCGTTGGTCTGCACGTCGGAGACGTTGAACGAGGTGCCGACGCCGAACGAGAAGTAGGCGAAGTCGACCAGCGTCGGCCGGTCGGTGCCGGGGAAGACCAGGATCCGCTCCGGCAGCGCCGCGTAGTAGTCGCGGGCGTACCGCTCGGCGTAGCCGAAGTGCAGGATCGCCCAGGCCAGCAGCACCGCGGGCACGGCGGCGAGCTGACCGGCGAGCTCCAGGTCCGGGTCCGGGTCGCCGATCACGATCATCAGTCCGGCGGTGATGCCGGCCAGGCTGGTGATGGTGGTGAGCAGGAACCCGCTGCGCCCGCCGAGCGCGGACCGCAGCCAGCCGCCGTCGGTCCCGCCGCGGTCGCGGGCGCTGCGGACCAGCCGCCGCACCCGGATCGTCAGGTAGAGCACGGCGAGCAGGTCCCAGAGCAGCAGGATCGCCAGGTTCTCGTCGATGAACACGGCGACGCCGAGCAGCACCAGTGCGAACTCGATCACCCGGGAGGTGATCAGGGACAGCCGTGCGCTCACGGACCGTTCCTCGTCGGGTGCCGCACCGGACCAACCTAGCCCGGCGACGGCCGCCGGTCGCCGGGGATCACCCGGCCGGGTGCGAGGCGGCGAGCTGGCCGCAGGCGGCGTCGATCTCCTGGCCGCGGGTGTCCCGCACGGTGCAGGCGACGCCTGCGGCCCGCACCCGGCGCACGAACTCCTCCTCGACCGGTTTCGGCGAGGCGTCCCACTCGCTGCCCGGGGTCGGGTTGAGCGGGATCAGGTTGACGTGCACCCGGGAGGTGCCGATCCGCTGCCGGAGCAGCTTCCCGAGCAGGTCGGCGCGCCACGGCTGGTCGTTGACGTCCCGGATGAGCGCGTACTCGATCGAGACGCGGCGGCCGGTGGTGGTGGCGTAGCGGCGGGCGGCGTCGAGCACCTCGCCGACCTTCCACCGGTTGTTGACCGGCACCAGGGTGTCGCGCAGCTCGTCGTCCGGGCAGTGCAGGGAGACCGCCAGGGTGACCGGGATGCCCTCCTCGCGGAGCCGGTCGATCGCCGGGACCAGCCCGACCGTGGAGACGGTGACGCCGCGGGCGGAGATGCCGAACCCGTCCGGGGCGGGCGAGGTGATCCGGCGGACGGCGGCGACCACCCGCTTGTAGTTCGCCAGCGGCTCGCCCATGCCCATGAACACCACGTTCGACAGCCGGGTGGGCTCGTCCAGCACGCCGTCCCGGGCGTCGGCGGCGGCCCGGCGCACCTGGTCGACGATCTCGGCCGTCGACAGGTTGCGCTGCAGACCGCCCTGGCCGGTCGCGCAGAACGGGCAGGCCATCCCGCAGCCGGCCTGGCTGGAGATGCAGACGGTGGCCCGGTCCGGGTAGCGCATCAGCACCATCTCGGCGAGCACGCCGTCGTGACCGCGCCACAGCGTCTTGCGGGTGGCGCCGCCGTCGCAGGCCTGCTCGGTGAGCGGGGTGACCAGCGGCGGCAGCAGCGCACCGAGCTTGCCGCGGGCGTCGGCGTTGAGATCGGTCATCGCCTCGACGTCGGCGGTCAGCCGGCCGAAGTAGTGCCGGGACAGCTGGTCCAGGCGGAACTTCGGCACCCCGAGGTCGGCGGCGGCGGCCGCCCGTTCCGCCGGGTCGAGATCGGCGAGATGGCGGGGCGGCGTGCCGCGGCGGGGGGCGTCGAAGACGAGCGGGAGGCTGGACATGGCACCCACCAGTGTGCCAGCCCGGCGCCGGGCTACCGCAGGCCGGGGATCCGCAGGTTGTAGCGCCGTGCGAGGTCCTCCAGGATCCCGAGCCTGCGCAGCGCCGCCACCCACAGCACGATGCCGGCGCCGAGCCCGATCACCGGCTGCGACGAGCCGGTGCCCTGGCCGGTCCAGGTCAGCGCGAGGAACGCGCCGAACGCGGCGATCAGCAGCACCAGGGCGCCGGTGGCGACCAGGCTGCGCTCCTCCAGCACGGTGGACGCCTGGATGAGCAGCACCCCGACCAGCGCGGCGGACACCGCGATCGAGATCTCCCGGTAGCCGACCAGCCCCAGGATCGCGGGCAGCAGCACGAGGCCGGCGACACCGATCAGGATCAGCCGCTGCATCCGGCGCTTGCGCTCCGGGTGCAGGGTGACGGCCATCGCGGCGTTGCGCCGCCGGACGACCCACATGTAGGCGGCGAGGAACAGGCCGAGCGCGACGAGCACGGTGCCGAACCCGCTGGCCAGACCGCCGGCGCCGACCGTCCAGGCCAGCGTGCCGAGGACGATCTCCAGGCTCGGGGCCGGCACACCGAGCGAGGGCTGACGCGTGGTGTACGGCATGGGTCCACGGTAGCGAGACCGGTCGCCCGTTCGCCGCCACTCCCCCGCCGCCGGTGAGCGGTCGGGCTTGACGCCCACCCCACCGGAAATCGGACATCGTGGGACGCTGACCGCTCGGGTGGGCCCCGAACCCCGCCCGGCACACCACCACCGACGCCGGACCGGTCCGGCGCACGTCGAGGAGCACGATGACCCACCCCGAGAAGGCACGACCGGTGACCGACGACGCCCCCCGCGCGACCCGGCCCGGAGTCGGCAGGCGCACCGTGTTCGCCGGCGCCGGCGCGGCGGTCGCGATCGGCGCGGTCGCGGCCTGTGGCGGCGGCACCACGACCACCGACGACGGCGGCGGCCAGCAGCAGACCGGCGACGTCCCCGACGGCGCGCCGGGCACCGAGCTCGGCCCGGCCTCGGAGGTCCCGGTCGGCGGCGGCACCATCTACTCCGACGAGCAGATCGTGGTCACCCAGCCGACCGAGGGCGAGTTCACCGGCCTGTCCGCGGTCTGCCCGCACCAGGGCTGCGCGGTCGGCTCGGTGGCCGGCGGGGTGATCGTGTGCCCGTGCCACGACAGCCGGTTCGGCCTGGACGGTGCGGTGCTGCAGGGCCCGGCCCGGCAGCCGCTGGAGTCGCGGCCGGTGACCGTCGCCGACGGGACGATCACCCTCGCCTGAGCCCGCCCGGGCCCGGCGTCAGGGCAGGATCAGCCCGGCCGGGCCGGTCGTGGCCCGGCGCCGGGTGTGCACCCGGTAGCCGACCCGGAGGGTCAGCCCGGCGACGTCGTCGATGGCGCGGCGGGCGGTGCGCTTCGAGAACTCGATGCGCAGCACCTCCTCCAGGTCGGAGCGCTGCTCGAAGCGCCAGGTCGCGACGACCCGGCGCAGCGCGAACCCGTGCCGGGCGAAGAACCGGTCCACCGCGGGCGGGTCGTAGCGGGGCAGCTCGGCCCGCAGCCAGGTGCCGTACGGCCGGGACGTGAAGTCCAGGTCGACGACGGCGAGCACGCCGCCGGGGCGC
>Ga0065178_100904_pt1 | contig 16657 bp, 14 predicted proteins | sample FECB22metaG_FD_59210 | JGI IMG/M metagenome (GOLD analysis project Ga0065178, IMG submission 59210) | Cyanobacterial communities from the Joint Genome Institute, California, USA - FECB-22 (version 2) (version 2) | ecosystem: Environmental > Aquatic > Thermal springs > Hot (42-90C) > Microbial...
CCGGAGGCGGACACCGGCCCGGTCCCCGGCACCGCGGTACCGGTGAGCGGGCCCGCGGCGCACGACACCGACCGGGACGGCCTGCCGGACACGCTGGTCGTCGACGGGTCCACCGGCACGTCGTTCTGGATCGACCTGGACCGCGACGGCCTGGCCGATCGCGTCGTCCGGCCGGGTCCGGCCGATCCGGCGGCCGGCCCGCCGGACGTGCTCACCGATCCCGGCGGGGACCGGTGACCCGGCTCAGTCCCCCGGCTGCTCGGACGGTGTCCGGGCCTCGCTCTCCGGGGCCGGCCCGCCGCCACCGCGCCGGAACCGGCCGGGGCCGCGGCGCTGCTCGGCGAGCTTCTGGTCGATCTCGGCGGACACGGCCTGCTGCCGGCGGCGCTCCCGGATCCGCAGCAGCACCAGCATCGAGACGCCGTAGGCGATGCCGACCAGCAGCAGCACCACACCGATCTTGAACACCACGGTCTGGGCCGTGCCCGCGTCGGCAGGCACGTCGATGACCGAGATCATCCCGAGCACGCCGAGCGTGAGCAGGTGGAACAGCACCACCAGCAGCCGGTTGATGGAGTGGGCGCTCTCCTTGTTCTGGAAGACGTCGTCCAGGAACGGTTGACCGGAGCGCAACAGGATCTGGCCGACACCGACCGTGATCAGAATGCCGATCACGACCAACGTCAGGTAGCTGGCGGTTCCCTCCACAGTGGGCCCCTCCCCGTGCGTGAGCAGGGTCCGAGCCTACCCTGTGCGACCGCTCCGACGCGCTGTGCGCGCGGATGGTTCACCGGTTAGGACCGGTCGGTGATCAGCTTCCGGAGCCGGGCGTGCAGCTCGTCCGGCGAGACGCCGCCGGTGAGCGGTGCCCCGGTGAGGGTGCGCAGGTAGAGGCCGTCCCCCACGAGCTGGACCAGCCAGGCGAGGACCGGGTCCTCGATCTCCTCGCGGAGCGCGGCGAGACCGTCGGCGTCGACCGCGGCCAGTGCGTCCCGGGCCGGTGCGCCTGCGGTGCTGCCGTCGGCGATCCGCAGCGCGGCCAGGTAGGTGCGGGTCAGCCCGACCGGCGACTCGCCGCCGGGCACCGAGGTGCGCAGGTAGTAGGCGACGGCGCCGTCCGGATCGGTCCGCATCCGCTCGGCGTCGCGCGCGCTGCGCTCGCGGAGCCGGTCGAGCAGCCCGCCGACCAGCGACTCCTTCGAGGAGAAGTGATAGAGCAGCCCGCCCTTGGAGACCTCGGCACTCGCCGCGACGGCGTCCAGGGTGGCCCCGCCCGGCCCCTGCTCGATGAGCAGCGTCTCGTACGCGTCGAGCACCCGGTCGCGGGCCGGTGGTCCTGCGTTCCGCCGCTCCGCCATCCGCGAAGGCTACCCACGTGCCCGTCGGTGCTTCCGCTCACAGGGCGGCCCGGCGGGTGGACTGTACCGTCTGGACGGTATATGACTGTACCGTCTGGACGGTAAAGCCGTCGTGCGGCGTTCACGGAGGAGAAGACAGATGTCACGGCCCGAGGTCAGCACCGGCCCGGTCGAGCGCCCGGGGGCCCGCGCCTGGCTCGCGCTGGCCGTGCTGGTGATCCCGACCCTGCTGGTGTCGATCGACAACACGGTGCTCGGCGTGGCGCTGCCCGAGCTCAGCGCGGCGCTCGGCCCGGACGCGTCGACCCTGCTGTGGGTGGTCGACATCTACCCGCTGGTGCTGGCCGGGCTGCTGGTCACGATGGGCACCCTGGGCGACCGGATCGGCCGCCGCCGGCTGCTGATGATCGGCGTGGCCGGCTTCGGCGTGGTCTCGCTGGCCGCCGGGTTCGCGACGTCCGCCGGGCAGCTCGTCGCCGCCCGCGCGCTGCTCGGCGTGTTCGGCGCGATGCTGATGCCCTCGACGCTGGCGCTGCTGCGCACCGTGTTCGTCGACCGGGTGCACCGCCGCCTCGCGCTGGCCGTGTGGGCGACCGGCTTCGCCGCGGGTGCCGCGCTCGGCCCGATCGTCGGCGGACTGCTGCTCGAGCACTTCTGGTGGGGATCGATCTTCGTGATGAGCGTGCCGCCGATGGCGCTGCTGCTCGTCGTCGCGCCGTTCCTGCTGCCCGAGTCGCGGGAGCCGTCCCCGGGCCGGCTCGACCTGGTCGGCGTGCTGCTGTCGCTGCTCGCGATGGGCCCGCTGGTGCTGGCGGTCAAGCTGATCGGCTCGTCCGGGTTCGGCCCGGGCGCCGCGGCGTCGGTGCTGGTCGGGGCCGCGGCCGCGGTCGGGTTCGTGCTGCATTACCGGCGGCGCGTCCGGGCCGGGCTCGATCCGCTGATCGACCTGGAGCTGTTCGCCCGGCCGGTGCTCCGCTACAGCGCGCTGGCCAACGCGACGACCATGTTCGGCCTGACCGGGCTGCTGTTCTTCGCCGCGCAGTACCTCCAGCTGGTGCTCGGCTCGTCGCCGCTGGAGGCCGGGCTGCTCCTGCTGCCCAGCTTCCTGGTGACGATCGTGGCCGGACTCGCCGCGGCCCGGCTGGCCCGCCGGTTCGCCCTGCACCAGCTGGTCTCGGTCGGGCTGGCGCTGGTGCTCGCGGGCTTCGCGGTCAGCCTGTTCCTGCAGGTCGACTCGGCGGTGCTGCTGCTGACCACGGCGGCGGTGCTGATCGGCGCCGGCATCGGGCTGTCCGAGACGGTCACCAACGACGCGATCCTCGCGGCCGCCCCGCCGGAGAAGGCGGGCGCCGCGTCCGCGGTCTCGGAGACGGCCTACGAGGTGGGCGCGGTGTTCGGCACCGCGGTCGTCGGTGGGGTGCTCTCCGCGGTGTACCGGGACGCGGTGGTGCTGCCCGGCGGCGCGCCCGCGGCGGCCGGCGAGACGCTCGGCAGCGCTGTCGAGGCCGCCCGGTCGCTGCCCGCGGGCCCGGCCGGCGAGCTGCTGGCGTCCGGCCGGGAGGCGTTCGTCGCGGGTGTCGACCTCGCGGCCGGGGTGGCCGCGGCGATCGTCGCGGTCGTCCTGGTGACGGCCGGGACCGGCCTGTGGCGGGCGCACCGGGGCGTGCTGGCCGCCGGCGCGTCCGGGATCCCGGAGCGGGCGCTGCAGCGTTCCGGTCGTTGACCGGGGCCCCGGGGGTGCGGGCCGGATCCCCGGGGACCCCGCGGACCCCGCCGGCCCCGGGGGCCGCCGCCGGGGCGCCCCGGCGGCGTGCCGTCGACCGGCTGGTTGACTACACCGGGACAGCCGCCGACGCCGTGGGAGACATCCGTGCCGTACGAGGTGGTCAGTGCCTACACGCTGGTTCTGGGTGGGGGACACGAGGAGCCGGATACCGACGAGCGCGGGTCCGGGCCCGAGGTCTCGGTGCACACCACCGCCGAGGACGCCTGGCGGGCACTGGACGCCGGCGTCCGGCAGCGCTGCGGGATGCGGCCCCGGCCGCGGCGGAGCATCGACCCGGACGCGGTCGTCCGGCTGGCCGACGCCTGGCGGGCGGCCGACCCGGTGACCCGCTACTGGAACATCACCGCGCACCGGCTGCCGATCATGGTCCCGGAGTTCGCGCGGACCCCGGCCGAGCCGGTCCGCACCCCCTTCGGCACGCAGAATGCGTAACTACGTCGGATCAATACGTTGAATCGGACCGTTCCGACTGCGCGGATGTAGTTCGGCGAAGCCTGCTTGCGCATTTCCGCTCAATCGTCCTGTGATGTCGTCGAATCCGTCACCCGCATCGGGTTGCGTTCGTGTGACAAGCCCGTCACCAGGAAGGACGTCGGCGTCCACGGCGGCCTTCTGGATCGATTTACATGATCGGTGTTGTGCCTGACCTCTCAAGAGATGCCATGGGTAGGGGTCCATTCCGCGGGTAGCCTCGGTTTCCACCTTTTCCCGCACAGGCCCGTGCCGATGATCGGTACGGGCTCGTAAGACTTCCCCGGGCGGCGGGCCGGGGCCGGCGAGGAGAACAGGACGACATGACTGCAGCCACCGTTCCGGGAACCGACAAGGCACCGACCACCAACCAGGCCGTCGTGGCCTGGGTGCAGGAGATCGCCGAGCTTGCGTCACCGGACCGGGTCGTGTGGTGCGACGGGTCGGAGGAGGAGTGGACCCGGCTGACCGACCAGCTGGTCGAGGCGGGCACCCTGACCCGGCTGGAGAAGAAGCCGAACTCGTTCTACGCCGCGTCCGACCCCGACGACGTCGCCCGGGTCGAGGAGCGGACCTTCATCTGCAGCGAGACCGAGCGGGGCGCCGGGCCGACCAACAACTGGCAGCCGCCGGCCGAGATGAAGCAGACCATGGCCGAGCTCTACCGGGGCTCGATGAAGGGCCGGACGCTCTACGTCGTCCCGTTCTGCATGGGGCCGATCGACTCGGACGACCCGAAGATCGGCGTCGAGATCACCGACTCCGAGTACGTCGTCATCTCGATGAAGATCATGACCCGGATGGGCGCGAGCGTCGTCCCGCTGCTCGACACCGCCGGTGACCGCTGGGTCAAGGCGCTGCACTCGATCGGCGCCCCGCTGGAGGAGGGCCAGGCCGACGTCGCCTGGCCGTGCAACGAGACCAAGTACATCAGCCACTTCCCGGAGACCTGGGAGATCTGGAGCTTCGGCTCCGGCTACGGCGGCAACGCGCTGCTCGGCAAGAAGTGCTACGCGCTGCGGATCGCCTCCTCGATGGCGCACGACGAGGGCTGGCTCGCCGAGCACATGCTGATCCTCAAGCTGATCAGCCCGGAGGACAAGGCGTACTACGTGGCCGCCGCGTTCCCGAGCGCCTGCGGCAAGACCAACCTCGCGATGCTGCAGCCGACCGTGCCCGGCTGGCGGGCCGAGACCGTCGGCGACGACATCGCCTGGATGCGCTTCGGTGCCGACGGCCGGCTCTACGCCATCAACCCGGAGTTCGGCTTCTTCGGCGTCGCGCCGGGCACCAACTGGAAGACCAACCCGAACGCGATGCGCACCATCGAGCAGGGCAACGCGCTGTTCACCAACGTCGCGCTGACCGACGACGGCGACATCTGGTGGGAGGGTCTGGAGGGCGACCCGCAGCACCTGACGGACTGGAAGGGCAACGACTGGACCCCGGAGTCCGGCACCGACGCCGCGCACCCGAACTCCCGCTACACCGTGCCGATCGAGCAGTGCCCGGTCGTCGCCCCGGAGTGGGACGACCCGCAGGGCGTCCCGATCTCGGCGATCCTCTTCGGCGGCCGCCGCAAGACGACGATCCCGCTGGTCACCGAGGCGCGCAGCTGGCAGCACGGCACCTTTATGGGCGCCACCATGTCGTCGGAGAAGACCGCGGCCGCGGCCGGCGGGCTCGGCCAGGTCCGGCGCGACCCGATGGCGATGCTCCCGTTCCTCGGCTACAACGTCGGCGACTACTTCGCGCACTGGGTGAACGTCGGCAAGGGCGCGGACGCGGACAAGCTGCCGAAGATCTTCTACGTCAACTGGTTCCGGCGCGGCGACGACGGCCGCTTCCTGTGGCCCGGCTTCGGTGAGAACAGCCGCGTCCTGAAGTGGTGCATCGAGCGGCTGGAGGGCAAGGCGGCCGCCGTCGAGACCCCGATCGGCTACGTGCCCACCACCGACCAGCTCGATCTCGACGGCGTCGACGCCGACCAGGCCGACGTCGCCGAGGCGCTGGCAGTCGACGTCGAGGAGTGGAAGGCCGAGATCCCGCTGATCGAGGAGTGGTTCGCCACCATCGGCGGCGACAACCTGCCGTCCTCGATCCGCGACGAGTTCGAGGCGCTCAAGCAGCGCCTGGGCCTCTGAGCATCCCCGACCGGGACCGAACCCCCGGCGGCCGTCCGGCCGCCGGGGGTTTCGTCACATTGGGCCCACGATCGGTGACGGAGAGAGATTTCACGCCGATGGAGCAGTGCTGGACGGCGCGTCGTCACCCAGTGTGGACCCCGGAGGTTGCGTGGGTCGTGTCGCCGGGGAGTTCCGCCAGGTCGGAGCGCCGCGACGGCGCGCCGGGTAGCCTGCGACAGGACCGGCACGGGCGTGCCGCCGAGCCGTCGTGTGCCCGTTCGGGTTCCCGTCCGTCGCGGATCGTGATCGCGAACGGCGGTGGGCCGGACGGAGCAGGCGGGGAGGCGGAACGCCGGGCGCGCCACGGCGATACACACCGTGAGCGCCGTCCCCGGTACGGCGTTGCTGGTACGGCGGAGGTGTGAGCGAGATGCTGGATGTCCGGGTGTCCGAGGGCACGGACACGGAGGCGCTCGTCGCGTTCGTCGAACGGTTGGCGGGCAGCGGGCGCGGTGGACCGGCGGTACGGGCGGCGACGACCCGGATCGTCGGCGACCTGCGCGCCGAGCGGGTGCCCGCGGGTCTGCGGATCCTCTCCGCCTCGCTGAACTCGCCGGTCCCGCCGCGGCCGCGGTCCGCGGGCGACGAGACCGAGACGCTGGCCGGCGTGCTCGGCGACGAACCGCTGGTCGTGCTGTCCGACACCGGGACCGACGAGCTGGCCCGGGCGCTCGCCGAGCTGGCCGACCAGGGCATGCGGATCCTGCTGACCGGCGCGGACGCCGAGCGGCTCGGCGCGGTGCGCGCCGCGCTCCCGGCCGCACTCGGCGGGCGGATCGTGGACCGGCTGCCCGGGCTCTCCTCGATCGACCTGCGCCGGCTGCGCCGGCTGCTGGCGACGGTCGGCCGCGACCGGTCGGCCAGGGCGGACCAGGAGCTGCCCCCGGAGGGCGCGCTGCCGTCGCACGCCGAGGTGGCGGCCTGCTGCCGGCGGGCCGACCGGGTGGTCGACGGCACCGACGGCACCGACGGCGACGGGAGCGGTGAGGCGCGGGTGCTCCCGGGCCTGCTGCGCGATCTCGACGCCGAGCGCCGCGCGGCCGTCACCCAGGTCGCCCGCTGCGTCGTCGGCTCGCTCGGCTCGCTGGCCGGCGAGCCGGACGCCGATCGGCTGCGCGACGTGGTCGGCCGGCTCGTGCACGGCGGGCTGCGCTCCGAGTTCGAGTCGCTGCAGGGGCTGGCCGCCCGCCAGCGCGACGACCGGGTGCGTTTCGCCGCCGGTCCGCCGGTGCAGGTGCTCGAGCCGCTGCCGGAGGGCGGCGACGACGTGATCCGGCACTACCTCGACTATCTCGACGGCGGCGGCCGCATCCGGTCCTACTTCCGGCCGCAGCCGCAGCGCGACGCCGAGCCGATGCTGGAGCGGTTCCGGGTGGCCGGCGGCGAGCCGTACACCTACGACCACGTGGCCGCGATCGTCAACCACCTCGACCTGGCCCGCCGGGACGACGAGATCGCCCGCCTGTGCTCGCTGCTCGGGCTGCCGATCCCCCGCTCGGCGGACGAGCTGCCGGAGCTGACCGACACCCTGGACCGGATCGCCGCGACCGCGCGGTCGGTCGGCGCGCTGCGCCACGACGTGCTGTTCCTGCAGCAGAACTCGCCGGTGTCGGTGCCCGACCTGGAGACCGCGGAGCGGGTCGGCCGGGCCATCGTCGACTACGACGAGCACGGCGACCCGGCCGAGGCGGTCGACGAGCTGGAGCGGTTCGCGCAGGCGTGCGAGGGGTCCGTGCCGTTCGGCGCGATGGCGCCGGAGCACGCCGCGGCGGTCGCCGCCGTCCGGGCCCACGACCCGGACGCCTACGCCGAGGCGCTCGGCGAGATCGGCCGGGCCCGCCGCGAGGTCGCCGACCGGCACGAGCTGGACACGCTGCTCGGCGAGCTCGCCGGGACCCACCGCGACCTGGCGCTGGCCTGGGCCGCGCAGGCGGCGCGGGGCGCCCGCGGGTTCGGGCTCGTCGCCGTCCCGTCCACCGACGACCTGCTCGCCGCGCTGCCGCCCGCCGACTCCACCGACGTCGTCGTGGTGCTGGGGACCGGATCGATGCAGGCCGACGGCCTGCTGCTCACCGCGGCCGCACCGCGGATGCTCGCCGTCGTCGGCGACGAGCCGCGGGCCGAGTCCTCCGGGACCACCCTGCTGGAGGTGCTGAACCAGGCGTCGGCCCGGTTCCTGCGCGGCACCGGGATGGCGGAGCCGGCCGGCCCCGCCCCGGACGAGCACGCGGCGGTGCCTGCGGTGCCGCCCGCCTCGTCGGTGCCCGAGCAGCCCGGCCCGGCCGACGAGCGGTCCGGGCCCGAGGTGCCCGCGCCGCGTTCGGCGTCGGCCGGTCACGACCAGCGGCCCTCCGCCCCGTCGGCGATGGCCCCGGCGGCCCGACCGGCGGGCCCGGGCGGCGACGAGCGTTAGGCGCTAGCCCGATCCGACCGCGCGGATCCCGTCCGCCACCCGGTCGAGCAGCTCGAACGGGTCGTCGGCCGGTGGCCGGACGCGTTCCCACCGCTCCCCCGAGCCGGGGGCGGCGGGGACGTAGAGCGTCCACCGGCCCGGTTCCGGGTCGTCGGCCCGCAACCGGGCCAGCGAGGTCGACGACCAGGCGGCACCCAGCTCGGGGAACGCGGGTGGTCTGCGGTCGAGGATCGTGACGGTGCCGCCGGCCGTGGTGTAGCCGATCCGGCGGCGTCCGCGCTGCGGCTCGGGGACGAGCCCCGCACACCACGTGGCGAGCTGCTCGCGCACCTGCTCCGGGACTCCCATGCGGGCACATGGTCCCCGATCCGGATCCGTCCGGAAAGTCCCTCTCCGGTCGCAGCCCTCCACCGGAGGTCGTAACCGCGGATGGGCACCCGCGCGCGATGTGGGCGGGACCGCTCGTCACCAGGCTGGAACCCGGGACGACCGGCGGCGCCCGAGCCGCCGGCGCCGCGACGGGAGGACAGCCGGATGCGCCGGAGCAGGATCTGGTCACCTGGACGGGGGGCACCGGTCCGCCGGGCCCTGACGACCCTGGTCGCAACCGGTGTCGCACTGCTCGTGGCCGCGGGGTGCGCGGCACCCGCACCGGTGGACCCGGGACCGCCGCCGGTACCGGCCGCCCCGGTCACCGCGGACCTCACCCGGGCCGACGTCGACGCCTGGCTGGACGGCCTGCTCCCGGCGGCGCTGGAGCGCTCCGGCATCGCCGGCGCCGCGGTCGCCGTGGTGCACGACGGCGAGGTGCTGACCGCACGCGGCTTCGGCCACGCGGGCAGCGCGCCGGTCGATCCGGATCGGACCCTGTTCCGGGTCGGCTCGGTGTCCAAGGTGGTCACCGCGACGGCCGTCCTGCAGCAGGTCGAGCAGGGCCGGATCGACCTGGACGCCGACGTCCGGCAGTACCTCGACTTCGCGCTCCCGTTGCGGTTCGATCCGCCGGTCACGATGCGCCACCTGCTCACCCACACCGCCGGCTTCGAGGAGCGGGTCCGTGGACTGATCGTGCACGGCGAGGAGTCCCCCGATCTGCGGACCGCGCTCGTCGAGGACCCGCCGGAGCAGGTGTTCGCCCCGGGCACGACGCCCGGCTACTCCAACTACGGCTACGCGCTCGCCGGGTACGTGGTCGAGCGGGTCACCGGCACACCGTTCGACGAGCAGGTCCGCCGTGCGGTGCTGGAGCCCGCCGGGATGAGCTCGTCGACGTTCGCCCAGCCGCTGCCGGCGGAGCTGCGGGACCGGCTGTCGGCCGGCTACCTGAGCACCGACGGTCCGCCGATGCCGTTCGAGACGGTCGGGGTCGCCCCGGCGGGTTCGCTGACCGCGTCGGCGACCGACATGGCCCGGTTCGTCCGGGCGCTGCTCGACGAGCCCGGCGCCGGATCGCTGCTCGCCCCCCGGACGGCCGAGCTGATGCGTTCCCCCGGGCTCGGCCCGGACACCCTGGGCACCTTCGCGCAGGGCCCCCGGATGACGCTGGGCATGTTCGACGAGAGCCGCAACGGCCGGCAGGTGCTCGGCCACGGCGGCGACACCACCCAGTTCCACTCCCACCTGCAGGTCTATCCGGCCGAGCGGACCGGCGTGTTCGTGTCGCTGAACAGCACCGGGCGCGGCGGGATCGACACCCTGGAGATCCGGCGGGCGCTGCTGGACGGCTTCGCCGACCGCTACTTCCCGGCGGGCGGCGATCCGGCGCCGCCGGTCACCGGCGCGGACGCGGCGGCGGTCGCCGGGACCTACGAGTCCACCCGGGCGTCCTACAGCACCTTCCTGTCCGCGCTCGGCCTGGTCGGGCAGACCGAGGTGACGGCCCGCCCGGACGGCACGCTGCTGGTGACCCCGGGGCCCGGGAGCGCCCAGCCGGTCGGCTATCGGGCGATCCGGCCCGCGGTCTGGCAGGAGATCGGCGGGCAGCGGGTGCTGACCACCCGCACCACCGGCGACCGGGTCACCGGGATCGGCTTCGAGTCCGCCTTCACGCTGCAGCGGACCGGCCCGTTCCGGGACGCGTCGATCGCCGTGCCGGTGCTCGCGGCGTCGGTCGTGACCCTGCTGGTGGGCCTGCTCGCCTGGCCGGCCGGGGCGCTGCTGCGCCGCCGCGGGATGCCGGCGCGGGCGTCGCTCGGCCGGGCCGACCGGATCCTGCACCTGCTCACCCGGTTCGCGGCCGGCTGTGCACTGGTCGCGCTGGCCGGCTGGACGGCCGTGGTGAGCCTGGTCAGCGGCCTCGCCGAGGTGCCGGTGCCGCTGCTGCACGGGCTGCAGGCGGCACAGTGGATCGCTCTGAACGGGACCCTGGTCGCGGCGGCCGCCGTGGTCACCGCGGTGCGCGGCGGCGCAGGCCGGTGGCAGGTCGGGGGCCGGATCGGGCTGCTGCTCGGCCTGGCCGGGGTGGCCTGGATCGCGATCGCGTTCGGGCTGTTGTCCAGCAGTGTCGGATACTGAGCACCGTGCGCCCGTCCGCTGCCGGTCCGGAACCGGGTCCCGCCCGGGGCGGGCTGCCCGAGCGGTTCGACGCGCTGCTCACCGCGGCCGGCCTGACCGGCCCGTTCCGCCGGGACTGCGCACTCGGGGTACTGGTCGCCGGGCTGATGGCGGCCACGATCGGGCTGCTGGGCACCGGGATCGACCCGGAGGTCCGGTTCGAGCCGCCCCGGCTCGCGGTGCTGCTGGTGCTCACCACCGCGCAGGGCCTGCTGCTGGCGCTGCGCCGCACCGCCCCGGTGCTCTGCCTCGGCGTCGTCGTGGCCCTGCAGGTGGTGGTGTTCGCCGTGCTGCCCGATGCCCTGACCCTGCGCGGCCCGGCGCCGCTGGTCGCCGCCTACACCTGCGCGGTGCTGCTGGCGCCGCGCCGGGCGGCCCGGGTGGTCCTGGCGGCCGCGGCGGTCGAGACGGTCGGTTTCGCCGTCCTGCTGTTCCCGGTCCCGTCGGCCGGTGCGCTGGTGCTGCCGGTGCTGTCCCAGCTCGCCTCCGCGGTGCTCGTCTACGGGGTGGCCGTGCTGGTCGGCGGCTACGTCGCGGCCCGGCGCGGCTACGTCGCGCTGCTGCGGGCCCGGGCGGCCGAGTCGGAGCGGGCGCAGCGCAGCCGGACCGACGACGCCGTCCGGCGGGAGCGTTCCCGGATGGCCCGCGAGCTGCACGACGTGGCCGCCCATCACCTGTCCGGGATGGTGGTGCAGGCGGCCATGGTGGAACGGCTGGTCGATCGGGACCCGGAGCAGGCGCGCCGGATCGCCGGCCGGGTCCGGGAGCAGGGCCGGGAGACGCTGCGCGACCTGCGGATGGTGGTGGGCGCACTGCGCGAACCCGGCACCGCGGGCCCGCTGCCGGAGGACGACGCGCCGGTGCCCGGTCTCGCCGCCCTCGACCGGCTGGTCGCGACCACCCGCGAGCTGGGCACCCCGGTCGTCGTGGAACGCCGGGGCGAGCTCCCGGAGCTGCCGCCGATCGCCGACGTCGCGGGCTACCGGGTGCTGCAGGAGGCGCTGGCGAACGCCCGCGAGCACGCGCCCGGAGCGGCCGTCCGGATCGGGCTGGAGCACGCCGGGGACGAGCTGCGCGTCGAGATCGTCAACGACCCCCCGGCCGTTCCCGCGGCGGACGCCCCGGCCGGTCCGGGCGACGACCGCGGCTTCGGCCTGGTCGGCATGCGGGAACGGGCGCAGCTGGTCGGGGCGCGGTTCGAGGCCGGGCCGACCGGGCCGGGAGGATGGCGGGTGAGCCTGGTGCTGCGGGTGGAACCGGAGGTGGCCCTGTGATCAGGGTGGTGCTGGTCGACGACCAGGCCGTGGTGCGGGCCGGGTTCCGGATGTTCCTGGAGCTGGCCGGTGACATCGAGGTGGTCGGCGAGGCCGCGGACGGGGCGGAGGCGGTGCGGCTGGCCCGGCGGCTGGCCCCCGACGTCGTCTGCATGGACGTCCGGATGCCCGGTGGCAACGGCCTGGTCGCGACCCGGGAGATCGTCGCCGGGGACCCGCCGGTGCCCGCGGTGCTGGTGGTGACCACGTTCGATCTCGACGAGTACGTGTTCGGCGCGCTGGAGGCGGGGGCGAGCGGCTTCGTCCTGAAGGACACCGACCCGGACGACCTGGTGCACGCCGTCCGCCGGCTGGCCGCCGGGCACGGCCTGGTCGATCACACGGTGACCCGGCGGGTGATCGGCGAGTTCGCCCGGCGCCGCCCGGCCGCGGGGCCGGTCGACGGGCCGGTCGCGGACCTGACCCCGCGGGAGACCGAGATCGTCCGGCTGCTGGCCGGCGGCCTGTCCAACGCCGAGATCGCGGCCGAGCTCGTCGTCGAGACGAGCACCGTGAAGTCGCACCTCGGCCGGGCGATGACGAAGATCGGCGCCCGGGACCGGCTGCAGACCGTGGTGTGGGCCTACCGCACGGGCGTCGCGACACCCGGCTGAGCCGCCCGCGCCGGGTAGCGTCGCCGCTCATGGCACAGCAGCACGAGGTCAGCCGGTTCGGGCACGTCGATCCGGAGGGTCTCCCGCCGGACCTGGCCGAGCGGGTCGGCGCGATCGCCGAGAAGTCCGGCTTCGTCCCGAACGTGTTCCGGGCACTCGGGAGGCGGCCCGCCGAGCTGCGCGCGTTCCTGGACTACCACGACGCCCTGATGGAGCCCGCCCCCGACGCGGGCGGGCTGTCGAAGGCGGAGCGCGAGCTCGTCGTCGTCGCCACCTCGGGGGCGAACAGCTGCACCTACTGCGTGGTCGCGCACGGGGCGATCCTGCGCATCCGGTACCGGGACCCGGAGATCGCGGACCGGGTCGCGACCAACCCGTACGCGGTGCAGCTGTCGGACCGGGAGCGGGCGATCGTCGATCTCGCGCTGGTCGTGGCCCGGCAGTCCGAGTCGCTCGACGAGGCCGATCTCGACGCCGCCCGGGACGCCGGCCTGACCGAGGACGAGATCTGGGACGTCGGCGCGATCACCGCGCTGTTCGCCATGTCGAACCGGCTCGCGCACCTGACCGCGCTGCGCCCCAACCCGGAGTTCTTCCTGCTCGGACGGGTGCCGCGCGGCTGAGGGGGGAACTTCCTGCCCGCAGCGCCGCGTTCCCCTACCGTGGGCTCGACAGCCCGCGGCACGCCGAGTTGCCGCGACCCGTCACGGAGGTCCGTCACGATGTCCCTGTTCCGACGACTCGTCGTCCTGGCCGGCGCGGCCGAGGCCGCCCGCCGCTACGCCCGTTCCAACCCGGACAAGGCCGGGAAGGCGCTGGACTCGGCCGCCCAGTTCGTCGACAAGCAGACCGGTGGTAAGTACACCAACCAGATCGCCGGCGTCGCACGCAAGGCGAAGGACGCCGCAGGCATCCCGCAGCCCGGCTACGGCTACGGGACGCCCGGCACCACCCCGCCCGCGCCGCCCGCGCCGGGCAACGGGCAGCAGCCCGGCGGCGCTCAGCAGCCGCCCGCGTTCCCGCCGCCGAACCCGGGCAACCAGCAGGGTGCCTGAGTCCGCCCGCGACCGGCCCCGGCACCGTGACGGTGCCGGGGCCGTCGCATGTGGACACCCGGTGGGCCGCGCCGCACGAGCTGTCCCGGCGCCCGATCCCGTGCCAGGATCGGGGACGACGCAGGAGCGTCCCTGACCCGCCCACCCGTGCGGGTCACGGCGCCGACACCGCCGGCCGGTCACCCCGGCCCGGCGACACCGAGGAGGTACGCCGTGGAGGAACCGCAGGCGTGGGTACCGGGGGATCCGCGGTCGCGGCCCAGCCGCGAGCAGGTCGTCGCCGGGCTGAAGGGGGTCGACGAGGGCGGGGTCGAGCTCGTCCAGCTGCTGACGCCCGAGGGCGAGCGGGTGCACCACGAGCACTTCGACCGCTACACCGCCGACGTGACCCTGGACGACCTCAAGTCGCTCTACCGGGACCTGGTGCTGGTCCGCCGCGCCGACCGCGAGGGGAACTCGCTGCAGCGGCACGGCGAGCTCGGGATCTGGGTGCCGCTGCTCGGCCAGGAGGCCGCGCAGGTCGGCTCCGGCCGGGCGCTGCGCCCGACCGACATGTGCTTCCCCAGCTACCGCGAGCACGGCGTCGCGTGGACCCGCGGGATCGACCCGACCGAGCTGCTCGGCATCTTCCGCGGCACCGACCACGGCGGCTGGGACTTCACCGGCCGCAGGTTCCACCCGTACACCATCGTGATCGGCAACCAGTGCCTGAACGCGGCCGGCTACGCGATGGGCCAGCGCTTCGAGGGCAGGGTCGGCGACCCGGACACCGGCGAGGCGACGATCTGCTACTTCGGCGACGGCGCCACCAGCCAGGGCGACGTGCACGAGGGCTTCGTCTGGGCCGCCGCCTACGACGCGCCGCTGGTCTTCTTCTGCCAGAACAACCAGTGGGCGATCTCGGTCCCGCTGGAGCGCCAGACCCGGGTGCCGCTCTACCAGCGCGCCCGCGGCTACGGCTTCCCCGGCGTCCGGGTGGACGGCAACGACGTCCTCGCCTGCCTCGCCGTCACCCGCTGGGCGCTCGACGAGTGCCGCACCGGCAACGGGCCGGTCCTGATCGAGGCGTTCACCTACCGGATGGACTCGCACACCACCTCCGACGACGCCACCCGCTACCGGCTGGCCGACGAGGTCGAGCTGTGGAAGCTGAAGGACCCGATCGAGCGGGTCCGGGTGCATCTGGCCCGCCGGCACGGCGTCGAACAGGAGTTCTTCGAGGCGGTCGACGCCGAGGCGAACGAGCTGGGCGAGCGGCTCCGCGCGTTCTGCCGGGCGATGCCGCAGCCGGGCCCGGAGCGGATGTTCTCCGAGGTCTACGCCGAGGCGTCCCCGCAGGTCGACGCGCAGCGCGCGGAGTACCTCGCCTACCACGCCTCCTTCACCGGCGAGGGGGAGCAGGCATGAGCACCACCACGATGGCGAAGGCCCTCAACGACGGGCTGCGCGCCGCGATGGAGCGCGATCCCAAGGTCCTGATCATGGGTGAGGACGTCGGCAGGCTCGGCGGCGTCTTCCGGATCACCGACGGGCTGCAGAAGGACTTCGGCGAGCAGCGCGTGCTGGACACCCCGCTGTCCGAGTCCGGCATCATCGGCGCCGCGATCGGGCTCGCCGTGCGCGGCTTCCGGCCGGTCTGCGAGATCCAGTTCGACGGGTTCGTCTTCCCCGGCTACGACCAGATCGTCTCCCAGCTCGCCAAGCTGCGGTACCGCACCCAGGGCACGGTGCCGGTGCCGGTCGTCGTCCGGATCCCGTTCGGCGGCGGGATCGGCGCGGTCGAGCACCACTCGGAGTCGCCGGAGTCGCTGTTCGCGCACGTCGCGGGCCTGAAGGTGGTCGCCTGCGCCACCCCGGCCGACGCGCACTGGATGATCCAGCAGGCGATCGCGGGCGACGATCCGGTGATCTTCTTCGAGCCGAAGCGGCGGTACTGGGAGAAGGGGACGGTCGATCCGGACCTCTCCGCGGCCCCGCCGCTGCACTCGTCGCGGGTGGTCCGCCCCGGCTCGACGCTCACCGTCGCCACCTACGGACCGATGGTGAAGACCTGCCTGGAGGCCGCGACCGCGGCCGCCGAGGACGGCCAGGACCTGGAGGTGATCGACCTGCGCACGCTGTCCCCGCTCGACCTGGGGCCGGTCGCGGAGTCGGTGCGCCGCACCGGGCGGCTGGTCGTGGTGTCCGAGGCACCGTCCGAGTCCTCGATCACCTCCGAGGTCGCCGCCCGGATCCAGCAGGAGTGCTTCTTCTCGCTGGAGGCCCCGGTGCTGCGGGTGACGGGCTTCGACACCCCCTACCCGCCGTCCCGGCTGGAGGACGACTACCTCCCCGACCTGGACCGGGTGCTGGACGCCGTCGACCGTTCGCTGGCCTGGTGAGGGACCCCGATGACGCGTGAGCTGTTCAACCTGCCCGACGTGGGCGAGGGACTGACCGAGGCCGAGATCGTCACCTGGCGGGTCGCTCCGGGCGACACGATCCAGGTCAACGACGTGATCGTCGAGATCGAGACGGCGAAGGCGGCGGTGGAGCTGCCCTCGCCGTGGGCGGGCACGGTCGGCGAGCTGCTGGCCGAGCCGGGCGCGACGATCGAGGTCGGGACGCCGATCATCGCCATCGACACCCCCGGTTCCGGTTCCGGCGGGGCCGTCGAGGAGGAGGCCGGCGCGAAGATCGGTGAGGCGGGCAAGGACGGCCGGATCGCCACGCTGGTCGGGTACGGCCCGCGGCAGGGTTCGGTGCGCCGCCGGCCACGGCGCGCGCCCGGTGCTTCCGGCGTGCCCGGTGCTTCCGGCGAGCCCGGTACTGCCGGCGAGCCGGGTGTTTCCGGCGCTCCCGGTGCGACCTCCGCTGCGCCTGCCGGTGCGCCGGGCTCGCCCGCGCCCGGCGGGGAGCCGGGGTCGCC
>Ga0065178_100907_pt1 | contig 16494 bp, 16 predicted proteins | sample FECB22metaG_FD_59210 | JGI IMG/M metagenome (GOLD analysis project Ga0065178, IMG submission 59210) | Cyanobacterial communities from the Joint Genome Institute, California, USA - FECB-22 (version 2) (version 2) | ecosystem: Environmental > Aquatic > Thermal springs > Hot (42-90C) > Microbial...
GAGCTCCTCGCCGCCGACCTCGAAGTACGGCTCGGCGGCGGACGGGTCGTAGTGCGGCTGGGTGAAGCCGAGATCGGCCGCGACCCGGTTCGCGAGCAGGTTCGCCCACACGTACATGCCACCGGTGTCCAGGGCGGTGCCCATGGTCAGGGTGAGCCGGTCGGGGATGTCGCCGAGCGCCTCGCGGGCCTCGGCGACGAGCGCCTCGTAGCGCTCGATCTCGCTCTGCCCGCGGTCCTCCCGCTGCAGACCGGCCGCCTGCCCGGTGACGTCCTCGACCCACTGCGGCCGACCGGCCTGTACCGCGAGGATCGGGGCGATCCGGGTGAGCAGGTCGTTGCCGTAGAAGTCCTGCTGGAAGGCGTTGGCCCGCATCACGATCAGGTCCGGTTCGAGTGCCGCGAGCTGCTCGGGGTCCGGCTGCTGGGTGGTGAACCGGATCTCCTGGATCGCGTCGAGATCGAACTCGGACAGCTCGTCGAGCAGCGCGCCGTCGCGGCCGAAGTAGAACCCGCTGGCGACGACCGGGTAGCCGGCGACGAGGGCGAACTCCAGGTCGCCGCGGCCCTCGACGACGGCGACCCGGGTCGGCTCGGCCGGGATCCGGGTCTCGACGCCCTGGTAGCTGAAGTCGATCATCGCCGGAGCGGCCGGACCGCTCGTGGTGGCGCAGCCGGTCAGGGCGGCGGCCGCGGCGACGGCACCGCCGAGGAGGAACCCGCGCCGATCGAGCTCGCTCACGACGGCCGGCCATCCGGTGCGGTGCAGGGCGATCGGGGGAGCGTCCGCGATCTGCAGGACGGAGCGGGGAGCGGGCGGGCAGAGCACGGGCACGGGGCGACTCCGGTGTGTGAGGGAAGGCAAACCGAAGTAACAGCCATCTCGCCCGGCCGGACGTGATGTGATCGGCTCCTCTCAGAAGCCCCCGGCCGCCGTGGTCGCCCGCTCCAGCACGGCGTCCACCGTGCTCCCGGTGCCCCCGCCGGGCCGGGTCCCGGCCGTGCGCAGCGGGCCTCCGGTGTCCAGCCGGGTCGTCAGGAAGGTCTCCGCGACCGCGGCCGGGGCGTGCCGGACGAGCAGTGAGCCCTGCAGTGCGAGCGCGGCCAGCTCGGCGAGCCGGCGGGCCCGGCGTTCCTGCGGTGCGGCCAGCTCGGTGCGCAGCGCTGCGGTCGTCGCGTCCAGCCGCGGGTCCCGCCCGGCGGCCAGGTCGATCTCGGTGAGCAGTGCGTCGACCGCGTCCGGCTCGCGGGTGATCGCGCGCAGCGCGTCGAGCGCGGTGACGTTGCCCGCGCCCTCCCAGATCGAGTTGAGCGGCGCCTCCCGGTACAGCCGGGGCAGATCGGACTCCTCGACGTAGCCGTTGCCGCCCAGGCATTCCAGCGCCTCCGCCACCACCGCGGAGGTCCGCTTGCACACCAGGTACTTCGACACCGGCAGCGCGAGCCGCAGCAGCGCCGTCTCGCCGCGGTCCACCGCGCCGGCCAGCCGCATCGCCAGCACGGTCGCGGCCTCGGTCTCCGCGGCCAGCTCGGCGAGCACCTCGCGCATCAGCGGCGCCTCGATCAGCCGGGCGCCGAACGCCGACCGGTGCGCGGCGTGGTGCGCGGCCTCGACGACGGCCGCCCGCTGCGTCCCGGCGGCGCCGAGCACGCAGTCCAGCCGGGTCATCGAGACCATCTCGATGATCGTCCGGACGCCGCGGCCCTCGTCGCCGATCCGCCAGCCGACCGCGCCGGTGTACTCGATCTCCGACGACGCGTTCGACCGGTTGCCCAGCTTGTCCTTGAGCCGCTGCAGCCGGATCGCGTTGCGCGTGCCGTCCGGCAGGACCCGCGGCAGGACCAGGCAGGTCAGCCCGCCGGGCGCCTGGGCGAGGGTGAGGAACAGGTCGTTCATCGGGGCCGAGGTGAACCACTTGTGCCCGGTCAGCCGGTAGCTGCCGTCCGGTTGCGGTGCGGCCACCGTGGTGCCGGACCGGACGTCGGAGCCGCCCTGCTTCTCGGTCATCGACATCCCGGCGAGCAGGCCGGCCTTGCCGGCCGGGACGGCGAGCCCGGGGGCGTAGCTGCGGGCGGTCAGCCCGGGCTCGTAGGCGGCGGCCAGCTCCGGGGCGTGCCGCAGCGCGGGGACCGCGGCGTAGGTCATCGAGATCGGGCACAGGTGGCCCTGCTCGACCTGCGAGGTCAGGTAGAACCCGGCGGCGCGGGTCAGGTGCGCGCCGGTGCCGGGTGCGGACGCCCAGGGCGCGGCGCCGAGGCCGTGCTCGACGCTCACCCGCATCAGCTCGTGCCACGACGGGTGGAAGCCGACCTCGTCGATCCGGTGCCCGGTGCGGTCGTGGGTGCGCAGCTCCGGCTCGTGGGTGTTCGCGGCGCGGGCGTGCTCGCGGTGCGCCGCGGTGCCGACCACGGCGGCCAGCCGCTCCAGCGCGGCCCGGTCGCCGCCCTCCCGGTCCAGCGCCTCGGTCAGCGCGGGGTCGGCGTCGAGCAGGTCGCCGTCCGGTCGCGGCGGGACCTGGTTCGTGACCTCGTGGGTGCCGAGATCGGACACGGGGGCCGGCGTCTCCGGCCGGGTGTGCGTCGTCGTCACTACCCGAGAGTAACTTGACCGGCGGGTCCGGCTCCAGGCTTCCGCGTACGGTGGCGGCGACCGGTCGTCCAGCCCAGGGAGTGCCGATGTCGCGGGTGGCCGCCATCGACTGCGGGACCAACTCGATCCGCCTGCTCGTCGCCGACGTGACCGAGGCGTTCGACGGCGCCAAGGAGCTGCGCGACCTGCACCGGGAGATGCGGATCGTCCGGCTGGGGAAGGGTGTCGACGCGACCGGCCGGCTCGATCCGGAGGCCCTGGAACGGACCCGGGTCGCGCTCGTCGACTACGCCGTCGCGGCCCGCCGCAAGGGTGCCGAGCGGGTCCGGATGGTCGCCACCTCGGCGACCCGCGACGCCGCCAACCGCGAGGACTTCTTCACGATGGTGCGCGACACCCTCGGCGTCGAGGCGGAGATCATCACCGGCGACGAGGAGGCCCGGCTGTCGTTCGTCGGCGCGGTCGGCGACCTCGACCCGGACGACGGCCCGTTCGTGGTGACCGACGTCGGCGGCGGCTCCACCGAGGTCGTCGTCGGCGAGCTGCGCGACGGTGTCGCCGAGGTCACCGCGGCCCGGTCGGTGGACATGGGATCGGTCCGGCTGACCGAGCGCTGCCTGCCGTCCGACCCGCCGTCGGAGTCCGAGGTGGAGCAGGCCCGCCGGGTCGCCGCAGAGGTGCTGGCCGAGGCGTTCGCGTCGGTGCCGGTCGAGGGCGCCCGGACCTGGGTCGGCGTCGCCGGGACGATCACCACGCTGTCCGGGATCGCCCAGGAGCTGCCGAGCTACGATCCGGAGGCGGTGCACCTGTCGACGCTGTCCCGCGACGAGCTGCACCGGGTCGCCGACCTGCTGATCCACTCCCCGCGCGCGGAGCGCGAGAAGCACGGTGCGCTGCACCCGGGCCGGGTGGACGTGATCGGCGCCGGATCGCTGGTCGTACAGGCGCTGGCCGACGAGCTGCACGCGCGCGCCGGGATCGACCGCGTGGTCGTCTCCGAGCACGACATCCTGGACGGCATCGCGCGCTCGATCGCATGAGCCTGGCCCTGCTGGACCGGCAGATCGCCGAGTGCCGGGCCTGCCCGCGGCTGGTCGAGTGGCGCGAGCGGGTCGCGGAGGAGAAGCGGGCCGCCTACCGCGACCAGACCTACTGGGGACGCCCGGTGCCCGGCTTCGGCCCGGCCGACGCGGCGATGCTCGTCGTCGGGCTGGCCCCCGCCGCGCACGGCGCCAACCGCACCGGCCGGATGTTCACCGGCGACCGCAGCGGCGACGTGCTCTACGCCGCGATGCACGCGGTCGGCCTGGCGTCGCAGCCGACCTCCGTCCACGCGAGGGACGGCCTGGAGCTGTACGGCGTCCGGATCACCGCGCCGGTGCACTGCGCGCCGCCGGAGAACAAGCCCACCCCCGCCGAGCGGGACACCTGCCGGAGCTGGCTGGAACGCGAGCTGGACCTGCTGGCCCCGACCGTGCGGTCGATCATGGTGCTGGGCGGGTTCGGCTGGCAGGCGCTGTTACCGGTGCTCGCCGGGGCCGGCTGGGAGATCCCGCGGCCGAGGCCGCGCTTCGGGCACGGAACCTCGGTGACGCTGAGCCCGTCCGGCCCCGGCCGCGCGCCGCTGGAGCTGTTCGGCTGCTACCACGTGAGCCAGCAGAACACCTTCACCGGACGCCTGACCCCGGCGATGCTCGAGCAGGTCCTCGCCGACGCCGCCCGGGCCGCCGGGCTCTCCCCGGCGCCCCGGTAACCGCCCCGCCGGCACGGCATCGCCGCAGGCAGGGGGTCTGTGTGTACCTCGCTTTGCTCTGCTCACCTCGCGCGCTGCTCTGCTCACCCCGCCCGTCAGTCACGCCCCGGCGGGAGTCGCGCGGTCAGGGCCTCACCGGCTCACGGCTCCAGCGTGACGTCGACGGTGACCCGGCCGGCGTCGCGGACGACGACGCCGTGCCCCACCCGCTCCCGGCCGTCGAGCAGGACCGTGACCGGATGCCCGTCGCCGGTGAAGTTGCGCCACCACGTCTTCCGGTAGGGCAGCCCGACCCGCACCAGCACCCGCTCCGGGCCGCCCCGCTCGTAGCCGACCGGGAGGCGGACCTCCCGGCCGGACCGGCGCCCGGTGTAGGTCAGGACCGTCATCCGGCCCTGCACCAGCCCGCGCAGCCGCGGGGAACGCAACAGGGCGTCGACGACGGCGTTGAACGGTCTCGCGACGGTCTGCACGACGGACACGGTCGGTGGCCTTCTCTCTCAGCGGGTGGTGAAGCGGTGCAGGCGCATCGCGTCCTGCAGCGTCGGAAGGTGCCCGGCGGCGGACAGCAGCGGCCGCAGCCACACCCGCGGATGCCGGATCGTCAGCTCGTCGATGATCGCGACGTCGTCGAGCTCGCGCAGCGTGGGGTGGCGGTGGGCGAAGTCGGCCGGGTTCCAGGCCCACCGGAAACCGGTGCCCAGGGCACGGAACGTCGGGGTCCAGCGGGACATCGTGACCGTCCACGGGGAGACGGCGTCGAAGGCCAGCTCGGCCCGCCGGGTCCCGTCGACGACCCGGTCGACGACGGCGTGCACCGTGGCGGGCCGGAGGTACATGAACAGGCCCTCGGCGACGACGAGTGTCGGCCGGTCCGGGTCCACCGCCTCCCACCACGTCTCGCCGGTGACCGAGCCGGCAACCTGCACGACGTGCTCCGGGAAGGTGTACAGCCGCCGCCGGACGTCGATCACCTCCGGCTGGTCGACGTCGAGCCAGCGGACGGTCGGCGGCACCGCCAGCCGCAGCGGGCGGCTGTCCAATCCGCAGCCCAGGTGCAGCACCTGGCCGTGCGACTCGGTGCCCAGGAACTCCCGGGTCCAGCCGTCCAGTACGGCGGCCCGGGCGGCGATGGTGGCGGCGTCGCCCGCGACCTGCCAGAGGCCGTGCACGTCGTGCTCGATCCGGTCGTAGACCGCCTCGGCGTACGGGTCGCCGAGGATCGGCCTGCGGGAACGCGCGTCGAGCCGTCGCATGTAGAGGGTCATCAGCAGGGTCGCGGCGGCGCCGCGCAGGTCCACCTTCTCGGTGCCCGCCATCGCCGACCTCCCCGCCTGGCTACGCTGGCGTGGCGCCCCCGTGGCCCAACGGCAGAGGCAAGCCCCTTAAAAGGGTTACCGGTGTGGGTTCGAATCCCACCGGGGGCACCAGATCCGGCATCGACCCTACGCCCCTGAACAGCGGGTTCGCCCGGTCACCTGCGCGCGGCCCGCTCGCGCCGGCCCAGCACCTCCGTCACCACCGGGGCGGCGAGCTCGACGGCGAGCAGCGCGTCGTGGAACCGGTGCGGCCGGCCCCGGGTCGCGCGGGTCACCAGCCGCCCGACGCCGCCGAGCGCCATCAATCCGGCGAGGATCCGCAGCCGGTCCAGGTCCGGTTCGTCGTCGGCGGTGGCGTCGAGCCAGGCCAGCCCGTAACCGGCGAACACCGGGCCCATGAACCGGACGTGCGAGTCGACCGTCGCGTCACCGGTCATGCCCGGCTCGCCGCGCACCCCGCCGACGAGCTGGATCCCACCGATCGCCATGCACGCCCACCCGGTCAGTCGTCCCACCGTTCTCAGCGTCGACATGCAGGCATCGTTGCAGTTCGTGGGTCGTCGCCCCAGCCGATTCACCGGGGGGTGCCGGGCCGAGCCGGAGCGCCGCCCGGGTCTTCCCGAGTCCGGCCATGGTCGGCTCCTCCGGGTCGCGCGGTGGGGATTTGCAACCCGACGATGCCGCCATGGGTTCATCCAGCACAACCATTACTCAGCGGGCGCCGAGCTGTCTTGATCGGCGCGCCCCGCGTACTCGAAGCCTGCGGTGGCGACGGCCAGCAGCACCAGCCGGACCCCGTTCACCTTGTCCCACCGGGCGAGCAGCCGCTCCCGCTCGTCCGCGGCGATCGGCGGCCCGTCGCCGAGCAGCCGCAGGTTGACCGTCCGGACGAGGTATCCGGACAGGACGGTCGCGACGAGCGACGATCCCGCCGCGACCAGGGCTGCCCGCCGGGCGCCCGGGGAGCCCGGCCCGGTGCCGGCCGCAGCGACCGCCGAGCCGAGCACCAGCGGGATCGCGGGAACGTGGTAGTGGGCCGGGCTGCCCCGGCGCAGCGGCCCCCGCCCCGGCGGCCGATCCGCGCGGTCGTGCTCGTCGGCGAGCCGCTCGGGCATCCGGACGACGGCCTCGTAGAGGTTCACGGCGAGCCACTGGGCGTGGGTCAGCCGGGCGAGGGCCAGGGCCGGTCGGCTCGGCTCACCGGCAGGCTCCGGCGTGATCACCGGAGCTCCCGCTGCCGCGCCACGGCGCCGACCAGCGCGTCCCAGTGCCGGGGCGGCGGAAGCTGGTGGCCGACGTCGGCGAGCTCCAGCAGTTCGGCGCCCGGGATGTGCTCCGCCAGCGCGCGACCGTGCTCGACCGGGAACAGCGGATCGGCCGTCCCGTGCACGACCAGGGTGGGCCGGGAGCCCAGCTCGGACAGCTCGACGGGTGCCGCACCGCCGTCGGAGAGCAGGAAGTGGTTGGTCATCGCGCTGGGCAGGCTGCGGGTGCGGTCGACGACCCGTCCGGCGGTCGCCCGGACGACGTCCTCGTCGAAGCTCCCCGGCCCGGCGAAGGGGCGCTCGCCCTCCACCAGGTGCTCGACGACCGCCGCCCGGTCCGCCCAGTCGGGTTCGTCCGCGGCCTCGGTGAACAGCCGGGCGATCGCGGGCGTCGGGCCGGGCAGCTCCGACCGGACCGGGCCGGCCGGGCTGGTCGACATCAGGGTCGAGGACAGCACACGCGAGCTGTACCGGAACGCGAGCTGCTGGGCGAGCCCGCCGCCCATCGACAGCCCGACGACGTGCGCGCCACCGAGTTCGAGCCCGTCCATGACGGCGACCACGTCGGACACCAGATCGGCACCGGTGTAGCCGGGCCCGCCGGGCGGCCAGAACGTCGACTCGCCGGTGTCGCGCTGGTCGAAGCGGACCACCCGGAACCCGGCGTCGGCGAACAGTGCGCACAGCCGGTCGTCCCACCAGTCCTTGGACCACGTCGCACCGCCCAGCAGTACCAGCGGATCGCCGCCGATCCCCCCGATCGACTCGACGTGCAGTTCCGTGTGGTCGTCCGGGCGGACGAGGTGGATGCTCACGGTCGGCCTCCTGTCGTGGCGGTCGCGAAAGGGGGACCGGTCCGGCGCGGCGAACTCATCGCCACGCGGAATGAACGCGACCGCGCCGGGGTTGGGCCGTCCTACCCACTCCTGCACCGGAGGCGAGCGCGCCGTGACCGACACCGACCTGCAGCGCAACAAGGACAACGTCCGGGCGTTCTACGACCTGATGTTCAACCGGAGCCGGCCTGCCGAGGCGATCGAGCGCTACGCGGGGGCGACCTACATCCAGCACAACGTGCACGTCGCCGACGGCAAGCAGGCGTTCATCGACTACTTCGAACGGATGGCGGCGGAGTACCCGGGCAAGTCGGTGCGGTTCGTCCGGGTCGTCGCGGAGGGGAACCTGGTGGTGCTGCACTGCCACCAGAGCTGGCCGGGCGGCGAGGACTACGCCGGCATCGACATCTTCCGGGTCGACGACGACGGGAAGGTCGTCGAGCACTGGGACGTCCTGCAGGTCGTCCCGGCGACCTCGGCGAACGACAACGGCATGTTCTGACCGCTCACCCGCGGCCGAGCCGTTCGAGCGCGGACCCGTCCAGGCGCATCACCCCGATCTCGTCCAGGCCGCGTGCCCGTAACCGCTCGTAGAACCGGATCGCGCCGTCGTTGCTGTGCAGTACCCACCACTCCAGCCGCCCGCACCCGCGCTCGACGGCGAGCCGGGCGAGGTGCCCGAGCAGGGTCTCGACGGCCCCGGGGAACGCCTCGGCCGCCGCCAGCTCGACGACGAACCGGTGCAGCGTGCCGACGTCCTGCGGGGCGGCCGGCCGGAGCGTCGGGCCGTCGGTGCCGGTGGTCATGGGTTCGATCATGGCCGACCGGCGGGCCGGCGCCCGGTGGGCGCGGCGGTCGTGCCGCACATCCCGACGGCCGGCCGGCCGCTCAGGTCAGCGCGGGCACCAGGAACAGGACGGTCGTGTCGAACAGGATGTGGGCGCCGACCGGCACCCACAGGTTCTTCGTGCGGATGTAGGCCAGCGTCAGCACCAGCCGGGCGGCACCGATCACGATCAGCGACTGCGCGACGTTCCAGTCGTAAGTCGGCAGGTGCAGGGCGCCGAACCAGACCGCGGTGACCAGCGCCGCCCAGACGATCGCCGGGCGCCGGCCGAGCCCGGCGCGTCCGGTCAGGATGTGCAGCAGCGCCAGGAACGGCAGCAACGTCATCAGCTCCTCGCCGAGCAGCTGAACCGCGTCGCCGACCCACTCCACGATCGTCTGGCCGGTGCCACCCCGGGTGCCGCCGCTCAACGGGTTCGCGGACACCGCGAACAGGCTCCGGACGACGAGTGCCGCCACCCCCGAGGTGATCATCCCCAGCACGGCGAACACCACCATGAGCCCGGCGTCGCGCAGCGTCACCCGGCGGAAGAGCGCCGTCCACCAGCGGCCGGTGGCCCACCCGAGGGCACCCAGCATGATCGCGGTGAACGCGGACTGCCGGACCAGCGCGGACGGGCCGTCCAGTGGGACCAGGGACAGGACGAGGAAGGCGACCAGGCAGGCGGACCACAGCGCGAGCCAGCGGCCGGTGGACACCCCGACCGGCGTCCCGTCGTAGAAGGGGAAGTCGGCGCCGTCGCCGCGCTCGACCGCGCGGCCGAACCGGGCCGGTCCGCGAGCGGTGGCGCCACCGTGCTCGGTGCTGATGGTGGCCTCCTCCGCGGCGCGCGTGGTACCCGGCGAAACCTAGGAGCAGGCGCCGGCGGCCGCCACCGGAGGGGACCCGGTGCTCACCCCGGGGCGGTCGCCTGCGCGGCGGCGTGGATGATCCGGGCGGCGTCGACGGCGTCCAGCCGGTCGGTCCGCAGGGTGAGGGTGAAGTGCGTCGCCGCGCCCAGCAGGGCCTTGCTCGACCGCTCCCACCGGCGCGTCCAGCCGCGGTCGACCGGGCCGCGGAGCCCCCGGCCGGCCCTGGCCCGCGCCTCCGGGGCCGGGCACCACAGCAGCACCGGGAGCCAGCCGGCCGACTCGCGCCGGAACGCGGCCGGTGCGTCGGCGTCCTCGACGCACACGACCGGGAGGCGCCCCTGTTCGCGCAGCCCGGCCGGGCGCTCCCGGTCGTAGAGGTACCCGGAGCCGTCCACGGTGAACTCGTGCAGCACCTGGGCCCAGGACCGCAGCTCGTCGAGGTGCGCCCGGGCGGCCGGTTCGGCGTCCACCGGCGGATCGGTGGCGGTCGTCAGCGCGGGGACGCGGGCGTAGCTGCGCCGCAGGCTGGTGAGTGCGAACGCGACCGTGCGCTTCCCCGAAGCGGGTGGGCCGGCCAGCAGGATCCCGGTGTACGACGACGGCTGGAGCACGTCCGATTCCCTCGATCGTTGCGACATGCATCACCCTAGCCGGGCGGGAATCCGGTGGTCAGCCGCCGGCCGGGCGTGCTTGGGTCGGATCGTGATCGAGCTGTCCGCGGTACTGGGTGTCGTCGTGATCGCACTCGGCATGGTCCTCACGCCGGGGCCGAACATGATCTACCTGACCTCCCGGGCGATCTCCCAGGGCCGCCGCGCCGGGCTCGTCTCGCTCGCCGGGACGGCCGCCGGGTTCGTCTGCTACCTGGTGGCCGCGGCGGCCGGGCTGTCCGCGCTGTTCGCCGCCGTCCCGGCCGCGTACACCACGGTGAAGATCGCCGGAGCGGTGTACCTGGCGTGGCTGGCCTGGACCATGCTGCGCCCCGGCGGCCGCTCGCCGTTCCAGGCCCGCGATCTCGCACCCGAGTCGGACGCGCGGCTGTTCGGGATGGGCCTGCTCACCAACCTGCTGAACCCCAAGATCGCGCTGATGTACGCGGCGCTGCTGCCGCAGTTCGTCACCCCGGCCGACGGCGCCACCTGGAGCCAGCTGCTCCAGCTCGGCGGCACCCAGATCGCCGTCGCGGTCACGGTGAACGCGCTGATCGTGCTGACCGCCGCGTCGGTGTCCGGGTTCCTGGCCGCGCGGCCGCGGGCGATGACCGTGCAGCGCTGGATCGCCGGCACCGTGCTGGGCGGGTTCGCGGTGCGGACCGCGTTCAGCCCCGCGCCGTCGTCTCCGTGACCCGGCCGTCGAGCAGCAGCTCGGCCAGGTGCACCGCGGGGCGTCCGCGCAGGTCGGAGATCTGGGTGCGGCAGGAGAACCCGTCGGCCAGCACGACGGCGTCGGGCTCGGCGTCCAGCGCGGGCAGCAGGTTCTGCTCCGCGACCGCCACCGACACCTCGTAGTGCCCCTGCTCGACGCCGAAGTTCCCGGCCAGCCCGCAGCATCCGGCCAGCGCCCGGACCGACGCCCCGGCCCGGGTCAGCAGCTCCCGGTCGGCCGTCCAGCCCATGACGGCGTGGTGGTGGCAGTGCGGCTGGGCGACGACCGTCGTCCCGGACAGGTCCGGCGGGGTCCAGTCGTCCTGCCGGGACAGGAACTCGGCGAGGGTGAACGTGTTGCCGGCGACGGCCCGGGCGTCGTCGGTGCCGAGCAGTTCGACGGCGTCGCTGCGCAGCACCGCGGTGCACGACGGCTCCAGCCCGACGATCGGGATCCCGGCGGCCGTCGCCGCGGCCAGCTCGCCGGTGGTGCGGCGCAGGATCCGGCGGGCGGCGTCGAGCTGGCCGGTGGAGATCCAGGTCAGCCCACAGCAGAGCTGATTGCGGGGGACCTGCGGCTCGAATCCGGCGCGGCGCAGCAGCGCGACGGTGGCCTGCGCGGCGGCGGGGGAGAAGCCCTCGGTGAAGCTGTCGGTGAACAGCAGCACCGGGGTGCCGCCGGTGGCCGCGGCCGAGCCGGTGCGCCGCCACCAGCGGCGGAACGGTGTCGTCGCGAATGCCGGGATCGAGCGCCGGCCGTCCACACCGGCCACGCGGAGCATCAGCCGGCCGATCCCGGGCAGCGTCGCCGCCCGGTTGGCGAGCCGCGGCGCCAGCCCGGCCAGCTGGGCCCAGCGCGGCAGCATGCCCAGCGAGTAGTGCGACCGCGGCCGGATCCGTCCCTTGTAGGCGCGGTGCAGCACCTCGGACTTGTAGCTGGGCATGTCGATCCCGGTCGGGCAGTCCGAGGTGCAGCCCTTGCAGGACAGGCAGAGATCCAGCGCCTCGTGCACCTCGGGGGCCCGCCAGTCGGTCCGCTCGCCGCGGATCATCTCCTGCAGCACCCGGGCCCGGCCGCGGGTGGAGTCCTTCTCCTCGCGGGTGGCCAGGTACGACGGGCACATCAGGCCGCCGTGCCCGGAGTTGTCGGCGCGGCACTTGCCGACCCCGGTGCACCGGTGCACGGCGTTGCCGAGATCGCCGCCGTCGTGGTCGAACCGGAAGCCCCGCGAGCCGACAAGCGGCAGGTCCGCGGTGAACCGCACCGAGCGGTCGACGGGATCCGGGTCGACCAGCACGCCGGGGTTGAGCAGGGCGTCCGGGTCGAAGACGGCCTTCAGTCCGCCGAACAGGCGCAGCGCCTCCGGCGAGTACATGGTCGGCAGCAGCGCGCTGCGGGCCCGGCCGTCGCCGTGCTCGCCGGACAGCGTCCCGCCGAACTTCGCGACCAGCTTCGCGGCCGCCGCGAGGAACTCACGGAACGCGGTGGTGCCGTCCGCGCGGTCGAACGGAAAGTCCAGCCGCACGTGGATGCAGCCCTCGCCGAAGTGCCCGAACGGGGCGGAGGTCAGCTCGTGGGTGGCCAGCAGCTCGTCGAACTCCGCCAGGTAGGCGCCGAGCGAGTCGGGCGGGACGGCGGCGTCCTCCCAGCCGGCCCAGGCCCGCTTCCCGGACGGGGCGATCCCGGCCAGTCCGGCGCCGTCCTCCCGGATCCGCCACAGCGGCGCGGCCACGGCCGGGTCGTCGACGATCCGGGTGCGCGCGGAGATCCCGGATCCGGCGAGCGTGGCCGCCCGGTCCATGACCTCGTCCCGGTCGTCCCCGGCGAGCTCGACGAACAGCCAGGCCCGGCCGTCCGGGAGCTCCGGTACCCGGTCGGCCCCGCGCCGGGTGCGGACGACGTCGACCAGCCGGGAGTCGAGCCCCTCACACGCGGTCGGCCGGTATCCCACGACCAGCGGGGCGGCCTCGCCCGCAGCGACGATGTCGTCGAAGCCCAGCGCCACCATCACCCGGTGTGCGGGGTCGCGGACCAGCCGGACGGTCGCCGCGGTGAGCACACCGAGGGTGCCCTCGGAGCCGACGAGTGCCTGTCCGAGGTCGAACCGCTCGGGGAGCAGGTGCTGCACGGCGTAGCCGGAGACCTGCCTGCCGAACCGGTCGAACTCGGTGCGGCCGACGGCCAGGAACCCGGCCATCAGGTCCTGCAGGCGGGCGACCAGGTCGGTGTCGCCGGTGACGGTGGGCCGGCCGGCCGCGTCGTACCCGGTGCCGATCCGCTCGCCGGCCGCGGTGACCAGCTCCAGCCCGGCCACGTTGTCGGAGGTGCGGCCGTAGCCCAGGCTGCGTGCGCCGCAGGCGTTGTTGCCGATCATGCCGCCGATCGTGCAGCGGGTGTGTGTCGACGGGTCGGGGCCGAAGCGCAGCCCGTGCCCGGCCGCCCGGGCCTGCAGCGCGGCCTGCACGGTGCCCGGTTCGACGAGTGCGGTGCGGGCCTGCGGATCGATCGAGAGCACCCGGTTCATGTGCCGGCTGAAGTCCAGCACGACACCGGGGCCGATCGCGTTGCCGGCGACCGAGGTGCCGGCGCCGCGGGAGGTCAGCGGCACGCCGAGCTCGCGGCAGACGGCCAGGGCGGCGAGCACGTCGTCGGTGTCGCGGGGGCGCACCACGCCCTGCGGCGGGATCCGGTACAGCGAGGCGTCGGTGGCGTACATCGCCCGGGTGCCGGGGTCGTCGCGGTAGTCCAGGCCGTGCCGGTGCAGCGCCGCGGCCAGGGCGGGATCGGGCACGACGGGTGCCGGTGACCGGGTGTCGACGTCGAGCATGCCCGCCCCTCTCGCGTGGTGGTGAATTGCACGTTACATGCTACTCATGGGTAAGTCGTGCTGGGCCGGGCGCGGCGGGACCGTCAGGCCCAGCGCTCCCACTCCTGCCGCCAGGTGGCCGAGTCCTCGCTCAACACGTCGGCCGTGCTGAGCAAGTGCTCGCGCATCGCCGCGCTCGCCCGGTCGCGGTCGCCGCTCGCGACGGCGTCGGCGACCGCGCGGTGCTCGGCGATGATCTGGGTGGCGCCCCGGACGTTCGGCATGCTGCGCCTGCCCTGCAACGCGATCGCGTCGCGCAGCGAGAGCACGATGCCCGCCAGCCGCTGGTTGCCGCCGGCCCGCATGATCACGTCGTGGAAGTCGCAGTCGGCCCGGAAGAACTCCTCGGGCTCGTCGGCGTGCGCCTGCATCCGGTCGAGGGTCGCCGTGAGCTCGGCGACCGGGAAGTCCGGGGCGAGCGCGGCGCGGCCGGTGGCGGCCGGCTCCAGCAGCAGCCGCAGCGTCGACACCTCGGTGATGTCGGCCTCGGTGCTGTGCAGGACGCGGGCGCCCCGGTTGCGCTCGATCCGGACCAGGCCCGCGTTCGCCAGTTTCAGCAGGGCCTCCCGGACCGGGGTCCGGGAGACGCCGAACAGCTCGCCGAGCTCCTGGGCCGAGTAGAGACGGTCCGGTGTCAGCTCGCCGCTGCGGATCGCGTCCCGCACGGCGACGGTGAGCTGGTCGGCCTTGCTGGGCTGGTCGGCGAGCCGTTCCATGACACTCCTTCGCTCACCGACGATTCTACGCACCGTCACTGTAAGGAAGCCTGCTGTCGCGATGCGGGTCAGTGCAGGCACGGAGCGTGACGCGCGACACCCGTCCGGCCCCGGGCGGGACGAGCTGGGCCGGACGGGTGTCGTGCTCAGCCGATCGGGTCCGGGACCGCGATCCCGAGTTCCTTCTCCACCGCGCGCAGCGAGATCGCGGACTGCTCGGCGTAGATCTGCTCGGGGGCCGCCACCGGCCGCCCGATCGCGTCCGAGAGCCACGCCGCGTCGCGCTCCGCCCCGCCCTGATCGGCGTGCAGCGTCGCGTTGCCGGTGAGGTTGGAGGCGAAGATCCCGGCCGCGGACCGGGGCAGGAAGTCCTCGTAGACGATCGGCGTGGCCTCGACCCAGCCCTGCTCCAGCAGCTCGCGCAGGGTGCCCGGCGGGGTTCCCTCCGGCGTCCGCCCGGCGGTCGCGTAGCTGAAGTAGCCGAGCCCGCCCAGACACAGTTCCTGCTCGGTGGCGGGCAGGTGCTCGGCCCACACGTGCGCGGCGACGGCCGGGCGGTCGTCGTCCGGCCGGTCCGCCATCCGCTCGTCCACCAGGGCGACCATCCGGTCGTAGAGGTCCCGGCCGGCCGGAGTGAGCGCGATCCCGCGCGCCTCGACCTCACCGAAGCGCACCCGCAGCTCCCCGGTGGACACGCTGCCGTCCGGCTCGGCGAACCGGCGCGGCTCGGCCAGCGCCCGGAACGACGTCTGCCGGAGCAGCACGTCCGGGCCGCCCCAGGCGGGCGGGCCCTGGATGCGGTCGATCATCGTGATCCCGCGGTCCTGCATCCGCCGGTAGAGGTCGTCGATGTCGAGGACCCGGGGCGTCAGGTGGTTGATGTGGGTGCTGGCGACGCCGCCGATGTCGGCCGCCACCCCGGAGATCCGCTCCAGCTCGGCGTACCAGGCGCGGTCGACCGGCTCGGGGGACAGGGCGAACGACGCGGTGGCGAGCTCCAGGAACCGCTCGGCGTCGGCGGCGTCGAGCCCGCCGCCGGCCTCGGCGCGGTCGGCGAGCACGAGCAGCTCGTCCGGGAACAGGGTGCGGCTCTCGATGAACGCGGTGAGCCTGCGCTCCAGGTCGGCGTCGAAGAAGCGCCGGTCCTGCGGGACGAGCACCGAGGTGAACACCCGGAACGGGTTGCGGGCCAGCTCCTCGGTGTCGGTCGGGCGGAACGAGGTCGAGACGACCGGGATCGGCTGCGGGCGCGCGTCGCGCAGGTCGTAGAAGCCGGTCGGGTGCATGCCGAGCGCGCCGAAGATCCGCGCGACCTGGGCGAGCTCGGCGGCGCTGCCGACCCGGATCGCGCCGTGCCGCTCGGCGGTCACCCGGGCGATGCTGCCGAGCCGCTCGGCCGAGTCGCCCTGCTCCTCGATGACCCGGCGGTTCACCTCCTCGGAGACCTGCAGCAGCGTGGTGTAGGCGGGGACCTCGGTCCCGTAGAGGTGGGACAGTGCCGCGGCGAACCGGCTCCGGAGCTCGGTGGTGCCGACGTGGGACATGGTGGTTGCTCCTGGCTGTGGATTCGGGTGGTGCGGCCGGGCCCCGCGGCGCGCGGCGCGGGGCCCGGCCTGCGGGTCAGCTCGTGCCGTGGGGTCCGTCGCCGGCGCCCGACGTGACCTCGGCCGGTGGTGTCTCCGCCGCCAGCGAGGCGGCGTAGCGCGCGGTCTCCCGCCGGCTGACCGAGGTGCCCGCGAGGGTGCCCAGCAGGCTGAGCAGGATCAGGCCACCGTAGAGCAGCTGGACCGGCAGGATGTTGGTCCCGTCGGCGCCGACCAGCGTCGCCGCGACGAGCGGGACGAAGCCGGAGACCAGCGAACCGGACAGCTGGTAACCGAGCGAGATCCCGGTGTAGCGCAGCTCGGCGGGGAACAGTGTGGTGAGGAAGCCGGACAGCGTGGCGTAGTACACCGAGTGGCCCACGTAGGACAGCGCCACCGCGAGGTACACCGATCCGGGACCCTCGCCCGCACTGATCAGGGCGAGCAGCGGGAACGGTGCGACCACCAGGTAGATCAGCGTGTAGGCGATCTGCGCATTGCGCA
>Ga0065178_100911_pt1 | contig 16440 bp, 20 predicted proteins | sample FECB22metaG_FD_59210 | JGI IMG/M metagenome (GOLD analysis project Ga0065178, IMG submission 59210) | Cyanobacterial communities from the Joint Genome Institute, California, USA - FECB-22 (version 2) (version 2) | ecosystem: Environmental > Aquatic > Thermal springs > Hot (42-90C) > Microbial...
CGCCTACGCCTTCGACCGGGTCGGCACCCTGGTCGGGCGCACGCTGACCTTCCTCGCCGGACTGCTGACCGTGCTGGTGCCGCTCGGCGCCGGGGTGGCGCTGGTCGGCGCGATGATCACCCAGTACCGCGGTGTCGTGACCACCGCGGGCGGGCTGCTACTGATCGGGTTCGGTGTCCTCAGCGTGCTGGGCATCGGGTTCGGCAGCGCCACCGCAGGCCGGCTCGCCGGGCGGATCCGGATCTCCGGACCGGTGTCGACCTACGCCCTGGGCACGGTCTACGGCCTGGCCGGGTTCTGCTCGGGGCCGCTGCTGGGCAGCATCCTGACCGTCGCCGCAGTCGGCTCAGACCCCGGGTACGGCGCCGCGCTGCTGGGCGCCTACGCGGTCGGGATGGCCGCCCCGCTGTTCGTGCTCGCCCTGCTGTGGGACCGCCTCGGCCTCTCACGCACGCCGTGGCTGCGCGGGCGCAAGGTACACCTCGGTCCGCTGCGCACCCACTCCACCAGCCTGATCTCCGGGGTATTGTTCATCGGGATCGGGCTGCTGTTCCTGCTCACCGACGGCACCGCCGGGATCATCGCGCCAACCACGGTCGACCAGCAGGCAGACGCGCAGACCGCGATCACCGACCTGTTCGGCGGGGTGTCTGATACGGCGGTCCTGCTGGGGATCGTGCTGCTCGCCCTGGCGGTGATGGCGGTGCGGCTGCTGCGCCGCCGTGGGACCCGGACCCCGGACGGCGAGCGCGAGCCGGAGGACGCCCGGTGACCGCCCTCGACGCCGTGCGGGCCTGGACCCTGCGGTACTGGACGGTCGCGGCGCTGACCACCCTCGCCACGGTCGTGCTCGTCGCGGTCCCGACCGCCGTCGTGCCGAACCCGTGGTTCTGGCGCGAGATTCCCACGCCGGACTGGGCCTACCCGGTACTCGGGCTGGTCGCGGTGCTGTCCGGCCTGGTCGCGGCGACCTACGTCCGCGCCCCCGACGGGCCGGGCGGACGCCGGGCGTCCGCCGGGGCGCTGCTGGGCTTCCTGGCCGTCGGCTGCCCGGTCTGCAACAAGCTCGTGCTGCTCGTCCTCGGCTACACCGGCGCCATCACCTGGTTCGAACCCGTGCAGCCAGTCCTGGCCGTACTGGCCGTGGTCGGGCTCGCCGCCGCACTACGGGCCCGGCTGCGCGGCGCCACCGCCTGCCCCTTACCCAGCACCCCCAGCGCCAGCGGATCCACCGATACCAGGCGCACCGCCACGCCGCGCGCCTTCGACGCAACAGAACCACACCCGCTCAAGGAGGACTCGTGAAAGCATCCCAGCACGCTGGCGACGCCCAGGAGTGGTGGCCCTCGCGCTCGCCGGCGCGCTGCTCGGCGGCGCCGGCCTCGGGCTCGCCGACCCGCACCTGATCGCGGCGAGCTTCTTCGGGCAGGTTGGCCCGCACCCAGCGCCGCACGCTGGCTACCGAGGCCTCCAGCCCGTGCTCGTCGCGCAGCCGCTGGTGGGCCGTCGCCACGGTCACCCGCCGGCCGAGCTGGTCGACGATGTAGTCGCGGTGCGCCTCGATCGCCGGCCACGACACCTGCCGCAACCGGGCGTCGACCAGCTCCGGGAACCACTCCCGCACCCGCCGCTCCCACTCCCCAGACCGCACGGGTGGACCGCCCGGGCAGAACCCGGCCGCCTCGGCCGGGGCCACATACTTGCGCACCGTCTTCGGGTCCACCCCCAGCGAGGCGGCCACCTCGGTCTTCGGCCGCCCCGCATACCAATGGACCAAGATCTCGGTCACGTCGATCACGGTGAAACTTCTCCTCGCCATCGGTGTCCCCACGCGGTCGACCTGCTTCGTCGACGCGCAGGCTGGGCACTGCGAGGACCGGACCCCCGACGACACGCCGCACGGCCGCGTACGTCGTCCCCGCGGGGAATTCCGTGATCGAGGTAGGGAATTACGTGATCGCGACACCCCCTCAGCTAGGGAATTTCATGATCGCCGACAGCCGGGAGGGAGGGTGTGATGCCACCCGGCCGGCGCCGGGGACTGGAGAGTTCGACTGCCTCTGTGTCGAGGCCAAGCACCGCGAACGAACGGCATGTGCCGCAGGTCTTCGCGATGGTGTAGGACTCATTGATCGCCCCATGACGGCCGGCCCGAATCGGTCGGCGGAGTGTGGGCCGGGCGAGATGCGGACTGTGAGGGCAGCGGCCCCCGCGGGCTGGCGGACGGGCGCAGCCCGAGGAAGGGGCGGCGGTGCGAGCACCGATCATCGCAACGCATTACACGACGCCGGGCGGCCCGGCTCCGGTGCCGACACCGAAACAGGACGAGCCCGGCTGGGCGGGCCCGCGCAGCTGTCGGCCGGCCCGAAGCCCGTACACGTGGACGCTGCAGCACGAAGCCGTGCTCGGTTACGGGCGCCTCGGCCAGGAGTCGGTGCTGCACGCCCGCATCTACACCCCCGAGCTGGCCGCCGACACAGCTCCGACAACGGCGACGACGGGGACCCTGCCGGGAGCCGAGCCGGTGGCGTTGCTGGCCCAGTTCGGTGACCACCGTGGACGCTCGATCGCCCACTCCATCGCCCAGGCCGCCGCCACAGCCCAAGCGCGCTTCTTCCCGGCCGGAGAACTGATGCGGGTGGCGCTGCTGTTCCCGCACCCGGCGCCGTGGCCTGCTGAGTGGTCGGCGGCGCCCATGGTCATCCGCGAGGTCGGGTTCGACACCCGGCTCCGGCGGTCTCGCGTGTGGCAGTGGCGCCAGCGACGCCGCGCGCGCCGGGCTCGTAACCAGACGCCGCCGACGGTGACTGAGGTCGGGCCCGACGGCGTCACCTGGTACGTGCTGCCCGGGCAGCACCCGACCACCAACGAGTGGGAATTCCACCGACCACGCCACCACCCCGACCTCGCCCTGGAGATCCCCATCCACGAGCAGGACTCCGTCGTGGGCGCCGATCCGTTGGCCCCGGAGGCGTTTCGGTGGACTCGGCAGTCCTCGGTGCGGGTGCCGGCGCTGCTCGGCCAGACGCTTGTGGCGACCTGGCCCGAACAGGGCTACACCGCCGAGGTCGTCGGCGGGCCCCAGGCCGCCGAACTCGCCGAGGCCCGCTACGCCGCGGTCCGCGACACAACCGACGCCATCGGGGTCCTCAGCGACCCGAACCCGGACAGCTACTGGGAACTCGACCGGTGACCGGTGACCGGTGACCGGTGACCGGTGACCGGCCGACGTTTGGGCCGGCCCGAGTCGACGACCAGGTTGTGGGTCTGCAGCGGCCCGGTGAATCCGACGATCGGCCCGGACAACGCGAGGTAGAGCCCGGCGAGCAGGATCACCCCCCTCGAGCAGCTGCCCGGTAGCCGCCTCGGCCGCGCGCTCATAGCGCATCCGAACCTCTTGCAGCTCATGGCCCCGCTGCACCTCGGCGAGATCGGGGGTGTTCGGCCATGGGTGGGTTCCGCGGAGTGGACATGCTGCTCACCTCCAGGAGAAGACCGCCGTCCGCCTCACCAGCATCGTTGACCCGCGCACACCCCACGGGACAGAGGTGAATTCCGCAGCTCGACCCCCGTGCTCCCCTCCGCGGCGCACGCCACCACGAGGAACCGGCGGCTCGACATGTGTCCCGGCGATGGGTGGCAACCCTGTGAAATCAGGAGGAGCATCCCTACGACCCAGGCAAGAGGGTGGACGGCGGACCGATGGGGGCCGGCATCCGATGACACCGGCGGGGTGGAGACGCGATGATCGAAATGCGAGTAGTCGGAATCGGGGTCGACGCCGACCGGCAAAGGCCCCTGCTGATGCTGGTCGAATCCCAAGGGCCCAGCCGGCTCCTGCAGATCTGGATCGCCGAGCCCGAAGCGTTCGAACTCACCGCGGCCCAGCGGCACGTGTCCCGGTCACGCCCGGGCACCCATGAACTGATCCTCGCCGTGCTGGCCGGCAGCGGCCGGCGGCTGGCCCGCGTGGCCATCACCGCGCTGCATCACCACACCTACCTCGCTGAACTCATCCTCGACAACGACGTGCGGATCTCGGCCCGCCCCAGCGACGCCGTGACCCTCGCGCTGCTCACCGACGCCCCGATCCTGGCCCACGAGACAGTCCTCGACGTCGCCGCGACCAAACCGGGCATGACGATCACCTTCGGCCGGCCCAGCGGCCCGGACACCGCACCCGCCGCGGTGGCGGACTCGACTCCGGTCGAGCCCGATACCCACGCCCGGATCCAGAAGTTCCGTGACTTCCTCGACGCCGTCGACCCCGACGACTTCGACCCCGACCCGGACCGATAGGCGGGACCCTCGGGCGCGGGTCCGCGTCAGAAAGGCGGTACCGACAGTGTCCGGGGTGCAGTCGGTGGACCGTGCGATCACGATCCTGGAGTTGATCGCCGACCGCGGCGAGGCCGGGGGTGGCGAGCTGGCCACGGCGGTCGGATGCACCACTCGACCGCGTTGCGGCTGCTCGGTGTGCTGGCCGAGCACGGGCTGGTCGAGCAGGTCGGCGACCGCGGCACCTACCGGCTCGGGTTCGCGCTGATCCCGCTGGCCGGCCGGGTCGCCGAGCGGCTCGAGATCACCACCCACGCCCACCCGATCTGGACTGTCGTGGTCATCGGTTCGCCCCCGGAGTACTTGCGGTCTCCGCGCTGTGACCTGGCTCTGACCCTGCTCGACCGGGGCGTGGACTGTGCCCGAGCGCGGCCGCTGACCGGCCGATCGCGGTGAAGGAGTCGGCTGGTGTGGCGGTGAACCCGCGCGCTACTGCGCTACTCGTCGCCTCCCAGGTCGGGAGCGCCGGGCCCGTCCAGGTGCTGACGCACCCCGTGCGGGGCGGTGCTGGCGCCGCTCAGCGCGGTCACCACGTTGTGGAGGCGATCGGCCACGACCGGGTCCTCGACCGCGATGGCGTCGCGGAGGACGGCCGTGGCGATGAGCGGGGTGTCGCTGGTGTCGTACAGGGCGCGGCTACCCGGTCGCCGAGCTGGTCCTCATCGACCGGACGCGGCTGGTAGCCGTCGCGGGCGGCGTGGGTGGCGCCGTTGAGGACCTGCGCCGCAGCCCGGTAACTGATCGTCACCGCGTCCCGCGGGGCGAGCTCGGCGGCGGCGAGTTCGGGATGCAGCGGCTCGGTCACGGAACACTCCTGGTCTTGGCAGCCCGGTCACTGTTCGGGCTCCACCGCTGATACGCCGACCGCCGGGCGAGCCCGGCCGCCGCACCGATCACCGTCCACGACGCCCCGACCGCCGCGCGGCGGCGATGGCCTCGGTGAGCAGCTTGCGCCGTGAGCGGTCCTCGTCGTGCCAGTGGAGCTTGCGCTGCCCTCTCAGCCGCAACGCGGCGACTGCCGCCCGTGCTTCCTCTTCGTCCTCACGTTCGATGAGCGCTGCCGCGAGCACATACGTTCCAGGGCCGTACCTGCGGTCAGGCTCCGACTCGTCGAGGTACGCGCACCAGCTCATCAGGGTGCAGCATCTTCCTGGTCGGCACCGACTCTCCCAGAGCGGGCACGCCGAGCCTGCACACCGCGACCTCTCTCCCACGTCTGGCGTGTGTTCACCTGAACGCTCCCCGGCTCCGACGGCGGGCGAACACTGCGCGAGCCTCAGCTCGGGTTTCGGCACTGGCGACCGGACGAGCGGGAACGTCAGGTGTGCTCGGTTCGCCGAGAGCTTCTGCGAGCTGAGCAGCTCGCCGGCGTCGCGCCACCGGATCGGCCGATGCAGAGTCTCGGGCAGCTCATGGCTGCGGCCCCGCCACGGCGCGAGCCGGTACCCGTATCACGGCCAGGGGGTCCCGGGTTGAGGCACGCAGGTCGGCGCCCGCGGATGGTGGGGATCAGCGCGGTGCGGAAGGGCCCGTCGGGCAGAACCCGCACGATGAGCAGCGTGAGCTGAGTTGGAGCCCGCCACAGCCACCGGCACACCGGGCGCGGCGGCGGTGTCCCAGGCCGGCCAGGAGCAGAAGCTGTCAGAGGTGGTGAGCAGCTGATCAGCGCAGCCGCGGGTAGAGCCGTTGCGCGAGGGTCTTCTCCTCCGCGCTTCTCCCGGACCCTGCACGCCGCGACCGGGGTGCGCCCGGATCAGGTGGCGCTCGCGGCCCGGTCAACGCTGTGTCCGGCAACGCGGTCAGATCTCACGTCCAGCAACCGGACACGCCGCTGCTCAGCGCGACCTACCCGGCCCTGCCCTGTCTGCACGTGGGTGGGGTCGGCTCGATGTCGCGCTTCCCGCGAATCCGCATCTGCGCCGTCGTTTCCTCCACAATTGTCGGGGTACTGCGGCAGAGTGTGGGTGTCCGTCGCCGTATGTGAGGGAGCGCCAATGTCCGATACGGTCATTACCGCTGGATTCGCCCTGTCCCGTTGCTTCCGCGCCGCCGTTCGCGCCGCGCAATCCGCCGAATCCACCGAGTGGGCAGCTCGTGAACATGAAGCTATGGACGCGCTGCGAGCGGCCGCTGTCTTTCTCGCCTACCACGCCGGAAGTCCAGTCGCTCGCGCCATCACCCGCACCTTCACCGAGGTCAGGGAGACCGATCGCGGCGACGGTCCGGACCGGGCGCAGTCAGTACTCTCGGTACCCTCCCCCACACCCGGCGAAAGAGACACAGTGGCGCAGATTCAGACCGTCCGCCTCACCGACGACCTCACTGGAGGCAAGGCCGACGAAACGATTCCCTTCACGTTCGACGGGAAGCAGCTCGAGATCGATCTCTCGACCGGCAACGCGACCGCGCTGCGGAAAGCGTTGGCGCCCTTCGTCGCGGCCGCCCGGAGCGTCTCGCCCGCCTCCGGCCCCCGTACGGGCCGCGCCGCCCGCAGGAGCACTGACAGCGGCCCGAGCGGCACGGCAGCGCGCCAGCACAACCAGGCCGTGCGGGCGTGGGCTCGGCAGAACGGCTACACCGTGTCCGAGCGCGGTCGTATCCCCGCCGAGGTCATCTCTGCCTACCAGTCCGCGACCAACTCCTGCCCGCCGCAGCCCGGTGCAGCAGTGCAGTTCAGCGGCTGACCGCACAACGATACTGGCAAGTAACTGGTCAGGTTGTAGCGGCTTGGCTTACAGGCGGAAAGACAGCCAGGGTCGGCCCGCGGCGAGGATGCGGCGAGGATGACGACGGCGAAGACGTTGCGGCGTGCTTAGCCGTGGTGGACAGGCAACTGCGGACCGCGCAGAACTGTCGGCCCCGAAGAGCGGATGCGTAGGAGCCGGATACTTTCTGCCGCAGCGTGATCATGCGGATGTCGCGTTCGAAGCCGTGGTTGTCCGGGGATACGCGCCAAGCGGGACCTGCCTTGGGGCCCGCCACAACCACCGGCACACCGGTCGCGGCGGCGGTGTCCCCGGGCCGGGCCAGGAGCAGAACCCCGGGTCAGGGCTGAGCAGCTGATCAGCGCGCAGCCGCGGGTCGAGCCGTTGCGCGAGGGTCGTCTGCGCCGCGCTTCTCCCGGCCCTGTGTTGAGCGAGTGCGTCGGTGGCCGGCTCGGTGCGGACAGTGACCTCAGAACGTGGGCTCCAGCCGCCAGCGTGGGCATCGGTGGTGAACGCGTCGCGTGCAGCGGCACAGTGCAGTGGCGCGGGTTGGTGCTCATTGACCGGTCACAGGTGCCCACGTCCCTCGCCGTCGTCGCGCTCCGGGAGAGGATGAGCACCAGCGTTGTCAGCGACGTCAGCGCTGGGCGCGGCGCTACCCCGCTGGCGCGCAGGCCGGGCGCTACAGTCCGCCCTGGGCCATGCGGTGCTGGCCCGCGCCGTGCCGGGATCGACGTCCACGCCGTCGCCGGAAGCGTTATCCACGGTCAAGGTCTGCTGATCGCACCGACGTGGTGAGGTATGCCCGGAACCCCGGCGGCCCGGCGTGGAGCGCGTCGCACGAGGAGGACGGCATGACCCGTGATCACCGACGTAAGAAGGACATCCGCGCGCACGCGGCGGCGACGGGGCGCAGCTTCCTCGACGCCGCCACGACCTACGCCCGCGGGACAGAGCCCGGGGACGGGGCGGTCTCGGCCCGACGGCTGCGTGACGAGCTGGCCCGCGAGCTGCACACGGCCGGTTGGCCGGTGGAGCTCGAACACCACCCTCTGGGCAACGCACTACGCACCTACGCCGGCCCGGCCACGGTCGACGTGGGCAGGACGGGCGCTGCGGGGTGGACCGGAGACGAACACCCCGACGACGGCGCGGTGTTCGACCGTCGTGCACCGTTGCGGGTCGTGGTGTGGGCTCCGCTCGTCGTCGACTACTGCGAGGACCTGGGGCGGGTGGTCGGCGTCGATGCCCACGAGATCGCCCCGACCGGGCGGTCGGTGACCGAGCTCGTCGCCGAGATCGACCAGGTCGTTGCCGCGGCCCGCCAGCGCGACCTCGCCGCTACCGCGAACGACACCGCGTGCGGGATCTGCGGGGACCACTACCCCGCTGCTGGGCTGTTCGAACCGACCGAGAGCAGGGTCGCGGTCTGTCCGTGCTGCGCTTTCGACGGTGACCTCGTCGATCCTCACCCAGCCCAGCTGGCCTACAGCCTCACCCACGGCGGCGACCGCAGCCTCGTGCTGCCGGCGGGATGGGCTGGTCCACAGGCCCTGGTGTCCTGCCTGGCCGGCCCAGAGCTGCCCCACCAGCTCTGCGACGCCTGGCGGGCGTCCGGGATCGTCAGCCCGCCGGGCGCCGAATGGGGTGATCCGGGACGGACCTGGGTCTGGCTCCATGCCCCACCCCGCCGCCCGGCCGCGCTTGCCCGGCTGGGGTGCGGAGCGGCCTTGAGCCACATCATCGCCGCCCTCGACCAGGCACACCCCGACCTGCGGGCTGTCATCCACGCTGCCGCGGCCGAACTCGATGTGGATCTGCTCGACGCCGAGGACATCGGCCCGGAGTCGACACCGCAGGAGGTGATCGAGCGGATCTGGCCCGCCGTCGTCGCCTACACCGTCGCGCTGCTCACCCAGCACACCGAACGGGCCGGCCACCGCAGTCCCTGGCACGTGCTGGAGTCATTCGAGCTGCCCGATTGGGTTGAGGCCCTGGTCGGAGAGGACAGCGACCTCGATTACTACCACGTCGAGTCGGTCCTGCTGCGTGGCATTCCCGCCCTGCGCGACATACTCGACCCTCGAGCAGCGCACGAGGACTGAGTTCAGTCGTTGCGCTCGTCGTGGTGGTGCGGTGGCTCGACGAACGCGGGGGTCGTTGTCGCGGGCCAGTGTGATCATCGGCTGGCGCACGCCTTCCTGCTGGAGGCGGCTGAGCCGGCCGTAGAGCTGCTGGAGCTCGGCGCTGTCGGGGTCGCGGAGCATGATGATCGCGTGCTGGTACTGGCCGTCGATGGTGCGGCGGGTCCTCGTCGTAGAAGCTGAGGCCGCCGGGGCGAACAGCAGCTCGCGCGCGACCTCGACGTGACCGGGCATGACCCTGGCGGCCAGGGCGAGACCCGCGTCGGTGATCGTGACGAGCGTGGCGCGCTGGTCGTCGCGGGGCTGGGACCGCGGGTGACGAGGCCCGGCCTTCGCCAGCAGCCCGGCCTGGTGGGTCAGACCGCGGCGGCTGCCGACGACTCCGTCCGCCAGCTCGGTCATCGTCAGCGGGTCCCGGCAGGGGGCGGGGGCCGGCGCGCTCGGCGTACCAGCTCAGCCAAGCATGGCGGGATCGAACTCCTCGCCGGTGGCGTACAGCAGGCCGTAGGCCAGGAGCACACCGTCACGGTCCAGCGCACCGCGCTGGAGCCACTGGTCAGCCACCGCCGGCCAGCCGCCGTGCTCGTCGGCGAAGTCGCCGAACAGCCCGGCCAGGGTCTCGGCGACCTCGGTGTAGCGGTCCGGGTTGGACACCCACCGCACCAGGACCGCGGCGATGTCGTCCGCGGTCGCGGCGTCGTAGCGGCGCACCTTGTCCCGGTTCGCCCACAGCTGCAGCTCGAACAGCCGGGAGGCCTCCCACGAGCCGGGGCGGCCCGCAACGAGCTGCCGCCGGGTCACGTCGAAGCTGTCCGGGGCCGTAAGCCCTCCGCGCCCTTCACGAAGCCGACCGAACGCGACCTGCACGGCGACCGCCGTCGAGTAGGCAGCCTGCCGCCCGGCCGCGGTCCACGCTCGACGCAGCTCGGCGACGTCCTCCTCAGCCGGGGGCACCACCGGACGCAGAAGTTTCTGAAAGCTGGGGCGTGTCGCGCCGCCTCGTTTCAGAAAGTAGGGAAGGATGCCTGCATGGCTAGAAGACCAACGGGGCGCCCATCGAAGGGCCCGCGCGCAGTGGTTCTTCCACGGGTCCTGCTGGCTGACGACCGCGCGCTCAAGGCCCTGGCCGCCGCGCGCGGCTGGTACGTCTCCGAGACCGCCGCGAAGCTGATCAACGTCGGCCTACAGCATGCCGCCGAGCTTCCCGACGATCTGCCCCGTCGGGTCGCGGCCACGGAGTCGACCGACTTCACAGCCCGGATCCCCCTCAGCGACAACACGTTGCTGCGCTCGATCGCGAGTGAACGAGACCGAAGCATTTCCCTCGTGGCCGGAGCCCTGGTCAAGCTCGGCCTTCGTCACCGCAATGAGTTGCTGGGCCAGATCCCAGCGCAGTACGACCACCTGGAGCAGCGTCTGACCAAGGCCTCATAAAGAGAACGAGACGGCCCCCCGGCCAGGGGGCCGCCTTCGTTCGTTCTCGCGTCGCTCGGTCCTACACCCGAGGTGACGCCGTAGCCCCGGCGAACCGGGGCCCATCCCCAACCGTCCAAGAAGGGGCGCTTTCGCGTGTCCAGGATACATCCTGGGCCGGGAGCCAACCACCACAGACACGGGGTGAGTTCGTCGTGCCCAGATCCGGGGCGCTCGCCGGCGGCGGGCACCGGGTTCTGCACGCTCTGCTACGAGCACGGCGCGTTCACTCTGGCCTCCGGCCCCTCTCAGCTTTGCCTGCTTCACCAGCTCCCCCTCGATGAGCAGCCTCAAGCGGACTCCTTCGGGATCCGCGGCAGGACTGCGCCGCGGCGCACACCCCGAGGCCGCGCCGCGTGCCACACCAGCGGTCCCGGGCGGGCGAGCCGAGCGCTGCCACCGAGTGCGCGGGTGCGCGCCCGCGGGATCGCCCGCGCCCGCGCCCGCCACGACCGAGGCTTCACCCCGCACCCGGGTTGGCGGAACTTCATCGACCACTCCTACCGGGTGCTGACCTCCCAGCCCGAAGCCCTCGAGCACCTCGCGCGACTGGTCGACGACGAGGACTGGCGCGTCGACAAGCGCCGCAGCTGGTCAGCCATCCTGCGCCGCCTGGTCTGCCACATGGACTGGGAGACCGGCCTGATCACCGGCCTGACCGCCCGACACCTCGCAGCGGCCGGAGCCCGCGCCGCACGCACCGTGTCCCGTGTCCTGGCCTGGGCCCGCGAGATCGGCCTACTCGTCGTCGTCGAGGCTGGTGCTAGCGCCGAGTTCCTCGGCACCGACACCGGCCGCACTCCCACCTACGCCCTCGTGACCCACACCCCGCTCCCCCGCCTCGACGGCGCGCAGCACGACGAGGAGCCGGGCATCGCATCCGCAGGTCAGTCCCCTGTGGAAGAAAGTGGCGACCTCCCCACTACTCCAGTGAGTACTAAGCCCTTGACGGGCGGCCGACGGACTCACCTCACCTCCCAGCCCAAGTGGCACCCCTACGACGTCCCCGACACCCCCGGAGCCAGAAACGCAGCAACCCTCACCCTGCTCTCACATCTCGGCCTAGGAGGCCGAAAAAGCGGCAAGATCGAGATCTGGCGAGCCCGGGCCCTGCTCAAACCCTGGTGGGACGCCGGCGCCACCGTCGCCGGGCTGCTCCACGCCCTCGAATACCACCCCGACCGACCCGACCACCGGCGCGGCGACCTCAGCTCCGGCGCCCGCGACCCCCTGCGGATCATCGGCGCCCGGCTGCGGCCCTGGCACGGCCGCCTCGGCGAGATCCGGGCCGTACAGATCGGCCGCATGCGCGCCGGCACCGGCGCGAAGCCTGCAACTAAGGTCGAGGTTGCACTGCTCGACCGTCCCGCCGGCCGCGGCGCCCGACGCGCCGCACAAGAGGCGCTCAGCGAGCACCTGCAGCAGCTGCGCGAAGCCCGCGGCACCCAGCAGGGCCACCGCCCTGCAGCGGCCGTGCTGCCGCGCAGACTGCGCCGACCCCGGATCAAATGATGACCACGACGACGCGGCCGGGCAGGCCGGGATGCTGTGGCGGTCCGGTCCGGCTGTGGGTCCAACCGAACCGGACCTCAGCGGACGCGGTCGTTACCGCACGGGCGCGCCGCGGGTGATGTCGCGGGGGGTCAGGCGCGCTCGGTGTCGTCCTCGGCGGATTCCGGAGGCTCGCAGCGCGAGAGGAGATCGCCGTCGCGGCTGATGAGTTTCGGGTTGTCGGCGTGCTCGAGCCGCAGGAGTTGGTGCAGCATCCCGTCGAGGCTGAGCGCGTCGTTGATCTGGTCGACCAGGTCGGGTTCGAGCCGGTACCAGCTCCATGTGCCGCGTCGTTCCCTCGACATGACCCCGGCTTTGACCAGCACGCTCAGGTGGTGGCTCAAGGTCGATTGCGGCTGGGGGAAGGCTTCGATGAGGTCGCAGAAGCAGAGCTCGGCGTCGGGGGCCTGGCGGGCCAGGCCGACCAGCTGGAGCCGTAGCGGGTCGGCGAGTGCCTTGAACAGCTCGGCGGCGGCACCGGCCACGGTCTCGACGCCGTCGAGCGGTTGATCCTCGACGAGATCGGCGACGTGCGAGCTGAGCTGTTCTCCCATCGCGGTCGAGGATACTGGGTGATGCTCAGGAGTTCGGCGAGATGGTCAGCTGATAGCCGAGTCCGCGTACCGCCTCGATGCGGACGTCGGCTCCGGCGGCGGCGAGCCGGCGGCGCAGGCGCGTGATGTGCACGCTCAGGGAGTTGTCCGAGCCGGATGTCTGGTCGCCCCAGATGGCGGTGACGAGTTCGCGGCGGCTGACCACGGCGTCGGGACGCGCGGCGAGGTAGCGCAGCACCAGGTGTTCGCGCAGCGGCAGCCGGATCGGTGTGTCGTCGAGCCACATCCGTGGGGCGACGTTGTCGATGCGCAGCCGGCCCAGCTGGATCGGCAGCGGACGGGCCGCGAGGGACCGTGGCGCGCCGAGGGCGGCGCTGAGCAGGGCGAGCAAGGCGCTCGGTTCGAAGGGGCGGGCGGTGACGGTGGCGCCCCGGGCGGCGGCCTGCGCCGCCAGCTCGCCGTCGTCGCGACCGACTCCGACGATCACTCGCACCCCGGGGTCGAGCGTGTGCAGCACGTCGAGGAAGTCCGCCGGGCTCAACCGCCCCCCGGCCGGGGCGAGCACGACCGCATCCGGGCAGGTGCGCCCGGCCACCAGCAGCGCTGCGGCCGTGTCGTGCACCGGGTGCAGGTCGACGGGTTGGCCGGTCAGGGCCCGCGCGACCTGCTCGGCGGTGTGTTCGTCGGCGACGAGCAGCACCGCCGCCGGCCCTGTGCGCCCGCCGGCGTCGGCCAGGCAGGCTCGGCGGCGGATCTGCACGGGAGAACGGCCGTCGGTCTCCCAGGTCTCGGTCATCATCGCGGCTTCCTCAGCCGAACTTGCCCGAGATGTAGTCCTCCGTGCGCTTGTCGGCCGGGTCCTCGAAGATCTTCAGGGTTCGGTCGAACTCGACCAGAGTGCCGACGCGGTCGCCGTGCTCGTCGGGTTGGGCGGTGAAGAACGCCGTGCTGTGCGAGACGCGGGCCGCCTGCTGCATGTTGTGGGTGACGATCACGATGGTGAAGTCCTGCACGAGCTCGCCCATCAGGTCTTCGATCTTGGATGTCGCGATCGGGTCGAGCGCCGAGCAGGGCTCGTCCATCAGCAGCACGTCCGGCCGGGTCGCGATGGCCCGGGCGATACACAGACGCTGTTGCTGTCCACCGGAGAGGCCGTAGGCGTTCTGCTTGAGCTTGTCCTTGACCTCGTCCCACAGCGCGGCGCCGCGCAGGGCTTGCTCGACGGTGTCGTCGAGGTGGTCTTTGGCGCCGGTGACGCGGGGTCCGTAGGCGACGTTGTCATAGATCGACTTGGGGAACGGGTTCGGCTTCTGGAAGACCATGCCGATCCGGCGGCGGACCTCGATCTCGTCGACGCCGGGCCCGTAGATGTCGGTGCCGTGGTAGGTCACGCGCCCTTCGACCCGGGCGCCGGGGACCAGGTCGTTCATCCGGTTCAGGCAGCGCAGCACGGTGGACTTCCCGCAGCCCGACGGCCCGATCAGCGCGGTGATCCGGCGGTCGTCGAACTGCAGATCGACATCGCGGACGGCGAGGAAGTCGCCGTAGTAGACGTGCAGGTTCTCCGTCGCCATCGCGGCCCCGGCCGAACGTGGCTGTTCGGGCGCTCGGTCACCGACCGCGAGGTGGATACCGGCGGTGTCCTGGGCGGTCCCGGGTGGGGAGGTGGGGCTCATGTGCTGGTCCTTTCCGGGGTTCACCATCGACGTGCGAACCGGTTGCGCAGCACGATCGCGGTGCCGTTGAGCGCCAGCAGGATGACGATCAGCAGCAGGATCGCGGCGTAGGTCAGGGGGATGAACGCTTCGCGGGACTGGAGGGCGAAGTTGAAGATCTGGACGGGCATGACGGTGTAGCGGGAGAACAACCCGTCGGGGGTGAAGGTGATGAACGTGGTCGCGCCGACCAGGATCAGCGGTGCGGCTTCTCCGACGGCCCGCGACAGCGCCAGGATGGAGCCGGTCGCGATCCCGGGCACCGCGGCGGGCAGCAGCTGGCGCCACACCGTTTGCCAGCGGGTCGCCCCGACGGCCAGTGAGCCGTCACGGATCTCGCGCGGGACCGCGCGCAACGACTCGCGGGTCGCGATGATCACCACCGGCAGGATGAGCAGGGCCAGGGCGATCGAGCCGGACAGGGCGACGGCGCCGAAGTTCAGCGGTGCCCGTACCACGAAGGCCAGCACCAGGATCCCGAAGATGATCGACGGGACGGCGGCCAGGTTCTGCACGTTGAGCTCGATCGCCCGGTTGAACCAGCGCCGGGGGTCGGCGTACTCCTCGAGGTAGATCGCCGCGGCGATGCCCAGCGGCAGCGCGATCAGCGCGGTGACCCCGACGACGAGGAGCGTGCCGACGATGGCCGGCTGCACGCCGGCGGTCGCCGGGCGGATCGTCGAGGGCGCCTGGGTGATCAGGTTCGCGTCCAGCCTGCTCACCCCGGAGACCACGATGGTGATCAGCACGTAGAACAGGAACAGCGCGGCCACCAGCAGGCACGCCCACAGCACGGAGACGAACACTGTGGAGGCCACATCGCGGCGCCGCCGGTCCGGGGTCAGCGCACGGGCGGGCGTGGTGCGGGCGGTGTCGGTAGCAGTCATCAGTACACCTGCCGGAAGCGGCGGACCAGCCGGATGCTGATCAGGTTGATCGTCAGGGTGATCACGAACAGCAGCGCTCCCACGGCGAACAGCGAGTAGTAGACGGGGCTGCCTTGGGGGGCGTCGCCGCTGGCGATCTGGGCGATGAACGCGGTCATCGTCTGGGCCTCGTCGCGGGGATCAGCGGTCAGGCGGGCCAGGTTGCCGCCGGCGACGGCGAGGATCATCGTCTCGCCGACCGCCCGGGACAGCCCCAGCACGATCGCGGCGATGATCCCGGACAGCGCCGCCGGGAAAACCACCTGCAGGGTGGTCATCCGCCGGTTGGCGCCGAGGGCATACGAGCCCGAGCGCAGCGCTTGGGGTACTGCCGACATCGCGTCCTCGGACAGTGACGCGACCGTCGGGACGATCATGAATCCCATGACGATCCCGGCGACGAGCAGGTTGTAGATGTTCGGGATCCCCAGCAGTGGCTGCAGGATCGGGGTGAGCGCGGTCAGGGCGAGGAACCCGTAGACCACCGTCGGGATGCCCGCCAGCAGCTCCAGTACCGGCTTGATGACCTTGCGGGCCCGGGTGGTGGCGTACTCGGACAGGAACATCGCGATGCCCAGCCCGACCGGGATCGCCACGGCCAGGGCGATGCCGGTGGCCATGAACGTCGCCGAGACCAGGGGCAGCACGCCCCAGTCCTTGTCCCAGGAGTACTTGTCGCCGAACGAGGCGGTCCAGGTGGTGCCGGTGAGGAACTCGATCGGGCTGACGTGGGCGAAGAAGGTGAACAGCGGGACGACGAGGGCGACGATGATGCCCACCGTCACCAGCACCGACAGGCCGGCCGCGGCGGCCAGCAGGCTCTCGATGATCTTCTCGCCGACCCGGGGTGAGCGGGGGGTCAGGTCACGGCCGGAGCCGCCCGCGCTCGAGCGCGGGCGGCCGGCGGTGGTCACCGCCATCGGCTCAGCCTCCGGCCTGCTGGCGGAGCTGGTCCAGCTTGGCGGTGGAGTCCTGCTTCTGCTGGTCGGTCATCGGCACGAACTGCGCAGCCTGCACGATCTCGTCGTTGCGCT
>Ga0065178_100915_pt1 | contig 16350 bp, 15 predicted proteins | sample FECB22metaG_FD_59210 | JGI IMG/M metagenome (GOLD analysis project Ga0065178, IMG submission 59210) | Cyanobacterial communities from the Joint Genome Institute, California, USA - FECB-22 (version 2) (version 2) | ecosystem: Environmental > Aquatic > Thermal springs > Hot (42-90C) > Microbial...
CGGCGTCATGAGCATCACCGGCGAGCCCGGCGGACGGCCGGTCAAGTGCGGTCTCCCGCTCGGCGATCTGGGCGCCGGCCTGTTCACCGCGATCGGCATCCTGTCCGCCTGGAACTGGCGCCGGCGCACCGGCGAGGGCCAGTACCTGGAGACCTCGCTGTTCGAGTCGGTGCTCGCGCTGTCGGTGTGGGAGTCCGTCGAGTACTGGAGCACCGGGAAGGTGCCGGAGCCGCTCGGGTCGGCGCACCGGATGTCGGCGCCCTACCAGGCGCTCGCCACCCGGGACGGGCACATCACGGTCGGCGCCAACAACGAGCGGCTGTGGCGGCGGATGTGCAGCGCGCTCGGGATGGACGGGCTCGCCGATGATCCCCGCTTCGCCTCCAACATGGACCGGCTCGACCACATCCCGGAGCTGGTCGCGGTGCTCGAGGAGCGGCTCGCCGACGCCGACACCGACACCTGGGTCGAGACCCTGCTGGACGCGGGCGTGCCGGCCGGCCCGATCCAGGACTACCGGCAGATCCTGGACTCCGACCCGCACGTCCGGGCCCGCGGCATGGTCACCTCCTTCGAGCACCCGCTGGACGGCACGGTGCCGGTGATCGCCTCGCCGATCCGGCTGACGACGACACCGGCCACCGTGCACCGGCATCCCCCGATGCTCGGCGAGCACACCGATGAGGTGTTCGGATCATGAGCGAGGACCGGGTGACCCACCGCCGGGACGGCTCCGTGCTGTGGGTGGAGCTGTCCCACCCCGGCCGCCGCAACGCCCTGACCTGGCGGATGTACGACGAGCTGCAGCGGCTGAGCACCGCCGCGAACGACGATCCCGATCTGCGGGTCGTGGTGGTCCGCGGCGCGGGCGGGTCGTTCGCCGCGGGCACCGACATCGGGCAGTTCGCCGACTTCCGCGACGGCGACGACGGCATCGCCTACGAGCGCCGGATCGGTGCGGTGATCGACGCGCTGCTCGCCGTCCGGGTACCGGTCGTCGGCGTCGTCGAGGGCCCGGCGATCGGCGGCGGCCTGGCCATCGCCGCGAGCTGCGACGTCCTGGTCGCCACCGAGGACGCCCGGTTCGGCGTCCCGATCGCCCGCACCCTCGGCAACGTGATCACCCCGGCCACGGTGCACCGGCTGCGCGACCGGCTCGGCGCCGGCCGGACCACGGCGATGCTGCTGACCGCGACCCTGCTCTCCGCCGCGGACGCGGCCGCCGCCGGGTTCGTGCACGCCGTCGTCACCGCCGACGAGCTGGAGGAGAAGGTCGCCGACGTCGTCGGCCGGATCGCCGCGGGCGCCCCGCTGACCCTGGCCGCGCTCAAGGAGCTGGACCGGCGGGTCGGCGGCGCGGCCGGGCTCGACCCGGCCGAGGACCTGCTTGCCCGGGTGTACGGCAGCGCGGACTTCCGGGAGGGGGTTACCGCGTTCGGCGAGCGCCGCAGCCCGCAGTGGCGCAACCGCTGATGCCGGTGGCCGGATCCGCCGATCCCGTGACGGCGCCCCGGGCGGGATCAGCCCGGGGTGACGGTCACCCCCTTACGGAGTGCTCCGTTCGGGCCAATCGGCTGCGTCGACGGTCGGATCCGGCCACCCAGGGTCACAACTTGACGAACACATAAGGCGCCCGTCGCCCGGACGGCACCGTTCACCGTGCGAACCGACCACCGGAACGATCATCGCGGAGCGACCCGGTACCCGGCGGTAGCCTCTCCCCCGATCGGCCACGGACGGACGGGCGGGTGAGTGGACCACGTGAGTTCTCACCAGGCGGCACCGCGGCACGCGGCCCGCCGCCGCTTCCCGTTCCGCTCCTGGCAGCTCGGCGCGCTGCCGGCGGCCGCGCTGGTCTTCGTGCTCGCGGTCGACGTGCTCGCCGCCGGCCTGCTCGTCGCCTCCGCGCTGCGGGCGTCCCTGCCGACCGGCGATCAGCTGCTGCTGGCCGCGCTGCTGACCCTGGTCCCGGTCGCGCACACCGAGCTCTCGCTGCACTCCGAACGGATCCGGCGCCGGGTCGCGCACAACCACCACGTCAACATGACCTCGGTCTGGACGTTCTCCGGCGCGCTGCTCCTGCCGCCGGTGCTCGCCACCGCGGTGGTCGTCGCCGTCCACACCCACCTCTACCTGCGGGTCGCCCGCGCCGCGGGCACACCGGCGCACCGGCACCTGTTCCAGGCCGCGACCGTGGTGCTGGCCGTGCTCGCGGTCGCCGCGGTGCGGTTCGCCGCCGGGGTCCTGCCGCCGCCCGGCGACGGACCGGGCGACGCGACCGTCGTCCTCGCCTCGCTGCTCGCCTACTCCGCGGTGACCACGCTGCTGCTCGCCTGCGCGGTCCGGCTGACCCGTCCGGGCACCCGGTTCCTGTCCGTGCTGCTCGGCGCGGAGTTCCTGCTCGAGTTCGCGACGCTGTCGCTCGGCGGGCTGGTCGCGGTGATCATCGCCAACACCTCGCCGTGGCTGGTGCTGCTCGCCGTGCTCCCGCTGCTCGTCCTGCAGCAGACCACCCTGGTCCGCCAGCTGGAGAACCAGGTCGACACCGACACCAAGACCGGGCTGCTCAATCCGGCCGCCTGGCGCTGGCGCGCCGAGCAGATGATCGAACGCTGCGCGCGCACCGACCGCGAGACCGCGGTCCTGCTGCTCGATCTCGACCACTTCAAGGCGGTCAACGACCGGCACGGCCATCTCGCCGGCGACGACGTGCTGCAGGCGGTCGCCGCCGTGCTCACCGCCGAGGTCCGCGACAACGACCTGGCGGGCCGGTTCGGCGGCGAGGAGTTCGTGGTCGCGCTCGGCGGCCTGCGGCCCGACGACGTCGTGTTCGGCCGGGCCCGCGAGGTCGCCGAGCGGATCCGGCGCAGCGTCCGGGCCCTGGAGGTCGACACCGCCACCGCGGGCCGGATCGGCGGGCTGTCGGTGTCGATCGGCGTCGCGACCTCGAGCGAGCACGGCGGCAAGCTCGACGCGCTGCTCGCCGCCGCCGACGCCGCCCTCTACGACGCCAAGCGCGGTGGCCGGGACCAGGTGCGGGTCCGGCATCCCGAGCCGGCCGGCCGGACCGGCACCGCGACGCCGCCGTTCGGCCTGCACTTCGGCACCGGCGGGGCCTGAGCCCGGCCGGCGGTCACGCCGCCAGGAGCAGCCGGGCCAGGTCCTTCCACTGGTCGAGCATCGCGTCCTCGCGCGGATCCCGCCGGTCGAAGGTGTAGGTCATCGACGTCCCGCGCATCGAGGTGAGCAGCAGGTCGCGCAGCTGCTTGAAGCGCGGCCGGGACGCCAGCTCGTCACCGAACATCCGGGCCATCGACGCCCGGATCGCCGCCCCGAGCCGCTTCTCCTCCGGGCGCAGCACGTCGGCGATCTCGGAGTTCACCCGGGCCGCCGTCCACAGCTCGATCGACGCCCAGAAGTGCGGCTCGGAGAAGCTCTCCCAGAGCAGCTCGATCACCCGGTCGGCACGCTCGAACACGTCCGCCGGCGGGCTCTGCTCGACCACCCGGCGGACGCGTTCCTCGGTGTCGGCGACCCGCTTCACCGCGAGGTGCTGCGCCGCGGCGACCAGCAGCCGGTCCCGGGACGGGAAGTGGTGCAGCAGCCTCCCCCGGGACACCGCCGCCTCGGACTGGATGACCAGCGTCGTCGAGCCCGAGTAACCACCCTCGATCAGGCAGGCCACCGCGGCGTCCAGGATCCGGGCGCGGCTGTCCTGCGACCGCTGCGCCCGGGTCCTGGTGGTGGTGCTCCGTTCGGAGGTCATGGTGCAGCCTAGAGTCCCAGACCCCGGCCGATGACCTCCTTCATGATCTCGGTGGTGCCGCCGTAGATCCGGGTGATCCGCGCGTCGGCGTAGGCCTTCGCGATCGGGTACTCGGTCATGTAGCCGTAGCCGCCGTGCAGCTGCAGGCACCGGTCGACGACCTTGCCCTGCAGCTCGGTGCACCAGTACTTCGCCTTCGACGCGTCGACCGCGGTCAGCTCGCCCGCGTTCAGCGCGCGCACGCAGTCGTCGACGTAGTGCTCGGCGATGTCGATCTCGGTGTCCAGCTCGGCGAGCACGAACTTCGAGTTCTGGAACGACCCGATCGGCGAGCCGAACGCCTTGCGCTCCTTGACGTAGCCGAGCGTCTGGGTCAGCGCCGTGCGGGCCGCGGCGACCGCCGCGATCGCGATCGACAGCCGCTCCTGGGGCAGGTTGCTGACCAGCTGGGTGAACCCCTGGCCCTCCTGGGGCCCGAGCAGGTTCGTCACCGGCACCCGCACGTCGGTGAACGACAGCTCGGCCGTGTCCTGCGCGTGCTGGCCCAGCTTGTCCAGGTTCCGGCCGCGCTCGAAGCCGGCCATGCCCCGCTCCAGCACGAGCAGGCTCATGCCCTTGTGCTTCTGCGACGGGTCGGTCTTCACCGCGACGACCATCAGATCGGCGTTGATCCCGTTCGTGATGAACGTCTTGGCCCCGTTGACGACGTAGTGGTCGCCGTCCCGGATCGCGGTCGTCGACATCGACGCCAGGTCCGAGCCGATGCCCGGCTCGGTCATCGCGATGCCGAGGATCTGCTCCCCGCTCACCACGCCCGGCAGCCAGCGCTGCTTCTGCTCCTCGGTGCAGTAGGCGAGCAGGTAGGGCAGCACGATGTCGTTGTGCAGGGTCAGGCCCAGCCCGGCCGCCGCGGCACCCGAGCGCATGAGCTCCTCGGCGATGACGGCGTTGAACCGGAAGTCCGGCACGCCGCCCCCGCCGTAGGTCTCGGGCACGTCGATGCCCAGGAAGCCGTTCGCCCCGGCCGTGGTGAACAGCTCGCGCGAGACGATGCCCTCGCGCTCCCACCGCGCCTCGTGCGGGACGATCTCCTTCTCGACGAACGACCGGAACGCCTCCCGGAAGTCCTCGTGGTCGGACTCGTAGAGCGTGCGCCTCATCGCGCCTCCTAGCGGGGCTGCATCCGGATCGCGCCGTCGAGGCGGATCGTCTCACCGTTCAGCATCGGGTTCTCGACGATGTGCGCGGCCAGCTTGGCGTACTCGGCGGGCTGTCCCAGCCGGGACGGGTGCGGCACCTGCCTGCCCAGCGAGGTCTTGACGTCCTCGGGCAGCCCGGCGAGCAGCGGGGTCTCGAACAGGCCCGGCGCGATCGTGCACACCCGGATGCCGAGATCGGCGAGGTCCCGGGCGATCGGCAGGGTCATGCCGACGATGCCGCCCTTGGACGCCGAGTACGCGGCCTGCCCGATCTGCCCCTCGAACGCCGCCACCGAGGCGGTGTTGATCACGACGCCGCGGTCGCCGTCGACCGGCTCGGCCTTCGCGATCCGCTCGACGGCCAGCCGGATCACGTTGAAGGTGCCGATCAGGTTGACGTTGACGACCTTCGTGAACGCCGCGAGCGGGAACGCGCCCTTCTTGCCGAAGGTCTTCGCCGCGTCGCCGATCCCGGCGCAGTTGACGGCGATCCGCAGGGTGCCGAGCTCCTCCGCCACGTCCAGCGCGGCGCCGACCTGCTCCTCGCTGGTGACGTCCGCGGCGACGAACCGGACGGCGTCGCCCAGCTTGTCCGCGACCGCCTCGCCCTGCGACGACGGGAGGTCGATGATCACGACCTTGGCACCGGCCTCCACGAACCGCTCCGTGGTGGCCAGGCCGAGCCCGGACGCGCCGCCGGTGACGACGGCCACCGCTCCGTTGATCTCCATGTGTGTCCTTCCGGTGTTGCTCTCGGGAGCGTTTCTACAGCAGCTCGAGGATGGTGGCGTTGGCCTGCCCGCCGCCCTCGCACATGGTCTGCAGTCCGTAGCGGATGCCGTTGTCCCGCATGTGGTGCACCAGGGTCGTCATGATCCGGGCACCGGACCCGCCGAGCGGGTGGCCGAGCGCGATCGCGCCGCCGAGCGGATTGGTGCGCCCGGCGACGGCCGCGTCGTCGGCGGCGATGTCGGCGAGCCAGGCCAGCGGGACCGGCGCGAACGCCTCGTTGACCTCGAAGGCGCCGATGTCGGACAGCGACAGCCCGGAGCGCTTCAGCGCCTTCTCGGTGGCCGGGATCGGCGCGGTCAGCATGATCACCGGATCGGCGCCGGCGAGCACGGCGGTGTGCACCCGGGCGATCGGGGTGAGGCCCAGCTCCTTCGCCTTCTCGCCGGTCGTCATCAGCAGGGCGGCGGAGCCGTCGGAGATCTGCGAGGAGTTGCCGGCGTGGATGACGCCGCCCTGGTCGGCGTCCTTGAACACGGTCTTGAGCTGGCCCAGGCTCTCCAGCGTGCCGCCCCGGCGGATGCCCTCGTCGGCGGTCACCCCGGCGAGCGGGGCGATCTGGCCCTCGAACCGGCCCGCGTCCTGCGCCTCCGCGGCGCGGGCGTGCGAGAGCAGCGCGAACTCGTCGAGCCGGGTGCGGGAGAAGCCCCACTTCTCGGCGATCATCTCGGCGCCGACGCCCTGGTTCGGGAAGGCGCCGTAGCGCTCCATGAACGCCTCGCCGAACGGGTTCTGCTCCATCATGGCCGCGCCCATCGGGACCCGGGACATCGACTCGACGCCACCGGCGACGGCGACGTCGTACTGGCCCGCGATCAGCCCGGCCGCGGCGAAGTGCACCGCCTGCTGACTGGACCCGCACTGCCGGTCGACGGTCACCCCGGTGACCGACTCGGGGAACCCGGCCGCCAGCGCGGCGCTGCGGCCGATGTCGAAGGTCTGCTCGCCGGCCTGGGACACGCAGCCCCAGACGACGTCGTCGATCTGCGCCGGGTCGATCCCGGCCCGCTCGACCAGGCTGCGCAGGACGTGCGCGGAGAGATCGGTCGGGTGCACCCCGGCCAGCCCGCCCTTGCGCCGGCCCACCGGGCTCCGCACCGCTTCGACGATGACTGCATCTCGCACGTCCCACGCTCCTTCGGGTGGTGGATCCGGCGCCTCCCGGCGCCCCGGCCAGGACGCTAGCAGAAAACAGTCAGAGTTGACTGTGACGCTCGGTGCGACCCGCGTCACCCGCGGCCGGGCCTACGATCATCGTCGTGACCAGCACGTCCTCCGTCCTGACGACGGTCCTCGCGGACACCCCCGGGACCGCGCCGTACTGGCCGGTCCGGGTGGGGAGCCCCGGTGAGCGGCCCGGGCCCAGCCTGGCCGACCTGGCCGGCGCCGACCTGCTCGGCGAGGCGATCGCCGCGATGGACGCCGAGCTCGACGGCGGCGCCGCACTCGCCGCGCAGACCCTGCTGGCCCGGCTGGCCGGCCCGGCCGCCGGCGTCCCCGCGGAGCTGCTGTTCCGGTCCGGCCGGGTCCCGGTGCCCGATCCGGCCCGGATGTGGTTCGTGACCGGAACCGGCGGCGCCCGGACGGCGCCGCAGCTGGTCCTGGATCCGGGCACCGTCGTGCTGGTGCTGCCCGATGATCCGCTGGCCGGCGCGGCCGGCACCGAGACGGTGCCGGACCGCGACCGGCTCCGCGCCCGGCTGGTGGAGTGGACCCACCAAGCGTTCGGCCCGGTCGTCGAGACCGCGGTGGTGCTGTCCCGGCGCGGGCGGCGGGCGCTGTGGCAGGTGGTCGCCGACCGGCTGGGGAACGGCTTCCTGATGTCCGGGCGGGCGAGCGGGCAGCTCCCGGCGGCCCGCGCCGAGATCGAGACGACCCTCGGCGACACCGGGATCCGGCCGCTGCGGCTGCGGCCGGACTGGCTGGAGATCGAGCACGAGGGCACCGTCGAGCTGTTCCGCAGGCGTGCCGTGTGCTGCCTCTACTACAAGTCCCGGGTGCACGGCGAGGTGTACTGCGCGACCTGCCCGCTGCTGTCCCGGGAGGAGTCGATCGACCGGTTGCGGACCGCCGTCGCGGACCGCGACCGGTGATCAGCCCAGCGCCGCGCTCAGCTCGCGCAGCAGCAGCTCGGCCCCGAGGTAGGTGCCGCCGTTGTAGACGGCGTTGGGCAGCGGGAGCACCCGGTTCGCCCGCACCGCGGGCAACCGCTCCCAGAGCGGGTTCGCCATCAGGTTCCCGACGCTGCTGGGGCCGCCGGCCCGGTCCGGTACGACCAGCAGGTCACCGTCGGCGACCGGCAGCTCCTCGACGCCGAAGCTGATGTAGCCGTGCTCGGACGGCTCGCCGCGGCCGGCGCCGTCGCGCACGGTCAGTCCGGCCTCCGCGGCCACGCTCCCGCCGAAGGCACCGGAGCCGTCGATCCGGAACGCACCGTCGCCCTGCCCGCGCAGGAACGTCACCGACCGTCCGCGGGCGGCGTCCGGCACCGCGGCCAGCGCCGACCGGTACCGCTCCCGGACCTGCTCGGCCTCGGCCGCCCGGTCGGCCGCGTCGACGGTCGCGTCGAAGGCCGCCTTCCAGGCCGCGTTCGACGCCCGCTCGACGACGACCGTGGGCGCGATCGCCGACAGCTCCCGCAGGTGCTCGGCGGCGGACCGCTCGACCAGGACGAGATCCGGGGCGAGCCCGACGATCGTCTCCAGGTTCGGGGCGTCGGCCAGTCCGACCGAGGTGATCCCGTCGATGTCGGTGCCGTCGGGGAGCTCGCCCGCGTAGGCGCCGAGCCACTCCTCGTGCCCTTCGTGCGCACCGACCGGGACCAGCCCGACCGAGGCGAGGTGCCCGGCCAGTGCCACCCCGAGGGTGACCACCCGCTGCGGGCGCACCGGCACGGTGACCGGCCCCTCCGCCGTCTCGACGACCCGGTCGGCGCCCGGGCCGCCCTGGTCGGTGCCGGTGCCGCAGGCGGACAGCAGCCCGGCGCCGGCGAGCACGGCGAGGAACTCCCGGCGGGTCGCCGCGGTCACCGGGGCGGGGGCAAGCGCACTGATCATGCCCGCAGCACATCAACCGGGCCGGGGCCCGGGCAAGGTAAGCCTCATCTCCCCCGCCCGGGCGGCGGGGTTCAGCGCAGCACGGCCCCGTGCCGGGCGCCGGCCTCGGCGACCGCGGCGTCCCGGGCCGCGTTGGCCTCCTCGCCGGTCAGCGTCCGGTCGTCGGCGCGCAGCCGCAGCGAGAACGCCAGCGACCGCTTGCCCTCGCCGACCTGGTCGCCGGTGTAGACGTCGAACAGCCGCACCGACTCCAGCAGCTCCCCCGCCCCGGCGGTGAGCGCCTCGGCGAGATCCGCGGCCGGGACCGCCCGGTCGGCGACGAGCGCGACGTCCACCGCCACCGGCGGGAACGCCGACACCCGCGGCACCGGCAGGTCCTCCCGCAGCTCGATCGCGTCCAGGTCGATCTCGGCGGCCGCGGTTCGGGCCGGCAGCCCGAACGCCTCGACGACCTTCGGGTGCAGCTCGCCGGCGTACCCGACGACGGTCCCGGTGCCCGCGACGACCAGCTCCGCGCAGCGCCCGGGATGCCACGGCGCCCGCTCGGCGCGGCGCGGGCGCAGCTCCACCCCGGCCGCGGCGCCGGTCAGCCGGGCCGCCTCGACGGCGTCCTCCCAGGTCGCCGACCGGCCCGGGCCCCACCAGCCGCGCGGCTCCCGGTTCCCGGCGAGCACCACGCCGACGTGCACCGGCTGGGCGGGCAGCGCCGCCCGGATCGCCGCGTACTCCTCGTCCGAGGGGCGCCCGGTGACGGCCGGGTCCGGCATCGGGGGCGGGTTCTCCTGCGGCTGCACGACCTGCGCGATCGTGTACAGCGCCAGATCCTCGCTGCCGCGGGACCGGTTGCGCACCAGCATGTCCAGCAGCCCCGGCAGCAGCGTGGTGGCCAGCCGGGAGCGCTCGGCGTCGAGCGGGTTGGTCACCGCGACGGTGCGCCGGCGGTCGTCGTCCACGGGCAGCCCGAGATCGTTCCAGACGGTGTCGGAGACGAACGGGAACGGCAGCACCTCGACGTGGCCGGCCTCGGCCAGCGCCCGGGACACCGCGCGGCGCCGCAGCTGGGCGGGGGTGAGGCCGCGTCCGGCCGGTGCGGTGGGCAGCACCGAGGGGATCGTGTCGTAGCCCTCCAGCCGCAGCACCTCCTCGACCAGGTCGGCGGCCATCCGCAGGTCCGGACGCCAGGTCGGCGGGGTCGCCACGACGACGCCCTGGCCGTCGTCGCCGGTGTCCAGCTCGACGGTGCAGCCGACCTGGGTCAGCCGCCGCACCGTCGCACCCCGCGGGTAGGCGACGCCGGCGACCCGGTCGGGCAGCGACAGCGGCATCCGGACCGACGGCACCGGCGGGATCCGGCCCTCGTCGGTGCGGCCCCCGGCGATCGTGCCGCCACCCAGCTCGACCAGCAGCTGCGCGGCCCGCTCGGCGGCGACCGGCGGCAGCGCCGGATCGACGACCCGTTCGAACCGCCGGGACGCCTCGCTGGGCAGCTTGTGCCGCCGCGCGGCGCGGGCGATCACCGGCGACGAGAAGTGCGCGGCCTCGATCAGCACGTCCACCCGGGGCGCGCTGCCGTCGGCGGCCGGCGGGAGGTCACCGGGCGCCGGGATCTCGGTCGACGCACCGCCCATCACGCCGGCCAGCCCGATCGGGCCGGAGTCGTCGGTGATCAGCAGGTCGTCGGGATCGAGGCTGCGGGTCTGCCCGTCGAGGGTCTCCAGCTTCTCCCCCGCCGCGGCCCGCCGGACCTCGATCGGGCCGGACACCCGGGACGCGTCGTAGCCGTGCAGCGGCTGGCCGAGATCGAGCATCACGAAGTTGGTGACGTCGACGATCAGCGAGATCGGCCGCATCCCGGCGGACAGCAGCGCCCGCTGCATCCACCAGGGGCTGGGCGCGGCCGGGTCGACGCCGTCCACCCGGCGCACGACGAACCGCGCGCAGCCCTCGGTGTCGGTGATCCGGACCGGCCAGGCGTCGCCGTCGGCGTCCGCGACGGTGACCCGGGTGGCCGGGTCGGTGTAGTCGAGGTCCAGCGAGGTGGCGAGCTCGCGGGCGAGCCCGCGCACGGCGAAGCAGTACCCGCGGTCCGGGGTGACGGCCAGCTCGACGACCGGCTCGGTCAGGCCGAGCACCTCGAGCGCGTCGGCGCCGGGCTCGGCGGTGCCGGGCGGCAGCACCAGGATGCCGGTGTGGTCGGCGCCGAGGCCGAGCTCCTTCGCCGAGGCGATCATGCCGTCGGAGGTGCGGCCGTAGGTCTCCCGCCGGGAGATCGCGAAGCCGCCGGGCAGCACCGCGCCCGGCTCGGTGACGACGACCAGGTCGCCGACCGCGAAGTTCTGCGCGCCGCAGATGACGTGGCGGTGCCGCGGCGTGCCGTCACCCTGGTCCTCGAAGTCGACCCGGCAGTACCGGATCGGCTTCTTGAACCCGGTGAGCTCCTCGATCCCGGCGACCCGCGCGACGGTCAGCGGGCCGGTGATCTCGGGCGCCGGGTGGATCTCCTCGACCTCCAGCCCGACCCGGACGAACGCCTCGCCGATGTCCTCGGGGCGCGCCGGCAGCGCCGCCGGGTCGATGTGCCGGGCGAGCCAGGACGCGGACACTCGCACTGCTCAGAACTCCTCGGTCGGAAGGATCGGTTTCAGATGCCGAACGCGGCCGAGAAACGGACGTCGCCCTCGACCATGTCCCGCATGTCCGGGATCCCGTTGCGGAACATCAGGGTCCGCTCGATGCCCATGCCGAAGGCGAAGCCGGAGTACTCCTCCGGATCGACGCCGCTCGCGCGCAGGACGTTCGGGTTCACCATCCCGCAGCCGCCCCACTCGACCCAGCCGGGCCCGCCCTTCTTCTGCGGGAACCACAGGTCCACCTCGGCGGACGGCTCGGTGAAGGGGAAGTACGAGGGACGCATCCGGGTGCCCGCCTCCGGGCCGAACATGGCCCGGGCGAACGCGTCCAGGGTGCCCCGCAGGTGCGCCATGGTCAGCCCGCGGTCCACGGCCAGGCCCTCGACCTGGTGGAACACCGGGGTGTGCGTGGCGTCCAGCTCGTCGGTGCGGAAGGTCCGGCCGGGGCAGGCGACGTACACCGGCAGCTCGCGGTCCAGCAGCGAGCGGACCTGCACCGGCGAGGTGTGCGTGCGCAGCACCATCCCGGAGTCCTGGCCGCGCTCGGCGTCACCCAGGTAGAAGGTGTCCTGCATGGTGCGGGCCGGGTGGTCCTTGCCGAAGTTGAGCGCGTCGAAGTTCAGCCAGGACGCCTCGACCTCGGGGCCCTCGGCGATCTCCCAGCCCATCGCGACGAAGATGTCGGCGATCCGCTCGGACAGCTGGGTGATCGGGTGCCGGGCGCCGCGCGGGCGGCGGTCGGTGGGCAGCGTGACGTCGACGGTCTCCTCGCGCAGCACCCGGGCGTCGCGCTCGTCGAGCAGGGCGGCGCGGCGCTCGTCGAACGCGGCCTGCGCCTCCTGGCGGGCGGCGTTCACCCGCTTCCCGGCGTCGGCGCGCTCCGGGCCGGGCAGCTGCCCGAGCGACCGGCGGGCCATCGGGATCGGTGCCCGGTCCCCGAGGTGGGCCGGCTTGACGGCGGCCAGCGCCTCCAGGTCGGCGGCGGCGTCGAACGCGGTGCGCGCGGCCTCGACGGCGGCCTTCAGCACGTCCGGGTCCAGCGGGCTCTCGTTCACGGCGTCGTCACTCATGGTGTCCCGATCGTAGAGGGCGGCCACCACCCGGTTTCCCGCAGGTCGACGGGTCGCCGGGGGCTCGGGCCCGGACCGGCTCAGCCCCCGGCGACGCCGGTCGGCCGGTCCAGGGCGGGCGCGACACCGGCCCGGGCGCCGACCGTCGCGTACAGGCAGATCGCCGCGGCGGTGGCGAGGTTCAGCGACTCGGCGCGGCCGTGGATCGGCACCCGGACGCGGTGGTCGGCGGCGGCCAGCAGCTCGGGCCCGGCACCGTGCGCCTCGTTGCCGAGCACCCAGGCGACCGGGCCGGCGAGCAGCGGCGTCGTGGCCGGGTCGTGCAGGTCCAGTTCGCCGCGGCCGTCGGCCACCAGCGTGCTCAGGCCGGCGGCCCGGCAGGCGGCCAGTACCCCGGCGGCGTCCCGGTCACGGGCCAGCGGCAGGTGGAACACGCTGCCGGTGGACGCCCGCACGGCCTTGCCGTTGTGCGGGTCGACGGTGTCGCCGGCCAGCAGCACGGCGTCGCAGCCGGCCGCGTCGGCGACCCGGATCACGGTGCCGACGTTGCCGGGATCGGAGATGCCCGCGCACACCGTGACGAATCCGGGGACACCGGCGAGCGCCTCGGCGACCCCGACGTCGAGCAGGTCGCAGACCGCGACCAGGCCCTGCGGGGTGACCGTCTCGGACAGTCCGGCGGCGGCCCGGTCGGTGACCGGCAGGATGCGGACGCCGGCGTCCCGGGCGGCCGCGACCAGCTCCGGATGGCGCTCGGCGGCCCCGGCGGTGACGAACAGCTCGTGCACCGGACCGGCGGCCAGCGCCTCCCGGACGGCCTGCGCCCCTTCGACGAGGAAACGCCCGGCCCGGTCGCGCCCGGCGCGGCGCAGCAGCTTGCGGGCCGCTGCGACGCGCGGGGTGCGCTCGGTACCGGGCGTCGGGCCCTCACCGGAGCCGCTGTCGGTCACCTCAGGCCGCGGAGCCCTGCTCGGTGCCCGACGGCAGGTTCTCCTTGGCGATCTTGACCAGCGCGGCGAACGCGGCCGGGTCGCTCACGGCGATCTCGGCCAGGTTCTTGCGGTCGACCTCCACCCCGGCGGCCTTGAGGCCCTGCACGAAGCGGTTGTAGGTCATGTCGTTGGCGCGGGCCGCGGCGTTGATCCGGGTGATCCACAGCTGCCGGAAGTCGCCCTTGCGCGCGCGACGGTCCCGGTAGGCGTAGTTCATGGAGTGGAGCATCTGCTCCTTGGCCTTGCGGTACAGCCGCGACCGCTGCCCGCGGTAGCCGGCGGCCGACTCCAGCGTGGTGCGGCGCTTCTTCTGGGCGTTCACCGCGCGCTTCACGCGTGCCATGGGTATCTCCTGGGGTGGTGCGGCGACGTCCTGCGCGGGGCGCGGGTCGCCGGATTGAAGAAAGGGGGGCGGAAAGTCAGCGGCCGAGGAGCTTCTTGATGCGCTTCACGTCCGGCTTGGCGACGTCGACCACGCCCGACAGGTCACGCTTCTCCTTGCGGGACTTGACCTCCAGGCGGTGCCGCAGGCCGGCCTGCTGACGCTGCAGCTTGCCGGAGCCGGTGGTGCGGATCCGCTTCGCGGTCCCCTTGTGCGTCTTGTTCTTGGGCATGACGTATCCGTTCGGTGTCGGCCCCCGGCGGACCGGGGGTCGTTGCGGGTACTGCGTGTCCTCCCCGCCCGCGCACCGGGCGGGGAGACCCTCACGCCTCGGCCTCGGCCGGGGCGTCGGTGGTGGCGGTCGCCGCGGTCTTGCGCGGCGCCGGCTTCTTGGTCGGCGCCAGCACCATCGTCATGTTGCGGCCGTCCTGCTTCGGCGCGGCCTCGACGACGGCGATGTCGCCGATGTCCTCCGCCAGGCGCTGCAGCAGCCGGTAGCCCAGCTCGGGCCGGGACTGCTCGCGACCACGGAACATGATCGTGACCTTGACCTTGTTGCCGCCCTCGAGGAAGCGGCGGACGTGGCCGCGCTTCGTCTCGTAGTCGTGCTTGTCGATCTTCGGCCGGAGCTTCTGCTCCTTGATCACGGTGAGCTGCTGGTTGCGCCGGGACTCCCGGGCCTTCTGCGCGCTCTCGTACTTGAACTTGCCGTAGTCCATGAGCTTGCAGACCGGCGGGCGGGCCTGACCGGCCACCTCGACCAGGTCGAGGTCGGCGTCCTGCGCCAGCCGGAGGGCGTCCTCGATGCGCACGATCCCGACCTGCTCACCGTTCGGGCCGACGAGACGGACCTCGGGCACGCGGATGCGGTCGTTGATGCGGGGCTCTGTGCTGATGGGGTCTCCTGAGTAACTCGCTGTGTCGCTACTACCTGCTGTTGCGCCGGCGACGACAAGCGAAGACCCGTTGATCGGCCGATGACACACACCTGTGCCACGAGGCCGGACCATGGACCCGGACACCGCTACGATCACGGCGTGGGTGGGAGCGGGGCTCCACTTGACGCCCGGAACACACGAATCAACGCGATCCCGGGTGGTCGCATTCCCGAGAGTAGCAGCCCGGTCCGGATCCGGTCGGGCGGGGCCCGCCGACGGGGAGACGGTGACCGCACGGAGGGTACCGCCGACCGTGTCGCGTCCGGGCCTGCCCGGTTCTTCCGCGGTCGTCTCGTACGGTCCGTCGTGGCCGGTCACGGCCGTCGACGGAGCTGCTGGAGGGAGGTGCGCGGTGCCCAGCCGACCCGCGCTGTCGGTGTGCGTCCCGGTCCACCAGGGCGCCCGGTACCTGGAGCGGACCCTGCGCAGCGTGCTCGACCAGGACGCCGATCTCGAGGTGGTGGTCCGGGACAACGGCAGCACCGACGGGTCGTCGGAGATCGTGCGCGGTCTCGACGATCCGCGGATCCGGCTGGTCCGGGTCGAGGAGACGGTGCCGATGGCCGAGAACTGGGCCCGCACCGTGCAGCTGGCCCGGGCGGACCTGGTGAAGATCCTCTGCGCGGACGACCTGGTCGCCCCCGGCGCGCTGCGGGCGCAGATCGACGCGCTGGCCGCGGACCCGTCGCTGGCGCTGGTCGTCGGGCGCACCGACATGATCGACGCCGACGGCCGGACGCTGTTCCCGAACCGGCACGTCCCCCGGTCGCTGCTCGGCACCCGTCCGGCGGCCGAGGTGCTGCGGGCGGTCGTGCGGCACGGCGGCAACCCGATCGGCCCGTCCGCCGCGGTGACGTTCCGGCGGGCGCACTACGACGCCGTCGGCGGGGTGGACGGCCGCCTGCTGTTCACGATGGATCTCGACCTGTGGGTCCGGTTGCTGCGGCACGGCGGCCTGCACGGCTCCGCCGGCACCGCCGCATCGTTCCGGATCCACCCCGGCTCGGCGTCCGCGGCCGCGACCCGCGCGGAGTTCGCGGTGCAGCGGGCCTTCACCCGGCAGCTGATCCGGGAGGCCGAGCCGGTGATCCGCCGCCGGGACCGGGTGATCGGGGTGGCCGGCTGTTATGCGGCGCTCGTCCGCCGGTACGGGCTGTTCGTGCTGGGGAACCTGCGCCGCCGCGTCCCGGCCCGCGCCCGCCAGCACGCCTGACGAGCCGTCAGCTCGCCGCGGAGGCCGCCCGTCGCCGGGACACCGCCGGCGCGGAGGACGCCGCGCCCTTGGCGCCCTTCGCGGCGGCCGCGGTGCGCCTGCGGGCCGGCTTGACCGGCGTGGCGTCCGGGGTCACGAGATCGCGCAGGAACCGGCCGGTGTGGCTGTCCGGATGGGCCGCGACCTGCTCGGGCGTGCCCTGGGCGACCACCGTGCCACCGCCGGACCCGCCCTCCGGGCCCATGTCGATGATCCAGTCCGAGGTCTTGATGACGTCGAGGTTGTGCTCGATGACGATCACCGTGTTGCCCTTGT
>Ga0065178_100934_pt1 | contig 15933 bp, 15 predicted proteins | sample FECB22metaG_FD_59210 | JGI IMG/M metagenome (GOLD analysis project Ga0065178, IMG submission 59210) | Cyanobacterial communities from the Joint Genome Institute, California, USA - FECB-22 (version 2) (version 2) | ecosystem: Environmental > Aquatic > Thermal springs > Hot (42-90C) > Microbial...
CGGCGCGGGCGATGTCGCCGACGAACAGGAAGTCGCGGGTCTGGCCGCCGTCACCGAAGACCGTCGGCCGCCCGCCGGTGCGCGCCCGGTCGCAGAACAGCGACACCACGCCCGCGCCGCCCGACGGGTGCTGACGCGGGCCGTAGACGTTCGCGAACCGCAGCACCAGCGCGGGCAGCCCGTGCGCCCGCACGAAGAACCGGGTGTAGCGCTCCGCGGCCAGCTTGCTCAGCCCGTACGGCGACTCCGGATCGGCCGGCTCGCTCTCGGTGGTCGGGAGCGGGGCGCCGTCGCCGTAGATCGCGCCGCCGGTGGAGCAGACCACGACCGCGCCCGCCCCGGACGCCTGCGCCGCCCGCAGCACCGAGAGCGTCCCGAGGACGTTCACCGAGGCGTCGTGCAGCGGATCGGCCATCGACGTCCGGACGTCGATCTGGGCGGCCAGGTGGTGCACCGCGTCCGGCCGGAACCGGTCCGCCAGCGCGGCCAGTGCGTCGGCGTCGCGGATGTCGAGTTCGGCCAGCTCGACGCCGGCCGGGAGGTTCTCCCGCTTGCCGGACGACAGGTCGTCGACGACCAGGATCTCGTCGCCCCGGGCGACCAGGGCGTCGACCAGGGTGGAACCGATGAAGCCGGCTCCGCCGGTCACGAGCACGCGCATGTTTCCTCCGGGCCGCTCCGTCAGGCGGGCGGGTCGATTGCGTCGAGGTCCAGCCGGTACACCGTGACCGTGCCGCTCCGGAAGGCCGGCGTGAGGCCGGGCAACCGCGCGTGGTCGAGGTCGGTGAGGCCCGGTGCGGTCGTGAACCTAGTCGAGGCGTCCACCCAGCCCTCGGGTGCTCCCCCCGCCCCGATGCCGGGTGCCTCCGAGTCGACGTAGACCCACCCCACGTCGAGATCGCGCAGCATCCGCCGGATCTCCGGGTCCTCCGGATAGTCCCGGAACGACCGCATCAGCTGGTAGGTGTACGGCGCCGCGCCGGTGCCGAGCGTCGTCGTGTTGACGATCGGGATCCCGGCGTCGACGTAGAGGAAGATCGAGCCGTCGTTCGCCGAGTTCAGTACCCGCTCGCCCGGGGCGACCCGACCGTCGAGGAACCGGACGGCGGCGAGGTCGTCCGGTCCGACCCGGACGAAGTCAGGGGTTGCGTAGCGGGCGCTGATCACCTCGGTGTTCGTCGCCGCGGCCCGCTGGACCGGCACGGCGACGAGCACCGCCATGGCCGCCAGTACCAGTACAGACGTGACCGGACGGGGCCGCAGCGGCGCCGGGAGCGCCCTGCGCACCCGGCGCCGGGCCCACCGGACCGTGCCGATCACGGTCAGCACCACCCCGAGCGCGGCCAGGGTGGGTACGAACATCGCGACGTGCGACCAGATCCTCGGCTGGTCGTTGTAGAACAGCCCGGTCAGCATCCGGAGAGGGCCCTGCGCGGGCGCGAACATCGTCGACACGGTGATCGCGGTCCAGGTCGCCCAGGCGGCGACGACGCCGAGTCCGCCGCCCGCACGGACCACCACGAGCACACCGTAGAGATACAGCACGGTCAGACCGGCCAGGCCGATCGCGCGTGCGGGGTCGAAGTAGCCGCCGTACACCAGACCGACCGCGCTGCCGATCGAGTCACCCAGCGGGAGCCCCTGCCGCCCGGCGGCGAACGAACCGGTCGCCCCCGCCGACTCGCTGCCCTGCAGGACCAGGGGCAGCGCCAGGCCGCCCGCGACCAACCCCGCACCGAACAGCACGGGTATCGCCCGACGGAGCCGATGCAGGCCGTCGCGTCCGAACAGGTCACCCAGCAGCCACATCGCGACGCTGACGGCGACGGTGGCCGCCGCGCTCGGGTGTATCGCCAGGATCCCGCCGGCCCCTGCCCCGCACGCGACCGCGGCCGGGACACCGGGCCGGTCGGCGGTGAGGAGCAGTGCTGCGATCAGGCCCGGAGCGAGTGCGAGTGCGAGTGCCGCCGAGTAGATGCCACCGTCGTGCATGAGATGCACGCCGGGTCGATAGAGCGCGGGCGCGATCACAGCCGCCGTGCCCGCCGCGAGCCATGCCGTCCCGGCTCCGGCTCCGATCCGGCGGGCCGCGACCACCGTCAGCACGGCCACCGACAGGACCCAGCAGACGGCGAGATAGACGACGGTCATCGCGTTGATCGCGACGACCGGATCCGGCCCGATCTGCGACAGGAGCGCCGGCGTCAGGTGACCGCCGCCGGGATAGAAGCGCACCGGCGACCCGGTGAGGAGATCGATCGGCCGGATCAACCAGGGAGCTGCGTCGCCGGAGCGCTCGATGAAGCTCACCAGGAAGAGATGGGTGATCATGTCGTGTTCCTGCGGGATCCGGTCCAGCCCGCCGAATCCACGGAGCCACATCCGGACCGCGATGGCACCGCCCGCCAGCACACCGAGCAACCCGACGATCGTCGAGATGGGCGGCCGGGACCAGGAGAGTCCCGGGATTCCGCTGCGCAGCAGGCGCACGAAGCCCACCGCCAGCAGGAGTGCGACGACGACGCCCACGACGAGCGGGGAGAACGGCAGCCCGAGCGGGGCAGCCACCATGGCGACGGTGAGCAGCAGCCCGACCGACGCAGTCGGGATCACTGCGACCGAGAGCAGCGGCGAGCGGAGCCGCAGGGCGAAGACCAGGGCGGCGCCGGGGAGCAGCGCGATCACGACGGCGGCGAGCAGGACCAGGCGGTCGATCAGGTCCTCCATCTCCGGCGCCCGGCGCCTCCTCGAACGGAGGCGACACGGTAGCGCTCAGCCCGGCCCGTCCTCCCGCCGCCACACCGTCGACGGGCCGGACCGACCCCGCCCGTAGGCTCGCCGCCGACGTCCGCACCGCTTCCGGAGGACCTGTCCCGTGCAGATCGCAGTCATCGGACTCGGCAAGATCGGCCTTCCGCTGGCCGCCCAGTTCGCTTCGAAGGGCCACACCGTCGTCGGGGTCGACATCGCCCCGGACGTCGTGCGGCTGGTCAACGAGGGCACCGAGCCGTTCCCCGGCGAGGCCGGCCTCGCCGACGCGCTCGCCCAGTTCGTGCCGGCCGGCGCGTTGCGCGCCACGACCGACTACGCCGACGCCGTCCCGGCCGCCGACGCCGTCGTGCTCGTCGTACCGCTGTTCGTCGACGACGAGGCGCGCCCCGACTTCCGTTCGCTGGACGCGGCGACCGAGGAGCTGGCGACCCACCTGACCCCCGGCACACTCGTCTCCTACGAGACGACGCTGCCGGTGGGCACCACCCGCGACCGGTGGAAGCCGATGCTGGAGAAGGGCTCCGGGCTGGCCGAGGGGATCGACTTCCACGTCGTCTTCTCCCCGGAGCGGGTCCTGACCGGGCGCGTCTTCGCAGACCTGCGCAAGTACCCGAAGCTGGTCGGTGGTCTCTCCGCCGCGGGCGCCGAGCTGGCCGCCGCGTTCTACGCAGCGGTGCTCGACTTCGACGAGCGCACCGATCTCCCGCGGCCGAACGGTGTCTGGGACCTCGGTTCGGTGGAGGCCTCCGAGCTGGCGAAGCTGGCCGAGACCACCTACCGGGACGTGAACATCGGCCTCGCGAACCAGTTCGCGCGCTTCGCCGGGTCGGCCGGTATCGACGTGCAGCGCGTCATCGAGGCCGCGAACTCGCAGCCCTACAGCCACATCCACCAGCCGGGCATCGCCGTCGGCGGGCACTGCATCCCGGTCTACCCGCGGCTCTACCTGTGGAACGACCCGGACGCGACCGTCGTGCGGGCCGCGCGGGAGGCGAACGCGTCGATGCCCGCCTACACCGTGGGACTGCTGGAGGGTGCCTTCGGCGACCTGACCGGTGCCCGGGTGGCGGTGCTCGGCGCGGCCTACCGGGGTGGGGTCAAGGAGACGGCCTTCTCCGGGGTCTTCCCGACGGTCGCCGCGCTCCGCGACCGGGGAGCGGTGCCGCTGGTGCACGACCCGCTGTACTCCGACGCCGAGCTGACCGCACTCGGGCTCGACCCGTACCACCTGGACGAACCGGCCGATGCCGCGGTGATCCAGGCCGACCACGCCGGATACGCCGAGCTGGGGCCGGACCGGCTGCCGGGTGTGCGGGTGCTCGTCGACGGCAGACGGATCAGCTCGGAGGACCGCTGGCCGGGCGTGACGTACCGGGTGATCGGCCGTGCCTGAGCCGTACGTGGCCCCCGGTGCCGACGTGGCCGGTTCCGCCCGGCTCGGTGACGGCGTCAAGGTCTGGCACCTCGCCCAGGTCCGTGAGGACGCCGAACTCGGCGCGAACTCGATCGTCGGCCGCGGGGCGTACATCGGAACCGGGGTGCGGGTCGGGGAGAACTCGAAGATCCAGAACCACGCGCTCGTCTACGAGCCGGCGGAACTGGCCGCGGGTGTCTTCATCGGACCGGCGGTCGTGCTCACCAACGACACCTTCCCGCGGGCGGTCAACCCGGACGGCACGCAGAAGAGCGCATCCGACTGGGACTCCGTCGGGGTCACGGTCGGCGAGGGAGCCTCGATCGGCGCCCGCGCCGTGTGCGTCGCACCGGTCACGATCGGAGCCTGGGCGACCGTGGCGGCGGGGGCTGTGGTGACCCGGGACGTTCCGGACCATGCCCTGATGGTCGGCGTACCGGCCCGCCGGATCGGCTGGGTGGGTCGGGCAGGCATCCCGCTGGTGGAGAAGGACGGACAGTGGCACTGCCCGTCGTCCGGCGCGGTCTATGCGGAAGCAGGCGGCTCGCTCCGCGAGACCGTCTGAGCGCCGTCCCCGAGCAACTCGGCCACGGCGGCGCGGGTGACCGCGGCGTCCTCGGTGGAGTTGAGTACCTCGGCGGCGCGGTGTGCGGCCTGCTTGTACCCGGCGACCTGCTCGGGGGTGAGCGCGGCCAGGGTGTCGCGCATCGCCGCCGCCGTGTGGTCGGGGGCGATCGTGCCGAACCCGTGACCGGTGATCAGCCGGTCGGTCTCGGGAGCGGAGTTGAACACCACGGCGAGCCGGGCCTGGACGAAGTCGAAGATCTTGTTCGGCAGCATCAGCCGATGGTTCGGGGTGAGCGGCGGCAGGCTGAACACCCCGACGTCGTAGGCGTTGAGCGTCGGAGCCAGCTCGTGCGGCCGGACCGGATCGTGCAGGGTGATCCGGGGGTCGCCGCCGATCAGCTCGCGCAGCTTTCCGAGGTAGCGGCCCCCGTCGCGGCTCGGCACGAGGTACAGGTCGAGAGTGTGTTCCGCTCCGAGACCGCGGACCGCTTCGATCAGCGCCTCCAGGTTCCGCCCGGGGACCGCGCCGCCGCTGTGCACCAGCCTGATGCGGCCCTCCACCAACGGCCGCGGCGCGAGGTCCTGCAGCGGCCCGGCGTTGCGGACCACCCGGCACGGGACTCCGAACCGCTCCCGGTACATCGCGCCGATGGACCCGTTGACCACCGTCACCGCCGACATCAGCGGCAGGTACTTGGCGCACTGGTGGAACATGAACGGCCGGACCAGCAGCCGCCACGAGGTCACGTGCGCGCGCTCCTCCGGGGCCCACTCGTGCAGGTCGGCGAGCACAGGGGCGCCCTCCGCCACCCGATGGGCGAGCGCCATCGCCCGCGCCTCGTTCGCGACGACGACGTCGAACCGACGGCCGTCGAGCATGGCCAGTGCCGCCTGCACGGCCGGACCCTCGAACTCGACCCGGTCGAACCGGCGGGCCGCGAGCAGAAGCACCCCGGCCGGCGTCTGCGGGAGCGACGGCAGGGACGGGTCGATCGCGAGGTGCTCGGTGGCCGCATCGGGCCGGTCGCCGTACCCGATCGTCGTCACGTCGCCGAGCCCGGCGAGGACGTCGAGCTGGCGCAGCACGCGCGAGTCGGCGTTGATGTCGGAGAACGAGATGCAGAGAATCCGCCGCCGGGGCGCGCCGTCGACCATGGCGCCGGAGTCTAGGGACCGCCCGGTCTCTACGATCGCGCGCATGTCGTCGCCGTCGGTGCTGCACGTGAACGACGCCGCGTTCACGGCCGAGCGGATGATCACCGAGGCGCGCCGGCGCGGGCTCGACTGGACCCTGATGCCGAAGGCGGCACCCGCCCAGGAATGGCGGGGGATCACCGGGCGGGTGCGGCGGGCGGCGATCGGTGGGGCGTGGGTAGCCCGGCTCGCGGTGGCTGCGCGCAGGCACGACATCGTGCACGTCCATTCGGCGTCGACCCTGGCACATGCGCGCCTGGGCGCACCCCGCTACGTGGTGCACTGCCACGGCACCGATGTCCGGACCGCCCAGTACGACCCGGCCCGGCGATCATCCATCGTGGACGGACTGCGCAGCGCGGAGGCGGTGCTCTATTCGACCCCGGACCTGGCCGAGCACGTCCTGGAGCACCGGTCGGACGCCGTGTACCTCCCGGTCCCGATCGACGTCGACGCGGTGCCGGAGTGGGCACCGGGCCCCCGGCCTCAGGTCGTGTTCGCGTCCCGCTGGAGCTCGGACAAGGGCGTCACCACCCAGCTCGCTGTCGTCCGTGACCTGGCCGCCCGGTTCGGCGACCGGGTCGAACTGGTCGGGCTCGACTGGGGCCCGTGTGCTGCCGAGGCGGCCGCAGCGGGTGTCCGGCTGGTGCCGAGGTCCGGGCACGCGGGCTACCTCGCCCTGCTCGCCGGCGCGTCGGTCGTCGTCGGCCAGGCGGCGGGAATCCTCGCCGCGAGCGAGCTGGAGGCGCTGGCCGCGGGCGCCCCCGTCGTCGTGCCGGTCCCGCTGCCGCTCTACGACGATCCGCCGGTGCTCGCCGTGCAGGCGGAGGGGGCCGCCGACGCGGTGGCGTCCGTGCTCGACGGCGCCCATCCGCACGATCCCGGTGTGGTCCGCGGCTGGACCCGGTCGGTGCACGGAGTGGCGCGCGCGGTGGATGTCGTGACGGAGTTGCACCGGGGAGTCCTGGCGGCCCGCGGGTGAGCGGGGTCCGTCCGGTGCTGACCCGGATGTTCACCCCGGTCCGGCTCGACGATCCGACCCCGACCTCGCTGACCCGCGGCGGTGCGCTCGCGGTGACCGGTCTGCTCGCCCAGGGGGTCCTCCGGTTCGCCACCTCCTTGCTGGTCGGCCGGCTGGCAGGGCAGGCCGAGCTCGGTGTGGTGGCGTCGGCGATCGCGGCGGCGACGATCCTCGCCCTGCTCTGGCCGACCTCGACCGGTGGCGCGGCGTCGAAGTTCCTCGCCAGAGCACGTGGGGCGGGCTCGGTCGACCAGGCGCGTTCGGTCGCGGCCCACCTGCGGCGCCGGATGCTGCTGGCGGTGCTGGTGCTCGCGGCCGCGGCGATCCCGGTGTGGGTCTACCTGGATGGCGGAAGCCTGACCGGCGCACTCGCCGTCGCGCTGCTCACCATCGGCTACTCGGGCTACAGCTTCACCCGGGGCGTCCAGTTCGGCACCGGTCAGACCATGCGGGCCACCAGCTGGGACGTCCTCTGCGTCGCGCTCGGCCTGGTGACGCTGACGCTCATGCTGCTGAGCGGCGTCCGGGGCGTCGCGCTGGTGCTCCCGCTCGCCGTCGCCTACGGCGTCTACGCGCTCGCGGGCTGGCCGTTCGGCGGTGGCGGGAAACCCGAGCCCGCCCAGCGCCGGGAGATGGACGGCTTCGTCGCGCTCGGCGCGGTGGGCTCGCTCGCGAGCGCCGGGTTCCTCCAGCTCTCCCAGATTGTCACCCGGCTCGTCTCGGGGGACGAGGGAGCCGGGGAGTACGCGGCGGCGGTCGCGCTCGCCACACCTGCGTCGATGCTCGCGGTGTCGCTGTCACTGGTGCTGCTCCCGGCGCTGTCCGAGACCCTGGGCCGAGCCGACGAGGAGGCGTTCCGGTCCCGCACCGACCAGGCCAACCGGTCGCTGGCCGTGGTCGTGGTCGCCGTCTTCGGGACGATCGCGCTCTGCAGCCGCTTGCTGATCCGGGTCGTCTGGGGCGACGGGTTCGCCGGCGCCGCTCCGATCCTCGCGGTCCTTGCGGTCGCCGTGCTCTTCACGACCCTCGGCGTCGTCGCGGTGAACGCGATGACCGCCCGATCGCAGCGGGGTATGGCGATCAACGTCGCGGCAAGTCTGACCGGACTGGCGGTCGGGGGGTCGGTGTGGTTCGTCGTGGCGCCGTCGCTCGGTGGGATCGGGGTGGCCGCCGGCTACCTGGCCGGGACGTTCGTCATCGCGGCGATCCCGGTCGCGGTGGTGTGGCGGACCGGCCGGCAGCGCTGGGGTGGGCTCTACGCCAGGGTGGCGCTCGCACTCGGTCTGCTCGTGATGCTGCACGGCGCGCAGGAGCAGTTCGACCTGTCGGTGTGGCTTGATCCGGTAGCCGCCGTGGCGTTCGTGATCCTCTGGGCCGGTCTCAACAGAAGGGAGGTCGTGCGGTTGCCGCGCCCGTGGCCACGGAACCGCTGAGCGCCCGTCGTCAGGAGCGGCGGTACAGGAACAGCGACGAGACGATCGCGAGGTCCGCCGGTGGGTCGACCCGTTTCTCCAAGGTCCAGGCCGGGCGATGCCGCTCGACCCACGGTGTGAAGGGGCGGTGCCGTTCGTGCGGCCCCTGCGGAATGTCGGACCGATCGCTGCTGCAGATCACCACGTAGCGGTCTGCGCTGTCGAAGAGACGGGCGAGGTAGTCGTCGAACATGCCGTCGTCGATGAGATGGAAGATCACTTCGAGAGACAGCGTCATATCGCCACGCAACCAACCGGCGGGATCGGCGACGCTGCGCGGGTCATAGCGGAGGAAGCTCTTGTCCGGGTCGTCGGCGAACCGCCGGATGCACCTCCGGATCGCCTCGCCGGACAGGTCGAGCCCCAGGTAGTCGGGGTACGTCGCGAGGGAGAGCTGGTTGCCGTCCCCACAGCCGAAGTCGACGACGGACCGGATTCCCAGCTCGCTGACCCAACCGTTGACGATCGCTGCCTTCCACGCGGCCTGGGCGCCGTACGACCCCGCCCCCGATGTCCCACCTTGTCCGTAGCGGCGGTCCCAGTACGCCGCGGTCCCGGGGAAGCGGAGTCGACGACGAAGGGCAACCGCCGGTGGAGTTGCAATCGCACGATGGAGGACATTACGGACGCTCATCGGAGTGACCGTATCGCTAACACCCGGCAGTGCGTTGTAGGGGTTGATGTCGGTTGGCGAGAGGAGCGCGTCGCAGCGGCCCTTCCGCTGAACCGGACGGGCGGGGAGCTAGGGTCGTTCAGACGCAAAGTCGCGCAGCAAGGATTCTTAGTGAGCACAGAGTTCATCCCGGCAGCGAGGCCGGCGGTCGGAAGTGCCGAACGTGACGCGGTCGACGCCGTTCTCCGCTCGGGCATGCTGGCACAGGGGACCGAGGTCGCCGCATTCGAGCAGGAGTTCGGGCGCGACCTGCTCGACGGCCGCGCAGCGGTCGCGGTCAACTCCGGCACGTCCGCACTGCACCTGGGCCTGCTGGCCGCAGGCGTGGGACCGGGTGACGAGGTCATCGTCCCGTCCTTCACGTTCGCCGCGACGGCCAACGCGGTGGCACTCACCGGCGCCACCCCGATCTTCGCCGACATCCGGCGCGCCGACTACACGATCGATCCCGCGCATGTGGAATCGCTGGTGGGAGATCGGACCCGCGGGATCATGCCGGTCCACCTCTACGGCCACCCGGCCGACATGGGCGGGTTGGAGCGGATCGCGACCGAGCACGGCCTGGACATCTACGAGGACGCCGCCCAGGCGCACGGCGCAAGCTTGCACGGCCGGCTCGCCGGGACCTTCGGCCGGTTCGGAGCGTTCAGCCTCTACCCGACCAAGAACATGACCTCCGGCGAGGGCGGCATGGTCGCCACCGCCGACGGCGAGCTGGCCCGGACCGTGCAGCTGCTGCGCAACCAGGGCATGGCCAAGCAGTACGCGAACGAGATCGTCGGCTTCAACGCTCGGATGACCGACGTCCACGCGGCGATCGGCCGGGTTCAGCTCGCGGCGCTGCCGGAGCGGACCAAGGCTCGCCGGGCAACGGCCCAGTTCTTCGACGCGAACCTGCGGGGAGTCGGGCTCCCCACCGTCGGCGACGGCGTCGTGCACGTCTACCACCAGTACACGATCACCGTTCCCGAGGACCGGGACGGCTTCGCAGCCGCGCTCCGCGAGGAGTACGCGATCGGTGCCGGCGTCTACTACCCCACACCGGTGCACCGGTTGCCTGCTTTCGCCAGGGACGAGCAGTTGCCGAACACCGAGTGGGCGAAGGACCGGGTGCTGTCTCTCCCGGTGCACCCGTCACTCGACGACGAGGACCGGGAACGGATCGTCACCGCGGTCAACGCGCTGGCGGGGGCAGGAGCCTGATGAGCGATCTGCGTGTGGGCATCATCGGTCTCGGGATGATGGGCAGGCACCACGCCCGGGTCGTCCGCGAGACCAGCGGGGTCGAGCTCGTCGCCGTCGCCGATCCCTTCGGTGACGTGCACGGGGTCGCGGGTTCGCTGACCGCGCTGGAGAGCGTGGACCAGCTCATCGCGACCGGCATCGACATGGCGGTCTGTGCCGTGCCGACGGCGCAGCACGAGGATGTCGGCCTGGCACTCGCCGAGGCCGGGGTGCACACGCTGATCGAGAAGCCGATCGCGCACAGCGTCGAGGCGGGGGAGCGGCTCGTCGAGGCGTTCACCTCGCGCGGGCTGGTCGGCGCCGTCGGACACGTGGAGCGGTACAACCCGGCGCTGCAGTCGCTGCGCGCCCGGATGGCGAACGGTGACCTCGGCGAGATCTACCAGATCGCCACCCGACGGCAGGGGCCGTTCCCAGCACGCATCGCCGACGTCGGCGTCGTCAAGGACCTGGCCACCCACGACATCGACCTGACCGCCTGGCTGGCCCAGTCGACCTACGTCGGTCTCAGCGCGGAGACCACCACCCGGTCCGGACGGGTGCACGAGGACATGATCGCGGTCACCGGCCGGCTGGCCGATGGAACGATCACCAATCACCTGGTCAACTGGCTCTCCCCGATGAAGGAGCGGATCACGGTCGTCACCGGGGAGAAGGGCGCGTTCGTGGCCGACACGCTGACCGCGGATCTCACGTTCCACGGCAACGGCGTGATCGACACCGAGTGGGCGTCGGTGGCCAACTTCCGCGGGGTGAGCGAGGGCGACGTCATCCGGTTCGCGATCCCCAAGCCCGAGCCGCTGCGTACCGAGCACGAGTGCTTCCGGGATGCCGTGCTGGGCATCGCCGATCGGACGGTGAGTCTGCAGCAGGGCTTGGACACGCTCCGCACAGCGGAGTGGGCGTTGGCCGCCGCCCAGGAGCGCGGCCGGCAGCCGATGGTCACCCGATGACCGTCCGGGTCACGATCGCCTCGCGGATCTTCCGGCCGGAGGCCGGGGCGGCGGCGTTCCGCCTCGGTGCGCTCGCCGACGAGCTGTCTGAGCGCGGGCACGAGGTCACCGTCCTGACGACCGTCCCGCCGGGCGGCGGGGCCGATGACGGCGACATCACGGTCCGGCGCTGGCCGGTACTCCGCGACCGGAGCGGCAGCGTGCGGGGTTACCTCCAGTACCTGTCGTTCGACATCCCGCTGTTCTTCCGGCTGCTCGGAACCCGTAGCGACGTGGTGGTGGTCGAGCCGCCGCCGACATCCGGCGTGGTGACCCGCGTGGTGTGCGCCCTCACCCGTACGCCCTACCTCTACTTCGCCGCCGACGTGGTCTCGGCGGCTGCAGCCGGGGTCGGGGTCAACCGTTCGGTGGTCCGGCTGCTGACCGTCCTCGAACGATGGGTGCTCAACGGCTCCGACGGCGTGATCGCAGTGTCCGAGGGTGTCCGACAGAGCTTGATCGAGATCGGTGTGCGCGACGACCTGATCGACGTCGTCGGGATGGGTATCGACACGACTCGCTTCACCCACCGCCCGGGGCAACCCGCAGCGGACGGGAAAACGCTGGTGTACGCCGGGACCATGTCGGAGATCCACGGCGCCGACGTGTTCGTCCGGGCCTTCGCCGAGATCGCCGACCTGCACCCGGATGCCCGGCTCCTCATGTTCGGCCGGGGAGTCGAGGTGCCCGCGCTGAAACTGCTCGCGGACGAGTTGGCGCCCGGCAGGATCGAGTTCCGGTCACCGGAGTCGCCGGCCCGGCTCAGCGACGCGTTCTCGGTCGCCCACGCCGGACTGGCGTCGGTGAAACCCGGTGTCGGTTACGACTTCGCTTTCGCGACCAAGGCACTTTCCGGCCTGTCGGCGGGCGCACCGGTCATCTACTCCGGGGCCGGGCCGTTGGGGCCGGTGATCCGGGAGCACGAGCTCGGCTGGGCAGTCGACTGGGATCCGACCGCCGTCGCGAAGGCGATGGACGAGGCGTTGTCGTCATCACCGGAGCCGGATCACCGCACAGCGCTGTCGCGCTGGGTGCGGGAGCACCACAGCCTGCGCGCGGTCGCGGGTGCGGCCGCCGACGTCGTGCTCGGCTGCGTTGTACGGGGCGGGCAGGCCCAGCCCCCGGCCGAACTCGACCGGTAGGCCCGGCGCGCGACCCGCGGGGCGCGGACGGCCGCCGTCAGGACGACCGCTCGTGCTCCTTCGCGGGTTGCGTCCCGTTGGTCCCGGCACCGGCGTCCGCCGCGGCCTCCTGCCGGCGCAGCAGCGCGGTGAGCTCCTCCTCGCGCCGGGACAGCTCGGCGTCCCGGATCGCGATCTGCCGCGCCAGGTTGGTGAGGTGCTGGCTGATCTCCCGGTCCCGCAGGTAGGTGTTCAGCATCCCGAACACGAACGCGACGACCAGCAGGTAGACGATCAGGTCGGTCCCGCGACCCACGCCGACCATCCGGGCGAGCGCGGTGACGTCCTCCGGGCGGAGCACCGCGTAGATGTTGAGCAGCACGAACAGGCCGAACGCGAGCCGCTTGCTGGCCCGGATCCCGACGTTCTGCCCGCTGCGGACGAAGTAGACGAGCGCCGCCAGCGCCGCGGCCACGAGGACGATCTGCACGATCACGGCGTCACCTCTGTCGGACGGAGAGGTCGAACAGGATGTTCACCCCGTTGAACAACGACTGGCCCTTGGACCGGGAGTACTCGGTGTAGCGGATCGTGACCGGTTCCTCACGGATCCGCCACGACGAGGAGGCCAGCGCCGCCACGATCTCGGAGGCGTGCGCCATCCCGTTCATCGAGATCCGCAGCTCCTCCACGACCGGCCGGGACAGCACCCGCAGGCCGTTGTGCGCGTCGGTCAGCTTCAGCTTGCGGCTGGCCGGCGACAGGGTCGCGACGGTGCGCAGCACGATCCGCTTGAGCAGCGGGATCGGCTCGGTGGAGGCGAGGAACCTCGACCCGAGCACGACGTCGGCCTCGCCGTCGCGGACGATCGCGGCCATCCGCTCGGCGTCGTCGATGTCGTGCTGGCCGTCGGCGTCGAACGTGACGATCCGCTTCGCGCCCTGCCGCAGCGCGTAGTCGATCCCGGTCTGCAGGGACGCGCCCTGGCCGAGGTTGATCGGGTGCCGGACGAGATGCGCCCGGGTGCCCGCGATGCGCTCGGCGGAGGCGTCGCGGCTGCCGTCGTCGACGCACACGACGTTCGGGAACCGGGTGCGGATCTCGGTCACGACGTCGGCGATGACGGTCTCCTCGTTGTACACGGGGACCACCACCCAGGTGCCGGTGTCGGCGACCACGTCCACTCCTTCGTCACGGCCGGACGGCTGTCGTGCGCCGCCCGGGCAGGCTATCGCCCCCGCTCGCGGCGTCCCGGGACGGTGGGGCAACGAACCGGACTCACGTGACATTTCGTACGGTGGTCCGGTGGACCCCAGGACGCTGCTCGAGCTGATGCTGTCTGATCTGGAAGGCGCGCCGGAACTCTACCGGCCGACGAACTTCTGGCAGACGGGGCTGGAGAAGGTGGTCGCCGACCTGCGTGAGCGCGGTTTCGCCGAGTTCCGCAGGCACCCGAGCGCGACCTTCTTCTACGCGCCGCGGTACGCGCCCGTCTCGCGTCCGGCGGCGGCGCTGTCGCGCGCGTTCGGCATGGCCGGAACGCCCGGCAAGCTGATCTCCGAGCGGATCGACCAGGTCCCGGTGGCGCGGGCGCACCACGCCACCGTGCGCGCGCTCGATCCCGCCGACCGGGCCCCGTACCTGGACGGCTTCTCCGAGTCGACGGTCGGCGCCCCGACCGAGCAGCTGGTGTTCGACGGCCGCCGGTTCAGCCGCTCGTCGTTGAACTACCTGCGTGGCCTGGTGATGCTCAAGCGGGCCGCCCCCGATCTGGACGTCTCGACGGTGCTGGAGATCGGCGGCGGGTTCGGCACGCTCGGCGAGATCCTGGTCCCGCGCAACGACGGCATCCGCTACATCGACGTCGACATCCCGCCGGTCGCCGCGGTCGCCACGCACTACCTGCGCGAGGTGCTCGGTGGTTCCCGGGTGCTCGACTACGCGGCGACCCGCGAGCAGGAGAAGATCGTGATCGACGAGATCGCCGAGCCCGCGACGGTGCTCTGCCCGTGGCAGCTGCCGCGGCTGACCGGGACCGTCGACCTGTTCGCCAACTTCATCTCGTTCCAGGAGATGGAGCCCGAGGTGGTGCAGAACTACGCGAACCTCGTCACCGATCTCGGCGCCCGCTGGCTGCTGCTGCGCAACTCGCCGACCGGCAAGCCGAACGTCCGGGAGCCCATGCTGCGGCACCGCTACCTGGAGTTCTTCGACCACTACGAGCTCGTCGACTCCGACGCCGGGCTGTACGGGCAGGACTCCGAGGGCACGGTGTCCGAGGTGATGGTGCTCGCGCGCAAGTGAGGGACGGCCGCCGGTTCCGCCGATCGCGTCCGCGGGGGCCGGTCCGGCACTAGCCTGTGGATCTTCCGAGTTCTCCGGAGGTCCAGGTGGCCCGCCCTGTCCTGATCCTGTTCGTGCTGGTCACGGTGGGTGCGCTGCTCGCCGGGTGCGGTAGCGGCGAGCCGGAGAGCCCCTTCCCGGAGCGTCCGGCCGAGATCGATGTGTCCACCGTCGACCTCTGTCGCGCTCTCACCGCGGAGGAGCAGGCCGAGCTGGGTGTCGAACCGGGGCGGGCGCGCACCGGGGAGCTGTCGAACGGCCCGACCCGGATCTGTGGGTGGAGCAACTTCGATGACGGCTACGGCTACGGGGTCCAGACGATTGCCGACGGGGCCGTGGTCGCGGTGGGTGGCGAGGACACGACCGTCGACGTGATCGACGGATACGGAGTGGTGCTGGCGACGGTCTACGGCGAATCGGCACCGCTCTGCAACATCTACGTCGATGTCTCCGATGCGGAGTCGATCCGGGTTCAGGTGCAGGCGACCCAGGGCGACGCGGGCGGGATTCCGTCGTTCGAGACGGTGTGCGGGCGGGCGCGGGCGTTGACGTCGAAGGTGCTTCGGAATCTTGCGGCTGTGACGCCCTGACTCGTTCGCCGGAGTGAACGGTTCTCCCGGAAGCGGGTCTCGCCGCTGGCTGCGCTTCCTACGGTCGCGGCATGGACATTGACGCTCGTCTGCCTCGTGGGACGGCCTCGGACAGCCTGATGACGCAGATCCACATCGGCAATGTGCTGCAGGTCCGGGATGCCCTGGCCGAGCAGGCCAGGTCCATCCGGCAGGCGCTCGACGACGCCCGCGGGCTGACTGAGATCCCGCGCTGTGCTGATGATCCGGTGTCGCGGGACGCGCAGCGGATGTTCCAGCGCGAGATCAACGCGATCCTGGCAGCCCATACGGCACACGTCGCCGAGCTGAAGGAGGCGTGCGTCCGGCTGGGTGAGGCGGCCCGCGAGTACGGGTTGGTCGAGGAGGAGGCCGCCGGCTCGTTCGGCTCTGCCGTCAACCCGCGCTCCGGACCTAGCCGGGGCCCCTCTTGATGACCTTCGGGAGGATCGGGTGGCTCGATCTGTTCCGTGGGTGTGCGGTGCTCGTGGTGGGGATCGTGCTCGCGGGG
>Ga0065178_100935_pt1 | contig 15867 bp, 17 predicted proteins | sample FECB22metaG_FD_59210 | JGI IMG/M metagenome (GOLD analysis project Ga0065178, IMG submission 59210) | Cyanobacterial communities from the Joint Genome Institute, California, USA - FECB-22 (version 2) (version 2) | ecosystem: Environmental > Aquatic > Thermal springs > Hot (42-90C) > Microbial...
TCCTCGAACCCGAGCCCGGTCCGGAGGCACTGCCCGCCGCCCGCAAGGGGGTCCGGCGCTGCCCGGCCAAGGCCCTGCGCCTGGTCGACGACGCCTGACCCACCCCTGTAACCCCCCAACGGAGAGAGGACCTCATGGGCGACACCACCGTCCGGATGCTCTGCAGCGACATCTCGCACATGGCACTGGGCTACGTCTGGCGCGAGAGCGGCGTCACCGACAAGCACGGCTTCGACCTGGTCACGCACATCGCGAACGCCGACGTCCCCGGCCAGCCGCGGATCGAGATGAACGAGCGCGGGCCGAAGGTGCTGGCCGGCGAGTACCACTTCATGAGCGGCCTGCACCACGAGACCTACGCCTACCGGGCCCGCGGCGACAAGCGGTTCGTCTACCTGGCCCAGGCCCAGAACGACTGGGACGACGCGCTCGTCGCCACCGACGAGGTGGGGCAGCTGACCGACCTGGCCGGCAAGCGGGTGATCGTCAGCACCGCGGCGCCGTGCGTCTACGGCAACTTCCGCAGCGCGCTCGCGCACGCCGGGGTGGACGTCGAGAAGGTCGACTTCGACGTGTGGAAGGAGCAGGGCACCGGCGTCGCGCGTCGTGCGGTGGAGGCGGTGCTGGCCGGGGAGGCGTCCGCGGCCGCGGTCGACGTGCCGTTCGACCGGTTCGCCACCCAGCGCGGGCTGCACGTGCTCGACCTGCCCCCGATGCCGGTCATCCACAACACCACGATCTGCTCGAACCGGGACTGGGTCCGGGAGAACGAGGAGCTCACCCGCGCCTACCTGCGGTCGATGATCGAGGCGATCCACTTCTTCAAGACCCGCCCGCAGGAGACCCGGGAGATCCTGCAGACCCACCTCGCCCCGCTGATCGGGATCGAGGACCCGGCCGACATCGCGCACCTGCAGGAGTACTGGTCGCCGGCGCTGAGCCCGAAGCCCTACCCGCACCCGCTGGCGATCTGGAACGTCTACCAGCTCGACACCCTCAAGGACGACCGGTCCAACTTCATCGGCCCGATGGAGATCTGGGACACCAGCTACCTGCGCGACGTCGACGACTCCGGGTTCATCGACGACCTCTACGGCGGTGCCCGCAACGCCGCCGCACCCGCGGTCAACGCGCTGATCTGACCGCACGCACGACAACGGGCCGGCCCGGTGGGGGATCCCCCACCGGGCCGGTCCGTTGTCGTGCCGGGCGACGGCTATGCGCGGGCCAGCTTGCGCAGGTCGGCCCCGGGATCGATCAGCAGCTCGCGCGGGATCTCGGCACCCCGACCGACGATCCGGCGGGCGGCGGCCATCTCGCGGGCGGCGCCCAGCCCGGCGGCGGCGACGACCTGCTCGCCGCGCCGCCAGAACGCGACGAACCGGCGCGGACCGGTGTCCGGGCGCAGCACGAGCTCGTCGCCCGGGTGCGGCCTGCCGATCATCTGCAGCATCAGGCCGTACTGCTCGGACCAGAAGTACGGCGCGGCCTCGTGCACGGTCGGCACCCCGGCCGCCGTCGCGCCGGCCGCGGCACCCTGCTGCTGGGCGTTGTCCCAGTGCTCGATCCGGCCGGGCGCGGCCAGGTGCGGGTGCGGCTGGACGGCGACGTCACCGGCGGCGAGCACCCGCGGATCGGAGGTGCGGCCGCAGCCGTCGACGACGATCCCGCCGTCGCAGCGCAGCCCGGCGTCGCGGGCCAGGCCGTCGTTCGGCACGACGCCGACGCCGACCACGGCGAACGCGGCGGGCAGCCGCTCGCCGGAGGACAGCACCACCTCGGAGACGGTGCCGTCGCCCCGGAACGACTCGACGGTGACGCCGGTGCGGAACTGCACGCCGGCTGCCCGGTGCACCTCGACGACGGCGTCGGCCAGCGGCGCCGGCAGCACCCGGCCGAGCAGCTGCGGGGCCAGCTCGACCACGGTGACGGCGCAGCCGGCGTCGCGGGCGACGGCGGCCACCTCCAGCCCGATGAACCCGCCACCGACGACGACGAGCGGCCCGCCCGCGGCGATGGCGGCGGCCAGCTGCCGGGCGTCGGCGACGTCGCGCAGCGACAGGATCCCGCCGAGATCGGCGCCCGGGACGGTCAGCGGCCGGGCCGAGACGCCGGTGGCGAGCACGATCCGGTCGGCGGGCAGGGTCGTGCCGTCGTCGAGCCGGGCGGTCGCGGCGGCCGGGTCGATCGCCGCGACCCGGGTGCCGAGCAGCAGCTCGACACCCTGCTCGGCGTACTTCTCGGCGGCCGCGATCGGGCGGACGTCGCCGGACCCGACCAGCGCCTTGGACAGCACCGGGCGCTCGTAGGGCAGCTCGGTGCCGGTGTCGGCGATCGTGATCGTGCCGTCGAAACCGGCCCGCCGCATGGCGAACGCGGCGGCCACGCCGGCCGCGTTGCCGCCGACGATCAGATGGTGCAGGGGCTCACCCACGGGACTCCTCGGGATGGTGCGGTATGCGGGTCCGGCCCGGTGGCCGCGGAAGGCTGTCCGCGGCCGCCGGGCCGGTTGGGGAGGGGGGGTTCAGGCCGAGGCGCCCCAGGTGGCGAGGCCGAGCCCGGTGACCGAGTGGTGCACCGGGATGTAGTCGACGACCTCGGCGCGGGTCCCGGCGAAGGCGGCCGCCACGGTGATCCAGGCGCGGATCTCGCCGCTGCCGCCGCGCAGCGTGTCGGAGTCGAACGCGAACAGGTTGGTGAGGTCCTCGGCGCGGTCGCTCGCGATCCGGTCGAGCACCCAGCGGTCGAGCCGGTGGTCGATCCAGCCGGCGCGCGGGCCGAGCGGGTCGTGCGACAGCCCGCCGGAGGCCATGATCGCGATCCGCTTGTCGGTGGCGTCGGCGATCTCCCGGATGGCCAGGCCGAGCTCCCAGCAGCGACGCCCGGTGGGCATCGGGTCGTGGTAGCCGTTGAGGAACACCGGGACGATCGGGGTGCCGGCGTCGGCGAGCCCGAGGCGGTGCGCGGGCCGGGTGAAGGCGTGCCCGATGCCCTCCGGCTTGGTGAGCGGCTTGATCTCGGTCATCACGGCCGGGTCGAAGCCGCGCTCGGTGAGGCTGGTGGCGAGCTGGAACCCGAACTCGTTGTCGCAGTTGAGCGTCAGGTGGTGGTCCAGGCCGTTGTCCTTGCCCTTGTAGCGGCGCAGCGTGTGGCCCTCGGCCTGCTTGCCGCAGTACACGGCCAGGGTCGGGTTGAACGCGTGCCCGAAGACCTCGCTCTGGTCGTCGCCGACGATGATGACGGCGTCCGGCCGGGAGGCCTCCAGCGTCTTGGCGAGGTGGTCCAGGCCGGCGTCGATGCGCTCCTTGGCGGCGGCGTTGGCCTCCGGCGTCTCGTCCGCCAGGCCGGCCGGCTGGGGCACGTCACCCGTCAGCTCCTTGTGCAGGGCGGGCCACTCGTCGATCGGGACGAACATCGCCGGTGCGTGCGAGAGCGCTACTCCCACGGTGAGCATGGATACCTCCAGTGGACGGGCACGGATCCCCTCGGGCGTCCGGTACGGACGATCCCGGGTCCGGGGGTGCCGGGTGGGTGGTGCTGGGCGGCGGGCCCGGCCGTGCGGACCCGCCCGGCGTCGAAGGGTGCGGGCGTGTTCGCCGTCACTCACCGGCACGATCCAGCAGTGCCGGGCGGACGGCCAGGAACGCGTGTCGGTGAGCGGAACGGCGATCTCAGCCGGGGAGCAGGACGTGCACCCGGCCGTCGACCACCCGGGTCGGGTAGGTCGCGACCGGGCCCTCGGCGAGCAGGCTGTCGGTCTCGCCGGTGACCAGGTCGAACGCGGCGCCGTGGAACGAGCACTCGATCCGCCGGTCGCAGACCAGGCCCTCGGACAGCGGGAAGTCCTCGTGCGTGCAGATGTCGCGGACCGCGTAGAAGTCGCCGTCGGCGTTCACCACGGCGACCGGCGGTTCGTTGCGGACCCGGACGACGTCGTCGACGTCGACGTCGTCGACCGAGCAGACGTCGGTCCAGGACCCGGTGGCCGGCGGGCTCCCGCCGTCGGTGTCGGGTGCGGTCATCGGTGACCTCGCTTGGTCTCGTCGGTGCTGGGTCAGGGTTCGAGCATCAGGGCCGACCAGCGGCGCAACATCGCCAGCTGGCCGTACTCGGTGTAGATCCCGTCGAGCCGGTCCGGCAGGCCCTCGCCGCTCACGACCTGCTCGTAGCCGCGCCCGATCTGGTAGTTGAGCGGCAGGCTGGAGGCGACCACCCCGTTGCAGGACAGCGTGCTCTGCTCCCAGTTCTCGCCGTCGTCCTGCTCGAACATGCCGGCCGGGCCGAAGTGGTGCGACGCCGCGATGCGGGCCTCCCGGCGCAGGTCCTCCGGCATGATCGTGTCGCTGAAGGTGATCAGCCAGATCTCGGTCTCCTCCGGTCCGCGCGGGTGCCAGAGGTGGATCTGGCGCGAGCGCAGCGAGAACGACGCGTTCGGGAACAGGTTCGCGTTCCCGCGGGTGATCTCCTGGGCCCGGTAGCGGCCCATGTGCTCGATCGCGAGATCGAGGTGGTCGGCGTGGAACCGGCTGACCGGGTCGCCCCGGTCCGGCTCGGCGCCGGGGACGCGCAGGGTCGCGTTGAGGCTGTGCCCGCGCTCGTCGGAGACCATCGTGAAGCCGTCCGGCACCGCCTTGCGCTTGGCGGGCCGCCCGCCCCCGTCCGGCCGGTGCCCGACGTCCTGCGCGGAGAAGTGGGTGGTCAGCGCGTGGTAGTTGTCGCCACCGAAGTTCTCGGCGCCGAACTTCCAGTTGGAGTTCATCGTCCAGCGCACGACGCCCGGCTCGGCCTGCACCCCGCCCGGGTAGCGGTCCAGGAACAGGTCCAGGACCAGGGTGAAGTCGCCCAGGTAGTCGGTCAGCGGGACCTGGTCGGCGTCGAACGTCGCGAAGATCAGGCCCTTGTAGCTCTCCACCCGCGCGCGCAGCAGACCCCACCGGGACCGGTCGACCGAGTCCTTGTAGACCGCGTCGAACCGCGGTGCGGTCACGAAGTCGCCGTTCGAGTCGTAGGTCCAGCCGTGGTACGGGCACATGAACGACGTGGCGTTGCCGGTCTCGGTGCGGCACACCTTGTTGCCGCGGTGCCGGCAGCTGTTCAGCATGACCCGGACCTCGCCGTCGCGGTTCCGGCTCACGATCACCGACTCCTCACCCATGAAGGACTCCATGAAGTCCCCCGGGGCCGGGATCTGGCTCTCGTGCGCGACGACCAGCCAGGACCGCGCGAAGATCCGGCGCTGTTCCATCCGGTAGATCTCCGGATCGCTGTAGATCCGCCGGTCGGACAGGCCCTCGTCGAGCAGTTTCGGCAGGTTCGCCAGCGTGTCGTGCACGCTCTCCGCTTCGTTGATGCGCATCACTGCAGCGGTTCTCCTCCCACTGGTGGGCCCTCCTCAGAACAGGACGTCGAGGTTCGACGACCTCAGTACGCTCTCGGGTGCGAGAACCTCGCGGCGGCGCAGCCGCCAGCCGCTCGTCCCCGGTTCGAGCACGTCGTGCCGGGCCACGTTCCAGGTGTCGTTCTGCTGGGCGAACCGGGCGCGGTGCACGACCAGCACCGAGCGGACCGCGACGGTGCCGTCGTCGAGCCGCTCGACCTGCACGTTCGTCACCGCCCGGACCACCCGCGCGGCCGGATTGTCCGACCAGGACATGGTGTGGCCGTACTTCTTGACCCGCATGCTCAGCGAGGCGTGGTCGTCGTCGAAGTAGCCGACGTCGTCGCCCTGGCGGCCGTACTCGATGCCGGTCTCGGTCGCCTTCCGGACCACCCGCAGCGGCATCCAGTACCGGACGTCCTCGGAGACCCAGGCGAGCCATTCCTGGAAGCGCATCTCGTCGAGCAGGCGGGCCTCGTCGAAGAGCGCCTGCTGGATCTCGAAGTGCAGGAGCAGGTCGTCGACCGTGGCTGTCATGGTGCGGATGCCCTTCCGGTCCAGGGAGCGTTCGGCGGTGAACCGGGTGACCGGTACGGCCGCCCATGATTGACAGCATGACCGTCGGGGCCGGAGACTCCCAAGGTATGCGGTCCACTGAGCGGACCCTCGACTCCGTGCTGAGCCGGGCGTTCGCATTGCTCGAGGTGCTGGGGTCCGAGGCGTCCGGGATCGGGCTGGCCGAGATGGCCCGCCGGTCCGGCCTGCCGAAGGCCACCGTGCACCGGCTCGCCGCCCAGCTCGCCGAGCTGCAGGTGATCGACCGGGTCGGCACCGACTACCACCTCGGCCAGAAGCTGTTCGAGCTCGGCACCGGCACCCGGCACCAGGAGCTGCGCGACGTCGCGATGCCCTACCTGGAGGACCTGTACGAGGCGGTCCGGGAGACGGTCCATCTCGGGGTCGTCGACGGCGGCGAGGTGCTCTACGTGGAGCGGATCGCCGGCCGGAACAGCACCGCCGTGCCGACCGCCCGGGGGACCCGGAGGCCGTTGTACTGCACGGCGATCGGCAAGGCGATCCTGGCCCACTCCGGGCCCCGGGTGCTCGCGACGCTGGTCGAGGGCGGGCTGGCCCGGCAGACCCCGTACACGGTCGTCGCGCCCGGCCTGCTGAACAAGGAGCTGGCCCGGATCCGGGAGACCGGGCTGGCGTTCGACCGCGAGGAGTACGAGCTCGGGCTGACCTGTGTCGCGAGCCCGCTGCTGGACGCGCACGGCCGCGGCCGGGCGGCGCTGTCGGTGAGCGGGCCGACCACCCGGTTCCAGCCCGAGCGGATCGCCGCCGCCGTGCGCACCGCGGCGCTCGGCCTGGGGCGCAGGTGGATCGCGCACCGGGCCAGCAGCGACTGAACGGTTCCGGCCGGGGCGGGGCCGCGGTCCCGCAGTCCGTTCAGCGGAACGAGATCGTGGTGCGGCCCGCGGCGGCGCGGCAGAGTCCCCGGTGTCCGGATCCCGATCCGCCCGGAGGAACGATGAGGTACCGGCTGCTGGGCTCGTCCGGGGTCCGCGTCTCCGAGCTCGCGCTCGGCACCGCCCTGTTCGGCGTCGCACCGACGGCCGCCGAGGCGACCGCGTTCGTGGCCCGCGCGGCCGACGCCGGCATCAACCTGATCGACACCGCGAACTCCTACGGCAACCAGCCCCGGTTCGACCGGGAGGGCGTGCCCGCCGCGGCGCAGCGGGAGTCCGCCGAGGAGATCGTCGGCCGCGCGATCGCCGGCCGCCGCGACGAGTTCGTGCTCTCGACGAAGGTGTCCGAACCGGTGGGGGACGGGCCGAACGACGGCAGCTACGACGGCGGCGGGCTCAGCAGGCTGCACGTCATGCGGCTGGTCGAGCGCAGCCTGCGCCGGCTGCGCACCGACCACATCGACATCTACTACGCCCACCGGCCCGATCCGCTGACCCGGATCGAGGACACCCTGGCGACCTTCGACCTGCTCATCCGGCAGGGCAAGATCCGCTACTACGCGCTGTCCAACTACCCGGGCTGGCGGCTCGCCGAGGCCGTGCTCACCGCCCGCCGGCTGGGCCTGCACGAGCCGGTCTGCCACCAGATCCGGTACAGCCTCAGCCGCCGCGACCCGGAGCGCGAGATGCTCCCGGCCGGCCGGCACCTCGGGATCGACACGGTCGTGTTCGGGGCGCTGGGCGGCGGGCTGTTCGCCGGCGACGGCCGCTTCCGCCGGTACTCCGGCGGGGCGCGGTGGGGCGGGCCCGGGCACAGCGCGGCCGAGCTGGCGCTGGCCGAGCACGTCGTCGCGTGCAGCGAGCGGTGGGGGACGAGCTCGGCGCAGGTGGCGCTGGCCTGGGCGCTGAGCCGGCCCGGGATCGCCTCGGTGATCGTCGGGCCGGAGTCCGTCGCCGAGTTCGAGGAGCTGCTGCCCGCGGTCGACCTGCAGCTCGGCCCGGACCGGATCGCCGAGCTGGAGGCGCCGGCCGGTCCCGCCGCGGACGCGCCGCGGCCGACCGCGGGCAGCGCACCGGCCCGCTGACCGGCCGCCCCGGCACCGGCAGCAGTACCAGCACCACCACCAGCAACACCAGCACCAGCAGCAGTACCTCCAGTACCTCCAGTACCTCCAGTACCAGCACCCGACATCCGGCACTCGACGAGGAGAAGCTATGGATCTGCAGGACAAGGTCGTGTTCGTGACCGGCGCAGGCGGCGGCATCGGCGCGGTGATCGCGACGACGTTCGCCGCCGCCGGGGCCCGGCTGCTGCTCACCGACGTCCGCGCCGCGGAGCTGGAGGAGGCGGCCGACCGGGCCCGCGCGGCCGGCGCCGAGGTGGTGGCCGCACCCGGTGACCTGACCGACCCGGAGGCGGTGAACGGGCTCGTCGCACTCGCCGAGGAGCGCTTCGGCGGGCTCGACGCCGCCGTCAACGGGGCCGCGTTCTACCCGCCCGACTCGGAGCTGACCGAGCTGGACGAGCAGCTCGCCCGGCGCGTGGTGGAGGTCGACTTCTGGGGCGTCTTCCACTGCATGCGCGCGCAGATCCCGGCCCTGCGCCGGCGCGGCGGCGGATCGATCGTGAACCTGTCGTCGGGCGCCGGGATCCTCGGCTACCCACGCAACGGGATCTACTGCGCGGCGAAGCACGCCGTCGTCGGGATCGGCCGGTCGGCCGCGATCGACCACGCCCCGGAGCGGATCCGGATCAACACCATCTGTCCCGGCATGATCGAGACCCCGCCGCTCACCGCGTACCTGCAGACCGCCGAGGACGCCAGGGCCCGGGCCACCGCGCTGCACCCGATCGGCAGGCTCGGGGCCCCGGAGGAGGTCGCGGACGCCGCGCTGTGGCTATGCTCGGACCGGTCCACCTTCGTGACCGGCACCGAACTACCGGTGGACGGGGGTTTCGCGACATGGTGAGCGAGCACCGGCCCGGCGCCGGCCTGCGGCTCCTCCCCGATCCGCAGGTCGCGCGGGCCTGGTCCGATCACCGGACCGAGCTGGAGCGGCTGGCCGCGGCCGCCCTGCGCGAGGGGTGCCGGGCCGTCGACCAGCTGCGGGTGCGGCTGGCCGCGGACCTGACCGGCCCGGTGACGCCGGACGCGGTCGCCGGACCGGCGGAGCGCACGGACTCGGTGGCCTGAGACCGGGCCCGGGCAGCACCGCCGCCCGGGCCCGGCCCTGGTCAGGACCGCCGCAGCACCTCCGACGGCGTCTCCCCGAAGCGCTCGCGGAAGCTCGCCGCGAACCGGCCGAGGTGGTAGAAGCCCCAGCGCGCCGCGATGTCGCCGACGGTCATCTCGCCCGCCGGGTCGGCGGCCTCCAGGTCGGCGTGCGCCTTCGCCAGCCGGGAGCGCCGCAGGTACTGCTGCGGGGTGCAGCCGTACTCGGCGCGGAACCCGGCCTGCAGGGTGCGCAGGCTGACCGCGGCCAGCTCGGCGAGCTCGCCGACGGTGTAGTGCGCCGCCTGCTCGGCGACGATCCGGTCGACCGTGTCGCGCACCGCCGCGCCGGACGCGGTGGTGGTCGGCTCGGCGAGCGCCGCCGAGTGGCTGTGCGGCAGCGCCAGCAGCAGGGTGTCCAGCGCCTGCGACCCGAGCAGCCGGGTCAGCCGGCCGGACGCCCCGGCCGCCTGCGCGAGCAGCTGCACCGTGCCGGCGACGACATCGCGGTGCGCCGCCCCGACCACGTGCGGGGTGAACCGCAGCGGCCCGGACCGGTGCCGTTCGGGCAGCAGCGCCTCGAGCCGCTCGGTCAGCGCGGCGATGTCGACGCACAGCGCCAGGCTGGACGTGTGCGCAGGCCAGCGCAGCAGGAACGGCGAGCCGGGGGAGAGCACCGCGATCGACCGGGTGGGCACCGCGGTGAACGAGCGGTGCAGGTGCCGGACGTCGATCCAGCCGGTCAGCGGCAGGATCACCGAGACGGTCACCGCCGACGGCAGCCGGTCCACCGCCGCCCGGTCGCCGGCGGGCATCACGTGCACCTCGGCCGGTCCGAACCGGCCGACCTGCACCGCGCGCTCCAGCGGATGGCCGGAGCCGCCCAGCACCGGGCGGTAGGGCGGCGGGACCAGTGCGGTGAAGCGGCGGTCGACCGGGTCCTCGGGGGACCGCGCCGCGGCGGCCGGTGCCGGGACGGGACGGTCACGGAGAGCGGTGGAACTCGTGGTCACGGTGTCACCTCGGTGGTGGTCGCAGCGTCGTCGCGGCGCGTACCTCTCTCGTACCAGGTCCGGGCCCCGGACCGCTTCCCCCGCGTCCCGCTCAGCGGTCCGGGCGGCGCAGGCGTTTCGTTCAGCGACACGATCCGCTTGGCGGGCGGAAACTCCGCGGTCACCATGGTCGAGGAAAGCGGCACGGCAACGGTGCGGTTCCGACGGATCCGGACATCACCCCGCACGCCGTCTCGTTCATCATGTCCCCCGGTCACGGGTGAGGGAGTCCGAACCATGAATGCGGTGACGTCGGCGTCCGCCGACCTGATCAGCGAATCTGCTGGTCTTCTCGACAATGGTCTCGTGGACCGTCGGATCTATGCGGATCCGGTGCTGTACCGGCTGGAGCAGGAAAGGGTTTTCGCCCGTTCCTGGCTGGTCGTCGCACACGACACCCAGATTCCCCGCCCGGGCGATTTCATCGAGTCCTACATGGGCGAGGAATCGGTCATCGTCGTCCGTAACCGCGAGGGCGAGGTGCGGGTCCTGCTGAACAGCTGCCGGCACCGCGGCAACAAGGTCTGCCGGGCCGAGATCGGCAACACCCGGGCCTTCATGTGCCAGTACCACGGCTGGACCTACGACGTGGACGGCGCCTTCAAGGGTGCGCCGCACTTCGAGGAGGTCTACGGCAACGACATCGACAAGCGGCAGTGGGGGCTGCACCCGGCGCGCGTCGAGCTGTACAAGGGCCTGGTCTTCGCCACCTTCGAGCCGACGGCGCCGCCGCTGGCGGAGTTCCTCGGCGACTTCGCCTACATCCTCGACGTCAGCCTCGATCCGCGCCCGGGCGGCGTGGAGGTCGCCGGCAACGGCTTCCTGCGCTGGAACATCAAGATGAACTGGAAGTTCGGCGCCGAGAACTCCGGCGGCGACCTCTACCACGGCGGGACCACGCACCGGTCCGCGCTGGACGTCGGGCACACCGCGATCGCCACCCCGCGCAACGGCGACGACGACCGGGACAAGCCGGAGGAGGTCCTCGACACCGGCGGCACGCTGACCAGCGACCACGGCCACGCGGTGAACTGGAGCGACCGCCGCCCGGACAACGGGGAGCCGCCGAAGCTGGACAACCCGCTGGCCCGCTACCTCTACGAGAACCGCGAGCTCACGGCGTCGCACCTGGGCGAGTTCCGGGCCCGGCAGATCCGTCGGTACAACGCCAACGTCTTCCCCAACGCCGGGTTCCACTCCAGCGCCCAGACGATCCACCTGTTCCACCCGCGCGGCCCGATGGAGACCGAGGTCTGGCTGATCCCTCTGGTCGACAAGAACGCGCCGGACGACGTCAAGGCGTGGGTCCGCCGGCACGCCGACCAGCACTTCGGCCCGGGCGGCTTCTTCGAGGAGGACGACGGCGAGAACTGGGAGCAGGCCACCGCGGCCTGCCAGGGCGTGGTCGCCTCCCGGCTGCCGTTCAACTACCAGATGGGCTTCGGCCGCGAGCAGGTCGTGCAGCGCCCGGGCGTCCCCGACGCCTACGACGGCGGCTTCAACGACTACGGCCAGCGCGCCTTCCTGACCCGCTGGCACGAGCTGATGGCGAAGCCCTGATGCGGACGGAGAGCGACACCGTGCGACCCCAGACCCTCGACCGCGGCACCGACGGCGACTTCTACCGCCAGGTCTGCGAGTGCCTCTACCAGGAGGCGTGGCTGCTCGACGAGGCCCACTTCGAGCAGTGGCTGATGTGGCTCTCGCCGGAGATCCGGTACTGGATGCCGACCCGCTTCGTGCGCAAGTCGACCGAGTTCGACCGGGAGTACTCCACCTACGACGACGGCGTCGCCTTCCTCGACGAGGACTACGAGGCGCTGCGGATGCGGGTGGAGAAGATGCGCCACCGCATGTCCTGGACCGACAACCCGTCCAGCCGCACCATCCACGCGATCTCGAACGTGCAGGTCGAGTCGGTCGCCGACGGCCGCTGCGTGATCCGGTCGGTGTCGACGGTGGACCGCAGCCGGTTCGCCAACCAGAGCGACCGCTGGGTGGTCCGCCGGGTCGACACCGTGAACATCGAGGAGGACGACTGGAAGCTCGAGGAGCGGCGGATCTACTACCCGTCCCCGGTGCTCGAGTCGTCGAACCTCGCGATCCTGTTCTGAACCGCCTCCCCGGAGAGGAAAGACGATGAAGGTTTCCGTCGACGAGTGGCTGTGCGCGGGCCACGGCCTCTGCGAGGCCGCCGCACCCGACGTGTTCGAGGTGAACGACGAGGGCATCGCCGACGTCACCGACCCCAACCCGGCCGAGGCGCTGTGGCCCGCGGTCCGGGAGGGTGCCCGGCTCTGCCCGGCGGACGCCGTCCTGATCGACGAGGACGACGCGTGACGGTACGGGTCCTGCACGAGCGGGAGTCCGTCGACAGCACCGACGACGACCTGGTCTCCTGGGCGGCGCGCAGCCGCGCCGCGCAGGGGTGCACCGAGGCCGCGGTGTTCCGGGCGGTCGACGCCCCGGAGCGGGTGGTCGTCCTCGAGCTCTGGTCGGACGAGGCGGCCTACGCCGCGAACTGGGCGGCGGTGCGCGAGGAGAAGACCACCCGCGCGCTGCTGTCCGCGCCGGCCCCCGGCGACGCGGCGGCCGGCTCGGAGTTCTACCGGCACGCCCGCTTCGACCGGGCCGACGGCGTCTGGGTCCCGGAGGGGCGCGGCGAGGAGCCGCGCACCATCCGCTGGCCGTCGTCCGGCGCGGTCCGCGCGATCAGCCTGAGCAGCTCCGACCCGGCCGACCACGGCCCGTGGCCGGGCAGCCCGGAGGCCGCGGCGGAGACCCGGCGCGAGCCGGGCTGCCTTCAGTTCCGGGCCTACCGCGGGCTGGAGCACCCGCAGGACATCGTGCTGCTGGAGCTGTGGACCGACCAGATCCGCTACGACCTGCACTGGCGGCTGCGGCTGGAGGCCCGCGCCTCCGGCGCCGTCGCCGGCGGCGGGAACCGGTCCGGCGTCCCGCGCGGGATCGGCGCCAACGGCATGGAGTTCTACCACCACCGGTCCTTCGTCCACCTGTACGACCGGTGGGCGCCCGAGGAGTCCGACGCCTGGTCGCAGACCGTCGTCTGGCCCGCCTGACCCGCCTCCCGAACGGAAGGAAGTGGAACCGATGACCGGACTGCTGCCGGTCGACCGGCTGTACGCGATCGGCGTCGTCGTGCGCGACCTGGAGGCGGCGACGGCCGCCTACGCCGAGATGCTCGGCATCGACGAGTGGGAGGTGCGCGAGTTCGGCCCGGACCGGGTGGACGCGGCGACCGCGCACGGGCGGCCGGTCACCCCGACCTTCCGCACCGCCACCGGCACCACCGCGCCGCCGGAGGGCGCCACCACCGCGCTCGGCACGCCGATCGTGCCGGTGACGTTCGAGCTGGTCCAGCCGCTGCGCGGGGAGAGCCCGTTCCAGGAGTTCCGGTTCGTCCGAGGGCAGGGCATCAGCCACCTCACCGTCGCGGTGCAGGGCCCCGAGGAGTTCGCCCGGCTGCGCGACGAGCTGGCCGGCGCCGGGCTCGCGATCGCCGGCTCGCTCACCCTGGACGGCACGCTGGAGCGGCACTTCGTCGACACCCGCGCCGCCCTGGGCGGCTACCTGGTCGAGATCCGGGTGCCGCTGCGCCCCGGCGGCGACGAGCTCGCCGTCACCGACCGGTGGACCCCGGCCCGCCGGTCCGCGGGGGAGGGACCGGTGGAGGTGCAGGGCGTCAACCACTTCGGCGTCGTGGTGGACGACCTGATGGCCACGCTCCCGGAGTACGACCGGCTGCTCGGCCTGGGCAGCTGGAAGATCCGGAACTGGCGGACCGAGCCGGGCCGGCTGGAGAACGCCACCTACCAGGGCGGCCCGGTGGAGCACGAGTACTTCACCGCGCGCACCCAGATCTCCGACTTCGGCTTCGAGATCATCCAGCCGACCCTGGGGCCGAGCCACTACAACCGGGACTTCCGCGACGTCGTCGGGCCGGGGGTGCACCACATCCAGCTGCACGCCACGACCGACGAGGCCGCCTTCGAGGGCACCGCCAAGCATCTCGACGCGGCCGGCGCGCCGGTCGTGATGGGCGCCGACCTGTTCGGCGGCGGGGCCGCCTTCCGCTACCACGACACCGGGCCCGGCCTGGGCGGATGGGTGCTGGAGACGGTGCTGATGCGCGGCGAGCCGGACCGCGAGGCGATGGCGCCCGACTACGTCGTCGACCTGGCGGCGACCTGAGCGGGACCTGACCGCGAACCGGCCGCGACCTGAGCGCGGACCGACCGCGGACTGGCCGCGAACCGACCGTGACCGGCCGGGCCCGACCGGCCCGGCCGCACCGGCCCGGGGCGGTCCCGCACGCGGGGCCGCCCCTGTTCGTACCCGGCCCTGGCCCCGGGTCGCCGCGGCTGTCCGGGTCAGTCCCGGCCGTCCGGGTCAGTCCCGGCCGACCGGGTCGTCTCAGCCGTCCGGGTCGTCCGGGCGGCCGATCTCCAGCCAGCGCCGGTTCAGGCCGAGCGCGGCGGTGCGGACCGCCGGGGCGAACCGCTCCGGCTTGAACCGGGTGGTCGGCCCGGTGACCGAGATGGCCCCGCGGCTGCGGCCCTGCCGGTCCAGCAGCGGGCTGGCCACACAGGTGATGCCGAGATCGTGCTCCTCGCGGTCGTAGGCGACCCCGGACTCGCGGATCCGCTGCAGGTCCTGGTGCAGCCGCCCCGGCGTCGAGATCGTGTAGGGCGTGCGCCGGACCAGGCCGTTCTGCACGACGGTCTCCAGCATCCGCGGGCCGGCGAACGCGAGCATCGCCTTGCCGAGCGCGGTGGTGTACATCGGCTTGCGGGCCCCGCGGGCCGAGGAGGCCGCGCAGGTGCGCCGCCCGACGATCTTCTCGACGTAGAGCACCTCGCTGCCGTCGATCACCGCGAGATGGATGGTCTCGTGCACGGCCTCGTAGAGGTCCTCCAGGAAGGGCAGCGCGACCTCGCGCAGCTCCTGGTTGCGGGTCCCGGTGCCGAGCTCGAAGAGCTTCACGCCGAGCTGGTACTCCGACCCGACGCGCTCCAGCACCTGGAGCTCGATCAACTGGTTCGCCAGGCGGAACGCGGTGGCCTTCGGCAGGTCCGCCCGCCGGGCCAGCTCGGCTAGGCCGAGCGACCCCGTCCCCGTGCTCAGCACGTCGAGCAGGGAGAACGCCCGCCCGAGGACGGAAGGGCCGGCGGTTCGTTCAATGGACCGCATCTGGCGAGTGTGGTGCCGGTCTCTCCGGTGTGTCAAGGTTTTTGTCGTCCTCGGGCTCGTCGGGTCGGCGGGGCGGACCGGTTCGCTCACCGGAATGCATCGCTGGTGGGCCGGGGGGACGCTTCGTAGCGTCCGGCGGGTGCGTGCTCCGACGGTGGACGGGCGCGGCCCGGCCGGGTCGTCGCCCGATCCGGCACGCGCGTCCGCGGTCATTCCGGTTTCGCTCGGAAATGCGCGACCGGTCGATTTCGCATTCCTTCCGGTGGGCCCGCCCGGACGCCGGCCGGTCGATGCTGCCGTCATTTCGCCGGGCCGCCCGGGCCGGCCGCCCCGGCCGCCCCGGATTCGCCGCAGGGCACCTCGAGCGCATTGACGAGGTACCCACCGCTCTCTACCCTTACCGAAGAATATTCGCTGAGCGAAATCGTTGCTCGGCGGGCCGTCCCGGACCACCACGCGACACCGACAACGGGGTTGAGGAGTCAACTGAGCCTTTGCCAACCTGATGGACGAGCAGGTCAGCTGGCGTGCGGCGTGGCGTGACC
>Ga0065178_100938_pt1 | contig 15837 bp, 16 predicted proteins | sample FECB22metaG_FD_59210 | JGI IMG/M metagenome (GOLD analysis project Ga0065178, IMG submission 59210) | Cyanobacterial communities from the Joint Genome Institute, California, USA - FECB-22 (version 2) (version 2) | ecosystem: Environmental > Aquatic > Thermal springs > Hot (42-90C) > Microbial...
GCCCGGCTACCTGGCGGCGCTGCGCGACAAGTGCCGGGAGCGGGGGATGCTGCTGATCCTCGACGAGGCCCAGACCGGCCTGTGCCGGACCGGCGACTGGTACGCGCACGAGCGCGACGGCGTCGTCCCGGACATCCTGACGCTGTCCAAGACGCTCGGCGCGGGACTGCCGCTGGCCGCCGTGCTGACCAGCGCCGAGATCGAGCAGGAGGCGCACGACCGCGGCTTCCTGTTCCTCACCACGCACGTCAACGATCCGCTGCCGGCCGCGGTCGGCAACACCGTGCTCGACGTGCTGGTCCGGGACCGGCTCGACGAGCGGGCCCGCGAGCTGGGCGCGCAGCTGCAGGGCGGGTTGCGCGAGCTGGCCGACCGGCATCCGGTGATCGGCGACGTCCGCGGCCGCGGCCTGCTGGTCGGGCTGGAGCTGGTCGGGCCGCACGGGACCGACGCGCAGGGGACCGGCGCGCAGAGCGCCGACGCGCTCGGGGCCGCCGTCACCCGCCGCTGCGCCGACCTGGGCCTGCACATGAACATCGTGCAGCTGCCCGGGATGGGCGGCACGTTCCGGATCGCGCCGCCGCTCACCGCGACCGAGGCCGAGATCGGGCGCGGCCTGGAGATCCTGGACACCGCGCTCACCGACGTCACCCGCTGACCCGGCCGGGCGGTCAGCCCCCGCGTGGCCGCCGGGCCGGTGCCGGCGCCGCGGCCGGGCCGGTCGAGGTGGACGGCAGCGCACCGGACAGCCCGCGCACCCCGCCACCGGCCAGCAGCCCGCCCAGCACCATCGCGAACAGCTGGTCGGCCAGCTCCCGGTCGGCGTCGGCGCCGCGCGGGGTGAACCAGTGCTGCATCCAGTCGAGCATGCCGACGACGGCGCGGGTGGCGATCCGCGGGCTGGCCGGCAGCGACAGCTCCCCGGTGCGGGCGCCCTCGGCGAGCAGCGTCTCGACGGCCGCGGTGTAGCGCCGGTCCATGTCGTCGAAGAAGGCGAAGGCGGGTGTGCGGGCCCGGCCGACGTGCTGCAGGTAGACGAACGCGGCCGGGTAGTGGTCGGCGAACACCCGGACCTGGATCCGGATCAGCTCGCGCAGCCGCACCGCGACGCTGCTCGTGTGGTCCCGGCTCAGCAGCTCCAGCTCGTCGAGCAGGGCGCGGGCCGGCCCCTCGACGACGGCGAGCAGCAGCTCCTCCTTGCTCCCGACGTAGTTGTAGACGCTGCCCTTCAGGATGCCCACCCGCGCGCCGATGCCCTCGAGGGTGGCGTTGTCGTAGCCGTGCTCGCGGAACTCCTCACCCGCCGCGGCGACGAGATCGGCCCACCGGTTCTTGCGGGGCATCGGTTCCCTCCGTTCTCCTCCACGTCCGGTGTGGCGCCGCTGCCCGGTGCCCGGTCAGTGCATGGCCCAGCCGCCGTCGACGCACAGGGTGCTCCCGGTGATGTACGAGCCGGCGTCGGAGGCGAGCAGCAGCAGCGGCCCGTCCAGCTCGTCCGGCTCGCCGATCCGGCCCATCCGGATCCGGGTGAGCGCGCGGGCGTGCGCGCCCTCGTCGTGCAGCAGCGGCGCCGTCAGGTCGGTTGATACGTACCCGGGTGCGAGGGTGTTCACCCGGATCCGGTGCCGTCCGGACCACTGCTGGGCGAGATCGCGGGTCAGCCCGAGCAGGCCGGCCTTGGACGCCGAGTACGCGGCCTGCGGCACCGTGCCGGTGCTCAGCCCGAGCGCCGAGGAGATGTTGACGATGGAGCCGCCGCGCCCGGCGTCGATCATCGCCCGGCCGGCCGCCTGGCACATCCGCAGCGTGCCGAGCAGGTTGGTCTCCAGCAGCCGGGCGGCGCGCTCCGGGTCGTCGTCCTCGGCGCGGGCGGCGTAGCCGGTGCCCGCGTTGTTCACCAGCACGTCGGGCCCGCCCAGCTCGACGGCGGCCGCGACCAGCGCCCGGCAGTCCTCGACCCGGGCGATGTCGGTGCGCACGGCGACGCAGCGCCGTCCGAGACCGCGCACCGCGTCGGCGACCGCCTCCAGCTCGGCGACCCGGCGGGCGCCGAGCACGAGATCGGCTCCGGCCCGGGCCAGCAGCACCGCGAAGTGCGCCCCGAGCCCGGCCGAGGCCCCGGTGACGACGGCGGTGCGCCCGTCCAGCCGGAACCGGGCGCCCGGATCACCGGCCGGCGCGCTCATCCGGCCCCGGCCCCGCCGGCCCCACCGGCCAGCAGCGGGAAGCGTTCCATGCCGCGGGAGAGCAGCACCGGCGCCCAGTGCGGCTCGCCCGCCGGGACCGCGCCCGGCAGCCGCTCCAGGATCCGCGGCACCGCGATCGCCGTCTCCAGCCTGGCCAGCGGGGCACCCAGGCAGTAGTGCATCCCGACCCCGAAGCCGAGCTGGCGGCCCTGCCGCCGGGTGATGTCGAAGGTGTCCGGGTCGTCGAACGCCGCCGGGTCCCGGTTCGCCGCCGACGGGCTGAGGAAGACCCGCTGCCCGCGGCGCAGCACCCGGCCGCGCAGCTCGACGTCGTCGGCCATCAGCCGCACGACGGTCTTGGCCGGGCCGTCGAACCTCAGCATCTCCTCGACGGCCCCGTTCACCAGCGCCGGGTCGGCGGCCATCCGGGCCGCCTGGCCGGGATGGGCGAGCATCGCCCGCACCCCGCAGCCGATCAGGTTGGTGGTGGTCTCGTGCCCGGCGAACAGCAGCAGCACGCCGGTCGCGATCACCTCGTCGTGGGTCAGCGCGTCCTGCTCGTCCCGCGCGGTGATCAGCCCGGACAGCAGGTCGTCGGCCGGCTCGCGCTCGCGGCGGGCGACCAGCTCGGTCAGGTACCCGGTGAGCTCACCCATGCCCTCGGCGCCGCTGCGGTGCCGGTCGGTGTCGGAGAGGCCGCCGAACACCAGGCCGGTGATCCGGTCCGACCACTCCTTGAAGCGTTCCTGGTCGGCTCGCGGGACCCCGAGCATCTCGGCGATCACCGACGCGGTGAGCGGGTAGGCGAGGTCACGGACCACGTCGATCCGGCCGGGTGGCGCCGCGTCGAGCAGCTCGTCGACCAGCTCGGTGATCCGCGGGGCGATCCGGCCGACCGCGCGCGGGGTGAAGCTGCGGCTGAGCAGCCTGCGCAGCCGGGTGTGGTCGGGCGGGTCCTTGAACACCATCCACTCGCCCAGCACGCCGAACGCGGCCCGCAGCGCCGGATCGGCGTCCGGGCCCTCCAGCTTCGCCCGCCGGTAGGGGGTGATCCGGTCGGAGGAGAACCGGGGATCGCGCAGCGCGGTGCTGACGTCGTCGAAGCGGGTGACGAACCACGACCGGAAGCGCTCGCTCCAGTGCACCGGGTCGTGCGCGCGCATCGCGGCGAGCAGCGGGTACGGATCGGCGACCGCCTCGGGGGAGAGCAGATCGGCGTCGGCGACGTCGGTGGCGGTCGGGGTCACGGTGCCTCCAGAACGGCGACGGCGCAGGCGTTCCCGTCCAGCACGGACACCCCGCCGCCCATGGTCTCGACGAGGCCGAGGCGGGCGCCGTCGACCTGGCGGCCGTTCGCCCGGCCGCGCAGCTGCCACACGATCTCGGCGACCTGGGCCAGCCCGGTCGCGCCCAGCGGGTGCCCCCGGGAGAGCAGCCCGCCGGACGGGTTCACCGGCAGCGACCCGCCGAGCGCGGTACCGCCCTCGGCGGCCAGCCGGCCGCCCTCGCCGGGTGCGGCGATGCCGAGCGCCTCGGTGGTGACGACCTCGCCGATGGTGAACGCGTCGTGCACCTCGACGACGTCGAGATCGTGCACCGAGTCCAGACCGGCCGCGCCGAGCGCGTCGGCGGCGGTGTCCCGGACGATGTCGTGTCCCCACACGTGCGGCGACCGGTCGTCCCAGGGGGCACCGCTGCGCAGCGCGAGCCCGCGGACGGTGACCGCCGGCTCCGGGCCGGCCGGGCCGAGCACGGCGGCGGCCGCCCCGTCCGAGGTGGGGCAGCACTGCAGCACGGTGAGCGGATCGGCGATCATCCGCGATCCGAGCACCTCGGCGACGGTGTAGCGGCCGGAGTACTGGGCGCGCGGGTTGTGCAGGGCGTGCGCGTGGTTCTTCACCGACACCGCGGCCAGCTGCTCGGCGGTGACCAGGCCCTCGTGCAGGTAGCGGCCGGCGCCCATCGCGTAGAGCGCGGGCAGGGCGAGCCCGCTGCGCTGCTCGGGATCGGTCGGCTCGGGGGTGATCGCCCCGGAGAACGCGCTGCTCATGTGCTCCAGGCCGAGCGCGAGGACCCGGCCGTACCGGCCGGTCCGCACCGCCTCGTGCGCCTCGACGAACGCGGTGGTCCCGCTGGCGCAGGCGTTCTCCACGGTGATCACCGGGATGCCGGTGATCCCGCAGGCGCGCAGCACCCGTTGGGTCACCCCCGGCGGGCCGAACACGGTGCCCGCCCAGACGGCGTCGATCGGCGGGTCGGCCCGGGTGGAGCCGGCGTCGGCGAGCGCCTCGGTGACGGCGGCGTGCGCGAGCGCGACCAGATCCTGCCCGGGCTGGCGGCCGAAGTGCGAGGTGCCGACGCCGAGCACGGCGACCCGGCCGGTCACGGCGTCACCACCGGGCACGGGTGGCCGCCGGTGCGGGCTGGGGGAGCGGTGGGGCGGGCACGGGGCCTCCGGGAACGTCGCTGGGCTGGGTCTCGCCCCAGGATGTAAACAAACACGTGGTAGTTAATCAACCACAGGCCGACTCTCCGCGGATCGCGAAGCGGGGCGTTCGTCCTCGTAGCTTGACAGCAGCGGTGAACCAGGTCACTGTACGCCGACAGCGATAACTACCCGCGGTTTGCCAACGTCTGGACGTGCGGGTGGTTCTGCTCCCACCCCACGAGCCAGGAGGATCCGACCGATGCAGTTCGGCCTGTTCGCCATGCCCGAGCACCCCCCGATCGAGAACTGGACGCTGTCCTACGACCGCGACATCGACGACATCGTGCTGGCCGAGAAGCTCGGCTTCTCCGAGTACTGGATCGGCGAGCACCACACCGGCGGCTTCGAGAACGTGCCGGTCCCCGAGTACATGATCGCGAAGGCGTCCGCGGTCACCAGCCGGATCCGGCTCGGCACCGGGGTGGTGAACCTGCCCTACCAGGACCCGTTCCAGGTCGCCGAGCGCCTCGCCTTCCTCGACCACCTCACGCACGGCCGGCTCGACTACGGCTTCGGCGGCGGCGGGCTGCCCACCGACCAGGCGCTGTTCGGCCTGGAGCGGTCCGAGGCAGCCCCGCGCACCAACGAGGCGCTGGAGATCATCGAGCTGCTGCTCACCTCCGACGACCCGGTCGACTACGAGGGCGTCTACTGGAAGTACGAGAACCGCCAGCTGCAGGTCGGCCCGTACCAGGAGGTGCCGCCGTTCGCGGTGGCCGGCCTGACCGGCACGCACAACTACGCCCGCTGCGGCGCCAAGGGCTGGAAGGCGCTGTCGGTCTACTTCTCGCCGATCGACAACCGCGGCTACGAGGGCGCCCCCGACCTGCTCGCGCACGGCAAGGCCCTGGTCGGCGCGGCCGAGGCGGCCGGACTCGATCCGGCGGTCGCCCGCCGGAACTGGCGGGTCAGCCGCGAGGTCTACGTCTCCGACAGCCGCAACCAGGCGATGAACGAGATCCGCGAGGGCGTCAAGCGCTCCTACGAGTACCTGCTCGGGCTCGGCCTCGGCGCGCTGATGAAGAAGGGCGAGGGGATGGACGACGCCGACCTCACCTTCGAGTGGATGGCCGAGGAGATCCCCTGGATCATCGGCAGCCCGGAGGACTGCGTCCGCCAGCTGCGCGAGCTGGAGGAGGGCACCGGCGGCTTCGGCACCTTCCTGATCAACGCCCGCGACTGGGTCACCACCGACAAGTGGAACCGCTCGCTGGAGCTGTTCGCCCGCTACGTCATGCCGCAGTTCACCCCGCGGGAGAACATGGCGCGCCGCAACCGGCTCGCGAACGTCGCGCTCGGGCGGGACTGAGCCGTGGTCGCGCGGTTCGAGGGCCGGATCGCCGTCGTCACCGGCGGCGTGCAGGGCATCGGGCAGGGCATCGCCCTGCGGCTGGCGGCCGAGGGCGCCGCGGTCGTCATCGGCGACCTGCAGGACGACGACTCGACCGCCCGGCGGATCGTCGCCGACGGCGGGCGGGCCGCGCACGTGGTGATGGACGTGCGCCGGCCCGGCGACTGGAAGCGCCTGGTCGACGAGGCGGTCGGCGGCTTCGGCGGGGTGGACGTGCTCGGCAACGTCGCCGGGGTGACGAACACGCTCGGCCCGGACAACGTCGTCGAGCTGACCGAGGCCGGCTGGAACCACGTCGTCGACACCGACCTGAAGGGCGTCTGGCTCGGCATGCAGGCGGTCATCCCGCGGATGCTCGACGGCGGCGGCGGGTCGATCGTGAACATCGCGTCGATGGCAGCGCTCAAGGGCCTGGAGAACCTGGCCGCGTACTCCGCGGCCAAGGGCGGCGTCGTCAGCCTCACCCAGCAGGTCGCGATGGAGTACAGCCCGCGCGGGATCCGGGTGAACTGCATCTGCCCCGGCACGATCGACACCCCGATCCTGGCCGGCATCACCGACGACATGCGGAAGAACTTCACCGCGGCGCACCTGATCCCGCGGCTGGGCACGCCCGCCGACATCGCGGCGGCGGCGGCGTTCCTGCTGTCCGACGACGCGAGCTTCTGCACCGGCGAGATCCTCCCGGTGGACGGCGGCTGGAACACCAAGGGCAGCGCGGGCTGACGGCTCCCGGCCGGGCGGGGCCGCCGAGCCCGCCCGGCCGGGCACCTGCACCGACCACCACGAGGAGGGGTACATGAGCGACGACGGAGTCGCGGGCCGGACCGCACTGGTCACCGGGGGCGGCAGCGGCATCGGGAAGGCGATCACCGCGGCACTGCTCGCGCGCGGCGCGAACGTCGTGGTGCTGGAACTGTCCGCAGCGAACATCGCGGCCGCCGACGCCGAGCTCGACGGCGGCGACCGGCTCGCCTGGCACGAGGGCTCGGTGGCGGTCGCCGCCGACGTCGACGCCGCGTTCGCGCTGGCCGCGGAGCGGTTCGGCACCGTGCACCATCTGGTCAACAACGCGGGCACCGCATCGCTGGCGCTGATCCGGGACTGCTCGGAGGACGACTGGGACCTCATCGTCGACACCCTGCTCAAGGGCACGTTCCTGTGCACCCGGGCGTTCGCCCGGCAGGCGATCGAGGCCGGCGAGGGCGGGACCGTCGTCAACATCTCCTCGCTGAACGCGGTCGCCGCCACCGACGGCCTCGGCCACTACTGCGCCGCGAAGGCGGGCGTCGCCCAGTTCACCCAGGTCACCGCCGGCGAGCTGGGCCGGCACGGGATCCGGGCGAACGCGATCGGGCCGGGCACGGTGAACACCCCGCTCGGCGCCGGGTTCACCGTCGGCCGGATCGGCCAGGAGTTCCTGGACCGGACGCTCGTCGCGCCGCCCCGGCACCAGGAGGCCGAGGACATCGCCGACGTCGCGCTGTTCCTGATGTCGCCCGCCGCCGGACGCATCACCGGGCACTTCGTCCCGGTCGACGGCGGCCAGCACGTCCGCGGCCTGCACTCGTACTGGGACGTCGCCGAGGCGCAGGGCCTGGTGAGCCGCCCGTGAGCACGGTGACCGGCGCCGGGGACGACCTCGGCGCCGCTGACAATCTCGGCGCTCCTGACAACCTCGACGACTCCGACGAGCGCGGCTTCCCGCGGTTCTGGGACGCCGCCCGCGAGACCCGCCCGCACGCCGAGCGCGAGCAGCTGGTCCTGGAGCGGATCCGGCACCAGCTGCACTACGTCTACGCCGAGCTGCCGTTCTACCGCAGGCACTACGACGCGCACGGCTTCCATCCCGACCAGGTCCGCTCGCTCACCGACTTCACCACGAAGGTCCCGGTGATCACCAAGCGGATGCTGGTCGCCGACCAGGCCGAGCACCCGCCGTTCGGCAGCTACACCCCGCAGCACCCGCCCGGCGGGATCGCCCGGATCCACGGCTCGTCGGGCACCTCCGGGACGCCCACCCTCTACGCCGTGTCCAATCCCGACTGGGACCGCGCCGCCGACGTGCACGCGATGGCCCAGTGGTGCGCCGGGATCCGGCCGGACGACATCGCCCAGGTCGGCTTCCCGTTCGGGCTGTTCTTCGGCGGCTGGGGGGTGCTGCAGGGTCTGGAACGGATCGGCGCGACCGTGTTCCCGCTCGGCGTGACCGACTCGGAGAAGCACATCGAGCTCATCACCCGGCTCGGCTCGACGGTGTTCACCGCGACGCCGTCGTACGCGGTGCACCTGCTCTCGGTCGCCGAGCGGATGGGCGTCGATCTCGCCGCGGGCACCGTCCGCACGCTGCTCGTCGGCGGCGAGCCCGGGGGCTCCCTGCCCGGGACCCGCCGGATCATCGAGCGCGGCTGGGGCGCCACCGTCGTCGACGCCGGCTCCACCTCCGAGATGTACCCGTTCCAGACGAGCGTCGGCTGCCCGGCGGGCACCGGCACCCACCTGATCGCCGACGAGGTGCACACCGAGATCGTCGCCTCCGGCGACCTCAACACGCCGATCCCGGCCGGTGAGCGCGGCGCGATCGTCTACACCCACCTCTGGCGCGAGTCCCAGCCGATGATCCGGTTCGCGCCCGGCGACGAGAGCTACCTGACCACCGAGCCCTGCCCCTGCGGGCGGACCTGGCCGCGGCTGCCGGAGGGCGTGCTCGGCAGGCTGGACGACATGCTGGTGATCCGCGGGGCGAACGTCTACCCGTCGGCGATCGAGACCGGCCTGCGCACCGTCCCCGAGCTCGGCCCCGAGTTCCGGATCCGGGTCAGCAGGCCCGGCGCGCTGGACGAGATCACCGTGCTCGCCGAGCTGGGCCGGGAGGCCGCGGCGGCGCTGCCCCCCGACGGGCCGGGCCGGGCCGACGTCGTCGCGCGGACCGAGGCGGCGCTGCGCCGGGCCGTCAACATCGGCGTGCCGGTCCGGTTGCTGGAGCCGGGCACCCTGCCGGAGACGACGTTCAAGGCCCGCCGGGTGGTCGACGAGCGGCCCCGCGCGGAGGACGCCCGTTGACCGTGCACCCGCCGGGCGCCACCGGGACGGTCGGCACGCGCGACACCGTCGTCCGCACCACCGTCGTCCGCACCACCGTGCCGGTCGCGGACGGCGTCGTCGCGGTCGAGCTGGTGGCCGACGACGGCGGCCCGCTGCCGCGCTGGGAGCCGGGCGCGCACGTCGACCTGCTGCTCGGCCCGGACCTGGTCCGGCAGTACTCGCTGTGCGGCGACCCGGACCGCCCGCGGAGCTGGTGGATCGCGGTGCTGCTGCGCCCGGACGGCGGCGGCGGATCCCGCCGGGTGCACGCGCTGCGCCCCGGCGACCGGGTCCCGGTGCGCGGGCCGCGCAACGCCTTCCGGCTGCACCCCGCGCCGCACTACGTGTTCGTCGCGGGCGGCATCGGGATCACCCCGATCCGCCCGATGCTGGACGCGGCCGGCCGGGCGGGCGCCGGCTGGACCCTGCACTACGGCGGCCGGTCGCGCTCGACCATGGCGTTCGCCGACGAGCTGGCCCGGCACGGCCCGCGGGTCCGGCTGCAGCCGCAGGACGAGCACGGCCCGCTCGACCCGGACGCGATCCTGGCCGCCGCACCGTCCGGCGCGCTCGTCTACTGCTGCGGCCCGGCCGGGCTGATCGACGCGATGACCGCGCGCAGCGCCGGCTCGGGGACCCTGCACGTCGAACGGTTCACCGCCGCACCCGGCGCCGGCGACGGCGCGGACACGGCGTTCGACGTCGAGTGCCGCGCCTCCGGCGTCACCGTGCGGGTCCCGCCGGGGGTCTCGATCCTCGACGCGCTGGAGGAGGCCGGCGGGGTGATCGTCAACTCGTCGTGCCGGGAGGGGGTGTGCGGCACCTGCGAGACCGGTGTGCTCGCGGGCGAACCCGACCACCGCGACACCGTCCTGGACGACGCCGAGCGCGCCTCCGGCGAGATGATGATGGTGTGCGTGTCCCGGTCCCGCGGACCGCGGCTGGTGCTCGACATCTGATCCCCGGTGCCGCGCTGCGGTACACCCGGACGGCCGCACCGGAGGGCACCGGACGGCGTCCTCCGGAGACCGGGCTCACCACACCTTGATCGGAGTTACACCGGTGTTCCTACAATCCCACCGATCAGGCGGAACGGTGGTCGGCGTGGCAACGTCGATCCCGCTCGGCAGACGATGACGGTGAGCGTGGTGCGGCGGTGGTCCGCGATCGGTTCGACGATCGCGGGATGCCGCAGGCATCCGGGTGAAGGGAGACGGGGTTGGCCGAGATCTCAGGCGGCGCCGGTGAGCCGGTGTCCGCGAAGTCGATCCAGGGTGAGCAGCAGCAGGACACGGGTTGGGTCAGGGCCTCCGAGGAGGACGTCGACCTCTACGTGGACCGGGTGACCGACGAGGTGCTGGCCTGCCGGGAACGGGGCAGGCACCTGTTCCCGACCATCCGGCAGGCGGGCATCCACTTCACCGGTGTCGACGACGACGGCCTGCTGCTGCGCCGTCTGGTGTGCACCTGCTGCGAGCTCGCGGTCCGGGTGGAGAAGTGGGAGGGCGCCCGTCGCGGCGGCCGGACCCGGTTCCAGCGGGTCGCGTCCGGGCTGGAGTACCGCACCGGGAAGGACGGCCAGGAGTACCTGGCGCCCAGCGGCCGCGGGCACATGACCCCGCGCCAGATCGGTGACTCGGTGGCGTCGAAGGCGCTGTCCGGGCAGACCCTGGCGTCGCTGCGCAAGGCCGCCGAGCGTGCGCAGAAGGAGGAGCGGGCCGAGCGGGCCGCCCGCTCGCGCGACGCGTCGGACACACAGGGCTGAGCGGACGGAGGCTGACACGTGGGTGTTCGAGAGATCCGGTACTGCGATCTCACCGGTACCGAGGACGGCGTCGAGTCGCACGAGATCCATCTCGACCAGATGCGGATCGCGATCGACCTGGCCGCGGGCGAGTACCAGAAGCTGCTGACGGTGTTGCGTCCCTACATGGATGCCGGGCGGATCGAGGCGTCGGTGCCGGACGGTTCGTCGATGGCGTCGCGGCGCAACGAGCCGCGCCGGCGCACCACCTCCGGTCTGACCGCCGAGCAGCGCCAGGAGCTGCGCCAGTGGGCGGAGGAGAACGGGATCGAGGTTCCGTCGAACAACCGGTTCAGCCAGGCGCTGGTGAAGCGCTGGCGGGAGGCGCACGAGGTGCCTGCCGAGGAGGAGTGACGGGTGCCGGGATCAGCTCGGGCCACCGTCCCGCGGGGCGGTGGCCACGATCCCGGCGACCAGCAGTTCCAGACCGAGCGCGAGGTACTCCTCGCGCTCGATGCCCTCGCTGAGCGGGCCCGCCGCCTCGACCAGCCGCGGGTAGCGCTGCGCCGGGAGCGCCTCCAGACGCTCCCGGGCCCGGCGCCGCTCCGGTGCCGCCGGCCCGTCCGGCTCGCGGACGACGACGCCGGACCTGCCGCCGGCCAGCGCGGCCAGCGAGGCGACCGCGTGCCGGGCGATCTGGGTGGCCGGCCCGGGTCCGAACCCGCCCCGCCGCAGCAGCTCCAGCAGCGACTCGGTGATCTCCAGGCTGCGCTGCGAGGTGACCGTCCTGGTGCTCAGCAGGGCCGCCGCGGCCGGACTGTGGCACAGCGAGCGCAGCATCGAACCGAGCAGCGAGCGGATCCCGTCCGGCCACGGCAATGCCGGATCGACGACCGGATCGACCCGGTCCAGCGCCGACCCGGCCATCCCGTCGAGCAGCTCGTCCTTGCCCCGGACGTGCCAGTACAGCGCCATCGGCGTCACCTGCAGCTCGGTGGCGATCCGGCGCACGGTGACCGCGGCCACCCCCTCGGCGTCGGCCAGGTCGTTCGCCGCGGCGATCACGCGTGCCCTGGTCAGCGGGACATCCGGCCGGTTCACCGGGCCACGGTACAGCGGCCCGCTACAGCGGCCCGGTACAGCGGCCCGGTACAGCGGCCCGGCACAAGGGCCCGGCACAAGGGCCCGGCACAAGGGCCCGGCACAAGGGCCCGGCAGAAGGGCCCGGCAGAAGGGCCCGGCACAAGAGCCCTGTACAACGTACAGGTGGCTCCTGTACAACGTAGAGGAGCCCGAGGAGGCCCCGGTGAACCTGCAGCGATGGCTCTACCCCGGTGGCCGGCCCCGCCGGATCGCCCGGCTGCTCGACCGCGCGACGGCGGCGCTCTACGGGCGCGGCGTCGCCCCCGACCGGCTGGTGACGCTGGAGGTGCCGGGCCGGCTCAGCGGCCGCACGGTCGCGGTGCCGCTGGTGCTGTCCGTCGTCGACGGCGAGCGGCACCTGGTGTCGATGCTCGGCCCGGACGTCAACTGGGTGCACAACGTCCGCGCGGCCGGTGGTCGCGCCGTCCTGCGGCACGGTCGCCGGGAGCCGGTGCGGCTGGCCGAGGTCGCGCCCGGCCTGCGCGCACCGGTGCTGCGCGACTACCTGCGCCGGGCCCCGCAGGCCCGGCCGCACCTGCCGGTGCCCCCCGACGCACCGCTCGCCGCGCTGGCGGCGGTCGCCGACCGGATCCCGGTGTTCCGGGTGGTCCCGGCGGGGTGAGCGCCGGTCAGCCGATCACGCCGCGGTCGCGCAGCGCGCCGATCTCGGCGGTCGACAGGCCGAGCTCGCCGGCCAGGATCTCCTCGGTCTCCCGGCCGAGCTCGGGAGCATCCCCGGCCTCGCCGTGCGCGCCGTCCCAGCGGACGGGGGAGCGGGCGGTGACCGCGGCCGTCCCGCTCGGCAGCACGATGTCGGTGAGCAGCGGATGCGCGCCGGCCCGGTGCTGCTCGACCACCCGGGTCATCCCCTGGTAGCGCCCCCACAGCACGCGGGCCCGGTTCAGCTCGGCCTCGACGGTCGCCGAGTCGCGGGCCCCGAACCACGGCCGGAGCACCGCGGCGATGGTCTCGCGGAGCCGGTAGCGCTCGGTCTCGTCGGTGAGGTCGGCGCCCAGCGCGGTCTCCAGCGCCGCGAACACGGCGCCGGTGCCGGTCACCGTGATCAGCGCGTTCCACTGGCCGGGGGTGAGCGCGACGACCATCACCCGCCGCCCGTCGGAGCAGGCGAAGTCGACGCCGAAGCTGCCGAAGACGTGGTTGCCGTGCCGGGGCCGCTCGTGGCCGGTCTCGGCGGCCTCGGACAGCCAGCCGAGGTTCGCGACACCGGCCAGCGCGACGTCGGACAGCGCGATCTCGGAGTAGACGCCGCGCCCGGTGCGGCCGCGCTGGTGCAGCGCGGCGAGCACGGTGGTGGACACCGTCAGCCCGGTGACCAGGTCCCAGGCGGGCAGCACGTGGTTGACCGGCGCGGCGCCCTCCTCGCTGCCGGTGATCTGCGGGATGCCGACCTCGGCGTTGACCGTGTAGTCCACCGCGGGCCGCCCGTCCGGGTAGCCCTGGACGCGCACGTGGATGAGGTCGGGGCGGCGCGCGGTGAGCACCTCGTTGGCCATCCAGCGGCGGCCGACGACGTTGTCGACGAGTACGCCGCGGTCCTCGCCGGCGCCGGTCGCCAGCGCGACGACCAGCTCGCGGCCCTCGTCCGAGCGCAGGTCCACCTCGAACGACCGCTTGCCCTTGTTCAGCGAGGCCCAGTAGTACGAGTCGCCGGTGCCGTGCCCCGCCGCGGGCCAGCGGCCGTGGTCCGGCCCGCCGCCGAGCGGATCGATCCGGATCACCGAGGCGCCGAGCTGGGCGAGGGTCATCCCGCCGGTCGGGCCGGCGACGAAGCTCGCGCACTCCACGATCCGCAGGCCGTCCAGCGGGCGGCCGGTGTGCTGCTGGGAGGTCGTGGTCACGTCCGGCCGGGCCCCTCGGGTCGCTGTGCGTGGATGATCACGGTCCGAGGGTAGCCGGGGGGCCGGCCGGACCGTCGTCGCGGAACCGGGCGACGACGAACTCGGCGAACCGGGCCACCACCGGCGGGCGGGGCCGGTCGCGCAGCCAGGCCAGGCCGATCATCCGGTGCGCGGCGCCGTCGGTGAGCCGCAGGTGGCTGACCCCCGGCTCGGCGCGGTGCGGCCGCGGCTCGGGCACGATCGCGACCCCCAGACCGGCCGCGACGAAGCCCTCCAGGGTGCCGATCTCGGTGCCCTCGAACGCGATCCGCGGCGCGAACCCGGCCCGCGTGCACAGCTCGTCGGTGAGCCGGCGGAAACCGATCGGTTCGCGCAGCGTCACGAACGGCTCGTCGCCCGCCTCGCCGAGCGCCACCCGGTCGCGCCCGGCGAGCCGGTGCCCGGCCGGGACGGCCAGGCACAGCCGTTCCCGGTGCAGGTCGGTCCAGGCGATCGCGTCGTCGTCCGGGCGCGGGGCGGTCAGCCCGAGGTCGACCCGCCCGGCGCGCACCTGCTCGACGATCTCGTGCCCGACGGCCTGGGTGAGCTCGAAGGTGACACCGGGGGACTCGGCGCGGTGCGCGCGCAGCACCTCGGGCATCAGCCCGGCGGCGATCGAGTGCAGGAACGCGAGCCGCACCGTGCCGCGGCCCGGATCGCGCAGCGCGGCGATCCGCTCCTCGGCGGCGGCGAGCTCGGCGAGGCCGCGCCGGGCGTGCTCCAGCATGATCTCGCCGTAGGGGTTGAGCCGCAGCCTGCGGTTGACCCGGTCGAACAGCGGCGCGCCGACCCGCCGCTCCAGCCGGCCGAGCGCCCGGGACAGCGTCGGCTGGGCCAGCGAGAGCCGTTGCGCGGCCTGCGTCATGTGCTCGGTCTCGGCGAGCGCCACGAACCACTCCAGCTCGTCCACGGTCGTCACCCGGGTCATCATGTCACCCGCAACGATGTCCCGGGCGCATCACCGCGGGTCAGGGCGCCGCCTGCCGGAGCACCTCCCGGGCGTGCGCCAGCAGCGGCGCGTCGACCATCCGGCCGTCCAGCCGGAACACGCCGCCGGAGTGCGCCTCGGCGGCGGCGAGCATCGCGCGGGCCCGGGCCACCTCGTCGTCGGTGGGCCGGAACGCCTCCCGGACGACGGCGACCTGCGCCGGATGGATGCACGCCTTCGCCGCGAACCCGGCGGCGACGGCGGCCGCCGAGTCCGAGCGCAGCGTCGCCCGGTCGTCGATGTCGACGAGCACGGTGTCGACCGGGGTGACACCGGCGGCGCGGGCGGCGTAGAGGATCCGGGTCCGGGCCTCCTCGACGGCGGGCCGGTACCCGCCGCCGGGCGCCCGGCCGGCCCGGCCGCCGAGATCGGCGACCAGGTCCTCGCTGCCCCACATCAGGCCGGCGCAGCCGGTAGCGGCCGCGATCTCCGGTGCGGCGAGGACGCCGCGGGCGGTCTCGCACAGCGCGACCACCGGGTGCGGGGCCAGCGCCTCGACGTCGGCGGCCCGGGCGGCCATCGGCAGCATCAGCGCGACCTGCGGGTGGCTGGAGAGTGCGCGCACGTCGTCGTCGTACCAGGGGGTGCCGGGCGCGTTGATCCGCACCAGCACCGCGGCCGGGTCCAGGTCGGCGAGTGCGCCGACGACGGCGGTGCGGGCGGCGGCCTTGTCGTCCGGGCCGACGGCGTCCTCCAGGTCCAGGATCACCGTGTCGGCGGCGGCGACCGCCTTCGCGAACCGGTCCGGGCGGTTGCCCGGGCAGAACAGCAGGGCGGGCCCGCGCAGGGCGAACGTGGCCGTCATCCGCGGTCCAGCCCGCCGCGCCTGACCAGCTGGGCGGCGATCACGTTGCGCTGGATCTCGTTGGTGCCCTCACCGACGATCATCAGCGGGGCGTCCCGGAAGTAGCGCTCGACGTCGAACTCGGTGGAGTAGCCGTACCCGCCGTGGATC
>Ga0065178_100948_pt1 | contig 15706 bp, 14 predicted proteins | sample FECB22metaG_FD_59210 | JGI IMG/M metagenome (GOLD analysis project Ga0065178, IMG submission 59210) | Cyanobacterial communities from the Joint Genome Institute, California, USA - FECB-22 (version 2) (version 2) | ecosystem: Environmental > Aquatic > Thermal springs > Hot (42-90C) > Microbial...
TGCTGAGCGAGGCACCCACGGCGTTCCTCACCGCGCCGGGTGCCGGCGGCACCGCCACCGCGGTCCGCGAGCCGGAGCAGCGGGAGGCCACCGGCACCGAGGCGCCCCGCGCGTCGGTCCGCAACCGCCCGCCGCGTCAGGCGCTGCTGCAGCTCAAGCGGTTCGACCCGTGGTCGGTGCTCAAGATGGCGCTGGCGCTGGCGGTCGTGCTGTGGCTGGTGTGGATGGTCGCCGCGGGCGTGCTCTACGGCGTGCTCGGCGGGATGGGCGTGTGGGACCGGCTCAACGGCACCTACGCCGATCTCGTCACCGGCCAGGAGGAGACCGGCGGTGCGCTGATCAGCGCCGGCCGGGTGTTCGGGCTGGCGGCCGTCGTCGGTGCGGTGAACAGCCTGCTGTTCGCCGTCGCCATCACGATCGTGGCGTTCGTCTACAACGTCGCCGCCGACCTCGTCGGCGGCGTCGAGGTCACCCTCTCCGAGCGCGACTGAGGGCCTGTTCCGCACGGGATCCGGCGGGTCCGCGGGGAGGACCCCGCCGGTAACCCGCTCGACCCCGTGCGGTACTGTTCCTCCTGTCGCAAGGGCCTATAGCTCAGTTGGTTAGAGCGCATCGCTGATAACGATGAGGTCGCTGGTTCAAATCCAGCTAGGCCCACACCTCCCGCCTCCGAAGTACTCGTGAGGAGACCGTCGATGAAGAAGCTGCTCGTTCTGGCCCTGGTGGCCGGCGCCGCGTACGTCGGCTGGTCCCGCCTCCGGGGCGTCGGGTCCGACGATCTCTGGCACGAGGCCACGACTCGCTGAACCCGTCCACCGGGTACGGTGGTGCGCACCCACCCGGGGACGTAGCTCAATTGGCAGAGCACCGCCTTTGCAAGGCGGGGGTTAGGGGTTCGATTCCCCTCGTCTCCACCATCTGACCAGCAGGTTCGCTCCTGTTCCGGTCGTTCAAGATCGTCTGACTGCGGAAATGACTGCGGGATGATCGCAGCATGGGCAGTGCTTCGCGGTCACGCCGTCAGCAGGGCAGCATCCGTCGGCGCGGCAACTCCTTCCAGGTGTCGGTCTACGCGGGCGACGACCCCGTCACGGGTAGGCGCCACTACCTGACCGGGTCGAGCACCGACGAGGCCGAGGCGAAGCGCATCCTGCGCCGCCTCGTGGCTCAGGTGACCGAGCAGCGGCACTCGAAGACCCGGGCAGATCTCCGGACGACGATCGAGGCGTGGCTCGGCACGCACGAGCTGGAGGACACGACCCGCGAGACGTACCTCGGGTACGCCGACCGGCACATCTACCCCGTCCTGGGCGCCGAGCCTCTGGGACGGGTCACTCCGCATGCCCTGGAGCGGTTCTACGCCGAGCTACGACGTTGTGGCGCCCGGTGCGACGGCCGGCCTTTCGTCGAGCATCGGGTCGAGGGACCCCACGAGTGTCGGGAGGTGCGGCACAAGCGCCCGCCCGGCCGGCCTCCGGCGGGCGGGTATCCGGCGCACGACTGCACGAAGACGGGCTGCACCGTCGTCGAGTGCCGGTCGCACACATGCAGGCCGATGGCCGCGGCGACCGTGAGGAAGATCCACTTCATCATCCGTGGCGCGCTCGCCGCTGCGCTGCGGTGGGGGTGGATCAACTCGAATCCGGCCGAGCTGGCGCGGATCCCGAAGGCGCCGGCGCCGGATCCGGACCCGCCGACCTCTGTCGAGGCTGCCGCTCTGATCGCCGCCGCGTGGGCAGAGGACGTCGAGTGGGGGACGTTGGTGTGGGTGGTGATGGTGACAGGCTTGCGGCGGGCCGAGCTGCTCGCGCTGCGGTGGACGGACGTCGAACTGGACGCCGGGACCCTGACGATCCGGCGCAATCACGTGCGGGTCACCGGTCGGAGCATCGAGAAGGACACCAAGACGCACCGGTCGCGGCGGATCGCCGTCGACGATGCGACGGTCGAGGTGCTGCGCGAGCACCGCGCCCGGTATGAGGAGCGGTGCCGGGCGGTCGGCACCGAGCCGACGCCGTCGGCGTACCTCTTCTCGTACTCACCGACCAACGACCGGCCCTGCGATCCCAGCGGGATCACGCACCGGTACGGGCGGATGTGCACGCGGCTCGAGATCAGCAGCCACCTGCACGCGCTCCGGCACTACTCCGCGACGGAGCTGCTCAGCGCCGGGGTCGACCTGCGGGCCGTAGCCGGACGCCTCGGACACGGTGGCGGCGGAGCCACCACGCTCCGGGTGTACGCCGCTTGGGTTGCGGAGGGCGATGAACGCGCTGCCGAGATTCTTGGGAGAGGAATGCGCCGACCCTCTTGACAGGGCGCTCATTTGGGGCTGGGATTGCGCTCCCGCAAGTTCGCTGGTCTCCTCTTGGAGGTGCGGCGAAGGATGGCCCCTTTGTGCTACAAAGTTGGAATCCGAGGTACATTCTTGCAACTTGTAGATGCGCAGAAGAAGATCTTCCGTTAATCTCAAAACGGGATTGCGTAGATGGCACCTGAAGGATGATCTTATATGAGCGATGATCGTGAGCAACGGGTTCTCTTTTCTCAAGCGGACGCCCAGCTTGAAAGGTATGTTTCGGAAGATCAATTCTACTCAGACTTGCTTATTCGCCTACTTCTCGAGCCTGGCATCGTAATCCCTGATATCTTCTTCCTAATCTCTGAGCATGTGCGGAATGACGTAAGAAGAATTAGCAAACGTAACTGGATTGCTCGTGGTTTGAGCGAAGGTCTGATATCGCCAGCTTTCCGCGATCCAAACATGAACTTCGAGTCAATGTACGACTCACTAATCACGAAAGCAAAGATTCGCGGAGCGAGATCGGACGGTTCGGGCACTGCAAAGCTATTGCGACGTGTGGCATCGCCGAGCAGACTCGAATGGGCGCCCATGATGGGAGTCAAATATCGCCTAGAGATTGAAAAGCAGCTGCGCCAGGAGGTCGACGAACTATCTGACGCTAGCGATATTGAGCGAATTCTCTGGGATCAGTCTACACGTCTTCGAAACAATATGATTGATAAGGCGCTCAATTCCGCAACTGACCTTGAGGTAGACGGGCTCCGCCGAGGCGAACTGCTAGTAGCTCTTGCCCAAATCGCGGGTGCTCCAGAAACTGTTGATATCGGTAGGATCTTGCAGTATGTCCCTAAGTCAGAGAAGCCGGTATACCGTGCTACTGCACTGTGGGTGAGCGAGGTTTATCACCTCGCTCACGCAGACGCTCTAGGCGAAGTCCGAGAGAATCCGCTCGTTCGTCCCAGTTTCCCGGTTATGATGGAACCAGGATCTTCGATCTTAGCGAAGGACGTCTCCGCCGAAAGAGTACGCAATCGTGCGGAAGAATCGGGTGAAGTTCGCTCTACCGTCGTCGACTGGCCAACTATGGACGCCTTACTCGCTGCTGGTCCAGATAAGATCATCGCCGTTCGAAAAGGGGATAAGGGGAAGCAATTCATAGATAGTCTCGTTGAGTTCCGAAAATCTCCCGATAATGCAGATAGTTGGGATCTGTTGAAGACAGATCTAGAGGCATACGCTTACGATCTGTGTCGCGCTGCGGGCGATCCTACGGGGACGAAGTTGCGAACTGCCGCGACATTGACCACGAAGGTTTCCGGTGCTGTAACTGCATTAACTGGACTTGGCGTTCCTGACTCAGTCGGTAAAATCATTAGCGCGACCGGTGTTGCGGTCATGGCTGTCGCCGAGGTAGCAGTGCAGCGGCCAATCGGAAGTCAAAAAAAGAAGATCTCGGTGCGCGGTTCGGATCTAGTTCAGATCGACGCCCCCGCAATGTTGCGCCAACTTAAGAGAAGGGCCTAGAGATTACCAGCTGGCATTGCGGGAACTCGCAGATCGATGGTGCCGACGATCGTGGCTGGATTATTGGCTACTTCATGGCCGGACGAAGCGCCATCAGAACTAGTTCGGACGTTGAAGTCAAGTGCTCCTCCCATGATCCGGGAGAATCGCGGGCGGATTGGGGACGAACTCTCGGCACATCTGTCACGGTACTAGTCTATGGCCACATGGAGCTAGAATTTCGCGACGGCATAGCTGATCTGTGCGACCCTGGGGATTACGTAATCTGGAATCCGGGAGTAGAGCATAGGTGGCAGGCCAAAGCTCCCACGATGGTTCTGACGGTCCGGTGGCCATCTGTCCCACCTAGCCACAAGAATCTCTAGTGTGGAACAAGGTTTGCGCGTAGCCTAATCTAGCTTGTCCGAATGCTCTAGATAAATCTTGATAGCCGTTTCAGAGTGGACAACTTGACGGTGTCCAATCATCTTCTGTGCGACCAAAATGCCAGCATCGTGAGGGCCGTTCCCGGAGTGACTGGCCGAGGCGTCGGTGAGCAGCCATGCCCGGATGTTGTTCTCGAACGCGTCCACGGCCGTCTTAAGTACGCAAACCTCGGTGTCGATCCCACAGACGAACATGTCCGTCCAGCCGTGCTCGGCGACCAGAGCGGCGCCCGCGTCGTTGAACAGGGTGTAGATCTTTTTGTCGACGATGGCCGTCGCCTTGCGGCTCAGCTCTTCCAGCTCGTCGACGATGTCGATCTCGGGTGAGTCCTTGAGCTTGGACCAGCCCATGATTCGCTCGAACGGGCTGTCGTCGTAGTTGAGATACCGGGTGAACACCACGTCCCTGCCGGCCTCGATCCACTCGCGCGCGAGCTTCTCGATGACCGGCACGACGTGCCGGGAGTGCTCGGTGACGAAGCCGTTCTGTACGTCGACCACGACGAGGACCGGGTGGATGTCGGACACTGCTACCTCCTGTCGGAGTCTCGGAGAGAGTCGATGGCCTGGTCCAGCCGCCGCAGCAATCCGCTGGTGTTCACGATGGCCTCCCGCATGGCGCGATGCTGGGACGTTTCCTGCGGGCGCTCGGTGGTGAGTCGGGACCGGACGCCGCGAAGGTAGCGCCAGCCGTACTCCGGTGGCACCTGCGGATCCTCGCCGCCCTCGACGACTTGGCGCAGGTAGTCGGTGTAGGCCCATGCAGCCTGGACCGACAGCTCGCACGCGACCAGCTCGTCCTCGGCGAGGCACTGTTGGTGGGCATGCGGTTGGTAGACGACCCCGGACCAGGAGGCGAGCCCGGTGGCGATGGTGCGGACGCCGAACTCGCTGATGTCGGGATGGTCGAACCCGTCGCGCAGGAACGCCTGCTCGACGACCGAGGCGCGGGCCAGCTTCTCCTTCGGTGTCCCGGTCTCGTGGCGGCTGACCAGGACCCGCGGGACGCACAGCAGCCGTAGCGCGCTGTCCTGCTGTGGACCGTCGTGCGGAATCTCGTTGACCCAGTAGGCGCTGAGGACGTAGGGGTCGCTGAGGACGTCCAGTCCGTGCTCGGTGATGGCTCGGACGGCGTGCTGCATGTTCTCGTCGTAGGTGAGGCGCCGCCACACCGCGACCCAGGCGACGGACTCGGGTTCCAGCTCCTCGACGAGGTGGAACATCACCACCCCGAACGGCCAGCACATCGCGCGGGCGCCGGCCAGCTCCAGCTCCTCGATCTGCTGGCCGGTCAACCAGTCCGACGCCGCGTCGTCGTCGCCGGAGCGGAGGCCGGCGACGGCCTCGGCGCCGACGTAGAGCGGAACGAACTTGTGGCTGCGGATCCGGTATGCGCTGCCGGTCGTGGCCTCGGACGGGCCGAACAGCTCGGCCGGTGAGCGGTCGAAGAACTCGGCGATCAGCCGCGCGTAGAACGGGTCCGGTCGGCGGACCCGGCCGGTCTCCAGCCGGTAGATCTGCTTCTCGATGTTCGGCTCGCCCGGCGAGCTCCACCCGCGGGTCGCGCAGTAGCGGTGCAGCTCCTTCGCCAGCCGGGGCCGGCCCCACGCGCGGCCGTCGCGCAACTCGCGCAGGACTCGGTTGGGAACGAGGGAGATCGGTGTCCCGGTGTCCATCCTCGCTGTCCCCAATGTCCATGTGACACCGGCGGTGTCCGGCGCTGTCCTCGCTGTCGTCTGTTGATGCTGCCTGCTGGGCCCGACAGTTGTGGCATGAACGGAGAAAGTCGACAGAGCCTGCTACCGCGGACCGGAGCGCTCCTGCTCCAGGCGGGCGACCCGGTTGGACAGTGCCTCAAGCTCACGGCGGAGCGCGGCAATGGCGGAGTCCCGTGGGACGGCAGCCTCGGCGGCGCCCTCCAGGACGAACGCGCCCTTTCCCTGGTGCGTGGTCACGAGCCCCTCGGCGCGAAGCTCGGCGACTGCGGAGCGGGCCACGGTGATCGAGACGTCGTACTCGCGCATCAGCGCCGAGTAGGACGGCAGTTGATCACCCGGCGCGATCTCGCCGCTCCGGATCTTCTGCCGGAGCACCTCGGCGACCTGTAGATAGGCCGGTTCGCCGCGGGTCCAGTCCGCCACCTTGCACGTCCCCTCTGAACTTTCTGTCCGGCACCACACAGCATGCCGTGCGGCCATTCGAGGGGGAACACTTGACGCACTATGAGGCAGAGTGCACTGTGAGACACAGTGAGCAGATCAGTGAAGGAGAAGCAGCGTGAGCACTGACAACCAGGAAGTCGAACGGGGGAGGCCACCGCTTCGGGAGGCGATCCGGACGTCCGCGCTCGACAGCGCGATCCGGAAGCGGGCGGAGGGGGTACCGACCTACACGGTTCCCGAGGCGGCGGCGCTCCTGAGCATCTCGCAGGAGTACCTCTACCGGCTGATCCAGGCCGAGGCGTTCCCCGCGGTACGGATGCGGCTCGGCGGTCGGCACGGCCGGTACGTCGTTCCGGCGAAGGCCGTCGAGCAGCTCCTCGACGACGCGACCGGTATCACCCGGTCTGTCGAGCAGGGACGGGGTGCGTGATGGGCAGCGTCGGACTTCTCATCCTGTTCGCGATCGTCGGCGCACTCATCTGTGCCAAGGCCCGGTCCGCCGGGGGAGCGGCCGCGTTCACCGGGCTTGCCATCGTGCTGTTCATCGCCACTCCGCTGGGGCAGGGCATCCCGGACGTCATGTCGACCTTCATGTCGTCGTTCGACCAGGCGTCCACGCCGGTCCTCAACCGGACGCCTGCCGAGCAGGCGTCGGCCGTGGGCGGTGACCGGTGATGACACGGACTATGACCGCGGTCGAGCTGCAGCTCGTCTGCCCCGGGTGCCACGAGCCGGCGGTCGGAGCACCACCGGCGGGTTGGCCGGACCGGGCCGGACGGCGCCCGGAGTTCTCCCACGGCGACGGCTCGGTCCTCTGCCCGGACGACCGGGGACGAGTTCCGGAGCCGGTCGAGGCCTCCCGATGACGGCGCCACGCCCCGTCCGGCTCGAGGACCTCGACGAGCGCCTGGTCGCGGTGTCGGGCCGCACTGCGCGGCTACAGGTGCTCATCGACCACGACGACGTCGGTGCCGGCCGGTGCCCGACCTGCGGCTGGACATGTCAGTCGCGCACCCGGGCGTGCCCGTCCCGCACGGCGGCGCGGGCGCTGCTCGACCGGTGCCCGTTCCCGGCCTGGCTGGCGCACTTGGCCGACCGAGTCCCAGGCGCCCGCACGGCCGCACCGTCCGTGTCGGACGAGGAGCGCAGGGCGGCGGAGGACGCCCTGGACGGCCTGTTCCCAGCGCCCCAACGGGTCCCGGCGAGGAGGACCCGGTGAACAACAGGAACGACACACCCGAGGTGGTTCGGCCCGGCGACGGGTTCTTGGCGGAAGCAGCCGCCGGGCCGGATCTCCCCGCACATCAGCAGACGGCAGGAGACGTCACGATGGTAGAGCGAGACACGAGCGAGTGGCGGTCCCGGGCAGCGTGCCGGACCGCCGATCCCGAGACGTTCTTCCCGGTCGCGGAGGCCGGCCGAGCGCTTGATCGCGAGGTCGCCCGCGCGAAGCGGGTCTGCGACGGCTGCCCTGTGCAGCCGGAATGCCGTGCGTGGTCGCTCGACACCCTCCCGTACGGGATCGCCGGCGGGATGACGGCGGACGAGCGTCGCGAGGTTCGGCGCTCCCGGCAGGTACGCGCGGAGCGGCCCGCCCCGGCCGTGACGCAGCCCCGGCCCCGAGTGGCACCTCGACCGTCCCGCCCGCGGTGGGCCGTCATCGCCGACGGCCAGGCCGCGATCGCGGCGGGGACGCCCCGTGAGCAGGTCGCGCGGGACTTCGGCGTCAGCCGGCGCACCGTCGACCGGTGGGCGGCTGAGCTGGCCGACCGGTCGGCTGAGGACTCGCAGCTCGTGGGTGGTGGCGTGCGATGACGACCTTCGACATGTCGCCGAGGGAGTCGGCCGCCGGCCGGATGCGGGAGGCGGTCCGCCGGGTCGCCGTGGAGGTGTTCGACGCCTCCGTCGTCGAGGTTCCGATCCCCGGATTCACGGTGTTCACCGATCGTCGACTCGACGACCCGCTGGCCGGGGTCCGGTCCGCGCTGTTCCTGCGCAACGTCGCCGAGGGCCAGCTCCACGAGCACGCCCGAGCCGCCCGGGCCGCCGGCCGGACGTGGGACGAGATCGGTGCCGCCCTCGCTCTCCCACCGTCCGAGTACCGGCCCCGCGCCGAGGTGGCGTTCGGGTGGCTGGTCGAGGGCCGGGAGCCGGAGCCGGATTCCGCTGAGCTGCCGCCCTTCCGCACCCCGTCGGCGCACTGGCGTTGCGGAGCCTGTGAGCAGCAGATCACCGACCGGGGCCCGTTCGAGTCGCACCCGGCCGACAACGAGACCGGTCACGCGACCGGCTGCACCCGCCACCACGCAGATGTCGCGGCCTGGCGGGAGCGGACGGGGTGGGACGACTGATGGAGATCCTCTTCAGCTCCACGAGCCTGGTGCTCGCACTGTTCGTCGGCGGCGCGATCCTCGCCTTCGCACGCGGCGCCCGGGGCATCGCACTCGGTCTCGCCGCCGTCGCGATGCTGCCCGCGGCGACGATCGTGACCGCCCTGTCCTGGCCCGCGCTGGCCGCCGTCGCCGCTCTCCTCGTGGTGACCGTGTGGCACCGGTGGTCGAGGTCGTCGGCGACGGTGTCGCGGTGGGCGTCGCGCACCCGGCGCAAGGTCGGGGTCGCCTCGACCCTCGACATCGTCCGGCACGCCGGGACCCTCGCGGTCCGGCGCCGCACTGGCACGGTGCGGCCGTCGCTCGACGGTCTCGGCCGCTGGAATCGGCTGCGTCTCGCCACCACCGAGGCGGCGGTCGAGCTGTGCCGCACCGGTGCTCTGCGGGTGTGGGCGCTGGTCGAGGACGTCGTGATCGTCGTCGGGGGACCCCGCACCGGCAAGACCGGCTGGCTCGCCGGCCGGGTCCTCGACGCCCCGGGCGCCGCGCTGGTCACGTCCACCCGCACCGACCTGCTGGACCTGTGCGCGCCGCTGCGCCGCCGGGACCGGGGGCCTGTCTTCGTGTTCAACCCGGCAGGACTCGGGAGCCGGACGTCGACGATCACGTTCGACCCGCTGACCGGCTGCCACGACCCCGTCACGGCGACCGAGCGCGCGACCGACATGCTCGCGGCTGTCGCGTCCGGTGCGGGCGGCGACCGGGAGTTCTGGGACGGCCAGGCCCGTCGTGTACTCGCCGCGCTGCTGCACGCCGCCGCGCTCGGTGGGAAGCGGATGGCCGATGTCCTGAGCTGGGTCGCCGAGCCCGACACGGCCGGCCGGGACGTCCCGGCCTTGCTGCGCCGGTCCGGGGTGGCCGCGTTCGAGCAGGATGCGATGCAGTTCATCACCACCAACGAGCGCACCCGCAGCTCGATCACGTCGAGCGTGATGCCGGCGCTGGGCTGGTTGACCCACCCGGCCGCCGCAGCTGCTGCCGATCCGGGCCAGGGCTTCGACGTCGCCCGGCTCCTGGACGACCGCGCGACGGTGTTCCTGCTCGGCGCCGAGGAAGCCCAGACCGCCCCGCTGGTGTGCGCGCTGACCGGGCACATCGCCCGCGAGGCCCGCCGCCTGGCCGCGGGCCGGCCGGGCGGTCGCTTGGACCCGCCGCTCGGCCTGTTCCTCGACGAGGCCGCGCTGATCTCCCCGGTCCCGCTGGAGTCGTGGACGGCGGATATGGGTGGGCGTGGGGTGACGATCGTGTGTGCGTTCCAGTCCCGCGCTCAGTTGCTGGCGCGGTGGGGGGAGCACAAGGCGGCGACGATCCTGAACAACACCGCTGCGGTGATGATTTTCGGTGGGACGCGGGACAAGGCGGATCTGGAGTTCTGGTCGACCCTGGCCGGGGAGCGCGACGAGCGGATCACCACGACCGATCTGCACGGCAAGGTGGCCTCGCGGACGGTGCGGAAGGTTCCGGTGTTGGCGCCGGCGCAGATCGCGAACCTGCCGGCGGGGCGGGTGGTGGTGATCCGTCGGGGGATCGCCCCGGTGATCGGCCGGGCGCGGATGGCGTGGCGTCGCCGGGACGTGCGCCGTCACCGGCGCGAGATGCGGCGGGTCGACGTCCGCGCGGCCCGGTCGTTCCGGTGGGACGAACTGCAGATGTGGCGGGGCGACCTCGCCCAGCTCGTGCTCGGCGTGCTGGCGAAGCGCTGGCCCGACCGGTACCGGGCGCGATTCGAGCGGCGTCGGGACGCCAACGCGATGTTCCGCGAGCTGGCTCTCATCCACGACCAGGCCACCCGTCCGCGCGCTCTACCGGCCGGGGATGCCGACGAGGGGACCGAACGGTGAGCCCCCCGCAGATTCCGCCGGCCCCGGACGGGGGCAGCTCGAACGATGACCTCCCCGGACTGGTCCGCGAGGTCGACGTGCTGCGCCGTCGCGTCGACACCGTCGCGGAGACGACCGCCGGCCTGCCGGACCGGGTGGAGCAGCTTGCCGACCTAATCGCCAAGCTCGGCGACGCGCTGGCCGCGGCCACAGCCCGACGGCGGGCCGAGCCGGCGCCGTCGTGGCTGCTGGCCCCGGGGGATCCGGACGAGCTCCGCGTACTGCTCGACGAGCTCACGGCCTGGCTCGCCGCGGTGTTCCTGCGCTACCCCGATGGGGAGCAGGCGCTGCCGGAGTGCTGGTTGTGGCACCCCGAGGTCGTCGAGGAGCTGCTCTGGCTGATGCACGCCTGGTGCGCGGCCTACCAGGGTGGGAACGCTTCCGTGACGGCGGCGGGGGACTGGCACGACCGTCAACGGCCCGGGGTCGTCGGTCGTCTGCGCAAGGCCGTCGGGTCGTGCTCGGTCGAGCGGCACCAGAAGCGGCAGGGCTGGCCCGATCCGCCCTGCGGTCCGGTTCGTGTACCGGGAATCGACGCGGTCGGGACGGTTGCGGACTGGTGGGCCGAACGACGCGACGGCGTTCCACCGGAGCCCTCCTGCGCCGCGACCGTGATCGGCGGTGGGCTCGGATGACCGCCCCCGATCGCTCGCAGCGGACGGCCCGGTGGGGGCGGGTGGCCGTGTGGCTCCCCGGTCTGGCCGTCGCCGTCGGCGCCGCCGTCGCCACCGCGCACGGCCTGTTCGAGGTCGCCGTCGCCGCGCGCGTTCCGGCCGGAATCGCCTGGATCTACCCATTGATCACCGACGGCCTTGCTCTGGTCGCCTACGGGGCCACGGCCCGGCTGTCGGGGTCGGCGGCGCGCTACGCCTGGTCGGTCGTGGTCGTCTCGGCCGGGCTATCCGGTCTGGCGCAGGCGAGCTATCTCGCCTCCGATGCAGTCGCGTTCGGCGGAGGGCTCACAGTGAGTCCGGCGCTGCGGTTCGGGGTCGGTGCGTGGCCCGCGATCGCTGCCGCGGTCGTCGCGCACCTGCTCTACCTGCTCGCGGCGGACCGCGACGTGGAGGTCGAGGTCGACCGCGACCCGCCCCGCCGCCCGGCGGTGGCGGCTGTCCGGCCGTCCGGCCGGACAGCTCCGGACACCCGTCCCGGAGTGAACGTCGGTCATGAAGCGCGTGCCGTCCTGGACGGACCGCTTCTGCGCCCGTCCGATCCGCCGGCATCGCCTGGACCGATGTACGGCCCACCGTCGGCTCCCGACCGGTCCGAGGATCCGGGGGCCGGGTCGCCGACCGGGGCACCGGCCCGTGACCGCGCCCGTGCAGCCGCCGGGCGGCACCGCGCCAGGCACGGCGCACTCCCGACCGTGCGGGAGTTGCAGGCACTCGCCGACGTGAGCCGCGGAACGGCCGCCGCCGCGCTCAAACAGCTCCGCGACGCCGCGCAGCAAGCCCCGACCGGCCTGCACCTCGTCACCGACGAGCCCGACACCAGGACCACGCCATGACGACCCATTGCCCACTTCACGAGTCGAGCCCCAGCCAGAGCACCGCAACCGCGCACGCGACCAGAACCGAGAGCGAGTACCCCGAACAGCCGAACAAGAGCAGAAGATCAAACGCAGCACACCGAGGCATCACGATCCGAGGGGGCGGGCCGGTCTCCGGCCGGCGGCGCCGCGGGACACGGGCTGGTGATCTTGACGGGTCGCGTCGCAAGATCGTTTCGAGGTGGTCGGGGTGCTGAGGATCGCCACCGGCTACAGCCCGGAGTACCTGTTGAAGGAGGTCGCGACGGGGCGGGAGAACTACTACACCGGCGCCGTCGCCGAGGGTGAGCCGCCGGGCCGCTGGTGGGGTGCCGGGGCGGAGAAGCTCGGCCTGCGCGGCCTCGTCGACGCCCAGGACATGCGCGCGCTCTACGAGCGGTTCCTCGACCCGCGCGAGGACGGGTTCGGTGATCCGGACCGATGGGACGAGGTGTCCACCCTCGGACACACGGGGCGCAAGTACCTCTCCGAGGACGAGCTGTACGCCCAGGCGTTGGACATCGAACCGGACGCGTCCGCGGAACGACGCGCCGAGCTTCGGACGGAGGCTGGCAAGGCGGCTCGGCACAACGTCGCGTTCCTGGACATCACGTTCAGCGTCCAGAAGTCGGTGACGCTGCTGCACACGGCGTTCGAGGCCAAGGAGGTCGCCGCCCGCCGTGCCGGCGACGAGGAGACCGCCGCGGCGTGGGGCGAGTTCCGCCAGGCCGTCGAGGACGCCATCTGGGCCGGCAACAACGCGGCGCTCTCCTATCTCCAGGACAAGGCCGGTTACGTGCGGATCGGGCACCACGGCGGCACCGCCGGGCGGTGGGCGGATGCGCACGGCTGGACCGTGGCGTCGTTCTTCCAGCACGACTCCCGTGACCGTGACCCGCAGCTGCACATCCACAACGGCACGCTCAACCGCGCCGAGGGCCCGGACGGTGTCTGGCGCACCCTGGACTCCCGCGCGATCCACCGGTGGCGACCCGGTGCCGCCGCGGTCGGCGAGCGCACCTGCGAGGAGCGGCTCGCGCACTCGCTCGGGATGCTGTGCGCGACCCGCCCGGACGGGAAGGCGCGCGAGCTCGTCGGGGTCCCGGCCGAGGCGATGTCGTTGCTGTCCTCGCGCCGCCACGCGGTGACCGCGAAGCAGGCCGAGCTGGTCGAAGCGTTCGAGGCCCGCTACGGCCGGGCGCCGAACGGTCTGGAGCGCGACCGGCTCGCCCAGGAGGCCACGCTGCGGACCCGGGCGCGCAAGTCCCACGACGGGGAGACGCGCGACGAGTTCCTCGATCGGGTCAACGGGAAGGTGCGCGACGAGATCGCCGGCGGCCTGGAGGGGATCGCCGACCTCGCCCTGGCCGCGCGCCGTGAGGGCGTCGAGCCGATGGCGTTCAACCCGGAGGCCGTGATCGAGCTGGCGCTCGCCGACGTCGCTGACCGCAAGTCCGGCTGGACCCGCGCGGACCTGGTTCGCGCGGTCAACGCTGCGCTGCCCGACTATCTGGGCACCCCGGACGGCGTCCAGGTGGCCGAGCTGCTCGATCAGCTCACCGACCGCGCGCTCGAGTACGCGGTGCCGATCGAGACGGAACGGCCGGCGGCCGAGCTGTTGCCCGCCGACCTGCGGCTCGCCAACGGCGAGTCCGCCTACGTCGCCCCGGGTGGTCGGGTCTACTCGACGCCGGATCAGGTCCGGTCCGAGCGGATCCTGCTGGCCGCGACCAGCGCCCGCGACGGCTCCGCGCTGAGCCCGCAGGCCGTCGGACGGTTCCTCGACGGGCTGCGCTCGGGTGGGATCGAGCTGGGCGCCGACCAGGCCGCCGCGGTCCGCGGGATCCTCGCCTCCGGGGCCCGGGTCGAGACCCTCGTCGGCCCGGCCGGGACGGGGAAGTCCTACGTCGTCGGCACGCTGGCCCAGGCGTGGACCGACCCGACCCTGCGCCACGACGGCACCCGCAGTCGGGTGTTCGGGCTCGCGACCAGCCAGCAGGCCACCGATGTCCTCGCCGCGGAAGGGCTGACCGCCCGCAACGTCGCCGCCTGGCTCGGCACCCAGCAGCGGCTCGCCACCGGCGCGGCCGAGCGTCCGCACCGGCCGGAGGACGAGCCGTGGCGGCTGCGCGACGGCGACCTGGTCGTGATCGACGAGTCCGCGATGACCGACACCGCCGCGCTGTCGGCGATCCACCAGCACACCGAGCGCGCTGGGGCGAAGCTGCTGCTGGTCGGTGACCACCGTCAGCTCGCCGCCGTCGGCGCCGGCGGCGGGATGGAGCTGCTCGCCGCGGCCGGATCGAGCTACGAGCTGACCGACGCCCGCCGCTTCACCGCCGAGTGGGAGCGCGACGCCTCGCTGCGGCTGCGGGCAGGTGATCAGACGGTGCTGCGCGAGTACCACCAGCAGGGCCGTGTCCTGGACACCGGCACCCGCGACGACGCCCAGACCTCTGCCGCCCGGGCGTGGGTCGCCGACACCCTCGACGGGCGCCGGTCGCTGCTGCTGGTCGACACCAACGAGGAGGCCGCGCAGGTCTCGGCGCAGATCCGCGCCGAGCTGGTCCGCCTCGGGCGGGTCGACGAGCACGGCACCCTGCTCGGGCGGCAGGGCACCTACGCCGGGGTCGGGGACCTGGTCCAGGCCCGGGAGAACGCCTGGCACCTCGACGGCTACGAGGGCAACCGCCGCGCGATCCGCAACCGCGACGACTTCCGCGTCACCGCGCTGCGCCCCGACGGCAGCCTGGAGGTCAGCACCGACCTGACCGGCGCCGGCGAGGGGGAGCGGTTCGTGCTGCCCGTCTCCTACGTCGCCGAGCACGTCGCCCTCGGCTACGCCGGGACCATCCACACCGCCCAGGGCGTCACGGTGGACACCACACACTCGGTGGTCACCGGCCGCACCAGCCCGAACGCGCTGTATGTCGGCATGTCCCGCGGCCGCGGCGCCAACACCGCCCACGTCGCCACCCGCACCGCACCGGAGGACCCGGCTGAGGGCAGCGCTCAGCGCCACGAGCTGCACCGCGACCCCGTCGCCGTCCTCGCCGGGATCCTCGACACCCACGACCAGGTCACCCCGAAGTCGTCGCTGGCGATCGCGACCGAGTCCGCCGACCAGGCCGGCAGCGCCCGCACTGCGGCCGAGCTGCTCGCCGACGCCGCCCAGCTCGCCGCCACCGAACGCACCGCCCGCTCCCTGGACCGGCTCGTTACCGACGACGTGCTCACCGACGACCAGCGCGCCCGCATCGCCGCCGAGGACGGCACCGGCGCCCTGACCCGCATCCTGCGCCGCGCCGAGATCGCCGGCCGCGACCCCGACCGCGTCCTCACCGACGCCGTCACCCACGGCCCGCTCACCGGGGCCCGGAACCTGTCCAACGTCCTCTACTCCCGGATCCGCGACCACCACCGATTCGACCCCGTCGGCGACACCTGGACCGACTGGGTCCCGCGCACCAACAACCCCGAGTGGCGCCAGTA
>Ga0065178_100951_pt1 | contig 15544 bp, 15 predicted proteins | sample FECB22metaG_FD_59210 | JGI IMG/M metagenome (GOLD analysis project Ga0065178, IMG submission 59210) | Cyanobacterial communities from the Joint Genome Institute, California, USA - FECB-22 (version 2) (version 2) | ecosystem: Environmental > Aquatic > Thermal springs > Hot (42-90C) > Microbial...
CTGCTGATCGCCGACGAGCCGACCACCGCGCTCGACGTCACCATCCAGGCGCAGATCCTGCGCCTCATCAAGGACCTGCAGGCCGAGCTCGGCATGGCGCTCCTGATGATCACCCACGATCTCGGCGTGGTCGCCAATGTCGCCGACGACGTCGTAGTGATGTATCGCGGCAAGGTCGTCGAATCGGGCGACCTGCGCGACATCTTCCGTGATCCGCAGCATCCCTATCTCAAGGCGCTGCTGCACGCCGTGCCGCGCTTCGACATGACGCCCGGCGAGCGGCTGGTGCCGATCCGCGAGATCACCGCTGCCACCGGCCATCTCCTGAAGCAGAAGGCGACCTCGGCGCCGACCGACACCTTCAATCCCGACGCCCCGGTGCTGAAGGTTCGGCATCTGTCCAAGACCTTCCGCATTCGCAAGGCCGATACCCTGCTCGAGCAGCTGACCGGCGGCGGCACGACGCGCACCGTGCGCGCCGTCAACGACGTGAGCTTCGACGTCCAGCGCAACGAGTGTTTGGGCCTGGTCGGCGAATCGGGCTGCGGCAAGACCACGCTCAGCAAGATTCTCATGCGCGGCATTTCAGCCGATCCGAGCGATGGCGACGCGGCCTATGGCGGCGGCCGCATCGTCTACGACGACTGGGGCCGCAAGATCGACGTGCTGTCGCTGGAGGGCGGCGAGCTCGACCGCTTCCGCACCAAGCTGCAGTTCATCTTCCAGGACCCGTTCGGCTCGCTCAATCCGCGCATGACGGTCTACGACATCCTGGTCGAGCCGCTGATCATCCATAGGATCGGCGACGACGCCTATCGCCGCGAGATGGTGAGCGAGTTGATGGAGATGGTGGGGTTGGACCGCCGCCATCTCAGCCGCTATCCGCACTCCTTTTCGGGCGGCCAGCGCCAGAGGATCGGCATCGCCCGCGCGCTGGCGCTGCGCCCCGACATGGTGATCTGCGATGAGCCGGTGTCGGCGCTCGACGTCTCGATCCAGGCCCAGATCCTCAACCTCCTGAAGGACCTGCAGAAGCAGCTCGGCCTCACCTATATGTTCATTTCGCACAATCTCGCCGTGGTCGACTACATCGCCGACCGCATCGCCGTGATGTGCGCCGGCCGTCTGGTCGAGCTCGCGCCGGCGGGCGAGCTGTTCAAGAACCCGATCCACCCCTATACCAAGGCGCTATTGTCGGCGGTGCCGATGCCCGATCCCGACGTCCGGCTCGATCTCGGGGCGCTTATGGAGGGCAAGGCGTCCGATCCGACGGCCTGGCCGCAGCCGTTCCGCGACGACCCGACCAACGAAGTGTTCTGGATCGAGGTCTCGACCGGGCATTATGTGCGTATGGCGCGGGGAGGACTCTAGGCCATGCTGCGCTTCATCGTCCGTCGGATACTGCTGATGATCCCGACGCTGTTCATCATCAGCGCGCTGGTCTACTTCATCATCGACCTGCCGCCCGGCGACTGCGTCACCAGCCAGATCGACGAGCTGCTGTCGCGCGGCGATCCCGACGCGCTGCACCGCGCCGATGAGCTGCGCGCCATGTACGGCCTCAACGACCCGCTGTGGCTGCGCTACCTCACCTGGGTCAAGGGCGTCTTCCGTTGGGATTTCGGGCTCAGCTGCCAGGACACCGTGCCGGTGCGCGACCTGATCGGCGAGCGGCTCGCGCTCACCATCGTGATGGAGACCTCGACCATCGCCTTCATCTGGATCGTGTCCTTCATCATCGGCGTCTACGCCGCCACCCACCAGTACAAGCTCGGCGACTATGTCGCCTCGTTCATCGGCTTCATCGGTCTCTCGATCCCGAACTTCCTGCTGGCGCTGGTGCTGCTCTATGTCGGCAAGGTCTATTTCGGCCTGTCGATCGGCGGCCTGATGGATCCCGAGTACATCGATCAGCCGATCTCCTGGGGCAAGGTCGGCTCGATCCTGCAGCACCTGATCATCCCGGTGATCGTCATCGGCATGTCGGGCACCGCCGGCATGATCCGCCGGCTGCGCGCCAACCTGCTCGACGAGCTGCAGAAGCAATACGTCGTCACCGGCCGCGCCAAGGGCCTGCCGCCGCTGCGGCTGCTGATCAAGTATCCGCTGCGCCACGCCATCAACCCGTTCGTCGCCGACATCGGCGGGCTGCTGCCCGAAGTGATCTCGGGCTCGGTGATCGTGTCGGTCGTGCTGTCGCTGCCGACCACCGGCCCGATGCTGCTCGGCGCTCTCAAGACCCAGGACGTCAACCTTGCCGCCACCTTCCTGCTGTTCGTGGCGACGTTGACCGTCGTCGGCATGCTGATCTCGGATCTGGCGCTGGCGGCCCTCGATCCGCGCATCCGCTTCGGCGCGACGTCGGAGAAGTGAGCGGGCCCATGACCGACAGAACTTCGACCGACAGAACTTCGACCGACGGAACATCCGACCAGACCGCGGCCCGCTCGCGCTCGCCTCACTTCGTCAACAAGGAGCCGTGGGACCCCTACGTCGCCGAGCGCCTGACGGCCGAGCAGGAAAAGTACTACATGGCCGGCCAATGGAAGCTGATGTGGTGGCGCTTCCGCCGCCACCGGCCGGCCGTGGTCTCGGCGGTGTTCCTGGCGCTGATGTACTTCTCGACGCTGATCAGCGAGTTCATTGCGCCCTACGACCTGCAATCGCGCATGTCGTCCTACATCTTCGCCCCGCCGCAGCGCGTGCATTTCATGCATGAGGGACAGTTCCTCGGGCCGTTCGTCTATGCGCTCAAGACCACGCGCGACATGGAGACCCTGCAGCGTGTCTATACGCCCGACACGACCAGGCCGCAGAGGCTGCGGTTCTTCTGCTCGGGCGACTCCTACGAGTTCTGGGGCCTGATCGAAGGCAGCTTCCATTTCGTCTGCCCGCCCGAGGGCGGCAACTTCTTCTGGCTGGGCACCGATCGGCTGGGGCGCGACATGTTCAGTCGCATCGTCTATGCCGCGCGCATCTCGCTCACCATCGGCCTGATCGGCATCACGCTTTCCTTCGCGCTGGCGCTCGTGCTCGGCGGGCTGGCGGGCTACTACGGCGGCTGGGTCGACATGGTCGTCCAGCGCATCACCGAGATCATCAAGAGCTTCCCGCACCTGCCCTTGTGGCTGGCGCTGTCCGCGGCGCTTCCCGTCACCTGGTCGCCGCTGTTGGTCTATTTCGGCATCACCCTGATCCTCGCCCTGCTCGACTGGCCGGGACTGGGCCGCGCCGTGCGCTCCAAGCTGCTGTCGCTGCGCGAGGAGGACTATGCCTCGGCCGCCCAGATGATGGGCGCCAAGCCCGCCCGCATCATCGGCCGCCACCTGCTGCCGGGCTTCATGAGCCATCTCATCGCCTCGGCGACGTTGTCGATCCCCTCGATGATCCTGGCCGAGACGGCGCTCTCCTTCCTCGGCCTCGGCCTGCGCCCGCCCATCACGTCCTGGGGCGTGCTGCTGAACGAGGCGACCGACATCAACGTGGTCGCCGTGAACTGGTGGCTGATGCTGCCGGTCGTGCCGGTGATCCTGGTGATCCTCGCCTACCAGTTCATGGGCGACGGCATGCGCGACGCGGCCGATCCATACGGCTGACGAAGGCACCGCGCCAACACACTGAAAAGGCGCGGGATTTGGCCAATTCACGCATAGCGCGTGTGTGATTGAAAAATCACACTTATGCCCCATTTGGGTCTAGCGACGGCCATCGGAGGTTTCCATCTTCGTTTTGTATCTCCCCCGAACGTGGTCCCCCCAAAGCCACGTTCTAGCCTCTTCGGAGGCGCTTAGGCCGTCTTCTCACTCTCCCCCGAGAAGACGGCCTTTTTCTTTTCTCCGTGCTAGGACGGCGCCGCAATGGCGCTCACGCTTCTCGAGGTAACGGATCTGGCCTGCCGCCGCGGCGGACGGCCGGTGTTCGACGGCCTGTCGTTCGGCGTGGCGGCGGGCGAGCTGTTGGCGCTGACCGGGCGGAACGGCAGCGGCAAGACCACGCTGCTGCGGGCGCTCGCGCTTTTGGTGCGTCCCGTCTCGGGGACGGTGCGCTGGCAAGGCGCCGATGTCGCGGCTGACCCCGACGCCTGGCGCGGACGGCTGGCTTGGCTTGGCCATCTCGACGGCCTGAAGGCCGACCTCACCGTGCGCGAGAACCTCCTGATGGCCGAACGCCTGCGCGGCGCGCCGTCGCCGCCCAATGGCCTGGGGGACCGGCTGGATCTTGCCCTGATCGCCTTCGATCTCAATGCGCTCGCCGCCCGCGCCGTGCGGACCCTCTCGGCCGGCCAGCGCCGGCGCACCGCACTTGCCCGCGTGATGCTGACGGCGGCACCGCTCTGGCTGCTCGACGAGCCGCTGAACGCGCTCGATACCGCCGCGCAGCAGGCCTTCCGCACGGCGCTGCAGAACCACCTCGCCAATGGCGGGCTTGCCATCGCCGCGACCCATGCCGACCTCGGTTTGTCGGGCGCGCGCACGCTGGAGCTCTCGCCATGAGCGGCTTCGGCGCGCTGCTCACGCGCGACCTGCGGCTGGTGTGGCGCCGGCCCGGCGACGTCGCCCTGGTGCTCGCCTTCTTCGTCGTGGCGACGGTGCTCTTCCCACTGGGCATCGGCCCGCAAGCCAACATCCTGGCGCGCATCGCCGCCGGCGTTTTGTGGTGCACGGCGCTCTTCGCCTCGCTGCTGTCGCTCGACCGGCTGTTCGCCGCCGATCACGAGGACGGCTCGCTCGATCTCCTGCTGCTGGCGCCCTGGCCGCTCGAGCTCGCAGCGCTGGCCAAGTGCACGGCTCACTGGATCGTGACCGGCCTGCCGCTCGCCGCCCTGGCGCCCTTCCTGGGCGTGACGTTCGGCCTCGAGGCCGGCCCGCTGCTGGCGCTTGCTGCCACGCTCCTGGTCGGCACGCCCACCCTGTCGCTGATCGGCGGCCTCGCGGCTGCGCTGACGCTGGGGGCGCGCCGCGGCGGCGCCTTGCTCGCCCTGCTTGCCTTGCCGCTTTGCGTGCCGACGCTGATCTTCGGCGCCGCCGCCATCGAAAGCCTGATGACCGGCGAGGATCTTCTGGCCCATCTCGCCATCCTCGCCGCGCTGGCGCTGGTGGCGCTGGCGACCACGCCGTGGGCAATGGCCGCAGCCTTGCGGCAGGCTGGCGAATAGACAACAACACGCCCGGGACAGACACAGGCAGCCATGGCCGACTTGCACTTCCTCGCCAATCCGGCGCGCTTCCGCCGCTTCAGCCAGCGCGTCCAGCCGGGCCTCGCCTTCGCCACCATCCTGAGCCTGGCGGTCGGGCTCTACCTTGCACTGCTGCAGTCGCCGCCCGACTACCAGCAGGGCGAGACGGTGCGCATCATGTTCGTGCACGTGCCGTCCGCCTGGCTGTCGATGGCGGGCTACGGCCTGCTCGCCGTGCTGGGCGCCTCGCTGCTGGTCTGGCGTCATCCGCTGGCCGCATTGATGGCGCGCGCCGCGGCGCCGGTCGGCGCCTGCTTCGCGCTGATCTGCCTGCTCACCGGCTCGCTGTGGGGCCGGCCGATGTGGGGCGCCTACTGGGTGTGGGACGCGCGCCTCACCTCGATGCTGCTGCTGTTCTTCCTCTATCTCGGCCACATCGCGCTCAGCCGCGCCTACGACGATCCCGAGCGCGGCGATCGCGCCGCCGCCATCCTGGCGCTGGTCGGCGTGATCAACCTGCCGATCATCAAGTTCTCGGTCGATTGGTGGAACACCCTGCACCAGCCGGCCTCGATCGCGCGCCTCGCCGGCCCCGCGATTCATCCCACCATCCTGATCCCGTTGCTCTGGATGGCGGCGGCGTTCCTGATGCTGTTCGTCCTGCTGGTGCTGATGCGCACCGAGACCGAGATCGACCGCCGTCGCCTCGAAGCTGCCGATCTCGCGCCCTAGCTCAGCGAGCGACACGCAGGATCACGATGTCATCAGCAGCTCCGTCGTCGCGCGGCAGCAGGGTGTAAGCGATCACATAGGGTTGTCCGACGACGCTCTTCTCGTACGTCCCACTGATGCGCCCGGGACGACCGATCGGACGTTGCGCCAGCACCTGGATGGCTCGCTCGATATCGCCCCTGACCCGTCGCATGGCGCTCTCGCCCTGTTTGTCGAGATGGTCGAGGACGTCGCGCTCGTACAAGGCCAGCCCGCGCGGAGACCACAGGACCCGCCTCACGCCGCCGTCCTACTTGCGGGCGACCTTGCGGCGGACGTTGCGCTTGGCGGCGCGCTCGATCGCCATGTCGACCTGGCGCATCGCCTTGTCGTGCGGGATGCCCTTGCCGGCGCGCACCTCTTCGAGGCCAGCCTGCAGGTCCTCGATGAGGGCGATCTCGCGTTCGATCCATGCTTCGAGCGCCTCGTTGGCGATGAAGGACCGTGTGCGCCGCGTCGCCGCCGCCACGACGTCGAGCTTGCGCAGCGTCTCGGGCGCAAGACGCACATTGAGGATCGGCTTCGCTGCCATGGTTTGTAGGCTAGTGTATGACAGCCGCTTACACAACGCGGTGAAGGAGCGCATTTGCCGCCTTCTCTCCGCCCCATGCATCGGCTAAGCCACCGGCCATGAGCCATGCGGTCTTCATCTGGGCGGCCTATGCCGTGGTGGTGGTCGGCCTGGGCGGCCTGGTGGTCGCGACCGTCGCCGCGCGCCGGCGCGTCCGCCGCGAGCTCGCCGAACGCGGCCTGGATCGGCCGCGCGAACGGCGCGCGGGGATGACCGGATGACTCCCAAGCGCAGGCGCCTGTGGCTGATGGTGGGCTCGCTCGCCGTACTGGGTGCGGCGGCGGCGTTGGTGCTGACGGCGCTGAACGACAATCTCGTGTTCTTCTATTCGCCGACCCAGGTCGCCGAGAAGAGCATCGCGCCGGAGCGACGCTTCCGTCTCGGCGGCCTCGTCGAGACGGGAAGCGTGAAGAAGAACGGCCAGGAAGTGCGCTTCACTGTCACCGATACCCATAAGTCTGTCGCCGTGGTTTATCGCGGCCTGTTGCCCGACCTGTTCCGCGAAGGACAGGGCGTGGTGGCCGAAGGTTCGATGGGTCCGGATGGCATATTCGTGGCGCGCGAGGTCCTGGCCAAGCACGACGAGAACTACATGCCGCCCGAGGTCGCCAAGGCGATCAAGGAGTCCGGCCAGTGGAGGGACAAGAAGTGATACCGGAGCTGGGTCACTTCGCGCTGATCCTCGCCCTCGCCGTCGCGCTGGTGCAGGGCACGATCCCGCTTGTCGGCGCGTCACGCGGCGATGGTCGGCTGATGGCGTTGGGCGGGGTGGCGGCGCTCACCCAGGCGCTGCTGGTGATCATCGCCTTCGCCGCCCTCACGCAGGCCTATGTGACGTCCGACTTCTCGGTCGCCAATGTCGCCGCCAACTCCCATTCGGCCAAGCCGCTGGTCTACAAGATCAGCGGCGTGTGGGGCAACCACGAGGGCTCGATGCTGCTGTGGGCCCTGATACTGTCGCTGTTCGGCGCGGGCGTCGCTCTGTTCGGCGCCAACCTGCCCGATTCGCTGCGCGCCCGCGTGCTCGCCATCCAGGCGCTGATCGGCGTGGGCTTCCTCGCCTTCCTGCTCTTCACCTCCAACCCGTTCGAGCGCCTGTCGCCTGCGCCGGCCGACGGCAACGGCCTCAACCCGCTGTTGCAGGATCCCGGCTTGGCCTTCCATCCGCCGCTGCTCTATCTCGGCTATGTCGGCTTCTCGGTGACCTACGCCTTTGCCATCGCCGCCCTGCTGGAAGGCCGCGTCGATCCGGCGTGGGCGCGCTGGGTGCGGCCGTGGACGCTCGCCGCCTGGTGCTTCCTCACCCTAGGCATCGCGCTCGGCTCGTGGTGGGCCTACTACATCCTCGGCTGGGGCGGGTTCTGGTTCTGGGATCCCGTCGAGAATGCCTCGCTGATGCCCTGGCTCGCCGGCACCGCGCTGCTGCATTCGGCCATCGTCGTGGAGAAGCGCGATGCCCTGAAGAGCTGGACGGTGCTTCTTGCCATCCTCGCCTTCTCGCTGTCGCTGCTCGGCACCTTCCTGGTGCGGTCGGGCGTGCTGACCTCGGTCCATGCCTTCGCCCAGGACCCGGCGCGCGGACTCTACATCCTGGGCTTCCTGCTCGCCGTCACCGGCGGCGGTCTTGGCCTCTATGCCTGGCGCGCGCCCAAGCTCGCAGCCGGCGGCCTGTTCCAGCCGATCAGCCGCGAGGGGGCACTGATCCTGAACAACCTGCTGCTCTGCACGCTCGCCGCCACGGTGCTGCTGGGCACGCTCTATCCGCTGTTCCTCGACCTGCTCAGCGGCAACAAGGTCTCGGTCGGACCGCCTTTCTTCAACGCTACCTTCGTGCCGATCTGCGCGCCGCTGTTCGCCGCCCTCTGCGTCGGACCTTTCCTGGGCTGGAAGCGCGCCGAGCTGTGGCCGGCACTGCGCCAGCTGCGCATCGCCTTCCTGGTGTCCGTTGTGGCCGCCATCGTCGCCGCCACCGTCGTCGACAGCCGCTCGGCGCTGGCCGCCATCGCCTTCGGCTTCGGCGTCTGGCTGATCGTGGGCAGCCTGGTGGAGTTCGCGAGCCGCCTCAGGCTCGGCCGCGCCCCGTGGGCCGAGACCCTGCGCCGGCTCAAGGCGACACCGCGGGCCTCGTTCGGCATGACCATCTCGCACACCGCATTGGGCTTCGTCGTGCTGGGCGCGGTGGCGACCGGCGCCTGGCATTCCGAAGTCATCCAGACGCTGAAGCCCGGCGAGACGGCGCGCATCGCGGGCTACGACGTCGCCCTGCAGCGCGTTGACAATGTGCGCGGCCCCAATTACGTGGCCGAGCGCGCGACGCTCGACGTCACCGTCGCCGGCCGGCCCTTCACCACGCTGTACCCTGAACGCCGCCTGTTCACCGTCCAACGTCGCCAGGTCTCCGAGACCTCGATCCAGACCAACCTGCTGCGCGACCTCTACGCAACCCTGGGCGAGGGCAATCCCGATAGCGGCTGGGTGATCAGGCTCTATCTCAATCCCCTGGCGCCCTGGATCTGGCTGGGCGCGGCGCTGTGCGCCCTGGGTGGTTTCGTGTCGCTCTCCGACCGGCGCCTGCGCATCGGCGCTCCCTCGCGCCGGCCGGCGGTGCAGGCCGCCGAATGAGAATCATGATTCATTGCCGGGAGCGCGCCACTCCAGTGGCGCTCATGGGCCGTGTGATCAACGGAAGAAGCGCCACGGGAGTGGCGCGCTCCCGGCAATGAGCCGGCGTCTCCTCTTCCTCTTTCCGCTCGCCACCTTGGCGCTGATGGCGGGCTTCTTCGCCTGGTCGCTGATGGCGGGCCGCGATCCCGCCGCCATCGGCTCGGTGATGGTGGGACGGCCGGCGCCCAAGCTCGACCTCCCCGCCCTGCGCGATGGCGAGCCGCCGCTCACCGATGCGCTGCTGCGTTCGGGCAAGCCCGCGATCGTCAACTTCTTCGCCAGCTGGTGCACGCCGTGCCTCGCCGAGCATCCGCTGTTCACGCGGCTGGCCGAGCGCGAGGGCGCGGTCATCATCGGCATCGCCTGGAAGAACAAGCCGCAGGAGGCGCGCGCCTGGCTCGCCAGGCTCGGCGATCCCTTCCGCTATGCCGGCCTCGATCTCGAGGGCCGCGCCGGTATCGACTGGGGCCTGAGCGGGGTGCCCGAAACCTACCTGATCGACGGCCGCGGCATCGTCCGCTTCCACTTCCGCGGGCCGATCACCGAGAAGGAGGTGCGCGAAACCATCATCCCCTTCCTGAAGGGGGCATCGTCGTGAGGCGCACCATCGCCCTCCTGCTTGCCCTCGTCCTCGCCGCGCCGGCGCTCGCCGTCGAGCCGACGGAGATGCTGAAGGATCCGGCGCTCGAAGCCCGCGCCCGCGAGATCGGCCAGGCATTGCGCTGCGTGGTCTGCCAGAACCAGTCGATCGACGACTCGGCCGCCGAGGTGGCGCGCGACATGCGCCGCACCGTGCGCGAGCGGCTGGTGGCGGGCGCCAGCAACGATCAGGTCTTCGACTACATGGTGGCGCGCTATGGCGACTATGTGCTGCTGAAGCCGCCCTTCAAGCTCGGCACCTTGGCGCTGTGGCTGGGCGCGCCGCTGGTGCTGCTGGTCGCCGCGAGCGCCATCATGCTGGCCGCGCTGCGCCGCCGCGCCCTGGCGCCCCTGCCGCCGCTCAGCGAGGAGGAGCGCGAGCGGCTGCGCTCCCTGCTCGGACGCTGACGGTGCGTTAAGTGCTCGAGTTCCTGCTCGCTCTCCTGGCCACGGCGACGGTCGGCGCGCTGTTGATCCCGCTGTTGCGCGCCGAGACACCCTCGGCTGGTCGCCTGGAAGGCGAGCTCGCGATCTATCGTGACCAGCTCGCCGAGATCGAGCGCGATCGCGCGAGCGGGGCCCTCAGCGAGTCCGAAGCGGCCGCCGCGCGACTCGAGATCGAGCGCCGCATCCTCGCCGCAGCCGACGTCGCGCGGCCCGCCATCACGACATCCTCGACGCTGCATCGCCTGCTGCCGCCGGCGCTGGCGCTCGCCATCCCGCTTCTGGCGCTCGGCCTCTATCTCAAGATCGGCCATCCCGGCTTGCCGGCCGCGCCGTTCGTCGCCGGCGCCAAGCCGCCGGCCGAGCAGCCCATGGACGTCGCGCGTCTGGTGGCGGAGGCGCGCGCCCTTGCCGCCCAGCAGCCCAACAATCCCGAGGCCCAGTCGGCGCTGGGCGAGGCGCTCACCCTCGAAGCCGATGGCACCGTGACGCCGGCTGCCGTCGAGGCCTTCAACAAGGCGGTGGCGCTGCAGCCCAACGATGCGCGGGCGCTCTACTATCTCGGGCTGCACGATGCGCAGGCGGGCGATGGTGCGGCGGCACTGAAGCGCTGGCAGGAGCTCGAGGCCAAAAGCCCGCCCGACGCGCCGTTCCTGCCCATGCTGCGGGCCGAGATGGCGCGGGTCGCGCGCGAGGCCGGCCTGCCTGCGCCGGCCGGCACCGCCATGCCGCAACCGTCGCGTGAGCAGCAGGACGCCATGGCGGCGCTGACGCCCGAGCAGCGTCAGCAGGCGATTCGCGGCATGGTCGAGGGCCTGGCCGCGCGCCTGAAGGACAATCCGCAGGACCGCGCGGGCTGGCTGCGGCTCGCCAACGCCTGGAAGGTGCTGGGCGAGAACGCCAGCGCCGTCGACGCCTACGCCAAGGCCGATGCGCTGGCGCCGGTCGATGCCCGCATTCTGGCCGATTGGGCCGAGGCCCATGTCCGCGGACTGAAGCCCGGCGAGCCGCCGTCGCCGGCCGCCGTCGCCGTGCTCGAGCGCCTCGAGAAGGCCGAGCCGCGCAACGGGCTGGCGCTCTTCTATCTCGGCGCCGCCTCCTTCGCCGCCGGCGACAAGAAGGCGGCGGCCCAACGCTGGAAGACGCTGCTCGCGTTGCTGCCGGCCGACGCGCCGATCCGCGACATGCTGGAGAAGCGGATCAAGGAGACCGAGTAGGGCTTTGCAACGATCGCTGTGACCTTGGGCGAAGCCGTTGAAATAGTGTGAGGATTGTCACTTTCGAGTCCCCGGCGGCTTGCTAACGTCGCGTTCGGAGAGCCGATGGGCGTCGCCGTCCACAAGGCTCGGGGGTGGCAATGGCAGAACTCGATCTCTCCGAGTTCCGGTCACATCGTCACGTAGCGTGGGCCAAGCGAGCGGTCCTGCTCGTCGACATCGTGGGGTCGGTTCGACTCATCGAGCAGGATGAGGTGGGAACGATCACCCACTGGCTGGCCTTCGTCGATCACGTGAAGCGGACCATCCTCGCCCGCCACCACGGCCGGTTCATCAAGAGCCTGGGCGACGGCATGCTGCTCGACTTCGACGACGTGCGCTCGGCCGTGTCGGCCGCGCTCGCCATCCAGCAGGAGCGTGTGCGCGCCAATGCCGGGCGCGTCTCGGATCGCCACATCATGCTGCGCGCCGGCGTCGAGGTGAGCGACGTCATCGTCGGCGACGACGACATCCTGGGTCACGGCGTCAATCTCGCGAATCGTCTGATGAACTTGGCCGGTCCCGGCGAGATCGTGGTGTCGCAGCATGTGCGCGACGGCATCACCGCCGACCTCGATGCCGACATCGAGGACCTGGGCGATTGCTACGTGCGCGGGCTGGCCGAGCCGATCCGTGCCTACCGCGTCGGCCCACCCGGTCCGCGCTCGATCGTGGCGCCGGCTGCGTCCTGGGATGAGCTCGCACCTTCGATCGCCGTCGTTCCGTTCACCTCGCGCAACGTCGCCGCCGACCAGGGCGTGGTGGGCGAGATCCTCGCCGAGGAGATCATCCGCCGCCTGTCGCAGTCGTCGGACCTCAAGCTGGTGTCGCGGCTCTCGACCACGGCGTTCAGCGGCCGCAATGCGCGCCTGCAGGATATCGGTGCGCATCTTGGCGCCGACTATGTGCTGTCGGGCGCTTATCGCACCGCGGACAAGCGGCTCACGCTCGACGTCGAGCTGGCCGAGACCAAGGCAGGCCGCGTGCTGTGGATCGGCAACCTCGAGGACTCGCTTTGCGACATTGTGAGCGGCGAGCAGGCACTGGTCGGCCAGCTGATCGCCTCGGTCGGCGCCGCGGTGACGGCGCGCGAGGTCCAGCGCTCGCGCTCCCAGCCGCTGCCCACGCTCAAGGCCTACACCCTGCTGATGGGTGCGGTCAGCCTGATGCATCGCCTGTCGCTTCCCGACTTCGAGGAAGCGCATCGGCTGCTGCAGGCGCTGGTCGAGCGCGGCATGCGCCATCCCCTGCCGATCGCCTGGCTCGGCAACTGGCACGTGCTGCGCGTCCAGCAGGGCTGGTCGGACGATCCCCAGCGCGACACTTATCTTGCCTCGGAATGCACCAAGCGCGCGCTCGATCTCGATCCCGACAACTCGCAGGCGCTCGCCATCAACGGCTTCGTGCACGTCAATCTCCTGAAGCAGTTCGACGTCGCCGAGGAATCCTACGAGCACGCGCTGGCTGCCAATCCCAGCAACGCCTATGCCTGGCTGCTCAAGGGCACGCTGCATGCTTTCAAGAGCGAAGGGGCGCAGGCGGTCGAGCACACCGAACGGGCGCTGGCGCTGTCGCCGCTCGACCCGCACCGCTACTTCTACGATTCACTTGCCGCCACCGCCGCCGTCGCCGCCGGCAACTACCAGCGCGCGGTCGAGCTGGCGCAGCGCTCGCTGCGCGCCAACCGCAAGCACACGTCGACCTTGCGCTCCATGACGGTGGCGCAGTGGCAGCTCGGCCAGGTCGACGCCGCACGCAAATCGGCGCAGCAGCTGCTGAAGCTGCAGCCCACCATGACGGTCAGCGGCTGGCTGAAGAGCTCGCCGGCCGCCGGCTACCAGATCGGCCGCACGGCGGCGGAGGTGTTGCGTAAGGCGGGCATTCCGGAGTGACGCGCTAACGCAAGATAGAGGGAGAGCGACCATGGCGACGGAAGGATATCTCGGCGGGCTCGGTGGGCTCGGCGGCCTGGGAGGTCTTGGCGGTCTCGGAGGCCTGGGTGGGCTGGGAGGCCTCGGCGGCCTCGGTGGCCTGGGCGGGCTTGGCGGCCTGGGAGGTCTCGGCGGCTTGGGCGGCCTTGGTGGGCTTGCCCCTGTCAACTCGGCCGCGGCCGCGGCCGCCCTGATCACCACGCGCGATGGCATCGTCGGATCCTGGATGCCGCTGGCGCCGGGCGATACGCCGGCCAATCTGCCGACGGAAGACCCCGAAAACATGAAACGCTGGGAGGCCTGGTGTCGGGCGAGCGTCATCGACTTCGAGCTGATGTCCTGCCTCGGCTTCAAGGCATTGGCCAGCGACCAGATGGCGATCCGCCATCTCACGCCGGGCACCGGCTCCACCGCCACCAGCGCGACCTACCAGCCGCTGGTCGTCCTCAGGCGACCCGGCGAAGACCAGTTTGCCAAGTACCTCGACTTCTTGAACAGCTACGCCGATCTGCGGCCCGATCGGGCGACCGAGATCATGACGCAGCTGAGCGGTGGCATGGCGTTCATGTGCTCGATCCCGTACCTGCATCCGGCGCGCACTCCGTACACGCTCGAGCTCCTGGCGGCGACGCAGCGCATGGCCAACTTCTGTCACATGCGGATGAAGCAGGCGCTGGCCAGCCGGCGGCCCATCGAATACTCGCCGCAGGTCCAGCCGATGATCCTGACGCCGTCCCATTCGACGTTCCCCAGCGGCCATGCGACCGAGGGCTTCATGGCGGCGGCGGTTCTGTGGCGGTTGCTGAAGACGGCGGCGCCGCCGTCCAGCACCGCGACGACGGGGACCAAGCCCTATGAGCTGATGACCTGGCTCGAACAGCTGATCCGCCTGGCCAACCGCATCGCCGTCAACAGGACGATCGCGGGGGTGCACTTCCCCGTCGACAGCGCAGCCGGCTGCGTGCTTGGCCTGACCCTTGGCTATTACTTCGTGGCGCGCTGCAAGACCACGTCGACGACGGGCGTGACCTACGATGCCTACAAGTTCGACGGCCCCAACTTCCCGCAGGGGACGGCGGCGATGGCGGATGGCGACTTCTACTGGACGCTCTACATCGATCCGGCGACCGGCAACATCCTCACCCAGCCATCGTACGTCACCAAGCTCAACACCACGGGGGCCCTGTCGGTCCAGATCAGCCCATTGCTGAACTGGCTGTGGGGGAAGGCGCTGGCGGAGTGGACCTGATCGTCGATCATCGGGTTCACCGAGGAGATTGCCATGGCCCAGCGCAAGACTTCAGGGCGCAAGAGCCCCGCGCGCAAGACCGCGCCGCGCAGACACAAGCCTGCGAAAAAGCCCAAGCCTCGCAAGCTCGTCATTCCTGATGGCGCGCCCGATCCGCGGGATCCCAGGGTCAATCCCTACGTCGCCTGGGCCTGCGGGCCGGGCAAGGCGCTCTACTTTCCGTCGGGCCTGCAGGATGGTCCCGACAAGCGGCTTACCCTGCTGATGCAGGTCAAGGGCAGCGCTCTGGATTTCGCCAAGGGCGACACGGTGCTCAAGAAGCGCGACCCTCTGCGCAAGGATTGGGAAGACACCACCTTCATCGCGCCCTTCGCCGGTGTGACGGCGGAGGACGAGGATGCCGGCAGCGACTGGCTGCTGGCCCTCGCCCCTCCCACGGTCATGACTCGGATGATGTCCGGTGACGAAGTGCTGAGCGTGGTCCTCGGCCGCCCGCTCAATACCGCATCGCTGCCGCTTGTCATTCCCGGCATGCCGGCGGGCGGGCTGGCGGGCCTGGCGCCGCAAGTTGCCGCGCTGGCGCCGCCGAGCGGCACCCAGGCTCGCGTGTTCGTGGGCGTGATCGACGACGGCATTGCCTTCGCCAACGAGCGGTTCCGCGTGAAGTCCAGCAGCGGTCAGCACCTCAGCCGCGTGCAGGGCTGGTGGGCGATGGCGACGGGTGGCGGAGGCAAGAGCCTGATTCAGCCGGCGATTGACACCCTGTTCGCCGCCTGCACCAACGGCAACGGCGTGCTCGAGGAGGATGACGTCTACCGCAGGGCCGGCCTCATCGACTTCTGC
>Ga0065178_100959_pt1 | contig 15331 bp, 17 predicted proteins | sample FECB22metaG_FD_59210 | JGI IMG/M metagenome (GOLD analysis project Ga0065178, IMG submission 59210) | Cyanobacterial communities from the Joint Genome Institute, California, USA - FECB-22 (version 2) (version 2) | ecosystem: Environmental > Aquatic > Thermal springs > Hot (42-90C) > Microbial...
AACGCCGCCCCGCGCCGCTCGTCCGGCACGTCCTCGGTCTGGGCGAGCAGCAGCCGCAGGTTGACCTCGTCGTCGCCGTGCTTCCCGGCCCAGCGGGCGGAGAAGATCCCCGGCATCCCGTTGAGCGCGTCGACGGTGATCCCGGAGTCGTCGGCGATCGCGGGCAGGCCGGTGGCGAGGGCGGCGTCGCGGGCCTTCGCGAGCGCGTTCTCGGCGAACGTCGCGCCGGTCTCGGGGGCCTCCGGGAACTCGTCGACGTCGGCGAGGCCGAGGATCTCGATGCCGTCCAGCCCGGCCGCGGCGACGATCCGGCGCAGCTCGACGAGCTTCTTCGCGTTGCGGGTCGCGAGCAGGACGCGGGTCACTCGGCGCCGTCCCCGCCCGCGGCCTGCTCCGCAGTGGCCGCCCGCTCCGCCGCCAGCTTCGGGTGCGGCTCGGCGAGCACCTCGATCTGCAGCCGGGCGAGCTGCTCGATCCCGGCGAGCGCCGAGTCGAGCATCGCGTCCAGGGTCTTACGGGCGAAGGTGGCGCCCTCCCCGGTGCCCTGGACCTCGATCAGCGTGCCGGTCTCGGTGGCGACGACGTTCGTGTCGACCTCGGCCCGCGAGTCCTCGGAGTAGGGCAGGTCGAGCCGGACCCGGCCGTCGACGACGCCCACCGACACGGCCGCGACCTGGCAGGAGATCGGCTTCGGGTCGGACAGCTTGCCGTGCTCGCCGAGCCAGGTGACGGCGTCGCAGAGCGCCACGTAGGCGCCGGTGATCGCGGCGGTGCGGGTGCCGCCGTCGGCCTGCAGCACGTCGCAGTCGATCGCGATCGTGTTCTCGCCGAGCGCGCGCAGGTCGATGCAGGCACGCAGGGACCGGCCGACCAGCCGGGAGATCTCGTGCGTGCGGCCGCCGACGCGGCCCTTCACCGACTCCCGCGACGACCGGGTGTCGGTCGACGAGGGCAGCATCGCGTACTCGGCGGTGACCCAGCCGAGGCCGGATCCCTTCCGCCACCGCGGCACGCCCTCGGTCACGCTGGCCGCGCACAGCACCTTCGTGTCACCGAACTCCACCAGCACCGATCCGGCCGGGTGCTTCTGGAAGCCCCGGGTGATCGTCACGGGGCGCAGCTCGTCGTCCGCCCGTCCGTCCGCTCTGCCCTCTACTCGTGTCACCCGCCCATCGTAGGAAGCGGGTTCAGACGTCGAAGACCGCGTCCGGCGTGGCGACCTCGACCGGGCCGTCGAACGCGTCCTTCGCCTCGGTGGCGAGCTCGTCGCGGTCGTACCAGGCGGGCACGTGGGTGACGACGAGCCGGCGCGCACCGGCCGTCGCGGCGTGCTCGCCCGCCTCCCGGCCGGACAGGTGCACCCCGGGCGGGTTGGCCGCGCCGTGCGGCCAGCTCGCCTCGCAGAGCAGCAGGTCGGCGTCCCGGGCGGCGTCGACCAGACCGGGGCAGGCGCCGGTGTCGCCGGAGTAGGTGAGGACCCGCCCGCCGTGCTCGACGCGCAGCGCGAAGGCCGGGCACGGGTGCACCACCGGGACGGCGGTCAGCCGCACCTCGTCGTCGCCGGTGCCGATCGTGCGGGCACCGCCGGCGACCAGATCGTGGAAGGTGAAGACGTCGGTGAGGTCGGTCCCGGCGAGCTCGTCGGCGGTCGGCGCGTAGGCGCGGGCGAACCGGTCGTGCGCGCCCGCCGGGGCGTGCACGGGCAGCGGCGACGCGCCGGCGTCGAACGGCGGCCGCGGGTGGTAGCGGCGGTGCACGACGAGCGAGGCGAAGTCCGAGCAGTGGTCGGCGTGCAGGTGGCTGAAGACGACCGCGTCCAGCGACCACGGATCGAGATGGCGCTGCAGCGCGCCGAGGGTGCCGTTGCCGAGATCGAGGGTGAGCCGGGTGCCGCCCGCCTCCACCAGGTAGCCGGACGCCGGGGACCCGGGACCGGGGCCGCTGCCGGAGCACCCGAGCACGATCAGCCGCATGCGCGACCCTAACCCGTTCGCGCGGTGCGGCGCAGCCACCAGATCCCGACGAAGGGCAGCACCAGCGGCACGAAGCCGTAGCCGATGCCGAAGTACGACCAGACCGTCTCCTGCGGGAAGTCGCTCGGCACGAGCAGCGTGAACGCGCCGACGAGCAGCACCCCGATCATCTCGAAGACCACCGCGAACCAGGCCAGCCTGCGGAACCCGGGCCCGGTGCCGGCCAGCCCGACGGTCGCCAGGATGTAGACGACGCCCGCCACCGCGGACAGCGAGTACGCCAGCGGGGCCTCGTCGAAGCGTTCGGCGATCTGCACCCCGGCCCGGGCCGTCGCGGCGAGGGCGAAGATCCCGTAGACGGCGATCAGCACCCGGCCGGGACCGGTCGCGGTGGCGCGCACCTCGCCGCGGTCAGGCACCGGGGATCCAGAGGCCCTGCAGGCGCAGCACCGCGACCAGGGTGCCGATCGCGCCGGCGGCGATCACGGCGCCGCCCCAGCGGCTGGGCTCGGCGGTGGCGAACTGCAGCGCGATCGGCATGACGCAGACCGCGACCACCAGGTAGATCAGGAAGGTGGTCTGCTCGGGGAGGGTGACGCCGTCGACCAGCACCCGGTAGGCCGCGATCGCGGCCTGGGCCACGATCAGCGCCTCGCAGACCCCGACCGCGATCCGGTGCACCCGGCCCGGTGGCCTGCTGGTCACCGTCGTGACCAGGCCGAACAACGCGGTGGCCGAGAGGGCCACCGTGATCACCAGGACCAGCGCACCGATCACGGCCGCGACGTTACCCCGGAGGCTCCGGCGGCCCGTGCACCGGCTCTGCCGACCACCGCGCCGATCTCCGGGCCGAGGAAGCGGCGGCCGAGCCGCCGGAACGGCTCCGGGTCGCCGGTGGCGAGGAACCGGTGCGGCGCGGGCGGCGCGACGTCGTCGGCGCCGTCGCGCAGCAGACCGCGGCCGTGCAGGGTGCGGACCAGGGTGCGGGCGGTCTCGTCGGCCGAGGACACCAGCGTCACGTCCGGGCCGAGCACGATCTCCAGCACCCCGGACAGCAGCGGGTAGTGCGTGCAGCCGAGCACCACGGTGTCCACCCCGGCGCGCTGCAGCGGCTCCAGGTAGCCCTCGGCGACCCCGAGCACCTGCCGGCCGCTGGTCGTGCCGCGCTCGACGAAGTCGACGAACCGCGGGCAGGCCACCGAGGTGACCTCGATGTCGGGGGCCGCGTCGAAGGCGTCCGGGTAGGCGCCGGACGCGATCGTCGCCAGCGTCCCGATCACCCCGACCCGGCCGTTGCGGGTGGCCGCGACGGCCCGCCGGACGGCCGGCCGGAGCACCTCGACGACCGGCACCGGGTAGCGCTCGCGGAAGTCGGCCAGGCAGGCCGCCGAGGCCGTGTTGCAGGCGATGACCAGCGCCTTCACCCCGGACTCGACGAGCTCGTCGCCGATCGCGAGCGCGTGCCGGCGGACCTGCGCGATCGACTTCGGCCCGTACGGGCTGTGCGCGGTGTCCCCGACGTAGACGAGCTGCTCGGCGGGCAGCAGGTCGATCACCGAGCGGGCGACGGTGAGCCCGCCGACCCCGGAGTCGAAGATCCCGATCGGTGCGTCGAGATCCGGGCCGCCGTTCCGAGCGCTGCTCACGCCCTCAGGGTAGGGGCGGCCCGCCGGTCGGCCTTCGCCACCCAGGACGCCGCGACGACGCCGCCGATCGCCCCGAACAGGTGGCCCTGCCAGGACACCGACGGATCGGAGGGCAGCACGCCCCACAGCAGCGAGCCCCAGAACAGGAACAGCACCGCCGCGAGCAGCACCTGCCGGCCGTTGCGCGCGTAGAAGCCGCGGGCCAGCAGGAACAGGAACCAGCCGAACACGATGCCGGACGCGCCGATCACCGGGGCCGGCGACACCAGCCAGACGCCGAGCCCGCTGATCACCCAGATCGTCGCGGTGACCGAGAACCACTGGGCGATCCCGCCGGACATCGCGAGGAACCCGAAGATCAGGAACGGCAGGGTGTTCGCGATCAGGTGCGCCCAGTCGTCGTGCAGCAGCGGGGCGGTGAGGATCCCGGCGAGCCCCGCCGTGTCGCGCGGATAGATCGCGCCCGCCAGCTCCACGGTCTGGCCGGAGGCGACGTCGATCGCCTCGAACAGGTAGAGCGCCGCGGTGAACAGCAGCATGAGCCCCGCGGCCCGCTTCGGCTCGGGCGGGAGCACCCGGGCGGGGGCCCGGCCGGACGGGTATGCGGTCATGTCCCCGACGGTACCGGCGGACCTGCCCGATTCGCCCGTCCTGCCCGGTTCGGCCCGGCGTTCCGGCGGCGTTCCTGCTGCGTTCCTGCCGTCGGACGCACCGGGCTCAGGCCCAGAGGTGCCCGTCGATGCCCTGGGCGGCGGAACCGAGATCCCCCGAGTAGGCGCCGGTGGACAGGTACTTCCAGCCGCCGTCGCAGATGATGATCACGATGTCGGCCCGCTCGCCCGCATCCAGCGCCTTGTTCGCGACGCCCAGCGCGGCGTGCAGGATCGCCCCGGACGAGATCCCGGCGAAGATGCCCTCCTGCTCGACGAGCTGGCGGGTGCGGCGCAGCGCGTCGTAGCTGCCGACCGAGAACCGGCCGGTCAGCACGGTCTCGTCGTACAGCTCGGGGACGAAGCCCTCGGAGAGGTTCCGCAGCCCGTAGACGAGCTCGCCGTAGCGCGGCTCGGCGGCGACGATCTGGATGTCCGGCTTGTGCTCGCGCAGGTACCGGCCGGCCCCGACCAGGGTGCCGGTGGTGCCCAGCCCGGCCACGAAGTGGGTGATCGAGGGCAGGTCGCGCAGGATCTCCGGGCCGGTGCCGCGGTAGTGCGCGTCGGTGTTGGCCGGGTTGCCGTACTGGTAGAGCATCACCCAGTCCGGGTGCTCGGCGGCCAGCTGCTTGGCGACGGCGACGGCCTGGTTGGAGCCGCCTGCCGCCGGCGAGGAGATGATCTGCGCGCCGTACATCGCGAGCAGCTGGCGGCGCTCCTCGGAGGTGTTCTCCGGCATCACGCAGATGAGCTCGTAGCCCTTGAGCTTCGCGGCCATCGCCAGCGAGATGCCGGTGTTGCCCGAGGTCGGCTCCAGGATGGTGCAGCCGGGGGTGAGCAGGCCCTGCTTCTCCGCGTCCTCGATCATCGCCAGCGCGGGCCGGTCCTTGATCGAGCCGGTCGGGTTGCGGTCCTCCAGCTTGGCCCAGAGCCGCACCTCGGCCGACGGTGACAGCGACGGCAGCCCGACCAGCGGGGTGTCGCCGACGGCCTGCAACAGCGAGTCGTAACGCACAGGTCCTCCTCACGGACCGGTGCCGGGCGGTCCACCGCCCGGCACCCGGGATCCGGACTGCTGTTCAGCGCCCGCCGGCGACGGCCGGGAGGATGGTGAGCGTGGACGACTCGGTGACCGGGGCCTCCAGGCCACCGGCGAAGCGGACGTCCTCGTCGTCGACGTAGATGTTGACGAAGCGGTGCAGCTTGCCGTCGGTGATCAGACGGTCCTTGATGCCGCTGTGCCGCGACTCCAGGTCGTCGATGACCGCGGAGACGGTGTCACCCTTCGCCTCGACGGTCTTCTCACCGCCGGTGTGCGTGCGAAGGATGGTGGGGATGGAGACGGAGACGGCCATCTCGGTGATCACTCCTGGTCGGTTGCTCGGTCGTGCTCTGTACGCGGCAACGCAACCGGTGTCCGGCGCCATTCCCGCGTGACCTCGCCCGCGCGGGTGCGGGGGGAGGGTGGATCAGCTCCGGTCGGGGACGTCGTCGGATCCGGTGTGGGCGAACATGTAGGACTCCACGACCGCCAGCTCGTCCTCGACGACGGCACCGCCGGCGAGGTGGAAGGACCGGATCTCGGGACGGGCGTCGGCGGTGGCGAGGGCCACGATCAGCCAGTGCTGGTCGGGCGTCCACTCCATCTGCGCGATGTCCTTGACCGAGGGGTACGCCTCGGGCAGCCCGCTGTCGGTCAGCGGCCGGCGCGGCACCCGGGTGTGCGAGTGCACCACCAGCATGCGGCGCTCGCCCGCGGCGTCCAGCGCGCGCTCCAGCCGGATGTCCTCGGCCGGGGCGAACGCGAAGTCGCTCTCGATCCCGTCGGCGTTGGTCATCGGGACGTACCGCTCGGGGTGCTCACCGGAGTCGGGGCCGACGAGCTGGCCGCACGCCTCCAGCGGGAAGTCCCGCCGGGCGTGCGCGACGATCTCGTCGACGAGGTCCGCTCGGATGGCCAGCACGCCGGTCACGATACGTTGCGCGCACACCGAGCCGCACGTCCCCGGGCCCCGGGAGACGACGTTCACCGGCTCGTCACGCCCGGTTGTGACGCCGCCCACGGCGCGCGCGGGGTTGCGCCGCGATACTGCCGGTCATGCCCGTCTCCTCCGGTCGCCGGACCGGCATCGTCCTGGCAGCGGTGTTCGCGCTGGTCCTCACGGCCGCACTGGCCGCCGACATCGGGTCGGCGGCCGGCGGACCGGCGACCGTGCGGGTGATCGCGTTCAACGACCTGCACGGCAACCTGGAGCCGCCGTCCGGCTCGTCGGCGCGGGTCACCACCGGCGACGGCGCCGAGATCGAGGCGGGCGGCGCCGCCTTCCTGGCGGCGCACGTGGCGCGGCTGCGGGCCGAGCAGCCGGCGAACGTGCTGCTGTCCTCCGGGGACAACGTCGGTGCGTCGCCGCTGGCCTCGGCGCTGTTCCGCGACGAGCCGACGATCGAGCTGCTGGACGCGATGGGCGTGGCCGCCTCGGCGGCCGGGAACCACGAGTTCGACGAGGGCCTGGCCGAGCTGCAGCGGCTGGTCGCCGGCGGCTGCCATCCGGACGACGGCTGCCGGTTCGGCCCCACCTACGACGGCGCGTCGTTCCCGGTGCTGGCGGCGAACGTGACCACCGCCGGCCGGCCGGTGCTGCCCGGGCACGTCGTGCTCGACGTCGGCGGGACCCGGCTCGGCGTCATCGGCGCCACCCTCACCGAGCTCCCGGACCTGGTCTCGCCGGACGGGATCCGGGACATCGAGGTGGGCGACGAGATCGCCGCGGTGGACGCCGCGTCGGCCGAGCTGACCGCGCAGGGCGTGCACGCCCAGGTGCTGCTGGTGCACCAGGGCGACGGGACCGGGTCCGGCGGCGGCCCCGGCAGCTGCGCGCTGGAGCCGGGCGGGCCGGGCTCGGCGATCGCGGCCGGTGTCTCGGCCGACGTGGACGCCGTGTTCTCCGCGCACTCGCACGAGCAGTACGTGTGCAGCGTCACCGACCCGGCCGGGGCGCCGCGGCCGTTCGTGCAGGGACTGTCGTTCGGCAGGCTGGTGTCGGTGGTCGATCTCGCGCTGACCGGCGACGGGGACGTCGACCGGGCGGCGACCACCGCGCGCAACGAGATCGTCACCCGCGACGTCGCGCCGGACCCGGTCGCGCAGGGCATCGTCGACGCCGCAGTGCAGGGATCGGAGCCGCTCGCGCAGCGCCCGGTCGGGACGCTCGCCGGGCCGCTCCCCCGGGCCGCGGACCCGTCCGGGCTGTCCCCGCTGGGGACGGTGATCGCCGACGCGCAGCTGGCCGCGTCCCGCGGGGACGGCGCGCAGCTCGCGCTGACCAACCCGGGCGGGGTCCGCGCCGACCTGGTGCCCGGCCCGGACGGCCGGGTGACCTACGGGCAGGCGTACACCGTCCAGCCGTTCGGCAACATCCTGCAGACGATGACGCTGACCGGCGCGCAGCTGCGCGCGGTGCTGGACCAGCAGTTCACGGTGGACGACGGGCCCACGGTCCTGCAGACGTCGTCGAACCTGCGGTACTCGGTCGCCGGCGACCGGGTCACCGGCATCGAGCTGGACGGCGCACCGGTGACCGACGCCGGGAGCTACCGGGTCGCGGTGAACAACTTCCTGTCCGCGGGCGGCGACGGGTTCGACGCGTTCACCGCGGGCACCGACCTGGTGGGCGGGCCGGTCGACCTGGACGCGTTCGTCGGGTACCTGGAGGCGAACCCGGGGCTGGCGGCGCCGCCGACCGACCGGGTCACCCGGGACTGAACGGGCCGGGCGGCCGCTACAGGGACTTGAGCCGGACCCGGACCAGCGAGTCCTGGACGTAGGTCAGCCAGTGGTAGACGCCGAGGTGCTGGGCCCGGGGATCGTCCTCGGGCAGCTGCTCGGGCATGTCCTCGCTGACGTCGAGCGCGGTGCCCAGGGCCAGCCGGACGTCGTTCAGCGCGGCCAGCCAGGCGTCGGCCTGCCCGGCGGTGAGCTCGATCCGGCCGCCCGCCTCGGGCAGCGTGTCCAGCACCGTCCCCGCCGCCGCGTCCTTCGCCTCGATCAGCGCCGGCTCGTGCAGCGACCGCATGCCGCCCGCCAGGTCGGAGTCCTCGGTGGTGAAGTCGGGCAGCAGCCGGGCCAGTACCCGGTCGGTGGGCCGGGTGGTCGGCCCGGTGCGGATCCCGGTCAGCTCGGCGAGCTCGTCGGTGGGCGCGAGGGCGGCCCGGCCGGCGAGCATCTGGCGGACCTCCTGGAACAGGCCGCGCAGCACGGCCGCCTCCTCGCCGGAGAACCCGGAGGTGTACCGGACCCGCTCGCCGCGGCCGCTGCGCTTCCAGCCGTTCATGTGCGGTACCTCACAGCCGGGGTCATGTGCGCTGCATGGTGGCCCACAGGCCGGCCGCGTGCAGCTGCGCGACGTGTCCCTCGACGGTGTCCTTGTCGCCCGAGGACACCGCGGCCCGGCCCTTGTGGTGCACGTCGAGCATCAGTGCGTTCGCCTTGGGCTCGGGATAGTTGAACACCTTCTGCAGCACGTAGGTGACGTACGACATGAGGTTGACCGGGTCGTTCCACACGATCGCCTGCCACGGCGTGTCGGGCGAGGCGGCGTCGTCGACAGCCGGGTCGACGTCCGGCGAGACCTGCTCGGTGGGCGACGGGGACGGCGCGGTCATGCGCCCCATGGTGACACAACGGGCATAGGCTCCAGCCATGACCGGCCCCGTCCCGGAGGGCAGCACCGCCCTCCTGACCGACCGTTACGAGCTCACGATGGTGGCCGCCGCGCTCGCCGACGGCACCGCGGAGCGCGCCTGCGTGTTCGAGCTGTTCGCCCGCCGGCTCCCGGACGGCCGCCGGTACGGCGTCGTCGCCGGCACCGGCCGGCTGCTCGCGGCGCTGGAACGGTTCCGGTTCGGCCCGGCCGACCTGGAGCTGCTCGCCCAGGTGGTGGACCCGGTGACGCTGGACTGGTTGCGCGACTACCGGTTCACCGGCGACGTCGACGGCTACCCGGAGGGCGAGCTGTACTTCCCCGGCTCCCCGGTGCTGACCGTCACCGGCACCTTCGCCGACGCGGTGATCCTGGAGACCCTCGCCCTGTCGATCTACAACCACGACTGCGCGATCGCGTCCGCCGCGGCCCGGATGGTGACCGCGTCGGCCGGCCGGCCGCTGATCGAGATGGGCTCGCGGCGCACCCACGAGGAGGCGGCCGTCGCCGCGGCGCGGGCGGCCTACCTGGCCGGTTTCGCGACGACGTCGAACCTGGCCGCCGGCCGGCGCTACGGCATCCCGACCGCCGGGACCGCGGCGCACGCCTGGGTGCTGCTGCACGACGACGAGCAGTCCGCGTTCCGCAGCCAGGTCGCCGCGCTGGGCACCGGGACCACGCTGCTGGTCGACACCTACGACATCCGCAAGGGCATCGCGAACGCGGTCGAGGTGGCCGGGACCGGGCTGGGCGCGGTCCGGATCGACTCCGGTGACCTGGGCGAGCTGGCCCACCAGGCCCGCGAGCAGCTCGACGCGCTGGGCGCGACCGGCACCCGGATCGTGCTGTCCGGCGATCTGGACGAGTACGCGATCGCCTCGCTGCGGGCCGAGCCGGTGGACTCCTACGGGGTGGGGACCTCGGTCGTCACCGGGTCCGGGGCGCCGACCGCGGGGATGGTCTACAAGCTGGTCGAGGTGGACGGGCGCCCGGTCAGCAAGCGGTCGACGTCGAAGGAGTCGCGGGGCGGCCGCAAGTCGGCGCTGCGCCGGTTCAAGCCGACCGGGACCGCGGTCGAGGAGGTCGTGTTCCCGCACGGCCGCCCGCCCGCCGCCGGGCCGCACGACCGGGAGCTCCCGGTGCCGCTGGTCCGCTCCGGCGAGCTCACCCCGGACGCCGCGGCCGCCGGCCTCGACGACGCCCGCGAGCGGCTGCGGACGGCGCTGGTCGCCGTACCGTGGGAGGGCCTGAAGCTGTCCCGCGGCGAGCCCGCGATCCCCACCACCTTCGTGACGGAGCACTGAGAGCATCCATGGCACGCGCACTGATCGTCGTCGACGTCCAGAACGACTTCTGCGAGGGCGGCGCGCTGGCCGTCGACGGCGGCGCCGCGGTCGCCGCCGGGATCGGCCCGCTGGCCCGCGACGGCGGCTACGACCACGTCGTCGCGACCCGGGACGTGCACGTCGACCCGGGCCCGCACTTCAGCGACACCCCGGACTTCGTGGACTCCTGGCCGCCGCACTGCCGGGCGCAGACGCCGGGTGCCTCGTTCCATCCGCTGCTGGACGTCGCGCCGATCGAGTGCGTCTTCGACAAGGGCGCCTACACCAGCGCCTACTCCGGCTTCGAGGGCGCGAGCGACAACGAGTCCGGGGTACCGCTGGCCGACTGGCTGGACGAGCGCGGCGTCACCGAGGTGGACGTGGTGGGGCTGGCCACCGACCACTGCGTCCGCGCGACCGCGCTCGACGCGGCCCGGCTCGGGCTGGCGACCAGGGTGCTGCTCGCGCACTGCGCCGGGGTCTCCCCGGAGACGACCCACACCGCCCTGTCCACCCTGACCGACGCCGGCGTCCACGTCGTCACCCCCTGACCGCCTGACCGTCACCCTGATCGCCACTGCCGCACAGGTCGCCGGCTCGCCGCACAGGCTCGAACCTGTGCGGTGCCGGCCGGACCTGTGCGGTGCGGGGCCCGGGGTGGATCAGCCGGCGAAGCGGAACGGGGCGAGTGCCTCGGCCAGGCGGACCGGGTCGCCGTCCTCGCCGGGGGCGTGGTGGAAACCCTCCGCCTCGGCGAGCCCGATGCAGCGGCGCTCGTCGAACAGGCCGCAGACGTAGCGGACGGTGTCCTCGCCGATCTCCTCGACGCCGACCCGCAGCTGGTAGATGCCCGGGTAGTGGACCTCGTCGAGGTACTGCACCGACAGCGTCGACGGCGACAGCCCGTCCAGCGGCCCGCCGACCGGGTAGCCGAGCACGTCGGCGTGCAGCTCGGCCAGGCCGTCGAGGTACCAGGCGGCCAGCGCCACGTTGTTGACGTGCCGGTTGGTGTCCAGGTCGGTGAACCGGACCCGGGCGTCCCAGCGGAACGGGTAGTTCTCCCGGACCAGGCGGGCCTCGCCGCGCTCGGGGCGGGCCGAGGCGGGCGCGTCGATCCGCAGCGGCTCCAGCGAGGCGCGGACCTCGTCGGTCAGCGGCGCCGGCTTCTCCCCGTCGGTGTGCACCGAGGTGGACTCGCCGGTGGCGACCAGGTCGTCCCCGGCGAACACCGCGTAGCGGTAGGAGAACGAGGTGGTCCCGACGTTGCTGACGCCGATCCCGATCCGGTACGACCCGGCGACGGTCAGCGGGGCGAGCACCTCGACCCGGACCGCGGCGAGCAGCAGCCGCACCCGCGACTGCAGGCGGGCGACGAGATCGGCGCCGAAGGTCTCGCGCTCGACGGCGACCCGGGCGTCCTCGAACCAGCGGACCAGGGCGTCCCGGCCGATCCGGCGGCTCGGGTCCAGATCGGCGTAGCGGGCCTCGTGCTCGATCAGCACCGGGAACGCGCCGGGCTCGACGTTGCTCTGAGAGGTCAAGGAAGCTGTCACAGCGTCCATCGTGACGCTGTGTCGCCGCTCACCGGCCACCGGCGTCCGATATCACACGTGGTGCACGGTGTTGTCACGGCGCGTGCCCGGGCGTCGTGTCCCGTCGGGGCCCGGGGTGTCGGTGGGCCTCGGTAGCCTCGGTCCGTGCCCGCTCCCGTGTCCGCTCCCGTGGCGACCCGCGATCTGCCCGGTGTGCACGAGCTGCTGGAGGCGGCCGTGTCCTCGGTCGGCGGTGCGCGGCGCGAGGGGCAGGACCGGATGGCCGACGCGGTGCGCCGCGCGCTGTCCTCGGGCGAGCACCTGGCCGTGCAGGCCGGCACCGGCACCGGCAAGTCGCTGGCCTACCTGGTCCCCGCGATCCGGCACGCGATGGCCCGGGACACCACCGTCGTCGTGTCGACCGCGACGATCGCGCTGCAGCGCCAGCTGGTCGACCGGGACCTGCCGCGGGTAGCGAAGAGCCTGAAGAAGGTGCTGGGCCGGGAGCCGACGTTCGCGATCCTCAAGGGCCGGCGCAACTACCTGTGCCTGAACAAGCTGCACGGCGACATGGGGGACGACGAGGACCCGGAGGCCCAGCTGTTCGACGCGTTCGCGATCTCCGCGCTGGGCCGGAACGTGAAGCGGCTGCACGAGTGGGCGTCGGACACCGAGACCGGCGACCGCGACGAGCTGGTCCCCGGCGTGCCGGAGCCGGCCTGGCGGCAGGTGTCGGTGACCGCCCGCGAGTGCCTCGGGGCGAGCCGCTGCCCGGTCGGCGAGGACTGCTTCGCCGAGAAGGCGCGGGCCGCGGCCGGGCGGGCCGACATCGTCGTCACCAACCACGCGCTGCTCGCGATCGACGCGATGGGCGAGGCCCAGGTGCTGCCCGAGCACGACGTGGTGATCGTCGACGAGGCGCACGAGCTGGTCGACCGGGTCACCGGTGCGGCCACCGCCGAGCTGACCGCGGGCACCGTCGCCGCCGCCGCGCGGCGCTGCGGCAGGCTCGTCGACCAGGAGCAGGCCGACCGGCTCGCCGAGGCGGGCGAGGGCCTCGGCGCGGTGCTCGAGGACCTGCCGCCGGCCCGCTGGGAGGCGCTGCCCGGGCCCGTCTCGGGCGCGCTGAACGCGATCCTCTCGGCCGCGGCGGGCTGCCGGCAGTCGCTCGGCGGGAACCGGCGCGGCGACGACGCCGATCCGGAGGGCGCCGCCGCCCGCAAGCTCGCACTGGCCCTGCTCGACGAGGTGTCCGACACCGCGGTGCGGCTGGTCGACACGTTCAAGGAGGCCGACCCGGCGAAGCGCCGCGACGTGGTGTGGCTCGGTGAGCAGGGGCCCGACGGCAGCCGGTACAAGGTGCTGCGGGTCGCGCCGCTGTCGGTCGGCGGGCTGTTGCGCGAGCGCCTGTTCAACACCCGGACCACCGTGCTGACCTCGGCGACCCTGGCGCTGGGCGGCTCGTTCGACGCGCTCGCCCGGCAGTGGGGCCTGCCGGCCGCGCAGCCGAAGGAGCGCGGCGACACCCCGCCGGCCACCGAGGAGGGGCACGGCCCGGTGCAGGACCCGGAGGCGCCGCGCTGGACCGGCCTGGACGTCGGCTCCCCGTTCGCGCACGGCCGCTCCGGCATCCTCTACCTGGCCCGCCGGCTCCCCGCCCCCGGCCGGGACGGGCTCGCCCCGCAGACGCTCGACGAGATCGAGGCGCTGGTCCGCGCCGCGGGCGGCCGCACGCTCGGCCTGTTCTCCTCGACCCGGGCGGCGAAGCAGGCCACCGAGGCGCTGCGGCCCAAGCTGGACACGCCGCTGCTCTGCCAGGGCGACGACTCGACGATGCTGCTGGTCAAGCGGTTCGCCGAGAACGACGAGACCTCGCTGTTCGGCACCCTGTCGCTGTGGCAGGGGGTGGACGTGCCGGGCCCGTCGCTGTCGCTGGTGATCATCGACCGGATCCCGTTCCCACGGCCGGACGATCCGCTGGTCGCGGCCCGGCAGAAGGCGACCGACGCGCGCGGCGGCAACGGCTTCCTGTCCGTCTCGGCGACGCACGCGGCGCTGCTGCTCGCCCAGGGCGCCGGGCGGCTGCTGCGCTCCACCGACGACCGCGGCGTGGTCGCGATCCTGGATCCGCGGATCTCCACCGCCCGCTACGGCGGGTTCCTGCGGGCCTCGCTGCCGCCGTTCTGGGAGACCACCGACAGCGAGAAGGTGCAGGGCGCGCTGCGCCGGCTGCGCGGGGAGTGACGTCGCGCACCCGCCCGGCGCGCATCCCTCCGCTCAGATAAGTTGTGCACAACCGATCTGGGTTGTTCCGACGGGCAAGGGGATCCGCATGCCGACCTACACGACCGAGGCCACGTCCACCGGCGGCGGCCGGGACGGGCACGTCCGCTCCGACGACGGCTTCATCGACCAGGACCTGCGGATGCCGCCCGAGCTGGGCGGCCCGGGCGGGGCGACCAACCCGGAGCAGCTGTTCGCCGCCGCGTACGCGGCCTGCTTCCACGGCGCGCTGCGGCTGGCCGCCCGCACGCGCAAGGAGACCGTCCCGGACGACCTGTCGGTGACCGCGACCGTCCGGCTCGAGCCCGACGACGTCAGCTTCCACGTCGCCGCCGACATCTCCGCGCACCTGCCCGGGCTGGAGCAGTCCGCCGCCGACGCGCTCGTCGAGGCCGCGCACCAGGTGTGCCCGTACTCCAAGGCCACCAGCGGGAACGTCGAGGTCACGCTCACCGCGACGGTCTGAGCGGCGCGACCCGGAGGCCGGTCATGACCTCCGGCACGTCCGCGGCGGGGGCCCGGCCGGGCAGGCTGCCCGCATGACGACCGACGTGGGCCGGTTCACCGGCCCGGAGGCCGAGACCCGGTTCCGCGAGCTCTACGACGCGGCCATGGCACTGCTCCCGGCACCGGAGGGCACCGAGGACCTGCGCACCGCGTTCGGCACGGTGCGGGTGTACCGGTTCGGCTCCGCGGCGGGCCCGCCGCTGGTGCTGCTCCCCGGCCGGGGTGGCACCACCGCGCTGTGGCTGCCGAACCTGGCCGGCTGGGCCCGGCGGCGGACCGTGTACGCCGTCGAGCCGCTGGGCGACGCGGGCCCGTCCCGGCAGACCCGGCCGATCCGCACCGCCGACGACCAGGCGGCCTGGCTCGACGAGCTGCTGGAGACCCTCGGCACCGGCCCGGCGCACCTGGTCGGCCAGTCCGTCGGCGCCTGGCTCGCGGTGCAGGTCGCGCTGCGCGCACCGGGGCGGATCGGGTCGCTGTCGCTGATCGAACCGACCCAGGTGCTCGGCCGGATCCGGCCCGGCCTGGTCGTGGCGGGCCTGCTCACCGTCCCCGGGCTGCCGGAGCGCCTGCGGCGGCGGGCGCTGCGCTGGATCGTCGGCACCGGCGACGAGCTGTTCGACGGCCCGATCGGCCGGCTCACGGTGGCCGCGGCGGGCGGGTTCCGGAACGTCACGCCGCCGCCCGCGCTGCCGTCCGACGACGCGCTGCGCGG
>Ga0065178_100971_pt1 | contig 15135 bp, 14 predicted proteins | sample FECB22metaG_FD_59210 | JGI IMG/M metagenome (GOLD analysis project Ga0065178, IMG submission 59210) | Cyanobacterial communities from the Joint Genome Institute, California, USA - FECB-22 (version 2) (version 2) | ecosystem: Environmental > Aquatic > Thermal springs > Hot (42-90C) > Microbial...
TCGGCGCCGGAGTCGAGTGCGCGGCGGGCGTCGTCGGGGTGCAGGACGCCCTTGACCAGGATCGGCAGCCGGGTGCGTGCGCGCAGCCCGGCCAGGTCGTCCCAGGACAGCCGGGGCCGCGAGTAGACCTGCAGGAACGTCTCGACCGCCGCCCGCGGGACCGGTGAGCGCAGGTTCTCCCAGAACCGGCCGGGCGCGTTGCGGGTGATCTCGAGGAGCGTCCGCACGGCCTGCGGGGTGACCTTCGGCGCCGGCCCGGACCGGGGCCTCGACAGCCGCTCCTGCACCAGCCCGCGGAACACCGGATCGGAGGTGTACTGGGCGATGCCGATCCCGCGGGCGAACGGCAGGTGCCCCAGGTCGAGATCGCGCGGCCGCCAGCCGAGCATCGTGGTGTCCAGGGTGACGACGACGGCCTCGCAGCCGGCCGCCTCGGCCCGGCCCAGGAAGCTGTCGACGAGCTCGTCGGAGGTCGACCAGTACAGCTGGAACCAGGTGGGGCCGCCGCCGGCCCGGACGATCTCCTCGGTCGGCGTCCCGGCCTGGTTGCTGATCACCATCGGGACGCCCGCCGCGGCCGCGCCCGCGGCGACCGCCCGGTCGGCGCCGCGCCGGACCAGGTCGAGCGCGCCGATCGGGGCGAGCAGCAGCGGGGCGGGCAGCGTGCGGCCGAACAGCTCGACCGACAGGTCCCGGTCGCCGACGTCGCGCAGCACCCGCGGCACGATCTCCCGGCGGGTGAACGCCTCCCGGTTCGCGCGCACCGTCGTCCCGCCACCCGCGCCGCCGGTGACGTAGGCGTCGGCGCGCCGGCTCATCGCCCGCCGGCCGCGGCGTTCCAGCTCGTCCGGGCCGGTGGGGACGCGGGACCGGATGCCGACGACGCCGTCGGAGTAGATCCGTTCCTGCCGCGCCCGTCCCGGTGCCTGCTCCGCCATGTGGCCCCTCCCGCTGATCCGGACGCCCACGTTACGGTCCGGCGGCGGCCGGGGCGCCGAGCCGGACCGGGAGCCGGGTGCGGCCGTGGATGAGCGTGCTGATCCGGTGCGGACCGGGTGCGCCGGCCGGCGCGAGATCCGGGAAGCGGGACAGCAGGGTGCGGAACGCGATCTCGCCCTCCAGCCGGGCCAGCGGGGCGCCGAGGCAGTGGTGGATGCCGAAGCCGAAGGCCAGGTGGCCGGACGGGTCGCGGCCGACGTCGAGCCGGTCGGCGTCCGGCCAGCGGTCCGGGTCGCGGTTCGCCCCGATCAGCGAGACGAGCACGAACGCCTCCGCCGGGATCGTCGTGCCGGAGTACTCGACCGGCTCGGTGGTGAACCGGAAGGTCGCCAGGTTGACCGGCCCGTCGTAGCGCAGCAGCTCCTCGACGGCGGCGGGCACCCGGTCCGGCTCGGCCCGCAGCAGGGCCAGCTGGTCCGGGGCGCGCAGCAGCGCGAGCACCCCGTTGCCGATCAGGTTGACCGTCGTCTCGTGCCCGGCGACCAGCAGCAGGAACGCCATCGCCGTGGTCTCGCCGGGGCTCAGCGAGTCGCCGTCCTCGGCGGCGCGGACGATCTCCGACAGCATGTCGTCGGCGGGGTGCGCCGCCTTGTCCGCGACCAGCTCGGCGAGGTAGGCGGCGGTCGCCGCGCCCGCGGCGGCGCGCTCGTCGTCCCCGGCGTCGGAGAGCAGGGTGTTCGACCAGCCGCGGAACTCGTCCCGGCGGTCCTCGGGGACGCCGAGGATCTCGCAGATGACGGTCATCGGCAGCGGATAGGCGAACTCGTCGAGCAGGTCGACCTCGGGGCCGGCGGCCGCCATCGAGTCGGCGAGCCCGGCGGCGATCTGCTCGATCCGCGGCCGCAGCCGGGCGATCGCGCGCCCGGTGAACGCCCGGCCGACCAGCCGGCGCAGCCGGGTGTGGTCCGGCGGGTCGGCGTTGAGCATGTGCCCGACCAGCGACTCGGCGATCGCCCGGGCGGGCGGGCCGGACTCCTGGCGGCTCAGCAGCTCGGGGATCCGGCGGGCGTCCTTGGCCAGCCGCGGGTCGTTGAGCGCGGCCCGGGCGTCGGCGTAGCGGGTGATCATCCAGAACGGCAGGCCGTTCGGGCCGACCGCCCGGGCGACCGGCCGCTCGGCGCGCAGCTCGCGGTAGAGCCGGTCCGGGTCCTCGAAGAAGGTCTCGTCGAGCACCAGCGGCTCGCCGGCGTCGGTCTCGGTGGCGTGTGTCATCTCGGTCCCCCCGGCTGTCGCGGCGGACCGCCGGCGCGGGCCGCACCCCCGAGCGTGGCACAGCGCGCGGCGCGCGTCCTGCGGGTTCGGCGCGCGGGTCCGGCGCGGGCCGTGCGGGGGTTCAGCGACCGACGGCGGCCGGGCGCACCCGGACCAGCTGGGCGATCAGCGCCAGCACCGGCAGCTCCAGCAGCGGCCCGACGACCAGCGCGACCGCGATCAGCGGCCGGTCCGGGAACGCGGCGACCGCGACCGCCAGCGCGATCGGCGAGTTCCGCGCGGTGGTCACCATCGTGAGGGTGACCCGCTGGTCGGCGGGCAGCCGCAGCAGCCGGGCGGCGCCGGTCGCGAGCAGCGGAAGCAGCACGAAGAAGACCGCCAGCGGCGCGAGCAGGGCGAGCAGGTCGCCGGCGTGCGCGACGACGGTGCGCGCCTGCCAGGCGAACATCGCCAGCACCGCCAGGTACAGCATCGGCAGCACCAGCCGGGACGCCGGCGCGACCACCGTCCGGTCCCGCCAGGCGGCGCCCCGGCGGCGGGTGGCGAGCACCCGCAGTCCGGTCGCCAGCAGCAGCGGGACGACGAGCACCAGCAGCACCGACTCGGCCAGCGTGCCGGCGTCGACCATCGCCGCCTGCCCGCCGAGCAGCAGCACGTACACCGGCAGCAGCGCGAGCTGCAGCACCAGGTTCACCGGGAGCAGCGCCGCGGCGATCCCGGTGTGCCCGCGGGCCATCGCGGTGAAGATCAGGTACCAGTCGGTGCACGGGGTCACCAGGAGCAGCAGCAGGCCGATCCGCAGGTCCGGCTGGTCCCCGAGCAGCCCGGCGCCGAGCGCCCAGGCCAGCAGCGGGGTGACCACGAAGTTGAGCAGCAGGCTGACCGCGACCACCGATCCGGCCCGGCGCACCTCCCCGACGTGGCCGGCGTCCATCTGCACGAAGACGGCGGTGACCATGACCAGCAGCGCGGGCAGCACGACGTGCCCGGCGACGTCGCCGACCGGGAGCAGCAGGCCCAGCCCGAGCCCGGCCAGCGCGGCGAGCGTGACCAGCACGCTCTGCAGCCGCTCGGCGAGTGACACCGGTTGCTACTCCTCTGGTCAGCGGGGCGGGTGGCGCTGCGGGACGGTCCCGAGGGCCAGTCCGGCGGCGAGCAGGGCGGCGGCGCCGAGCAGCACGAAGACCTGAGGGTAACCGCCGAGCGGTCCGGCGAGCGCCGAGCCGGCCCACGGCGAGACCGCGACGGCGACCATCACCGGCGCCGACGCGATCCCGTTGAGCCGTCCGTAGACCCGCGGGCGCCAGCGGTCCGCCAGCGCGGTGGCCTGCAGCAGGGTGAACATCCCGCGGGCGGCGCCGGCGAGCACCGCCGCGGCGACGAGCGCCCAGGCCGGGCCGGGCAGGGCGGCGAGCAGGACGGTCGTCGCGGCCAGCGCGGCCATCAGCCAGGACGTCCGGCCGCGGACGCCGCTGCGCCGCGCCAGCAGCGGGTAGCCGAGGCGGCCCAGCACCTGCCCCAGGCCGCCGAGGCCCAGCGCCCAGGCCGCGAGCCCGGTGGACAGGTCGCGATCGAGCAGCAGCGGGACCTGGTTGACCGCGACCGCGAACGAGGTGAAGGCGCCCAGCGTCACCGTGACCGTGGTCAGCACGAACGCCCTGCTGCGCAGGATCCGGGACGGGTCGTCGTCGGGCGGGGCGACGGCGGCGCCGGCCGGCGCGGGATCGGCGACCGGATCGGGCCACCGCCCGCGCAGCCCGAACAGGTGCGCCGGGACGCACACCGCGGCCAGGATCGCGGCCAGCACCAGGTAGCTGCCGCGCCAGCCGAACGGCTCCAGCAGCGCCGCGGACAGCGGGGCGAACACGGTGCTGGCCAGCCCGGCGACCAGGGTGAGCCCGGTCAGCGCACGCACCCGGTCCGGGCCCCACCAGCGGGTCAGCGCCGCGAACGCGGGCGGGTACAGCGTCGCGGCCTGGGCGACCCCGGCGAGCAGCCAGGCGGCGACAAAGGCCGGGTACGACCCGGCGGTGGCGATCAGCGCCACCGCGGGGACGGCGACGGCCGAGCCGGCGGTCATCACCCAGCGGGGGCCGTGCCGGTCCAGCAGCCGCCCGACCGGGATCCCGACCGCCGCCGACACGAGCAGGCCGGCGGAGAACGCCGCGGTGACCGCCGGGACCGACCAGCCGGTGTCCGCGGCGATCGACGGTGCGAGCACCGGGAAGGCGTAGTACAGCACCCCCCAGCTGGTGATCTCGGTGACGCACAGGACCAGCAGCACGCGTCGTCGCCCGCGCCGGGACAGCCCGTCCATCCGGGTCACGATGCCCGGGTGGCGCACGGGCCGCACGACCGGCACCGATCCCGCGCCGAGATGCGGCTCAGCGCGCCGTTCCGCGCCTCGACGCCCCGTGTGCTGCATCTCGGCGGTCGCGGAGTGGCGGCCGATAGGCTCCGCCGGTGCTCGGGTACGACGCGCCGCTGCCGCACCGGCCGCGCCGGGTCGCCGTCGCCGGGGTGTCGGGATCGGGCAAGACCACCCTCGCGGCCCGGATCGCGGCACTCACCGGTGGACCGCACACCGACATCGACGGGCTCTTCCACGGCCCGGGTTGGACGCCGCGGGAGTCGTTCCTCGACGACGTCCGCGCCCTGCTGGCCGGTGACGCCTGGACCACGGAGTGGCAGTACCGGACCGCACGGCCGCTGATCGCACAGCGCGCGGACCTGATGGTGTGGCTCGACCTGCCGTTCTGGACGACGACGTTCCCGCGGGTCGTGCGCCGGACCCTGCGCCGCCGACGGCATCGCACCGTGCTGTGGAACGGGAATGTCGAGCCGCCGTTGCGGACGCTGTTCACCGATTCCGAGCACATTCTCCGGTGGGCCGTCTCGACCCGGGGGAAATACACCGACCAGGTCCCGGGGGTGGCCCGGGAGCTGCCGTCGCTCACCGTCGTCCGCCTGCGTTCGGCGGGCCAGGTGGAAGGGTGGGTCGACGGCCCGCTCCGGAATGCGGTGAATGGGCACCGGGAATGAACCCGTGAATGCGCGGACGCCCCACCTCGGGTGAGGTGGGGCGTCCACCGATCCGGAGGCAACTTCCCGGGACGAAAGGATCCGGGCCGCCCGTCCCGGTGCGGCGGAGCTTGACCGTGCCGTAGCGGCATCCTGTCTGCTGTCGCCGAGCAACGAGCTCGACGGAGGAGCGACAGATGTACGACATCATCGTCGTCGGTGCGGGATCCGCCGGAGCGGCGGTCGCAGCACGACTCACCGAGGACCCCGACCGGCGGGTGCTGCTGCTGGAGGCGGGCCCGGACTACCGGTCGGCCGAGGCGTCGGCGGAGCTGCGCAGCGTCGAACCGGGCAGGATCGGGCTGACGGTCCAGCTGGCGGCCACCCACACCTTCCCGGACCTGACGGCCACCCGGTCGTCGGCGCAGGAACCGCGGCCCTACATCCGGGGGCGCGGGGTGGGCGGGAGCTCCGCGGTCAACGGCCTGTTCGCGATCCGCGGCACCGTCGAGGACTTCGACGGCTGGGCCGCGCACGGCGCCACCGGCTGGGGCTACGACGACGTCCTGCCCCTGCTCAACCGGCTGGAGAACGACCAGGACTTCGCCGGCGAGCGCTACCACGGCGGCGACGGGCCGATCCCGGTCGTCCGGCCGAAGCGGGAGAACCTCGCCACCGTGGAGGCCGCCGTCGACCGGATCACCGAGCGGCTCGGTCACCCGTGGGCGCCGGACCACAACGCCCCCGGCTCGACCGGCGTGTCCCCGTACGCCTACAACAGCTTCGGCACCGAGCGCGTCTCGACCAACGACGGGTACCTCGAACCGGCCCGCGACCGGCCCGGCCTGCACGTCCTGGGCGACGCGCTGGTCGACCGGGTGCTGTTCGACGGCGGCCGCGCGGTCGGCGTGAGCGCGATCGTCGGCGGCGAGCCGACCGAGTTCCGGGCCGCCGAGGTCGTGCTGTCCGCCGGGGCGATCCACTCCCCCGCGATCCTGCAGCGCTCCGGCATCGGACCGGCGGCGGAGCTGCGGGAACTGGGCATCGACGTCGTCGCGGACCTCCCGGTCGGGCACGGCCTGCAGGACCATCCCGGCATCACGCTGGCGCTCGGACTGAACGAGGAGGCCGACTACCGGGGACTGCCCGAGCGCGGCCAGCTCTGCGTGCGGTTCACCACCGGGGTCGGCGACGAGCCCAACGACGCGATGCTGGCCACGCCCGGCGCGCTCGGCATCGGGCTCCCGATGGCCGGGATCCTCGGCTGGGCGAACCGGGTCACCTCGACCGGCCGCGTCCGGATCACCGGCACCGACCCGGCGGTCGACCCGGCGGTCGCTCTCGACATGCTGTCCGATCCGGACGACCTGCGCCGGTTCCGGGCCGTCGTCGACGAGCTGCGGACCATCGCCGCCCAGCCGGAGCTGCAGAAGATCGCCGGCTTCATCGCGCTCGGGACCGAGCTCGTCGCCCCCGACACGGTCATGTCGGACAGCGAGTTCGCCCGGTTCGCCCTGGCCAACGTGACCGACACCGTGCACGCGTCCGGCTCCTGCCGGATGGGTTCCCCGGACGACCCGGCCGTCGTGGTCGACCCGGCCGGCCGGGTGCTCGGCGTCGACGGCCTGCGGGTCGCCGACGCGTCGGTGTTCCCGTGGGTGACCCGGGCCAACACGCACCTGACCGCCGTCCTCGTCGGCGAGAAGATCGCCGACTCGATCCGCCACAGGAGCGCCGCATGACCGGCACCGTCCGCGAGCTCGTCGGCGGCACGATCGCGGTGCCGGGCGTGGAGCTGACGCCCGTCCTCACCGATCCGGACACCGGCGCGGCGCTGTACCCGCAGCGCGCCAGCACGCCGGAGCGCGTCGAGGAGGCGATCGCGACGGCGTGGGCCGTGCACACCGACGGCGCCTGGTCCGAGCTGCCCCGCAAGGAGCGCGCCGACGCGGTACGCGCCCTGCAGGCCGAGCTCGCCGCGCGGGCCCCCGAACTGGGACTCGCCGACAGCCTGGACACCGGGGTGCCGCAGGCGATCACGCCGCTGTTCATCGGTGCGGTGACCGGCCTGCTGGAGTCCGCCGCGAGCCGGATCGAGGACGGCTTCGGGCACGTCGAGCTGACGTCCTCGGCCGGTGGCTGGGACCGCTGGCAGCTCCCGTGGGGCCCGGCGGCGATCTTCCTGCCGTGGAACGCGCCGACCGCCACCGCGATCGTGAAGATCGCCGAGGCGCTGGTCGCCGGGTGTCCGGTCGTGCTCAAGCCCTCCGAGTGGGCGCCGCACCTCTCCGGCCCGTTCGCCGAGGCGGTGCTCGCCGCGCTGCCGCCGGGGGTCGTGCAGATCGTGCACGGCGACCGCGTGGTCGGCGCCTCGATCGTCGAGGACGTGCGGATCTCCGCCGTCTCCTACACCGGCGGCGTCGAGGGCGGGCGGGCCGTCGGGCAGGCGTGCGCCCGGAACTTCACGCCGGCCGATCTGGAACTGTCCGGCAACAACCCGGTCGTCGTGCTGCCCGACGCGCAGCCGGGCACCGTCGTCGAGCACGTCGTGCCGGGCATGCTGCTGCTGAACGGGCAGTGGTGCGCGGGGCCGCGCCGGCTCGTCGTCCCGGAGTCCCGGCTCGACGAGTATCTCGCCGCGCTCGCGGCCGCCCTCGACGCGCTGCCGATCGGCCCGACCACCGACCCGGGCACCGTGCTGGGCCCGCTCGGCCACGGGCCGCACCGCCGCCGGATCGAGGAGCAGCTCGACGCGTTCGCCGCCCGCGGCTGCGAGGTGCGGCGCTACGGCGCCCTCCCGGAGGCGGGCGGGCACTTCGCGGCGGCCGCCGTGGTGCTCGCCGACGACGCGCCGGAGCTGACCGAGGAGGTGTTCGGGCCGGTGCTCGTGGTGCGGACCTACCGCGACGTCGACGAGGCGGTCCGGATCGCGAACGACCACCCGTACGGCCTGAGCGGCTACGTCTTCGGCGACGACCGGGACGCGGCCCGGGCGGTCGGGCGGCGCGTGCGCGCCGGGCTGGTGACGCTGAACGCGGTGCTCGCCGGGCCGCCCGACATCTCCCGGGTGGGGAGCATGTGGGGTTCCAGCGGCATCGGGATCGCCGGGCTCGGGCAGGGCGCCTCGTTCTTCAGCGGTCACCGATCCGTCGGCTGAGCGCCCGGCGCGTTCGCACGGGATCGGATCCCGTGCGGATGCGACGATCCCGTGCGAACAGCGACGGACAGCGACGGACGGACCGGCCGGTGCGGCCGGGGACCGGCGGCGCGGGCGGGAGCACCTCGTGACCGGCACACCCGACGTCCGCCCGGTGGGCGATCTGCCCGACCGGATCGGCCGGACCGCGGCGCGGGAGCTCGCCCTGCACGGCATCACGAGCCTGCAGCTGGTGGCCGGTCACTCGCGGAAGGAGCTGCTGGCGATCCACGGCGTGGGACCGAAGGCGGTCGCCGTGCTCGCCGAGGCCCTCGCCGGGCGGGGGCTGGACTTCCGGGCGCCCTGAGCGGGGGCGCGTCATCCCCCGAGAGCGGCGGGGGTGTCCGCGGCGAGCCCGAGGTACGCGGCGAACATCGGGTGGATCCGGAACTCCTCGGCACGCCGCACCCCGGCGTGCGGGAACGTGTGCCTGCTGATGAACTCCTGGTCCGGCGCGCCCGAGCGACGCACCCCGGCCTGCAGGAAGCCGACGTGCCAGAGGACCTCCACGATCCCCTGCTCGTCGAAGCGTTCGACCCATGCCTCGGCACGCCGGTCGACACCGACGTCGCCGTCGGCGATCCGGAGGCAGGTGTACTCCAGCTCCTCGCGTGACAGCCGCTGCGGCCCGCCCCGGAAGACCTCGAAGACCGACGCGATCCCGGGATAGGAGAACCGGAACTCGGCGGCGGTGTCCTGCAGCCGTTCGTGCGAGTACCGGTGCTCGACCTGCTCGATCATCTCGCGGTCGATGCAGGCCATCGTCCCGCTGCGGCGGGCCGCCTGGATCACCTCCGCGCAGAACTGGATGACCTCCCGCGGGCGGTGGAACGTCCGGGCGAGGACGTAGTCGAACGACTTGGTCCCGTCGGGCAGGCGGTACTCGAAGAACCGGGCCCACACCTGCTCGTCGGACAGGTTCCGGAGCTTGGGCACCGACCGGCGGATCCGGGCCGCGATCATGGCGAGCAGCTCGCGCTCGCCCCAGGCGATCTTCTTGTCCAGCTCGTCGACCAGAATGACGACCGGACGCGACCGGCACGCCAGTTCGATGTCCGGGATCAGCCTCGCGATCTCCTCGAGCTTGTACAGCGAATGGAGCTCGCGGGTCTTGGCCGCCGCCTCGTACGGGCCGATCTTGATGCCTTCCAGGCGTTTCAGGTACGAGATCAGGGTGTCCAGCTTCCCCAGGTCGGACGTCCGGTGACGGTCCCGGACGTAGCGCCGGATCCGCGCCGCCCCGGCCTCGTCGCTCCGCCCGTCCCGACGGGCGACCAGCTTCATGACCTCGACGTAGAGCATGTACTTCCAGGCCGCCGCGTAGGCGCCCTGCTTCGCCCAGGAACCGCGCTCCTCGTCCGCGAGGCTGGACCGCAGCATCTCGTAGGAGTAGTCCTCCGGAACGAGCTCGATCACCTGGTTCCGGCGCGCCCGGGTCCGGCGGGCGAGCATGTGGAACAGCGCGCTCTTTCCGGCGCCCCGGTTCCCCAGCACCACCGAGGTCCGCCCCGCACACAGATTCCGGAAGAGATCGGACTCGATGAACACCTCCTCCAGCGAGGAGTCGCGCTCCGCCGCCGGCGGTCCGAAATCAAGCTTATTGAATCGACTCACGGTCACCGGCCCCCCGACCCGACGGATGTCGCATGTGTGCGCCACGAATCGTTGCGCAGTCGAATCGGGACCGCGTCGCCTGAATGCAGTACCTCGCGCCGCCGACCGCATGGTGGGGCCGGGGCGGGGCGGGATTCACCCGATGCCGGCGAGGAAGGCCCGGACGCGCCGGTTCAGCAGGGCCGCGGCGTCGCGGTCGTAGGCGGCCAGGCTGCTGTCGGTGAACAGGTGCCGGTCGCCCGGATACAGGAACAGCTCGGCGTCGTCGTTCGACGCGACGATGTCGCGCGCCGCGTCGAGGTCGCCGTCGGAGCGGAACAGCTCGTCGCCGCCCATCGCGTGGATCTGGACCGGGACGCCCTGCGGCCACGGGACGTCGAACTCGGCGGTCGGGATGCAGGAATGGCACAACAGGGCCCCCTGCGCTCCGGGCCGGGTCTGGGCCAGCATCTGCGCCGGCAGCACCCCGAGGGAGAACCCGAGGTAGACGACCTCGGCCGGACCGCCGTCGACGGCGTCGCGACCGCGTCCGACGAGGGTGCCGAAGCCGATCCGCTCGGCGTGCGCCACCCCGGCGTCGAGGCTGTCGAACGTCGCCCCGTCGTAGAGGTCGGGCACCGTGACGTCGTGTCCGTCGGCGCGCAGCTCGTCGGCGAACGACCGGATGCCGTCGGTGAGCCCCTGGGCGTGGTGGAACACGACGACACGGGCCATCGGGGCACGGTAGCGAACCAGGTGCGGCCCGTCCCCGACGACGGGATGGTGTGTTCCGGGCTCGCCGGCGGCGGGACCCCGGTCCTACTTCACGAACCGGGAGACGAAATCCAGGCAGGTCTGTGCGACGGTCTGCCAGCCCGAGTCGATGGTCAGCGAGTGGCCACGGCCCGGGATCTCGACGAACTCGGTGACGAAGTGTTCGTTCTTCTTCTGCGCGTTGTAGGTCGCCCAGGCGATGGCGTGCGGGGCCTGGTGGTCGAGCTCGCCGGAGACGACGAGCATCGGGCCGCGATCGGCGCCGGTCTTCTCGGCCCTGACCTCGGTGGCCGGGTTGAGGTTCGCGAACGCGGCCTGGAACAGCGGGACGCCCGAGCCGGCGACGTGGAACTGCTCGTACAGCTCGTGCGCCTCCTCCTCGCCGACGGCGTTGGCGAAGCCGTACCGGAACTGGTCGAAGGTGAGTGTGACGGCGCGGTGCCGGTTGGCCGGGTTGACCAGCACGGGAGAGGCGGCCTTCAGCGCGGCCACCGGCAGCGGCAGGACCCCGCGCGACGGCGCCGGATCGATGGCGCAGGTGGCGGCGGACAATCCCCGCCCGGCGAGGATCTGCGCGAGCACCCCGCCGAACGAATGGCCGATGATCGCGGGCGTGCGATCCAGCCGCTCGATGATCATCTGCTGGTACCCGGCGACGTCGCCGACGCTCTTGCCCGCGAACACCTCCGGATGCGCGTGCGCCTCCTCGACCGACGCCGGGTCGTCCGGCCAGCCGGGGGTGACGGCCACGTAGCCGGCGTCCTCGAAGAAGGCCGCCCACCGGTCCCAGCTGGAGTCCAGCAGCCACAGCCCGTGCACGAACACCACCGGTTGTTTCCCCGAGGTGTTCGCCCGGTCGATCTCCTCCTGCTCGGCAGGCGTGGGCGTCGGGTGAGTGTCGGTCATCGATCCTCCACGGGTCGGGCGGCACAGAGGATGCTGGACATCCGCACCGTTGCGCGGTGGACTGGAACTGCACAGCGCTGTGCTGAACGTGCACGTCCGGCCCCAGTACCGCTCCGAGGGTGGAACACGTGGCACTGACCTTGCGCATCGCCGACATCCCCGCCGGGGACCGCGTCGAGTTCCTCCACGACGCCGTCCGGAACCACGTCCTGCCGGTGGAGATGACCTTCACCCCGGACCCGGCCGACATCCGGGTCGACCTCCGGGTCAGCCAGGCGGGCCCGGTGAACTTCTCCTCCGCCCGTTCCAGCGCCAACGCGCTGCACCGCACCCCCGCGCTCGTCCGCCGCGACCACGTCCCGCAGGTGTTCCTCGCGGTCCAGGTCGCCGGTACGACGATCGTCGAACAGGCCGGTAGCCAGGCGGTGCTGCGTCCCGGGGACATGACGATCTACGACAGCACCCGCCCCTACACCGTGCAGAACCGGGGCGAGACCGAGCTGCACTACTTCCGGGTCCCCCCGCAACGCGCTCGCCCTGCCGCAGCGCCGGCTCGACCCGCTGCTCGGGGTGCGGATCGGCGCCGACACGAACCCGCTCGCCGCCGCCGTCAGCTCGTTCTTCACGACCCTCGCCCGCACCTCGGCCCTCGACCGGCCGGACGCCGCGGACACGGTCGCCGTGCCGAGTGTCCAGCTCGTACGGGCGCTGCTCGCAGTGCACGCCGGTGCGGACGGGCCGGCGGCCGAGCCGCTGGACGCCTCGCTCACCCTCCGCGTGCAGCAGTACGTGCGCGACCACCTGCACGAACGGGATCTCACCGCGGCCCGGATCGCCGCCGCGCAGCACGTGTCGGTGCGGCACCTCTACGCGACGCTGGCGCGGGAAGGTGTCAGCCTGCACGCCAGCATCCAGCAGCAACGCCTCGAGGAATGCCGGCGAGACCTGCGCGACCCGCGGCTCGCCCATCTCGCGGTCGCGACGATCGGCAGCCGGTGGGGAATCGTCGCCCCGTCGCACTTCGGCCGGTTGTTCAAGGCCGCCTACGGCACGACGCCCAACGAGTGGCGGCGGGGCGGGGCGCGGGCGGTCGACGCCCCGGACGCGTAACCGACGACTGCCCGTACGTCCCCGGCGCCGGACGACACCGCAGTCAGCCAGCGTTGACTTATATAAGTTTCATTTGGCATTCTCCTGCGCGTGCACGCGTTCGACGTTCTCGGCGACCCGGTGCGCCGACGCATCCTGGAGCTCCTCGCCGACGGCGAGCGGACCTCCGGCGCGATCACGGAGGCGATCCGGGCCGAGTTCGGGATCTCCCAGCCGGCCGTCTCCCAGCATCTGCGCGTGCTGCGGGACGCCGGGTTCACGTCCGTGCGGGCCGCCGGCACCCGCCGGTTCTACGCCGTCGAGTCCGCGCCGCTGAGCGAGGTCGACGCGTGGCTGGACCGGTTCCGCCGGTTGTGGGACCAACGCCTGGACGCCCTGGGAACCGAGCTGGCCCGGGGCCGGCGTGCAGCCCGGCGCCCGGCGGGCGACGGGCCCGCCGCACCGGCCGGGCCCGGTGATGCGGCCGCCGATCCATCAACGAAGGGGACATGACGATGAAGGACGTACTCGACGAGCTGGCCGCCACACGCCGCACGATGGGGACGGCGGAGCTACCCGCCGGCGACGCCTACACCATCGAGCTGAGGCGTCACTACGACGCGCATCCCGACGACGTGTGGGACGCCCTCACCAGTCCCGAGCGACTCAGCCGCTGGCTGGGACCGGTCTCCGGCGATCTCCGCCCCGGCGGGACGTTCGCGCTGGACGGCGGCGAGCACGGCGACATCCTCCGCTGCGAGCCGCCGCACCTGCTGCGGGTGTCCTGGATGTTCGGCCCCGAGGCCGACGAGTGGCCGGGAACCAGCGAGGTCGAGGTGCGCCTGTCCCCCGGCCCGTCGGGCGGCACCGCGTTCGAGCTGGTCCATGCCGCGGCCGTCGGGGAGCCGATGTTCCCCACCTACGGCCCCGGCGCCGGCGGCGTCGGCTGGGACCTGCACCTGCTCGCCCTCGCCACCCTCCTGGGCGGCGGCGGGACCCTCGACCACGAGAAGTTCCAGGCATCGCCCGACGGACGCGAGTTCAGCCGGCGCAGCGCCGCGGCCTGGGGCGAGGCCCATCTGGCCGGTGGCGGCGATCCGGACCAGGTCGCGGCCGCGGTCGAGGCGACCACGGCCTTCTACCTGCCCGACCCGAACGCGCCGACCGGCACGGGCCCACGCTGAACGGTGTGTGTCGCGTGAAGGCGCGGGAGCCGCCGCCCTCACCGAGATCCGAACCCGCGACGGCCGCGTTCGATGGCCGCACCCAGCGGCCGGTGTGGCTGTCCCGCACTAGCCGAATCCGCTCTCTACCTGTCTAGTGCGGGGTTGACCACACTCATGACGAAGCCGCGGGACAACGTGAAGCGCATCAGCCGCGAGGCGAAGCGCCAGGGCGTGACCTTCGGCCTCGACCGCGAGGGTGCCAACCACACCGTCTACCGGATCGGGACGACCATCATCCCCGTCCCCCGGCACCGCGAGGTCAAGGAGAATGACCACCCAGGCCATCTACAAGCAGTGCGAGACTCGGACTGGGGAAGGGCCGGTGGCGGCAGTGAGCTACACGGTGAACGCCACCCTCGTCGACGACGAGGGCTGGCGCGGCTGGCACGTGGAGGTCCCCGAGATCGACCGCGCGACCCAGGCCCGTACGGTCGCCGAGATCGAGGTGATGGCCCGCGACCTCATCGAGATCATGACCGGCGAGGACGTCGCCGGGCTCGAACTCGACGTGCACCTCGCGCTCCCGGCGATCGTGTCCGAGCGCCTGGCCGAGGTGAACCGGCAGCGCGCAGCGGAAGCCGCCGCCCGCAGCGCCGCGGCTCGCGCGGCGCGAGAGGCCGCCCTCGGCCTGAAGGACCACGGGCTGTCGGTCCGTGAGATCGGGAAGGTGCTGGGCGTATCGCGCCAGCGGGCCAGCCGGCTGACCAGCAAGTAGGGCCTGCAGGCTCAGGCCTACGCGTCGCCGGCCGGCGCCCGCCACCGTGCGGCGTCGCGATCCGCCGCAACCTCGGCCGCGCGGCGCTGCTCGGGCGTCCACGGCAGCGCGGCCTCGCGCTCGAGCTCGGCGGGGCGATCGGCGGCGGTGACGAGCGTGCCGCGTGATCTGAGCGCCTGGGTGGGTCTCGGTGGTGCCGTCCGCGCGGTGCCCGATCGCCTGGACCCGGGCCGGGCCGGAACCGCGCAGGTAGGCCGAGAAGCAGACCGGCCGGTCCAGCGCCGGCGTCGTGCGGCGCGTCCCGGCCCGCAGGGTGGCGTTGCTCGGCGACTCCGGGAACTGCCAGACGCAGGCACCGGTGACGCCGTCCATGTCGGCCGGCAGGCCCGCGTCGGCGAGAACGA
>Ga0065178_100994_pt1 | contig 14818 bp, 15 predicted proteins | sample FECB22metaG_FD_59210 | JGI IMG/M metagenome (GOLD analysis project Ga0065178, IMG submission 59210) | Cyanobacterial communities from the Joint Genome Institute, California, USA - FECB-22 (version 2) (version 2) | ecosystem: Environmental > Aquatic > Thermal springs > Hot (42-90C) > Microbial...
GGGATCAGCGCCTGGCCGGGGAGCCGCCGGATACGGGTGAGCCACGCGGCGGTCTGCGCACGGGGGTGATGCCGCCGATCGCGGACCCGGCAAGCCGGGGCACGGCGGACATCGCTGCGCCGGTCCACCTGGTACGGACCGCGCCGACACCATCCGTACAAGCGACCACCTCGCCTTCCACCCGATGCTGGAGGGCACCATCGCGCTCGTCGCGGCGGCCGCAGTCACCAGCACGCTGTCGACGGCACCTGCGTGCAGCTGATCGCCCGCGCTCCTGCCCGCCGCCGCACACCACCCACTGGGTCGGCGGCCACAGCGACTCCTCGATGCGGCGGGCGGCCCGGTTCGGCGACGGATGGCTGGCGATGCACCGGATGCCGAGCAGAGCGGTGAACCGGATGGGCAGACCGGCCGCCGGGTCCTCCGGGTCAACGATCGGCCGTCAGCACCAGGGCCGAGCCGTCGGTCAGCGCGCCGGAGGTGACGACGCCGACCTCGTGGCGCGGCACCTGCCGGTCACCACCACGACCCTGGATCTGTAGCACCGCCTCGGCGACCGTGTTCATGCCGTGCAGGTAGCCCTCGGCGAGCAGGCCGCCGTGGGTGTTGACCGGAAGCGCTCCGTCGCGTGCGGTCGCCCCGGACCGGACGAACGCGCCGGCCTCTCCCCTATCGCAGAAGCCCAGGCCCTCCAGCCCCATCAGCACCACGCTGGTGAAGCAGTCGTAGATCTCGGCGAAGTCGACGTCGGTGGCGCTGATGCCGGCCCGGCCGTACAGCTCGTCGCGCAGCCCGTGGGTGAAGTTGCGGGTGTAGTCGTCGTGCAGCAGCTGGTCGCCGATGTCCAGGCCCGGCCGGGCGCCGGCCCGGTAGGCGGCCGATGCCACCACCGCCGGCGGGTGCGGCAGGTCGCGAGCCCGGTCCAGGCTGGTCACCAGCACCGCGCAGGCACCGTCGACCTCGCTGGTGCAGTCGGCGGCCCGGAACGGCTCGGCGATCATCGGCGAGTCCAGGTAGCCGGGCAGGTCCAGCGGGCGGCGCTGGATGGCACGGTCGTTTGCCTGCGCGTAGACCCGCTGCGCCAGCGCGACGGCCGCCAGGTCGCGCTCGTCGCCGCCGGTCTCGTGCAGGTAGCGCCGGGCCCACATCGCGATGTACATCAGGTACGCGGAGTAGCCGATCGGGTACCGGTACTGCGCCGCGCCACTGCCGAAGGCGGTGCTGCCGACGCGAACCCCGGACCGGCCGTTGAGCGCGCGGAAGACCACCACGTTCTCCGCGTAGCCCTGGGCCACCGCCATCGCGGCCTGCTGCACCATGAAGCACGGCGACTGTCCGCCCTGCTGGAAGTCCATCACGAAGCGCAGCCCGGGTACGGCGAGCGTGGTGGCCACCGCCTCGCTCGACACCGAGTCGTTGAGAACGCTGAAGCTGACCACCCCGTCGACGTCGACGGGCCGCAGGCCCGCGTCGAGCGTGGCGGCGCGCGCCGCCTCGGTCGCCAGGTCCAGCACCGTCCGCCCGGAGGCCTTGCTGAACGCCGAGTACCCGACGCCCGACACCGCCACGTCTCTCATGTCGCCTCCCGGTCGAGGACGCTAGGGCGGCGGACCCGGTTCGTCAACCGACGATTCGAACTTTTTCGTTGACGTTGGTTAACGGCCAAGTGTTAAGATTCCGTCCATTGAGTCAGGACGGCGGAACCGTCGGGCCCGGTCCGACACCGGCCGCGGCGGGCCGCGACCGGTGAGCGGTCCCCGCCATCGCGAGCGTCGCCGCCACCGACAGCAGCACCGACCGCGGAGGCCGTACATGACAACGCAGCAGCAGGCCGGGATCCTCGTCGACCGGGTACGGCTCGGCGACGGGGACGACGAGATGGGCCTGGTCACCCTCAACCGGCCAGCCGAGATGAACCCGCTGGACTGGCCGACGGCACTGGAGCTGGGCCGGGTGTTCGACGAGCTGGCCGGCGACGACCGTGTCCGGGTCGTTGCGGTGACCGGCGCCGGGCGGGCGTTCTCCGCGGGTGGGGACATGAAGAAGTACCGGGAACTGCAGCGTGACCCGGCCGCGTTTCCCCAGTTCCTGAGCGACGCCACTGAGGTGTTCGCCCGGATAGGCCAGTACCCGAAACCGTTCGTCGCCCTGGTCAACGGCGTCGCCGTGGCCGGCGGGATCGAGCTGCTGCTGTCCTGCGATCTCGCCATCGCCTCCACCTCGGCCAGGATCGGCGACGCGCACCTCACGTTCGGCCAGATGGGTGGGGGCGGGGTACTCACGTTGCTGCCGCGCGCGGTCGGCCCGGCCAGGGCGCGTGAGCTCATCCTGTCCGGTCGGCTGCTCTCGCCCCAGGAGGCCCTGGACTGGGGGCTGGTGTCGAAGGTGGTGCCCGACGAGGAACTCGTCGCAGCGGGAACCGCATTCGCCGCGGAGGTGGCGAAGAAGTCGCCGCTGGCGGTGGGCAACGCCAAGCGGGTGCTCAACGCCGCCCTCTGGGACGGCACCGGCGTGGCCGCCGGAATACGCCTGGAGCGTGAGGTCACCAGCCGCTACTGCCTGACCAGCCACGACGCCGAGGAGGGCCTGGTCGCCTTCGCCGAGAAGCGCCGGCCAGCCTTCACCGGGCGCTGAGGAGGACCGCCGTGCCGACCCCCGAGCGCCCCGGGCCGCCCCCTCCGAACACCGACGTCGACAGCGAGCCGCATTGGGCGAACCTGCGCGCGCACCGCCTGGCGCTGCAGGCCTGCGCAGCGTGCGACCGGCGCCGGTTCCCGCCCACGCCGGCGTGCCCGTACTGCGCGCACCCGGAATCGCGGTGGGAGGATGCGCCCGGCACCGGCACCGTCTACTCCTCGATCACGGTGCACCGGACCCTGGACCCGGCCTTCGCCGCCGAGGTGCCCTACTCCATCGCCACCGTCGACCTCGACGGAGGCGGCCGCATGATCGCCAGGATGGCCGACGGGGTGCCCCTGGACGCCCGGGTCGTTCCCCACTTCGTCGATCACGAGGGGTGGACGGAGCTCCGCTTCACCGGCGTGGTCGGCTCGTGACGGACATCGGGGCGGGCGGCCACGCCCGGCCGAAGGGCCCTTCAGCCGCCGGGACCGGCTCCGGGACGGAACAGCCGCAGCAGGTTCGCCGCGACCGCGGCGGACGCCGCGTCGAAGTCCCGCTTGCGGCGGCCGCGGAACCACACCGGCACGTAGTTCATCGCCCCGTAGAGGTTGTGCATCGCCACGTCCTCGTCCACGTCGAACTCCCCGTCGGCGATGCCGCGGCGCACGACCGCCCGGAAGATCGCGTCGTGTCCCTCACGCAGCCGGCGGGTCCGCCGCCGGTAGGTTTCGGGCCAGTCCAGCGGCTGGAGGAACAGCCGGGCCATCTCCGGGCGGGTGCGCACGATCAGCTCGAGCTGTCGCGTGATCAGCAGGGTGAGCTGCTCGGTCGCGGTGCCCGGGTGTGCGACCACCACGTCCCGCAGCTCGCCGTTGAGCGAGCTGCCGAGCTGCTCGAGGCAGGAGCTGACGAGCTCCTCCTTGCTCGGGAAGTAGTGGTAGAGCGACGCCTTGGTGAGGTCCAGCCGCTCGGCGATCTCGTCCAGGCTCAGGCCGTGGTACCCGCGCTCGGCGAGCACCACCGCCGCCGCGGCGAGGATGTCCTGGACCTTGCGGTCGCGCCGCCGCGCAACCCGCCCCCCCGCGGGCTGCTCCGCCGAGCCGACCGCCCCGCGCACACCTGTCATCGCCGCTCCGTCCCGTGGTCGCCGGGTCGATGCTACCAGGCGGTCGATTACCGACGATCCTTCTATAATTCGACCGTATGGTTGACGATTCGCCGATCGGGCACCTACGGTCAGCACGACTGCAGGAGGCGACGATGACTGCTGTGACGGCCCGTGGACCGGGCACGAAGGTGACCGACCCGGCACGGGTGATCGCGTCGCTGCCGCCGGTCGACGTGCTGGCGCTCGGTGGCCTGGCCCTGGAGAACCGGCCGGCCACCCTCGTCCGGGCGGCCGTGCGGGCCGGGTTGCGGACACGGGTGCTCACCTCCAGCCCGGCGGCGTCCTGGGACGCGGATGTGCTGCTGGTCGCCGGGCTCGTGGAGCGGCTGAGAATCCCGCACGTCTCCCTCGGCGAGGCGGGTCTGGCCCCCGGCGTGCGCGCGGCCGCCGACGCCGGCGTGGTGTTCGAGGACCTGGACGAGGCGGTGCTGATAGGCAGCCTGATCGCTGCGGCCGAGGACTCCCCCTACCAGGTCCTGCACAAGCTCGGCGCCAACGACGTGCTCGACGACAACCCGCTGCTCGACACGCGCGACGGGCACCGCGTGGTCGCGGCCTGCCACCCCGATGTCGCGTTCCTGCACGCCCCGCTCGGCGACAGCGCGGGCAACCTCGCCTATCTCGGCAGCCGCTACGCCGATCTGCTGCTGGCTCGCGCGAGCACCCGGGTCTACGCCCAGGTCGACGCGATCGTGCCGACCTCGGTCGTCCGCCGGGTCGGCATCGGCGTACCGGGTCACCTCGTCGACGGCATCGTCGCGGCCCCGTTCGCAGCGCACCCCACGGCGAGCGGAGGGTGCTACAGCGCAGACGTGCGCCATCTCGCGGAGTACGTGCGGGCCGTGCGGACCGGGGCGGCTCAGGAGTACCTGCAGCGCTACTGCCGGGCGGAGCGGCCAGCGGAGTACGCCGAGCTGATCGGCCATCCGCACCTGCGCACACTCGAGACGGAGGCACTCGCGTGAACCTGGGATCCAGGGAACGGATGGCCGTCCTGCTGGCCCGCGAGCTGCGTGACGGGTGGACCGTAGGGACGGGCGTCCGCTCGCTGGTGCCGGCGGCGGCCTGCCTGCTGGCCCAGGCCACGCACGCCCCGGACCTCACCGTGCTGGCCGGAGGCATCTACACCAACCCCCGGCGGCTGGTGGCGCTCGCCACCGGACTCGACTGCCGCCCCGAGGCCACCGGCGACTTCGTCGACGTCTACCAGACCACGGAGCGGGGCATCGACGCGATCTTCCACAGCGGCCTGCAGATCGACCGGTTCGGCAACGTCAACCTGCACTGGGTGGACCGCCCTCAGGGACGGCTGCGGGGGCCGGGAGTCGCCAACACCTCCTTCGGCCACACCGCGGGACGCATCCTGCTCTGGCTGGAGCGCCACGACCCGCGAGTGCTCGTCGAGCACGTCGACTTCGTCTCGATCGCCGGCCTGCGCATCCGCAAGCGCACCCGCGCCGAGCTGGGCATGCCCAACCTCGGGCCCGCCGTGCTCGTCACGCCGTCGGTGCTCTTCGCCCCCGACGGGGGCGAACTGCTGGCACGCAGCACCCACGGCACCCGGGACTGGGCCGCGGTCCGACGCGACACCGGCTGGCCGCTCCCCGACCAACCTCCGCCCTGCACCCCCGAGCCGACGCCCGAGGAGATCTCGGTGCTGCGCTCGGTCGTCGACCCCGGTGGGTTGCTGCGGGAGGCCGCCTCGTGATCTACCTGGAGCACGAGGCGAAGTCGGTGCTGGCCGCGGCGGGGCTGCCCGTGCCGGTGGGCAGGCTCTGCACCGGCAGGGCCGTGCCGCGGGTCGGGGAGACCGGCCCGTGGTACGTCAAGGCGCAGGTGCCCTACGGCGGACGCGGCAAGGGCGGGCTGGTCCGCCGGGCCGACGACGAGGCCGGGCTGCTGGCTGCGGGCGAGGCGATCCGGCAGGTGGCACCCGAGGCCGACCAGCTGGTGGAGCTGGCCGTCCCGACCCGGTCCGAGCGCTACGTCGCGATCGGGTTGGACACCGCGGCCGGGCGGCCCTACGCGGTGTTCGGCGCGCGGGGCGGGATCGAGATCGAGTCGGGCGACCCCGCCCTCCTGGCCCGGACCGACATCTCGATGGCCCGGGGGGTCCGGGCGGAGGACGGGGTCGAGCTGGCGCACCGGGTCGGCCTGCCGGCCGACGAGGCGGCTGCCGCCGGGGCGCTGCTCGTCCGGCTGTGGGACCTGTTCCGACGCCACCAGGGTGAGCTGCTGGAGATCAACCCGTTGATCTGGGACGGGGCGCGGTTCGTGCTCGCCGACGCGAAGCTGCGTACCTTCGAGCACGAGGCCGAGGACGGCACGGTCTACTTCCCGCGCCCCGGCCCGGTCGCCGTGCTCAGCGGAGGCGCCGGGCTGGGCATGGCGGTGGCGGACATGCTGCACCATCTCGGCACCCCACCGGCCAACTTCGCCGACATCGTCGGCGGGGTCACCACGCAACGGCTGACCCACGTCGCCCGGCAGGTCCTGCACCGGTGCCGCGACGACGACGTCGCGGCGGTCCTGATCGTGCTGTCCGTGTCGCTGACCCCGCTCGGCGGCGTGTTGAGCGTGATCCGTGACGTGATCGTCGAGGTCGGCCTCGACGTCCCCGCCGTCGCCTACTTCGGAAGCGGGGCGGCTCGTTCGGACACCGGGGACCTCCTGGGCGAGCTGGCCGGGCTCGGCGTCGACGTGCGGCCCGAACTGGAACAGGCGATCTCCCGTGCAGCCGAGCTGGCCGGCGCGGCAACACGTCCGGACACGGAGGCAGCGTCATGAGCATCCTCGCCGACCGCAGCACCCGCGTTCTGGTCCAGGGCGCCACGGGCTCCGCCGGACGGCGCCAGCTGCGGGCTCTCGCCGAGTTCGGTACCCCCGCGGTCGCCGGCGTGACGCCCGGCCGCGGCGACACGACCGTCGACGACGTCGCGATCTTCGACACGGTCGCGGAGGCCGTCGCGGCCACCGGCGCGACCGCCTCGATCGTGCACGTCCCCCCGCGCGACCGAGCGGCGACCGGCGCCGCGCTGGAGGCCATCGAGGCCGGCCTGGACCCAGTCGTACTCGTGACGGAGGGGGTTCCGGTCCACGAGACCCTCGAGATCGTCGAACACGCGCGCGCAGCCGGAACGACCCTGGTCGGGCCCAACTGTGTCGGCGCGATCGTTCCCGGGTCCGCCCTGCTCGGCATGCTGCCCCCGGGCTGCACCACACCCGGCCGGGTCGGGCTGATCTCCAAGAGCGGCATCCTGGCGATCGAGATGCTGCGGGCGCTGACCGGTGCGGGCATCGGCCAGTCCACGGCGGTGTCGATCGGCGGAGACCCGGTTCTCGGCACGAGCCAGGCTCGCTACCTGGAGCTGTTCGAGGCCGACCCGGACACCGACGCGGTACTGGTGCTCGGCGAGATCGGCGGGACCATGGAGGCCGCCGCGGCGGAGCAGGTGGCGCGGATGCGGACCCCGGTGGTGGCGTTCATCGCCGGCCGTACGGCACCGCCGGGCCGGCGGATGGGGCACCTCGGCGCCCTGAGTTCGTCGGGCGCGGACTCCGCGGCCGGCAAGGAGGCAGCGCTCGCCGAGGCCGGTGCGGTGGTGGTCCCCACCCTGTGGGCGGCCCGCGACGCGCTGCGGGAGCTGACCCGTGGCTGATCTCGAGGTCGAGGTCGTCGGCGGCACCCACTGGGTGCGGCTGAACCGGCCACGGGTGCTCAACGCCATCACGACCGCGCTCAAGGACGAGTTGCTCGCCGCGCTGGAGCGGGCTGAGGACGATCCGGGTGCGGTCTGCCTGGTGCTGACCGGTACCGGTCGGGCGTTCTGTGCCGGGGCGGACACCCGCGAGCTGGCCGCCGCGGGCGAGGTCGAGAACCTCCTGACCTCCGTGGCCCGGGTGGAGCGCACCCAACGGCTGGTCGAACGGATGCGCCGCAGCCGCCTTGCGACGATCGCCGCGGTCAACGGGATCGCCGCCGGCGGCGGGGTCTCCCTGGCCCTGGCCTGCGACATCGTGGTAGCGGCGGGGTCGGCCCGGTTCGCCCTGCTGTTCGGGGCGAGGGGCCTCGTCCCCGACGCCGGTCTCACCCGCCACCTCGTGGAGTCGGTCGGCAGGCGTCGTGCGCTGGCGCTCGCCCTCACCTGCGCCGACCTGGACGCCGACGAGGCCCTGCGCTGCGGGCTCGTCGATGCGGTCACCCCCGACGACGAGCTGGTGAGCAGGGTGACCGAGCTCGCCGCTGATCTCGTGGGTCGCGGGGCGCACACGATCGCGCTCACCAAGCGGGCGTTCGCCGCCCCGCAGCACTCCGACCTCTCCCTCGAAGCGCTCACACAGGCGGTGGCGCTGCAGGGCGCGGCGACCCCCGGCACCCGCACCGCCCCGGCGAAAGGACGATCATGACCCGGTCACCCTCCCCTGGCCGCAGGCTCCGCCTGCCCGCGGTCCTGCTCACCATGGCGTTGCTGCTCGCGGGATGCGGCGGCGGCGCCGCCCCCGGCGCGGCCGGCGGCCCGTTGCGGATCGCGAGTGCCAGCTCGAGCCTCAGCGCCGGACCGCTCCTGGCGGCGATGGCCCTGGACACCTTCACCCCTGCCGGCATCGCCTACGAGTACACCGACTTCGCCGGGAACAGCCCCAACACCATCGCGGCGCTGAGCGCCGGTGCCGCCGATGTCGCGCTGGTCGGCGCGGCGTCGGGATGGGACGCGCTGCAGGAGGGAGCGCCCCTCGTCGTGGTCGCCGCGATCGCCGGGAACACCAGCGAGCTCGGCATGCGCACCGACGTGGCGCAGCGCCTCGGGATCACCGAGACCTCGCCGATCGAGCAGCGGGTGCAGGCGCTGCGCGGGCTGACGATCGCCACCGCACGGACCGGGTCGGCCAACTACCAGATGCTGCGCTCGCTGTTCACCCTCTACGGCCTCAACCCCGACACCGACGCGACGATCGTCCCGTCCGAGCCGACCGCGATCGTCGCCGGGCTCCAGAACGACGGGATCGACGCCGCCTTCTACGGAACCGGGGTGATGCAGACCAACTACGCGGACGGCACCGCCGTCCCCATGGTCAACCTGCCTCGCGGTGACGTCCCGGAGCTCGAGGACATCGTGTTCGCCACGGCGTTGGTGCGCACCGAGACACTCGAGAACGACCCCGCCCGGGTGGAGCAGTTCGTCACCGCGCTGCGGGCGGCGGGCACCGCCATCACCGACCGGGGCGAGGAGACCCGCGCCGCGGTGAAGGACAGGTACTTCCCCGACCTTCCCGACGAGGTCTACCGGCTGTCCTGGGATCAGGTCGCACCGGCCTGGATCCTCGACGGCACCCTGAGTCCCCAGCAGCTCACCGCATCGCTGGACTTCCAGACCCAGACCACAGGGAAGCCCTATGACGGGATCGGCTTCGAGGACGACGTCGCGCCGATCGCCCGCTCGTGAGCGGCGGCACCGTGACCGCGACACGTGCGGAACTCGTCGGTCTCGACGGCGTGAGCGTCCGCTTCGGGGACACCGAGGTCCTCGCGCCCACCTCGATCCAGGTGCGCGAGCGTGAGTTCGTCACGCTGTTCGGTCCGAGCGGATGCGGGAAGTCGACCCTCCTCAACATCGTCGCGGGGTTGCTGGTCCCCAGCTCGGGTCAGGTGCGGTTCGACGGGAAGGCGATCTCGGGGATCAACACCCGGATCGGCTACATGACCCAGGACGACACCCTGCTGCCCTGGCGTACGGTCCGGGCGAACGTGGCGATGCCGCTGCGGATGCGCGGCGTCCCGCGCCCCGAGATCGCCGACCGGGTCCAGACCTACCTGCGGCTGCTCGACCTCGAGCACGCCGCGGACCGGTACCCGGCCCAGCTGTCGGGTGGTATGAAGCGGCGAGCCCTGCTGGCCCGCAGCATGATCTACGAGCCTCGGATGCTGCTGATGGACGAGCCCTTCGCCGCCGTCGACGCGAGGCTGCGGGAAGGACTGCACGACGAGGTGCGGCGGGCGGTGGAGCAGGCGGACCAGACCGTGTTGTTCGTGACCCACGACGTCGCCGAGGCCGCGCTGCTCTCGGACCGCGTCCTGGTGCTCGGACACCGGCCCGGCCGCGTGGTCGCCGAGCTGACCATGCCCTTCGGAGCGAATCGCGACCTCCGTCGGCTGCGGCTCAGCGAGGAGTACCTCGCAGCCCAGCTGGCCGTGCGCCGCGCCCTGGACACCGCGGAGGAGGACGATGACTGACACCATGAACGGTCGCGCCCGTGCTGTGGCGACCAGGCCGGCACTAGCATCGGGGATCCGGGACCGGGTGGCCCGCCACCTGTTGCAGGCGGCGATCCTGGTCGCCTTCCTGCTGCTGTGGCAGTACGCCTCGGGACGCTGGGTCGCGCCACTGTTCATCAGCTCCCCGGTCGCGGTGTGGGACACTGTCGTCCGCTGGATCGCGGACGGCACGCTCCTCCACCACGCGGTCGCCACGTTCCGGGTCGCGGTGGCCGGTTTCCTGATCGGCGGGCTGTCCGCGGTGGTGTTCGGTTACCTGCTCGGCGTCTCGCGGTTCTGGGCGGGGGTGGCGGAGCCGTTCATCACCGCGCTGTACGCGCTGCCCAAGGTGGCGATCATCCCGCTGCTGATCATCTGGGTGGGCGTCGGTGCGGGGCTGTCGCTGGTCGTCTGCGCGCTGATCGTGTTCCTGCTGCTGTTCTACAACACCTTCTACGGCATCCGGGAGGTCAAGCCTGCACTGATCGACGGGGTGCGCATCATGGGCGGCGGCTGGGCGGACGTGGCGTTCAAGGTACGGCTGCCCTCGGCCTTCGTGTGGATCGTCGCGGGAATGCGGATCTCGGTACCGCAGGCTCTGGTCGGCGTGGTCACCGCGGAGATCCTGGCCGGCAACCGCGGCCTCGGCTACCTGGTGAGCTTCAACGCGGGCCAGTTCAACACCGCAGGCACCCTGGCCGCGGTGGCGACGCTGCTGCTGATCGGGCTGGGGCTCGACCGGGTGGTCGCGCTGGCCACCCGGAGCGCGCTCGCCTGGCAGCACGGCGGGGGCCGGTGAGCGTGCCGGCCGGCGCCGGTCACCGGCCTGCGCTCGCGCGCCTGCTCGCACCGGCGTCGGTCGCGGTCGTCGGGGCGTCGGAGGGGCTGGGCGGCTTCACCGGGTCCTGCGTGCACAACCTGCTGCGCTACGGGTTCACCGGCCGGATCCACCCGGTCAACCCGCGGCGCGCCGAGGTGCTCGGCCTCACCTGCCACCCGAGCCTGGCCGAGGTGCCCGGTCCGGTCGACTCCGCCGTGCTGCTCGTCGGTGCCGACCGGGTGCTGCCGGTGCTGGAGGACTGCGTCGCCGCCGGGATCGACAACGTGATCGTCGCCGCGTCGGGTTTCGGCGAGGGCGGGGCGGGACCGGCCGGCCTGGCCCGACGACGGGCACTCGACGCCTTCCTGGACCGGCACCGGATCACCCTGCTGGGACCGAGCACCACGGGTGTCGTCAACCTGTTCGACCGCTACGTTCCGCGCGCGGCCACCAACATGATCGGCCCGGACGGCGTGGTGCCCGGACCGGTGGCGGTCGTCTCGCAGAGCGGCGCGTCGAGCAACATCGTGTTCAACCGCGCGCAGGATCACGGGCTCGCCGTGGGCCTCGCCGTCGCCACCGGGCTACAGGCCACCCTCACGACCTGGGACGTCGTCGAGCACCTGGCCACCGACGACCGGGTCAGGGTGCTGGCACTGATCGTCGAGGAGCTCGGCCCCGCGGCGGTGTGGCGGCCGCGGGTCCAGGCGGCGGCCGCGGCCGGCCAGCAGGTCGTCCTGTGCCGGGTCGGCACCTCCGATCGCGGGGCCGCTGCCGCGGCGTCGCACACGGGAGCGGTCGCCGGGCACTGGCGCTCGCAGCGCGCGGCGCTGCTCGACGCCGGGGTGCTGGTCGTGGACGATCTCGACCAGCTGTGGGAGGTTGCCGCGCTGTGCGCCGCATGGGGCCCGGCGTCCGCACCGGCACGCCTGGGCGTCGTCGCGCTGTCCGGCGGCGAGGGCGCGCTGATCAGCGACCAGGCCACCGCGGCCGGGATCGCCATGCCCGACCCGTCCGACGCCTTCGTCGGACTGGTCGGGAAGCATCTCACCCTGACCCGGGGCGCCAACCCCTTCGATCCGTCCGGGGAGATCCTCGGCAAGCCCGACCTACTGGTCCCGATGCTGGAGCAGTTCTTCGACGACCCGGCTTTCGACCGGGTGCTTCTCGCCTGGCACGTGCTCGACCAGAACGTCCTTCCCGCCCAGCAGGAGGCGCTCGACGACCTGTTCGCGCGCTACCGGCACCGGCTCGTGGTCACCGCGTGGCCGCTGTCGACCCTGGACGGGTGGCACCGGCTCGCCGGACCGGGCGCCCCACCGCTGCTGCCCGGCTCGCACCGAGCCGTCGCGGCGCTCGCCCGCTGGTCCGGATCCGCGCCCATCATGGCGGTGGCACCGGCGGTGACGGCACCGGTCACGCTCCCGGCCCGGCTCGGCACCGGCTACCACGAGGTCCGGGAGCTGCTGGCGGGTCTCGGCGTCCCCTTCGGCCCGGCGCGTCGGGCCGAAGGGGAGGACGCCGCCGCGGCGGCGGCGGCGGCGATCGGTCCACCGGTCGTGCTCAAGTCCGACGTCGACTCGATCACCCACAAGTCGGCCGCCGGCCTCGTCGAGCTCGGCCTGGTCGCCGACGACCAGGTGCGGGCCGCGTGGCGCAGGCTGCACGCGGCGACCGGGTCGGCCACGGTCATCGTCGAGGCACAGCTCACCGGGGAACTGCAGGTGTTCCTGGGTGCCCGGCGAGACCTGGACGCCGGCCCGGTGCTGGTCTTCGGCTCCGGCGGTTCGGCAGTGGAGTACCTCGACGACATCGGGATGGTTCCGGCCGGCGCCGACCCACGCCGCGCGATCGCGGCCAGCCGGGTCGGCCGCTTCCTCGCCGACCACACGCCCGCCGTCACCGACGCACTGGCCGACATGCTGGCCGCGCTGGGCGGCGTCGTGACCGACCCGCGGATCGCCGCCGTCGAGGTCAACCCGGTGATGGTCGACCTCCGGCGGGGCACCGCGCTGGCCGTCGACGCACGGATCGAACTCAGCTCGGACTGAGCCGCGCAGCGGTCACGTCCCCTGCCCGAAACGGGGCGGCCGCTTCTCGACGAACGCCGCGATCCCCTCCTCGGCATCGGCGGTGCCGAAGAGCCGGTCGATCCCGGACGCCTCGGCGCGCATCCCGGCTCGCCGGCCGCCGTCGAGGTGGGCCAGCACGCACGCCTTGAGCTCCCGCAGCGCCGGGCGGGCCCCCGCGGCGAGGCCTGCGGCGTAGTCCACGGCCTCCGCCACCAGCCGATCGACCGGGTGCACGCTGTTGACCAGGCCCAACGCCAACGCCTCGGCGGCGGCGAGCTGGCGTCCGGTGTAGAGCAGGTCCAGCGCCCTGCCCTTGCCCACGACCTCCACGAGCCGCTGCGTGCCGCCCGCCCCGGGGAGCAGTCCGAGCTTCACCTCGGGGAGCCCGATCCGCGCCTGCTCCGCGAGCATGCGGAGGTCGCACGCCAGTGCCAGCTCCATGCCGCCGCCCATCGCATGGCCGTTGACCGCCGCGATGGTCGGCAGCGGGATGGCCTCGATGTCGTCCATCGCCCGCTGGATGCCGCTGATGAACCGGGGCATCTCGTCGGCGTCGAGCGAGTTCATCATCTTGATGTCGGCGCCGGCGACGAAGCGCGGCCCGGCACCGGTGATGACGAGCGCGCCGACGTCGTCGCGGGCCGCGGTCCGCGCCATCGCCTGCGAGATCTCCTGCACGAGCGCGAGGTCCAGCGCGTTCGCCGGCGGCCGGTCGACGGTCAGCAGGCCGACCCCGCGGGCGACCTCGATCCGGACGTGGTGGAGGTCGGTCTCGGTCACGGTCATCTGGTCGTCCTCCGGAATGGTCGGGTCGGTCGCGGCTCAGCGGGCTCCGAGCACCCGGTCCAGCCAGGCCACCAGGTCGGCGATCACCTCGGCACGGTTGGTCTCGTTCAGGATCTCGTGCCGGCCGCCCTCGTAGGTGGCGACCGTGACGTCGGTGAGCCCGGCCGCTCGGTAGCGCTCGACGACCAGGTCAAGGAGCGCGAGCCCGGCGTTGATCGGGTCCTGGTCACCGGCGACGACGTAGAGCGGGAGGTCCGCGCGGATGCCGGCGAGCCGTTGCGGGTCGGCCAGCTCGGCGCCGGAGCCGAACATGAGCTTGGACGAGGGGATGTCGGTACCGAAGCCGCAGGCCGGGTCGGCGACGTAGGCGTCGACGATCGCCTCGTCCCGGCTGAGCCAGTCGGACTCGGTGCGGGCCGGCTCGAACGCCGCGTTGAACCCGGCGAGCTCGAGGGGCTGGTCGAGGTCGATGGCGGCGGCGATCTGGTCCACCGCCGTCGTCCCCGACAGCACGGCCGCGTCGATGCGGTCGCTGTGGTCGAGCAGGTACTGCTGGGTGGCCATCGACCCCATGCTGTGCCCGAGCAGCACGACGGGCACGCCCGGGTGGGCCTCGTGGACCGTCTCCACCAGCGCGCCGACGTCCCCGACCAGACGGTTCCACCCGTCCTCCCCGAACACCCCGAACCGGGACGGGTCGCCCGCGGTGGCGCCGTGGCCGCGGTGGTCGCCTGCGTAGACCACGAAGCCGGCCGCGTTCAGCGCCGCCGCGGTCTCCGCGTACCGACGCGCGTGCTCGCCCAGGCCGTGCGCGATCTGGACGACGCCACGCGGGGCCCCCGCCGGATCCCACCGGTAGACCACCACCCGGGTGCCGTCCCGGGACACCAGCTCCGAGGTGTGGGCGGGCTCGACGGTGCTCATCCGGTTCCTCCTCAGCAGGTCGTGCACGGTGGTCGCGCCTAGTGACGGGGCCGCCGGTAGCCGCTAACGTACCGGGTGATCCTTATCAGGAACAGCGAGGTTTCTCATGGCAGCCCTGCGCGAGCGGCTCACCCCGGAACAGGCCGACTACGTGAAGGCCGTCGATGCGTTCT
>Ga0065178_101018_pt1 | contig 14418 bp, 13 predicted proteins | sample FECB22metaG_FD_59210 | JGI IMG/M metagenome (GOLD analysis project Ga0065178, IMG submission 59210) | Cyanobacterial communities from the Joint Genome Institute, California, USA - FECB-22 (version 2) (version 2) | ecosystem: Environmental > Aquatic > Thermal springs > Hot (42-90C) > Microbial...
CGACCTTCGGCGTCCGCTTGCCGAGCAGGATGTCGATCAGGTGCACCGCGCCGAAGCTCTGCCTGCGCTCGTTGCGCAGCCGCCAGACCGCGGACAGCACCTTCTGCGCGGCGACCGTCCCGTCCCAGGACGTCACCGGGGTCAGGCAGGTGTCGCAGTTGCCGCAGGCGGTGGCGCCGGTGCCGAGGTCCTGGCCGAAGTAGCGGAGCAGCTGCACCCGCCGGCACTCGGTGGTCTCGCAGAGCGCGAGCATGGCGTCCAGGTGCATGCCCAGGCGGCGCTTGTGCGCCGCGTCGCCCTCCGAGTCGTCGATCATCTTCCGCTGCTGGACGACGTCGGCGAGGCCGTAGGCGAGCCAGGCCGTCGACGGCTCGCCGTCCCGGCCGGCCCGGCCGGTCTCCTGGTAGTAGCCCTCGACCGACTTCGGCAGGTCGAGGTGCGCGACGAACCGGACGTCCGGCTTGTCGATGCCCATCCCGAACGCGATCGTCGCGACCATGACCAGGCCGTCCTCGCGCAGGAACCGGGACTGGTTGGTCCGGCGCACCGACGCGTCCAGGCCCGCGTGGTAGGGCAGCGCCCGGATGCCCTGCCCGGACAGGAACTCGGCGGTCTGCTCCACCGACTTGCGGGACAGGCAGTAGACGATGCCGGAGTCCCCGGCGTGCTCGGAGCGCAGCAGGTCGAGCAGCTGGCGGCGCGGCTCGTTCTTCGGGGCGATCCGGTACTGGATGTTGGGCCGGTCGAAGCTGGCGACGAAGTGCCGGGCGTCGGTGAGCTGCAGCCGCTGCGCGATCTCGGTGCGGGTGGCCTCGGTGGCGGTCGCGGTGAGCGCGATCCGCGGGACGTCCGGCCAGCGCCCGTGCAGCTCGGAGAGCAGCAGGTAGTCGGGCCGGAAGTCGTGCCCCCACTGCGCGACGCAGTGCGCCTCGTCGATCGCGAACAGCGCGATCCGGCCGCGCTCCAGCAGCCGGACGGTGGACTCCACCCGCAGCCGCTCCGGCGCCAGGTAGAGCAGGTCCAGCTCGCCGGCCAGGAACTCCTGCTCGGTGAGCCTGCGCTCGTCGGCGTCCTGGGTGGAGTTGAGGAACCCGGCCCGCACGCCGAGCGCCTGCAGCGCGTCGACCTGGTCCTGCATGAGCGCGATCAGCGGCGACACGACGACGCCGGTGCCGGGCCGGACCAGCGCCGGGACCTGGTAGCAGAGCGACTTCCCGCCCCCGGTCGGCATGAGCACCAGCGCGTCGCCGCCGCCCGCCACGTGGGTGACGATCTCCTCCTGGTCGCCGCGGAACGCGTCGTAGCCGAAGACCCGCCGCAGCACCTCGTGCGGGTCGGAGCTGCGCACCGGCGCCGGGACGGGCCCGCCGGGGTCGTCGGGGGGACCGTCGCGGTCGTCCGGCGGCGGTTCCCAGCCGTGGTCGTCGTCCGGCTCGGGTGGGAGCGGGACCTCGTCCGGTGCGGCAGGGTCGAACACGCACCCGATCGTAGGGGCCGGGATCGGCCGGGCCCGCCCGGCTCCGGGGATCCGGCACCGTCCGGTGGCGGGCCGGCGGGTGCGGGTGACCGGATCGGTGCTGCGCGCGGCGCGCCGGGGGTGTAGGTACTCGGGTAGGACACGGCGCGCCGACCCCGGTGCGCGCCCTGCACGCGGTAAGGAACAACCTGTGGATCTCAAGATCGGGTACAAGGCGTCGGCCGAGCAGTTCGGCCCGCGCGACCTCGTCGAGTATGCGGTGCTGGCCGAGCAGGTCGGGCTGGACAGCGTCTGGGCGTCGGACCACTTCCTGCCCTGGCGGCACACCGGCGGGCACGCCCCGGCGGCGCTGCCGTGGATGGCCGCGGTGGGGGAGCGCACCGAGCGGGTCCAGATCGGCACCTCGGTGCTGACCCCCACCTTCCGCTACAACCCGGCGGTGCTCGCCCAGACCTTCGCGACGATGTCGCTGCTCACCGGCGGCCGGATCGTCGCGGGCGTCGGCACCGGCGAGGCACTGAACGAGATCGCCGTCTCCGGCCGCGAGTGGCCGGAGTTCAAGGAGCGCTTCGCCCGGCTGCGCGAAGCGGTCCGGGCGATGCGGGCGCTGTGGACCGAGGACACCGTGTCCTTCGAGGGCGACTACTACACGCTGGTCGACGCGACGATCTACGACCGCCCCGAGCAGCCGGTGCCGATCTACGTCGCCGCCGGCGGCCCGATGGTCGCCCGCTACGCCGGCCGGCACGGCGACGGCTTCATCTGCACCTCCGGCAAGGGCATGGACCTCTACACCGAGAAGCTCGTCCCGGGCGTCGAGGAGGGCGCCGCCAAGGAGGACCGGGACGCCGCGACCATCGACAAGATGATCGAGATCAAGATCAGCTACGACCGGGACCCGGAGGCCGCGCGGGAGAACTGCCGGTTCTGGGCGCCGCTGTCGCTGACCGCCGAGCAGAAGCACTCGGTCGGCTCGTCGCAGGAGATGGAGCGGCTCGCCGACGAGCTGCCGATCGAGCAGATCACCCAGCGCTGGATCGTCGCCTCCGACCCGGACGAGGCGGTCGAGCAGATCCGCCCCTACGTCGACGCCGGACTCAACCACCTCGTCGTGCACGGGCCGGGCGACGACCAGCGCCGCTTCCTCACCCAGTTCTCCGAGGACGTGCTGCCGAAGCTGCGGGCGCTCGGGTGAGCGCTCTGGAACGCGACGGCCGGGTGCTGCGCTGCCGGATCTCGGCCGGCCGGCACGGCACCCTGGACGGCCCCGCGATGCAGGAGGTCGCCGGGGCGCTGGAGAAGCTGGCCCAGGCGGACCCGGCCGATCCGGACGGCGTCGGTGCGGTGCTGCTGCACGGCGACGGCGAGAACTTCTGCACCGGCGGCGACGTGCGCGCGTTCGCCGGCGCCGAGGACCGGTACGGCTACGTGCACGGCCTGGCCGACACCTTCCACGCGATGCTGCGCCCGCTGGCCGGCTCGCCGGTCCCGACGGTCGCCGCGGTGCCCGGCTGGGCGGCGGGCGCCGGGATGAGCATCGTGCTGGCCTGCGACCTGGCGGTCGGCGGCCGGTCCACCCGGCTGCGCCCGGCCTACCCGGCGATCGGGTTCTCCCCGGACGGCGGGATGACCTGGACCCTGCCGCGGCTGGTCGGCGCGGCGCGGGCCCGCCGGATCCTGCTCACCGACGAGGTGCTGGACGCCGACGCGCTGGCCGAGCTCGGGATCCTCGCCTCGGTCGTCGACGACGACGCGGTGGCCGACGAGGCCGCCGCGCTGGCGCACCGGCTGGCGCAGGGCCCGACGGCGGCGCTCGGCCGGATCCGCGGGCTGCTGGACCGGACCTGGGCATCGACCCTGGACGACCAGCTGGCGGCGGAGGCGGACTCGATCGCGACCTGCGCGGCCGGGCCGGAGGGGACCGAGGGGCTCGCCGCGTTCACCGAGAAGCGGCGGCCCCGGTTCCACTGAGGATCACGGCCCGGGAGCTGTGCGCGGCCCGGTCAGCGTCCGCTGGCCGGGCTGCCGGCGGCGAGCCGGCGGCCACGCTGCGCCGGCCGGGTGGCGCCGGGCATCCCGACGCCCCAGCGCTGCACCGGGCGGTGCAGGCCGGGACCGAGCGGCCAGCCGGAGTCGAGCGGGGCGAGCAGCCGGTCCAGCTCGGAGTCCGGGGTGGCACCGACGCTGTTGCGCAGCAGCCGCTGGAACTCCTCGTACTCGGCGAGCGCGTCGGCGACGTGGCCGCCGGCCAGCAGCGCCTCGACCAGGGCCCGGCGGGAACGCTCGCGGCTGGGCGCGGTGGCGACCGCGCGCCGGGCGACGGCGACGGCGTCGTCGTGCCGGTCGGCCGCGGTGAGGGTGCCGGAGAGCCCCTCCAGCGCGGAGAGCCGCAGCTGGCGGAACCGCTCCCGCTCGACGGCGATCCACGGCGCCGTCCAGGACGGCAGGATGTCGGCCTCGAGCAGAGCGGTCTGCGGGCAGCCGATCTCGCGCACGGTGCGCAGCAGCTCCGGCGAGGACAGTCCGCGGACCAGCAGCAGCGCCTCGGCCAGGTCGACCCGCACGTCGTCGGCGAGGTGCAGCCGGCCGCGGTCGTCGGCGGCCAGCAGCTCGGGCAGGTCCACACCGGTCACGGCCTCGTCGAGCAGCCGGGCCGCGGGGCCCGGGCCGACGCCGGCCCACAGGTCGGCGGCCAGCGCGGCGGTCGGCTGCGGGCGCGGGTGCACGGCCAGGTAGGCGATGAGGCGGCGCGAGTCGACCGGCAGCGGGACCGGATGGTCGCCGACGCGCAGGCCGAAGGCACCCAGGACCCGTACCTGCGGTGCGGTGCTCCCGGTGTCGGCGGTGGACGGTGCGCGTTCTGCGGACTCGGCGAGTGCTGGTGTCACAGCGCACTCACTGGATCGACAGTGATCGTCGGACATGCGGTTTTCCCCGGATCGTTCGTGACGTGCGGCCCGCAGGCGGCCCTGCGCCGGGCCGCGGCGCGCCACCCGGGCGGACGACCGGGGCGCGGAGAGGGCACGACGAGACCGCACCGCACGGACGGCGGGCGGCGTCTCCGTGCGATGTGCTCGGTCGCCGAGGATAGCGGAGCCGGGCCCCGGACGTGAGATCCGGGTGAGGATTCACTCCGGCGGCGGGGTGCGCGCACCGCCGAACGGGGCTCAGGCCCGGACGAGCAGCCGGACATGGGTGCCGTCGGGGGCCCGCCACACGTGCAGGCTGTCGCACAGCTGGCGGGCGATCCAGGTGCCGCGCCCGCGCGGGCGCGACGGGTGCGGCGGCGCCAGCCCGATCAGGGCCAGCGGGATCGAGCCGGTGTCGTGCACCTCGCACACCAGCTCGCCCGGGCGGGACCAGACCGACAGCGCCGCCTCCGGCGAGCCGTGCTCGACGGCGTTGGTCGCCACCTCGTTCACCGCCTGCACCATGTCCTCGCTGCGCACCGGATCGAACCGGCAGGCGCGGGCGGCCTCCTCCACCGCGTCCCGCACCCGGGACAGCTCGAAGGTGTTGTACTGCAGCTGGACGTCCGGCGGGCCGAGCAGGTGCGGCGGGGCGAACGGGAGCGCCGCGAGCACCTCGGCCGGCGGCCGGGACGCCGGGTTCGCGGTGAGCTGCTCGCCGCGCAGCTGCAGCGGATGGTTGGCCAGCGCCGCGTCGCCCACCGCACCGTGCAGCGGGATCCGCGGGTAGACGCACAGCTGGGTGACCGGCAGGCCGTCCAGCGAGATGTTGAGCGCGGCCTCCAGCTCGATCCAGAACCCGCCGTCGATCCCGTCGAGATCCGGGTCGTGCTGCGCCACGACGAACACCGGCCTGCCCGACGACGACAGCGCGCGCAGCTCCCTGGCCCGCCACGCGGCCACCGTCTGGCCGGACTCGCGGGCCGAGCGGGTCAGCGTGGTGAGCCTGCCGATCCCGCCGGAGCAGTCGGCCAGCTCCGCGCGCAGCGCCTGCTCGGCCTCCGCGGAGACCGCGAGCGCGATCTGGGCGCCGGTGTCCCGGTCCGCGGCGGCGGCCACCGGCGCGACCCGGCGGACCAGCTCCGCGGTGTCGTCGGCGTGCACCAGCGCGTGCGCGAAGCCGGGCGGCCGGGGGACCGCGTTGACCTTCATCTCTCGACCTTCATCGGACCGTCACCGTCCCGGCGCGCCGGGCGGCCCGACCGGGGGCGGCGCGTCGTCGAAGGCCAGCTGGGGGGAGAACGCGGCGCCGCAGCGGTCGAGGATCCGCTGCACCCGGGGCCGCACCCGGTGCAGCACCAGCCGGTGGGTGGACGGGAAGCCCTCCGCGGCGTGCACCAGCGCCACCGCCGAGGCGACGTCGATGAACCGGACCGAGGCCATGTCGAGCCCGATGTCGGTGGGGGCGTCGGCCGAGCGCAGGGTGCCGTCCAGCGCCTGGTGCAGCAGCGAGGTGATCTTCGGCCGGTTGCTGTGGTCGATCTCGCCGGCCAGCCGGGCGTGCCCGATCCCGAGCCGGACGATGCGCAGCAGCCCGTCGTCGTAGGCGCCGGTCACCGCGAGGTGGTCGCGGTGCAGCGCGCGCATGATGTCGATCGACTCGTCCGGGAAGTGCACGTGGTCGAACGTGCAGAGCGCGGCGAGGCTGTCCCGGTTCTCCCGGATCAGCCGGGCGAGCAGCCCGTCGTACTCGGGCAGGGTGCCGGACGCACCCGGGTCCAGCGCCCCGTGCATCTGGCCGGTGATCCGGGCGCCGGTCCAGCCCGCGTCCAGCGCGCGGGTCACCTCGCCGGTGATCCCGGCGTGGATGTCCGGCAGCGGGGTGCGGAAGGTCCGCCGGGTGTCCTCCTCCGGCAGGATCTCCAGCTGCCCGACGCGCAGCGGCTCACCGATCTCGTGGCCGTCCTCGGTCATCCGGCGCAGCAGCCCGTCCGCGGCGCCGTCGTCGTCGAAGAAGAGGACCTTCTCGCCGCGGGCCAGCCCGTGCGCGACGAACCCGGAGGTGATCTCCCCGAGGTGCTCGACGCTCTCCGGGACCGCGCAGACGTGATCGCCGGACGAGACATCGTCCGCCAGCTTGATCACGTGTCACCTACCGGGGCGCGGTCACCGGCTGTCGGTGGGCACGCCCTGTCACGCCTACCAGGACGCCGTCACCGTACGGAGACCGTCTCCGGGCCCCGGAGACCCGGAGCGTGCCGGGCGCCGAACCGACGGTGACGCGCGACGAGCGGCCCGCCACCGGCGGTGGTCCGCAGGTGATGGCGCGCAGCACATGCCGTTCGGCGCAGTGCGCCGACCCCCGGACGGAGCAGGACCGGCTCGACCGGCGGGCTCAGCCGGCCGGCCGGACCTCGACCGACGTGCTCGCGCTGCCCTTGATCGTCTGCAGGACCACGCAGTACCGCTCGGTCAGCCGCACCAGGGTGGCGACCGTGTCCGGGTCGGCCGGGGCGTCCCCGGAGCGGACGTCGACGTCGAGGAACAGCCGGATGTCCCGGAAGCCGACCGGGGCGTCCTTGGCGACGCCGAGGGTGCCCCGGAAGTCGAGGTCCCCCTCGGCCCGCAGGCCGCCCTGCACGTCGAGCTCCAGCGCGGTCGCCACCGCCCGCAGCGTCACCCCGGCGCAGGCGACCAGCGCCTCCAGCAGCATGTCCCCGGAGCACAGCTGGGTGCCGTCGCCGCCGGTCGCCGGGTGCAGCCCGGCCTCGGCGAGCGCCTGGCCGGTGCTCACCTTGCAGGCCACCCCCGCGCCGAGCTCGCCGTCGGCGGACAGCGTGACGACCGCGGATCCCGGGTCGTCGCGGTACTGCTGCTTGAGCGGGGCCTGGATGTCCTTGAGCGTCACGCCTGCGGCCGCGTGCGGGCCGGGCACGGAGTCGGCGCCGGAATGGGTGTCGGAATGAGTGTCGGTCACCGCGCCATCCTCACCCGCGGGGCCGGGCTGCACAGTGCGGGAGCCGTCTAGGCTGCCCGGGTGGGCGGGGAATCCGATACGGGCAGGGCCGCGGCGGTCCGGCGCGGCGCCCGTGAGGCCCGGGACACGGTGCGCGACACCGTGCGGGACACGGTGCACGACGTCGCCGGTCCGCCCACCGGTGACGACCGGCTCTGGACGGTGCCGAACGCGCTGAGCATGCTGCGCCTGGCCGGGGTGCCGCTGTTCCTGTGGCTGATGCTCGGCCCGGAGGCCGACGGCTGGGCCGTCGCGGTGCTGGCGATCGGCGGCTTCACCGACTGGCTGGACGGGAAGCTGGCCCGGGTGCTGGACCAGTACAGCCGGTTCGGGGCGATGCTCGATCCGGCCGTCGACCGGCTCTACATCCTGGCCGCGCTGGTCGGCCTGGCGATCCGCGACATCGTGCCCTGGTGGGCGGTGGGTGCGCTGCTCGCCAGGGACGTCGTGCTGGCCGTGTGCGTGTTCGTGCTGCGCCGCCGGGGGTACGGCCCGTTCGAGGTCGTCTACCTCGGCAAGGCCGCGACCTTCGTGCTGCTCTACGCCTTCCCGCTGCTCCTTCTCGGGGACGGGCCGTCCGCCGCGGAGACCGCCGTCCGGGTGATCGCGCACGCGTTCGCGATCTGGGGCGTGGCCCTCTACATGTGGTCCGGCCTGCTCTACCTGGTGCAGTTCGGGCTGGCGATGCGGCGCCCGTTCCCGCCCCCGGCGCCCCGGTTCGGTCACCCGGATGGCGGGGGCTAGGCTCGTCGCGTGAGTTCGGAGATTCCCTCGGACCTGACCTACACCGAGGCCCACGAGTGGGTGCGCGACACCGGGAACGGGGTGGTCCGGATCGGCATCACCGACCACGCCCAGTCGCAGCTGGGGGATGTGGTGTTCGTCCAGCTGCCGACCGTCGGCGACGTGCTGTCCGCGGGCGACACGATGGGCGAGGTCGAGTCGACCAAGTCGGTGTCGGACATCTACGCACCGGTGGCGGGCGAGGTGGTCGCCGTCAACGAGGCGCTGGACGCCGGTCCGGAGCTGATCAACTCGGCTCCGTACGGGGACGGCTGGATCGTCGACGTGCGGATCGCGGACGGCGCCACGCCGGCCGGCCCGCTCGACGCCGACGCCTACCGTCAGCTCGCCGACGGTTCCTGACCACCCCCGGCGACCGCCCGTCGCACGGGTCGCCCGGACGCCGCGGCCTGGCGTATCGCGGCGACACCGGGGCGGGTAGGTTCGGTCCCCCTGACACGTCGACATCGCAGCCGGTCGAGGCGACATCCGCCTCAGCGCAGCACCGCACCAGTGCGGCCGGCCCGCCTGCATCACCCGGACCGTGTCCGGGACCCCCGCTTCCGGAGGAGGAGACCCCGAGGTGACCACGAACGACCCGCGCGACGTGCCGCCGGAGCGCGCACCGGAGACCACATCGGTCTTCCGGGCGGACTTCCTCGCCGACGTGGAGCAGCCGAGCGCCGAGCCCGCCGTCTCCGGCGTCGACGGGCTACCCGCCGGGTCGGCCCTGCTGGTGGTCCGGCGCGGCCCGAACGCCGGTTCGCGCTTCCTGCTCGACGTGCCGACCACCAGTGCGGGCCGGCACCCCGACAGCGACATCTTCCTGGACGACGTCACCGTCTCCCGCCGGCACGCCGAGTTCCGCCGGGACGCCGGCGAGTTCGTCGTGGTGGACGTCGGCAGCCTGAACGGCACCTACGTGAACCGCGAGCCGGTCGACACGGCCGTGCTCGCCAACGGTGACGAGGTCCAGATCGGCAAGTTCCGCCTGGTCTTCCTGACCGGTCCTCGCGAGGGCGACCCCCGGGGCTGATCCACCGGCGGCGGTTCAGCCGACACGCCGTGCGGAGGCGGGCGTGTGACGATCGTCGAAAGGACGCTGTCACACCCCGTCCGGAGGCGCGCATCGGGGGCCCCGCCCGTGTAGCGTCGGAACGTGTCGGTGGCGGGGGTACGAGCGACCACAGCTCCCAGGGCACGGACCAGGGCGAGCAAGGCGATCAGGGCGGCCGGGGTGGCGGGTCCACCCCGGGCGGCCGACAGGCCCGACAGGGCCGGGGAGGCGGGCTGATGAGCGAGATGCGCGTCGTGGGCGTCCGGGTCGAACTCCCGGCGAACCAGCCGATCCTGTTGCTGCGGGAGACCAACGGTGATCGCTACCTCCCGATCTGGATCGGATCGGTCGAGGCGACGGCCATCGCCCTCGAGCAGCAGGGGGTCAAGCCGGCACGGCCGTTGACCCACGATCTGCTCAAGGACGTCATCGGGGCACTGGGCCGGCGGCTGGAACAGGTCCGGGTGACCGACCTGCAGGAGGGCACCTTCTACGCCGAGCTGATCTTCGACGGCGGCGTGACGGTGTCCGCCCGGCCGAGCGACTCGATCGCGCTGGCGCTGCGGACCGGTGTCCCGGTGCACGCCGACGAGAGCGTGCTGGCCGAGGCCGGGCTCGTCATCCCCGACGAGCAGGAGGACGAGGTCGAGAAGTTCCGCGAGTTCCTCGACTCGGTGTCACCGGAGGACTTCCGCGGCGCCCAGCCCGGCTGACACCCGAACGGGTGTTCCGGACCATTCGGCGACACCGGGTGCCGCTCGGCGTGACCGGGCCGCCCGTGCTCCGTCACCTGGCGTTGTGCGGTACGGCCGTGTCGGCGAGCCGCGTTGACCACTCCGGCCGCCGGGCCTACCGTCATCAGCGTTGATGACATCCGTGCAACTCGCCTTCACCGAGAGTGATGGGACGGCGAGGACGGTCACGGTGCGGCCGACCGAGGGAGACCACGCGGTGCAGACGCCACCACCCGAGGGGCCGGGGCAGGCAGAGCTGTTCCCGGACCCGCTCGTCGGTGAGGGGCTGGACGGGGTGTCCGATCGCCTCGTCGGCTTCCGCGGCCCGACCGCGTGCCAGGTCGTCGGCATCACCTACCGGCAGCTCGACTACTGGGCCCGGACCGGGCTCGTCGTGCCGTCGATCCGCGGTGCCGCCGGATCCGGCAGCCAGCGGCTGTACTCGTTCAAGGACGTACTGGTCCTCAAGATCGTGAAGCGGCTGCTCGACGCCGGGGTCTCGCTGCAGAACATCCGGATCGCGGTCGAGCACCTGCGCCGGCGCGGGATAAGGGATCTCGCCGGGATCACTCTGTTCTCCGACGGGACCACCGTCTACGAGTGCACCTCCCCGGAGGAGGTCGTCGACCTGCTGCAGGGCGGCCAGGGAGTGTTCGGGATCGCCGTCTCGGGCGCGATGCGCGAGATCAGCGGTGTGATCAAGGACTTCCCGGTGGAACGCGCCGACGGCGGCACCGTCGACGAGTCCCCGGAGGACGAGCTGGCCCGGCGCCGGTCCCGGCGCGCGATCTCCTGAGCGGCCGGCTCACGCGACCGAGCGGAATGGGTCGTGCTCGGCGATCAGCTTCTCCAGCCGCGCCTGGTCGACCCGGTTGACGACGGTCAGGCTCTCCTGCTTGTCGCGGACGCACTTGGCGAGGGTGAACGCCGAGGTGATGGCGTACAGCACGGCGATGGCCAGGAACGCCTTCACCCAGCCGTCGACGGGCAGGTAGAAGGTCCCGACGACGACCGCGGCCAGCGAGACGCCGAAGGACAGGACCGCCTGCAGGTGGAAGGCGGCGGTGGTGGCGGGGACGGTGTTCGGAGCGCTGCTGTTCGACATGTGAGCAGCCTGGCGGGACGGTTCCGGCCCCGGTGCCGTGGAAATACTGACCGGACCGGTTATCCTCGGCCCGGTAGTCGTTGACACCGAGCGGGAGAGACCCGGTGCAGTACAGCCGGGCGCCGAAGGAGCAAATCCCTTCCCGGAACCTCTCAGGCACCAGGACCGCACGGCAGAGACGCCTCTGGAAAGCGACGGGCCACCACGGGGGGCCCGTCCGCCGACGGGGAAAGCCCGAAGCCTCGGGTGAATCTCTCAGGCGCCCGGATCGCGGGTACGGACAGAGGGGGAGGGGCGAGACAGCCCTGCCCCGCCCGAGCCGTCACCTTCGGAGGCGCCGTGAGCCCGACCCCGCAGCAGCACCGTCCCACCCTCGCCGAGCTCGAGCGTGGACTGCCGTTCGCCGACCGGCACGTCGGGCCCCGGCCCGGCGAGCTCGCCCGGATGCTCGACGCGCTGGGCGTCGACTCGCTCGAGGCGCTGGCCGACCGGGCGCTGCCCGCCGCCATCCGCGATCCCGAGCCGGTCGGCGGTTCGCTGCCGGAGCCGGTCGGTGAGGCCGAGATGCTCGCCGAGCTGCGGGCGCTGGCCGACCGCAACACGGTGAACGTCCCGATGATCGGGCTCGGCTACCACGGCACCCGGACGCCGTCGGCGATCCGGCGCAACGTGCTGGAGAACCCGGCCTGGTACACCGCGTACACGCCGTACCAGCCGGAGATCAGCCAGGGCAGGCTGGAGGCGCTGCTGGCGTTCCAGACGATGGTGTCGGACCTGACCGGGCTGCCGGTCGCCGGTGCGTCGCTGCTGGACGAGGCGACCGCCGCCGCCGAGGCGATGACGCTGCTGCGCCGGGCCGGGCGCGCGAAGTCGGCCCGGTTCGTGGTCGACGCCGACACGCTGCCGCAGACCCTGGACGTGCTCCGCACCCGGGCCGAGCCGCTCGGCATCGAGCTGGAGGTCGCCGACCTGTCCGGCGGCACCCTGCCGGACGGCGAGATGTTCGGCGTGCTGCTCAGCTACCCGGGCGCGTCCGGGCGGGTGGCCGACCCGTCGGCGCTGATCGAGCAGGCGCACGAGCGGGGCGCGCTGGTCGCGGTCGCCGCGGACCTGCTGGCGCTGACCCTGCTCACCCCGCCCGGCGAGCTGGGCGCGGACGCGGCGATCGGCTCCACCCAGCGGTTCGGTGTCCCGCTCGGCTTCGGCGGCCCGCACGCCGCCTACCTGTCGGTCGGGCAGCGGCACGCCCGCCAGCTCCCCGGCCGGCTGGTCGGGGTCTCCCGGGACGCGGACGGCAACTACGCGCTGCGGCTCGCCCTGCAGACCCGGGAGCAGCACATCCGCCGGGAGAAGGCGACCTCCAACATCTGCACCGCGCAGGTGCTGCTGGCCGTGATGGCGGCCTGCTACGCCGTGTACCACGGCCCGGAGGGGCTGCGCGCCATCGCCCGGCGGACCCACCGGATGGCGGCGGTGCTGGCCGCCGGGCTGCGCTCCGGCGGCGTCGAGATCGTGCACGACGCGTTCTTCGACACCGTGCTGGCCCGGGTGCCCGGCCGGGCGGACGCCGTCGTCGCCGCCGCGCACGACGCCGGGATCGCGCTGCGCCGGGTCTCCGGCGACGAGGTGGGCATCTCCACCTCGGAGATCACCACCGTGGCGCACCTGCGCGCGGTGTGGGAGGCGTTCGGGGCCGGCCCGCAGGACGCCGCGGCGCTGGACACCGGCACCGCCGACGCGCTGCCCGGCGCGCTGGCCCGGACCAGCGACTACCTGACCCACCCGACGTTCCACGAGCACCGGTCGGAGACCGCGCTGATGCGCTGGCTGCGCCGGCTCGCCGACGCCGACCTGGCGCTGGACCGCACGATGATCCCGCTCGGCTCGTGCACGATGAAGCTCAACGCCGCCGCCGAGATGGAGGCGGTGACCTGGCCGCAGTTCAGCGACCTGCACCCGTTCGCCCCGGAGTCCGACACCGCCGGTTCCCGGGAGCTGATCACCCAGCTGGAGACCTGGCTGGCCGACCTGACCGGCTACGCCGCGGTCTCGCTGCAGCCGAACGCGGGCAGCCAGGGCGAGTTCGCCGGGCTGCTGGCGATCGCGGCCTACCACCGCAGCCGCGGCGAGGCCGAGCGCGACGTCTGCCTGATCCCGGCGTCCGCGCACGGCACCAACGCCGCGTCGGCGATCATGGCCGGGATGCGGGTGGTGGTCGTCGGCACCGACGCCCAGGGCAACGTCGATCTCGACGACCTCCGGGCCAAGATCGACGAGCACGGGTCCCGGCTGTCCGCGCTGATGATCACCTACCCGTCCACGCACGGCGTGTACGAGGCGCAGGTGCGTGACGTGTGCGGTGCGGTGCACGACGCGGGCGGCCAGGTCTACGTCGACGGCGCCAATCTCAACGCGCTGGTCGGGGTGGCCCGGCCGGGCGCCTTCGGCGGCGACGTGTCGCACCTGAACCTGCACAAGACGTTCTGCATCCCGCACGGCGGCGGCGGGCCGGGGGTCGGCCCGGTCGCGGTGGCCGAGCACCTCGTCCCGTTCCTGCCCGGGCGCGGCGAGGTCGGCCCGGTGTCCGCGGCGCCGCACGGCTCCCCGGGCGTGCTGCCGATCTCCTGGGCCTACCTGCGGATGATGGGGCTCGACGGGATGCGGCGGGCCACGCTCACCGCCGTCGCCGCCGCGAACTACGTCGCCCGCCGGCTGGGAGAGCACTACCCGGTGCTGTACTCCGGGACCGACGGCTCCGTCGCGCACGAGTGCATCCTGGACCTGCGCGCGATCACCAAGGAGACCGGCGTGACGGTGGACGACGTCGCGAAGCGGCTGATCGACCACGGCATCCACGCCCCGACCATGTCGTTCCCGGTGGCCGGGACCCTGATGGTCGAGCCGACCGAGTCCGAGGACCTGCCCGAGATCGAGCGGTTCATCGCCGCGATGATCTCGATCCGCGGCGAGATCGACCGGGTCGCCGCGGGGGAGTGGCCGGCCGACGACAATCCGCTGCGGGGCGCCCCGCACACCGCGGCCTGCCTGGCCGACGACAAGTGGGACCACCCCTACCCGCGCGAGCTCGCCGCCTACCCGACCGGTGCGGCGCCGGGCGTGCACGACCGCAAGGTCTGGCCGCCGGTGCGCCGGATCGACGGTGCGCACGGCGACCGGAACCTGGTCTGCTCCTGCCCGCCGCCGGAGGCGTTCGCCTGACGGCACCCCCCGGCGTCCCGCCCGCCCCTCGACGAGCGGGCGGGACGCGCGGCAGCCGGGCCACCGGTGCCGGCTCCCGCGCAGCCGGGTGCCTCAGCCGGCACCGGCGCGGGTGAGG
>Ga0065178_101023_pt1 | contig 14331 bp, 12 predicted proteins | sample FECB22metaG_FD_59210 | JGI IMG/M metagenome (GOLD analysis project Ga0065178, IMG submission 59210) | Cyanobacterial communities from the Joint Genome Institute, California, USA - FECB-22 (version 2) (version 2) | ecosystem: Environmental > Aquatic > Thermal springs > Hot (42-90C) > Microbial...
GAAGCCGCCGCCGTCCTCGTCGCGCTGAACTCGGTGTTCCAGGTCGTCGCCTTCGGTGCCCTGGGCTGGTTCTACCTCGTCGCCCTGCCCGGCCTGCTCGGCCTGCCCGTCACCGAGGTCGCGTTCTCCGCCTGGGACATCGTGACGTCCGTGCTGGTGTTCCTCGGCATCCCGCTGCTCGCCGGCTACCTGACCCGCCGCATCGGTGAACGCGCCAGGGGCCGCACCTGGTACGAGGAGCGCCTGATCCCGCGGATCGGACCGTTCGCGCTCTACGGCCTGCTGTTCACCATCGTGCTGCTGTTCGCCCTGCAGGGCGACGCCATCACCTCCCGGCCGCTCGACGTCGCCCGGATCGCACTGCCGCTGCTGGTCTACTTCGTCCTGATGTGGGCCGGGTCCTACGCCCTCGGCCGCGCCCTGGGCATGGGCTACGAACGCACCACCACCCTCGCGTTCACCGCCGCGGGCAACAACTTCGAACTCGCCATCGCCGTGGCCATCGGCACCTTCGGCGTGACCTCCGGCCAGGCCCTCGCCGGGGTCGTCGGCCCGCTGATCGAGGTGCCCGTCCTCGTCGCCCTGGTCTACGTCTCCCTGTGGCTGCGCCGCCGCCTCGTCACCCGGACCGGAGTTCCGTCATGACCCACGTGCCCGAAGTGCTGTTCGTCTGCGTGCACAACGCCGGCCGCAGCCAGATGGCCGCCGCCCTGCTCGCCCGGCACGCCGCCGGGGCCGTCGTCGTCCGCTCGGCCGGGTCCGCCCCGGCCGACACGATCAACCCCGCGGTGCGTGAGGTCATGGCCGAGATCGGAGTCGACCTCGCCGACGCCGTCCCGACGAAGCTCACCACCGACGCCGTCGAGGCCTCCGACGTCGTCATCACCATGGGCTGCGGCGACGCCTGCCCGGTGTTTCCCGGCAAGCGCTACCTCGACTGGCGGCTCGACGACCCCGCAGGGCAGGGCGTCGACGCCGTCCGCCCGATCCGCGACGAGATCGACCGGCTGGTCCGTGACCTGCTCGCCGGGCTGACGCCGTCGCCGGGTGCGACCCGGCCGGAGCCCGGGACGCCCCGGACCGGAGCGGTCGACGGCCGGCGGCCGGCCTAGCGGACCGGGCCCGGCTCGCGCCGCCGGATCCGGTCGACGACCGCGGCCGGTGCGGGTTCGACGGCGTCCCGGTTGAACGGCAGCTTCGCCAGCATCGCACCCATCGCGCAGGTGTTGCTCAGCGCCGAGAAGGTCAGCCCGGTGCCGATGCCACCTGCCAGCAGTCGCAACTTCGGTGAGACGAAGCGACCGCCGAGGATGCCGGTCAGCACCAACGAGCCGGCGACGAGCCGGACCTGACGCTCCAGGGCCCAGGCCGTCCGACCGCGGACGACGTGGCCCCCTTCCGCGGCGTAGGCCGGCACCCCGCCGTCGAGCACGCGGGCGCGGTCCAGGCCGGCGGCGGCCAGGTGACGTCGCCCCTGCTCGGCGCGAACGCCGGACTGGCACACCAGCACCAGCGGGGACGCCGGGTCGTCGAGATGACCGGCGAGCTCGGCCGCGTGCTCGGCGAGGGTGGCGAGGGGCACGTGATAGGAGCCGTGGATGTGCTGGGCCTCGAACTCGGCGGCGCTGCGGACATCGATCACCAGTGCCTGCGGCCACCGGCGTAGGTCGGCAGCGGAGACGGTGCGGGGTCCGGTTCCGTCGGTCTGGGGGTGGGACATCGGCACCTCGGAGGTCGTGGGAACGGGATCAGGCCGGGGCCGGGACCCGGCCGCGGGCTCACCGCCGGCGTTCTCGATCATGAAATGGGACGGCGGACGTGCAGGACCCGGGCGGGTCGGCCGGTGATCATCTCAGGCTCCGGCCCCGTCCGCGACCACCTCGGGGGCGGTGCTCGACGTCGCCACCGGGCGGGTGCGGTCGGCCCAGGCGCCGAAACCGCCGATCAGGTCGTCGACCCGGGCGAAGCCGCGGGCGCGCAGCAACGATGCCGCGATCGAGGATCGGTACCCGCCCGCGCAGTAGACGACGGTCGGGGCGGTGGGGTCGAGCTCGCCGAGCCGCGCGACCAGGGCGGGCAACGGGATCGCGACCGCGCCCGGGACCAGACCGGTCCCGGCGACCTCGCCGGGCCCGCGGACGTCGACGACCTGCGGCCGCTCCGTCAGGTCGGCGAGCTCGGTGGCGGTGATCCGGCCGGCCGGGCGCAGCCGCTCGGGCGGGACGCCGGCGATCCCGCCGTCGAGCTCGCCGCGCACCCGGTCGAACCCGATCCGGGCGAGCCGGTTGCGGGCCTCGACCGCGGTGCCGGGGTCGCCGACCAGGACGAGATCGGTCCCGGCCGGGACGACCTGGCCGACCATCTCGGCGAACCGGCCGCCGAGGCCGACGTTGACCGAGCCGTGCAGGTGACCGGCGGCGAAGTCGGCCGCGTCGCGGGTGTCGAGCAGCGTGGCTCCGGAGCGGATCAGCTCGTCGGCCTGTGGCAGCGACAGCGCCGGGACGGGCGAGGTCTCGTCGAGCATCGGCCGGGCCTCGCGGTTGCGCTGCGAGGCGTGCGCGAAGTACATCGGGGCGACCGACTGGCCCTCGGTGACGGCGGCGACGAAGGTGTCCTCGTCCATCGGGGCCAGTGCGTAGTTGGTGCGGCGCTGCTCGCCGATGGTGCTGGAGGTCTCGGTGGACAGGTTCTTGCCGCACGCCGATCCGGCGCCGTGGGCGGGGAAGACGCGGGTCGCGTCGGGCAGGGTCAGCAGCCGGCGCCGGGTGGAGCGGTAGAGGGCGCGGCCGAGCTCCTCGGCGGACCAGCCGGCGCCGCCGAGCAGGTCGGGACGGCCGACGTCGCCGATGAACAGGGTGTCGCCGGTCAGCACGCCCCACGGGGCTGCGCCCGGCTCGTCGCGCACGACCAGGCAGATCGACTCCGGCGTGTGGCCGGGGGTGTGCAGGACCTCCAGGCTCACCGAGCCCAGTGACAGCACCTGCCCGTCGGCGAGTGGCTCGATCGGGAACTCGACGCGGGCGGCGTCGCCGTAGGAGATGGGGGAGCGGGTGGCGGCGGCGAGCTCCAGGTGACCGGAGAGGAAGTCCGCGTGCACGTGGGTCTCCAGGACGCGCTCGATGGTCAGGCCCTCGGCCCGGGCGTCGGCGAGGTAGAGCGCGATGTCGCGTTGCGGGTCGACGACGACGGCGCGGCCGGAGCCCCGGTCGCCGATCAGGTAGGACGCCTGGGACAGGCAGCCCAGGTAGTACTGCCTGAAGACGAGGTCGCCGCTGCGCTGCCACGCACCGGTCTCGACGGGTTCCGCTCCCATGATGCCCTCCGGGCGATCCGACGGTGATGAAATGACCGTACATTAGACGGTGCGTCGGCGTCGACCGTCGGCCGGTCCCGTCGGCGCGGGTTCGCGGGTGCGCCCGGGGTGGCGTCCTGGCGCCGTGATCGCCCCCTGTGCTGCCTATTCGTCGGTCACCCGGGCCTCGAGGCGAGCTCGTCCGAGCCGGTCGAGGCGTGCGCCTCGACGAGAGTTGGCTCCATCACATAAATGACCGAACATTTGGCTGCGTTCGACCCCGCGTCGCCGTCTCCGGGCCCGCCGGGATCCGGCGCGAGCCCGTTTCGTGGATTCCCGCGCCGGGTCCGTCCGGTCTGTGACGTGTCACCCTTCGACACCCTGTTCAGCCCCGAAGTCCAGGGAACTGAGCCGCACCACCGTCGTCTCGTTCATGGCGGCGACGGGTCAGGGACCGGCGACGGGCAGATCGGCCCGCAGGGCGATTGCGCGACCGCTCCGGTCGAGGGCGCCGAGCACGCCGGCCGCGTCGAACATCTCGGCGGGAGCACCAGCACCGGGGCCGCGGTAGAGCCCTTCGAGAAGCCGAGCGGCACCCTCGACCACGATCGGTGCGGTCGCCGCGTAGATGTCGCGCCCGGTTGCGCTGATTCGCCGTCTCTCGTTGCCGAGACTCAGGACGACATCCATGACGAACTGCTGGGCCGAGCGCCCTTCCTCGTCGATCGCGGACGGCGCCGGAGTGTGCGCATCGTGGAGATCGTCGAGCGGAGCGGCGTTGAGGTACGAGCGGAGTTCGCCGACGTCGAGATGGCGCCCGATCGTGATGACCTCGGAGAACGGCAGCTCCACGACCGGCTGGACGCCCAGCGGTGCGGGGTAGGACCAGGTGCCGGTGGGCGCGGGATTCTCCAGCGCGGTCAAGGTGCCGTCGCGGATCACGAGACGGGTGGCGGTGTTGCGGACGCCGGTGGCCCGCGTGCCGGCGGTCGGCCACCATCGGTCCAGCCCGATCGTGATCGTGACCTCGTCGGCCCGTGTGTCGCCCTCGAGCGCGGCGGTGACGAGCAGATCGGCCAGGCCGCCGTAGAACGCCATCGCCGGGACCACTGCGACACCTGCCGCTCGGGCGGGAGCATCGAGCTCGTCGTACAGGGCCTGCACGACCGGCTGCTCGGCGGTCACGTCCAGGTAATGGGCACCGGCTTCGACGGCGGCGCGGGCGAGCGGAAGCGCGGTGTCGAGGAACGGTCCAGCGCAGTTGATCACGACCGCGTTCCCCTCGACCGCCCGACGAAGCCCGTCGGAGTCGTCGACGCCCGCCGCCCGCAGGTCGAGTGCGTCGTACCGGGCGGAGCGGGCGATGCCGTCGACGCTGCGACCGGCCAACACGGGCGCGAGGCCGCGCCGCAACAGCTCATCGACGACGAAGCGTCCGGTGTGGCCGGAGGCGCCGTAGACGAGGACTCGTTCGTTCGTCTTCATGTCACCAGCGTCGTGACGACTCTGCGGGCGCACCAGCGTCCGAAATGACAGCGTGCGTATATTTTCGGACATGCCTCGGGTCGCGCTGATCATGCATGGCTCGTCGATGCTCTACGAGGTGGCGATCGCCGCAGAGATCTTCGGTGTCGACCGCTCGGAGCTGTCGCCGACCGGTGAGTGGTACGACCTCGTCGTCGGCACCGCCGACGGCGCGCCCCACCCCTGGCTGGAGCACCTTCCCACCGTCTCGTACGCCGAGATCGCAGACGTGGACATCGTCGTCGTTCCCTCCTCGGACGATCTCGACGACAACCCGGATCCGGTCCTCCTCGATGCCCTTTCCGTCGCTCACGGGCGGGGTATCCGGATCGCGTCGCTGTGCACGGGCGCGTTCCTGCTGGCCGCTGCCGGCCTGCTCGACGGCCGCGCCGCGACCACCCACTGGATGCACGCTGCCGAACTCCGACAGCGCTACCCGCGGATCGACGTCCGCCCCGGCGTGCTATACGTCGACGACGGCGACGTCCTCACCTCCGCGGGCAAGACCGCGGCACTCGACCTGTGCGTCCATCTGGTGCGCCGCGACCTCGGCGCCGCTGCCGCCGCCGGCATCGCCCGGCAGCTGGTGGTGCCCGCGCATCGCCGTGGCGGGCAGGCCCAGTTCATCGCTCCGCCGGCGGAGCCGCGCGGCTCCGACGGGCTTGCGCCTACCCTGGATTGGGCCCGCGCCCGCCTCGACCAGCCCTTGACCGTGCGCGACCTTGCTGAACATGCCACCCTCAGCACTCGCCAACTCGCTCGTCGGATGCACGCCGAACACGAGGTCAGCCCGCTCGACTGGCTGCATCGCCAGCGCATCGCCCGCGCCCAGGAACTCCTCGAACGCACCGACGCCTCGATCGACCAGATCGCCGGCAACTGCGGCATGGGAACGGCCGCGACTCTGCGCCGCCACTTCCACCGTGCCCTCGGTGTCACACCCACCGCATATCGGACCGCCTTCAGGTCTGCCTGAGACGGCCGAGAGTGCGACGGTGGCCCTGTACGCCGGAAGTGGGTCCGTAACGGGAACGGCCGTTCCGGCGTTGCTGGTCGGCGGCGCTCGGCGGACGGCCGGCTACGGGGCGACATGGACAGCGACGATCCGACACGGCGACCATCACGATCACGCCGGCATGGGACGTACTGGACGCCCCGGCCGGGTGGCAACCCCAGTGCGCACCGATCACGCGGCCGGACAAGGCGAAACCGCCGGTGAAGCGGTCTCGGAACCGGTGTGTGCCCCCGGCAGGATTCGAACCTGCGACACCCGCTTTAGGAGGCCGGGCCGGTGTGTGATCCGCACCGGCCCCGGCGGTACTACCGGGGCCTGAGGTTCTCGGGTGCTGTCCATGGTGGTCTCGGATGCCTTGTGGTTCGTCCCACGAGCGGCCCCACACAGGGCTGTGCTGACCCCGGGACAGGAGTGGTCAGCGCCTCTCTCCGTCCATTGCTCACCGGACCCGGCCCGCGGGGGCCGAGAGCGTCGATCGGTGATCGAATCCGTCGAGCGGGCCGTAGTGCGATGCAGCTCAGCGGCCGCCGAGCGCGGCGACGAGCTGTTCGAGACGGGCTGTTCGGGACGCCTTGATCAGGACGAGATCATGGGCACGAAGGATCGGCTCGAGCACGGCGCGGGCGGCCTCGGCGTCGGGAACGGAGATGACGTCGAGGGAGCGGCACCCGGTGCCGGCCGCGTCGGCGATCAGGGGCGCGGTCTGGGTGCCGACGGTGACCAGGACGTCGAGTCCGGCTCGCGCGGCGGCCAGCCCGAGCCGGTGGTGGGCGTGGGCGGCGTGACTGCCCAGGTCGGCCATCTCACCGAGGACGGCGATCCGCCGGCGGGCGGACATGCTGCTCAGGGTGGTCAGGGCGGCGGTCATGGAGTCTGGGTTGGCGTTGTAGGCGTCGTGGAGGAGCGTGACTCCGTCTCCGCGCACGATGGTCTGCATGCGTCCACCACCAGGGGGTTCGGCGGCACTCAGGGCGCGGGCGATGGTGTCGTGGTCGAGGCCGAGTCCGTGGGCGAGTGCGGCGACCGCGAGGGCGTTGCCGACCTGATGGCGGCCGGTCAGACGGAGCGCGACGGGTGCGGAGCCGTCGGGGGTGTGCACGGTGAAGCACGGCCGGCCCTGTGGTGTGACGTGCACGTCCTGTGCGTAGACGCAGTCCGGGCGGGGGCGCCCGCTCCACCATCCGATGCGGGCGGGGGTGAGAGGGGCCATCGCGGCGACCAGCGGGTCGTCGGCGTTGAGCACGGCCAGCCCGCCGTCGTCGGCGCGGGGGAGTCCGGTGACGAGTTCGCTCTTGGCCTGCGCGATCCCGGCCTGCCCGTCGGGGTACTGGCCGAGATGGGCAGTGCCGACGTTGAGCACGACTCCGGCATGGGGTGTAACCAGGTCGCACAGGTGACTGAGGTCGCCGCGGCCCCGGGCGCCCATCTCCAGGACGAGGTAGCGCGTGTCGGGGGTGGCCCGCAGGACGGTGAGCGGGAAGCCGAGCTCGTTGTTGAGGGATCGGTCGGTGGCGGTGACAGGGCCGCGGTGTGTCAGGACCTGGGCGGCGAGGTCCTTCGTCGTGGTCTTGCCGTTTGAGCCAGTGATCCCGATGACGGTTGCCTGTAGGCGTTCTGAGACGTGGCGGGCCAGGTGTCCGAGCGCGCGGGTGACGTCAGCGACCTGGACGGCCGGGGGAGGTACCGGACGTCCGGCGAGGACCAGCGCGGCCCCCGCGGCGAGGGCCGCGTGAGCGTGGTCGTGTCCGTCGGTGCGCCGACCGGGCAGCGCGGCGAAGATCCCGCCGGGGTGGACGCGGCGGGAATCGATGCTCGCCGGGGCGGTCACCGTCGTCGACGGTTCGGTTCCCGGGACGAGACGGCCGTCGGTGGCGGCGGCGATCGTGGCGGCGGTCATGGGGATCACGGAGGTGACTCTCCTTCGGACGTGCGGCGGCCCGTCCGCAGGAGGCTGACGGGTCGGCGCCGCGGGCGTCGTTCACGGGGTCAGGGGTTGCAGCACTCGCAGAACGTGGGATCGGCGCCGCGACGGCCGTCCTGGCGGGGGTGGCGGCTGCGACGCGAGCAGCGGGCGCACCCGTGGATCGTCGCGAGGGTGAGCCAGGTCGGCTCGCCACAGGTGTCGCAGGGCAGACCGGGTTCGTGACCCACCGGGCCGTATCCGGGGGCGCCGCAGGCCGGGCACAGCGTGGCCAGGCGTGACGCGAGTCGATCTGCGAGCAGGCCGATCTCCCGCATGCGGGTGGGGTTGACGTGCGCGCGCATGTCGGTTTCCACCCGCGCCAGGCCGTCGTCGGAGTGTGCGGCGCACCGGCCGATCGCCACGCACAGGCCGGCGCGGGTACGGACGCCCTTGTGGAGGGGGATCGCGCCCGTTTCGGGAGAGCTGTGGGGGCGGACGACGACCGCGTGGTCTCCGAAACCGATGCGGGTCAGGTAGGCGTCGGTCTCCTCGTCGATGCGGGTGGTCGTGGTGTGGCCGAAGTTCGTCGGCGTCGTTCGGCTCTCGAGGATGTGCATGTCCCGCACCGTGTCGAGGAAGGCGAGGATCTCCTGGCCGGCGCCCAACATCGGCGCGGACGGGTGCGGGCCGTAGGAGCCTTCGCTCGCCACGGCAAGGCCGAGGCCGGTCGACTCGATCGCCAGGCGCGCCTTGCGGACCGCGGTCTCTGCCGCCGTACCGGTGCGGGGGGTCTCCCCGGTGAAGGTGCCGAGCTGGTCGGTGTCGACGTCGTGGGCGAGCACGAGACGCATGCCCAGGGTTCGCGCCAAGGCGGGCCCGAGGGCCCGCTGCTTGCCATGCCGCGTGGCCAGTGCGATCCGTGCGCCCGCGTAGGGGTGCACGGCGAGGGTCATGCGACGTCGCCGGACCGGGCGTCGATGCCGGTGAGCAGGGTGACGAGCTGCCCGATGGCGGTGTCGCGGTCCATGGGGTGCCGGAGCGGCACGTCGGGGTGCAGCCGGTAGTGGTTGCCGCGTCCCTGTCGGGTCCGTTCCAGGTATCCCGCCTCGACCAGATCGGCCACGATGCGCTGCGCCGCCCGCTCGGTGATGCCCACCATGTCGGCCACGTCGCGCAGTCGCGCCTCCGGATCCCGCACCACGCACAGCAGTACGTGGGCGTGGTTTGTCAGAAACGTCCACCCCTGCATGGCGTCCACTGTACCGACCCCGAGGTAACGCTTGTCACGCTTCCTAATACGCGTCATCTGTGTCGTACTAATCATGTCGCGTATTAGAACACGTGTAAACGACAGCGTGCTTGGGAGGTGGGTGTCATGGGCGACGACGAGATGGCGGACCTGTGCGGGACCGTGCCGGGGGCGCCCGGTCGGGTTGCTGACGCCGAGACGGCGCGCACGGATCGGGAAGGTGCGCGGGGATGACGGGGATGATGCTGCTCGCCGTCGTGGCCGTACCCGCCGCCGCGGCCGCGGCCGGGTCGATCCGGTGGCTGCGGGGTCGGGCACCCGTGCTGGGTGCCGCAGCGGCGCTGGTGGCCACCGCATTGGCGGGAGTGCTGGCCGTGACGGTGATGGTCGGCGGGCCGGTCGACATGGTGCTGGCCGATCCCGACGGGCAGGCACGGGCCGGGCTGGTCGTCGACCACGTCGGCGCGGTCGTGCTGTTGCTGGTGTGCACGGTCAGCGCCGTGGTCCAGGCCTTCGCCCGCCGCTACCTGCACGGTGACCCGGCTGCGGCCCGCTTCGCCGTCGCGGCGGGGGCACTGACCGCCGCGACCGCGGCGATGGTGACCGCGGCGACCCTGGTCACCCTCGCGGTGGCGTGGACGCTGAGCGGGGTGGTCCTGTGTCGGCTGGTGGGCATGTACCGCCCGGCACCCTCGGCCGTCGAGGCCACCCGCCGCACCGCACGCGCGTTCCTCGTGGGTGACGTCGCGCTGTGGCTCGGGGTCGGTCTCGCGGTCGCGTCGTGGGGGGATCTCGACCTGCGCCACCAGGACGATGGCACCCTCGGCGGCGTGGTGGGCACGGTGGTGGCCTGTTCGCTGGTGATCGCCGCGGCCGTGCGGTGCGCGCAGATGCCCTGGCACCGCTGGCTGCCCGCGACCCTGGCGGCACCGACCCCGGTGTCGGCGATGCTGCACGCCGGTGTGGTCAACGCCGGCGGGGTGCTGCTGGTGAAGCTCTCGCCGATCGTCGGTGCGTCGCCGGTCGCGACGCACCTGGCGTTCGCCTTCGGAGCCGTCAGCGTCGTGGCCGCCACCACGATCATGCTCGCCCGCCCCGACATCAAGGGTGCGCTGGTGCACTCCACGATCGGCCAGATGGGGTTCATGCTCGTCACCTGCGGGCTCGGCCTCTACGCGGCGACGGTGGTGCACCTGGTGGCACACGGCCTGTTCAAGGCGGCGCTGTTCCTCGGTTCGGGGACCGCGGTGCAGCGCCATGTGACCCACACCCTGGCTCCACCCGCGCCTCGGCTGACTCGTGCGCGGACGGTGCAGGTCGCAGTGGTCGCCGGGGCCGTCGCCGTCGCGGCGGTGGGGGTCGCGGCCTGGTTGCTCCCGCTGCATGCCGGCAGCGCGGCGTTGCTGGTCTTCGCCGCAGTCACCGCCGCGCGGCTGGCGTGGGGCTGGCTGCGTCGTCACCCGACCCCCGGTGCTCTGGTCGCGGCCATGATCGTGGTGCCGGGTGCGGCCGTGGCATACCTGGCCGTGGTGGACGCGGTCACCGTGGTCCTCGGGCCGAGCCTGCCCGCGATGGAGCCCGCCGCGGTGTCGGCCTGGGCCCTGATGGCCGTGCTCGCCGTGCTGGTGACGGCGGCGCTGCTGTTCCACCTGGCGCCCGCGATCGGTCTCGGCCCCTGGCGCGACCGCCTGTACGTGGCGGCGCTGTCCGCCGGCCAACAGCGCACGCCGACCACCGCCCCGACGCACCTGCCGCGGCCGGTACCGGGCCCACGACCAGCGCCTCGGCCGGAAGGGGCGCGGGCATGACCCGCGGTTCACCGGCCGCTGGGCGCAGACGGCGCCTCCGGTTCCCCACGCCCGCACAGATCGCCGACGGTCCCGTCGTGCTCGCTCAGAAGGGTTCCCAGCCATGACCACCAGCCCCGCCACCGATCTGGACCTCGATGCGGTGACCGACGTCGTCACGCGGGCGGAAGCAGTGCGTGCCGAGATCGCCGACGCGGCCGCGTTCCTGGCCTCGACCTGGCCATTGGCCGACTTCATCGCCGTCAACCCGTTGTTCGGCCTGCTGGACCGCCCGTTCAGCGAGGCGGCCACTCACGCCGGAGACCTGCTGGGGGCGCGAGCCACCCCGGACGAGACCTGGCTGCGGGCCGCGTGGCAGCGCGGCCGGATCACCGACGACGACCTGCGCGCTGCGCTGACCCGCCGCCACCCCGCAGTGCTGCGGCGGAGCCCGCTCGCCCTCGGCGACCGTGTCCACGATCCGGTCGACCTGCTGCTGGCCGACCTGCAGCGGGGCATCGCCTGCCCCCCGCCGCACCGTCGGGCACGCACCGCCGCAGAGGCACTGGCCCCCGACCTCGCCGGTCTGCTCGACACCCACACGATCCAGTGGTGCTCGGCCTTCCTGGACGAGGGCCAGGCCACCTGGCGGATGCCGGGCCGGGATCGCGGCTTCTACCCCGCGTGGCGAGCGCTGGCCGCCCACGACACGACGCTGCCCCGGCCGGTGCGGGAGCGGCTGCGGCACCTGCCCGAGCGCGCCGAGGACGCGGTCCTGGAGGCGCTGGCCGCGCTCGGTGTCCCGGACGACCGGAGGACCCACTACCTGCAGGCCCACCTGACCCGCCTTCCCGGCTTCGCCGCCCACGTCCGGTGGCGCGGGGAGCAGGCGGATGAGGGCATCGACCTCGTCGACTACCTCGCGCTGCGGTTGGGCGCCGAAGCCGCGGTGCTCGCCGGCACCCATTCCCACGGCACCGCTTGGGCCCTGGCCCGCACCGACCTGTCCGAGGTCGGGCAGGCCACCGTCGATCCGCTCGGCCGGGCCCAGCACCTGCTGTCGGCGCTGGAGATCACGGGTACCCACGCCGCCCAGCGCACCGCGCTGGCGGAGCTCCTCGATGAGTTGCCGGTGCACCAGCGGGCACTCGTCTGGCTGGATGCCTACGAGGAGCACTACCGCAGCCGGCTGCTGCGCCTCCTCGACCGCCCCCTGCCCGAGCAGCCCGACGCCCGGCCGCAGGCGCAGGTGGTGTGCTGCATCGACCCTCGTTCCGAAGGGCTGCGCCGGCACCTGGAGACCCTCGGGAACTACCGGACCCTGGGCTTCGCCGGGTTCTTCGCCGTCGCCATGCGGTACCGCGACCTCGCCGGGGGCACCGCGCGGGCCCAGTGCCCCGGCCCGATCGCTCCCCGGCACACCGTCACCGAGCTTCCCTCTCCCGGCCGGCAGCGGGCGGCCGAGCGGTCACTGGCCGGGCGGCGGGTGCTCGCCGCGGCCGAGAACTCCCTGCACGCCGCCAAGGACGACCTGGTGGCGCCGTTCGTGCTCGCCGAAGCCGCCGGGTGGCTGGCCGGGCCACTTGCCGCGGCCAAGACCTTCGCCCCCGGCGCCGCCGGTGCCGCTCGCTCGTGGTGGGCCCGCCGCATCGCTCCCGCCCCGCAGACCGAGATCTCGGTCGCCGACGACCTCACCGTCGCCGAACGGGCCGCGACCGCCGAGACGATGCTGACGTTGATGGGCCTGACCGGCGGCTTCGCGCGGCTGGTGGTGCTCTGCGGGCACGGTGCGCACACCGACAACAACCCGTACCAGGCGGCACTGGACTGCGGCGCCTGCGGCGGCCACCCCGGAGGCCCCAACGCCCGCACCGCCGCGGCTCTGCTGAACGATCCGCAGGTCCGCCTGCACCTGGCCGACCACGGCATCTCCGTCCCCGGTGACACCTGGTTCGTCGCGGCCGAGCACGACACCACCACCGACACCGTCCGCCTGCTCGACACCCACCTCCTGCCCGACACCCACCGCCCCGACGTCGACGCGCTCACCGCCGACCTCCGCACGGCCGGTGCCCGGCTGGCCGCGGAACGGTGCGCCGTCCTGCCGGGAGCCCCGGTGCGTGCCCAGCCCCGGCGCGCGGCGCGCCACACCCGTGCCAGGGCCCGGGACTGGGCCCAGGTCTTCCCGGAATGGGGGCTCGCCGACAACGCGGCCTTCCTGATCGCGCCCCGCGCCCGCACCCGCGGCGTCGATCTGCGGAGCCGGGTGTTCCTCCACGACTACGACGCCGACCTCGACCCGACCGGCTCCGTCCTGGAGACCATCCTCACCGCGCCGCTGGTCGTCGCGCACTGGATCAACAGCCAGTACTACTTCGCCGCCGTCGACCAGGACGCCTTCGGCGCGGGCAGCAAGGCCCAGCACAACGTCGTCGGCGGTGGCCTGGGGGTGATGTCCGGTCCCACCAGCGACCTCCGGACCGGCTTGCCCTGGCAGTCCCTCACCGACGGACACCACATCCGGCACGAGCCACAACGTCTGCTCGCCCTCGTACAGGCGCCGCTGTCCAGGCTTGACACCCTCATCGCCCGCCACGCAGTGCTGCACCACATGTTCGGCAACGACTGGGTCGGCCTCGCTGCCCAGGAACATGCCGGCGGGACGTGGCACCGCTACAGCCCCACCGGGTGGCAGCTGTGGCAGCCCGGAGCCGACGCCTCCGCAGCGACGACCCACGCGGCGCACCTCTAGCCGCCCGGCCTCCCCCGGGGCCACGAGTGACAGAACAGTACGAAGGAAGAGAGGTACCCAAATGGCCGCGCTTCTCCTGATCCCGAGCGTGGACTACGCGGAGGTCGCCGTGGAACAGGCGAGTGAGTACCTGGCCCACCAGCGACGCTACGTCGGTGACCCGGCTCGGAACGCCCCCCTGCTCGGCATCTGGGTCCGCCGCGGCCTCGACGCCGGCCTGCCCACGCTGTTCCCGGGCGGCGGCCACGAGACCGACACCGTCCTGGGCCCCTCGGGAGGGCCTCCACCAGTGGTACCGATGGGGATCCGCACATCGGCGGCGGTGTCGGGGCTGTGGTCACTGTGCTGGCTCGACGGCCCTGCCCTGCGCGATGCCCATGACGCCCATCGGCGACGGCGCCGGATCCTCGATCTGCTCGTGCAACCGGCTCATCTCGCGGACAGAGCGTCGGGCAGGTTCTTCCCGGTCTTCGCGCACACCGACTGCCAGGAGACGATCGAAGCCCAGCTGACCGAACTCGGCGGCCGCTATCCGCACCTGATCGCGCCCCAGTGGTACATCGACGACTCAGAGCAGGGCATCTGTACGCGATGAGACAAGCGCGCCGGTATTCACGCGGCGCTCGCAATAGCTCTGGAGGCATCCCTGACGACGACGGCGGCGACGAACAGCGCGACTGAGATGCCGGCGGCACCTGGTCCGGTGCCGCGGGACACGACGTGGGATCTCGGCTTCCGACCGGTGTCTGAACAGCGTTTCCGCTGGTCACGGTGTAGTGCCCCCGGCAGGATTCGAACCTGCGGCACCC
>Ga0065178_101032_pt1 | contig 14176 bp, 13 predicted proteins | sample FECB22metaG_FD_59210 | JGI IMG/M metagenome (GOLD analysis project Ga0065178, IMG submission 59210) | Cyanobacterial communities from the Joint Genome Institute, California, USA - FECB-22 (version 2) (version 2) | ecosystem: Environmental > Aquatic > Thermal springs > Hot (42-90C) > Microbial...
GTACGCCGCCCCGGCCCGGTCGAGCGGGCCGGTCCCGATCTCACCGGACGGCACCCGGCACCGGCGCAGCCGGTCCCGCACGGCCCGGGCGTCGAACCCGGCGAGGCCCAGCTGCAGCCGCCCGGCCGGCACGTCGATCTCGAGCACGTGACCGGCGTGCAGGTACCGGTGCGTGCCCCCGTTCCACCGGCGGACCTCCCGCACCCCGGCCCCCAGCACCTGCGCCGGGGTCAGCCGGACCGGATCCGGCCAGCCGTGGGCGACGATGCCGCCGGCCCCGATGTGCAGTCGCCTGCCCCGCGCGCGCAGCGCGGAGCGCACGGCCAGGGCCGCGCCGAGCCCGAGCACGCCCACCACGATCGCGGCCGCGACGAGCAGGCCGGTCAGCCCGTCCCCGGGCCGTCCGGCTCCGGCCGCCGCCGTCGGCACGAGCAGCAGCACGGCCGCGCCACCGGCCACGACCGGGGGCAGGTACACGGCGGAGGGCCGCGGCCGGAGCGGCTCGTCGGCGGAGGTGCCCTCGGGCACCGCGGGCGGATCGGGGGTGCTCATGACGGGATCGTCGGCTGCCGGAGGGGCGTCGCACGGCGGATCGGCCGTCCCCGTTCGCAGGTGCGAAGCCCGGGCGGATCGACAGACCGGGTTCCGCGGTGAATCATCGGGGGCGGGCAACCCGGTGAGCCCCGTCCCACTATGCGAACTGCCCTTTGGCTCCCGTCCGGACACCATGAGAGGCTGGACAACGTGCACGCGCTCCGTCTCCGCCTCGTGGCCCGTCGCCACGTGGACCTGAACCGGACACGCAGCGCGCTCTGTCGCCGTCCCTCCTGACGGCCCCGTATTCCCACCCCGGGCCGCTCCGCGTCCGTCCCGGGCCGGGGTGTGCCCGCGCCACCGACACCCGGAGCACCCACCACATGGCGCCCTCGAAGACCGCTCCCGGCCGCGCGCGCGGCCAGGGCCAGTGGAAGCTCGGCCACCGCGAACCGCTCAACCCGAACGAGCGGAGCAAGCGCGACGACAATCCGCTCAACGTCCGGTCCCGGATCGAGAACATCTACGCCAAGCGCGGTTTCGACTCGATCGACCCGGCCGACCTGCGCGGGCGTTTCCGCTGGTGGGGGCTGTACACCCAGCGTCGTCCCGGGATCGACGGCGGCCGCACCGCGGCGCTGGAGCCCGAGGAGCTCGACGACTCCTACTTCATGATGCGGGTCCGGCTCGACGGCGGCGCCGTCTCGGCCGCGCAGCTGCGCGCGCTCGGCGAGGTGTCCCGGGACTACGGCCGGGACACCGCCGACGTCACCGATCGCGAGAACATCCAGTACCACTGGATCCGGGTCGAGGACGTCCCGGCGATCTGGACGAAGCTCGAGGGCCTGGGCATGCAGACCACCGAGGCCTGCGGTGACTGCCCGCGGGTGGTGCTCGGCTCCCCGGTCGCCGGGGTGTCCGCCGCGGAGGTGCTCGACCCGACCCCGGCGATCGACGAGATCGTCCGCCGGTTCATCGGTGACCGGGAGCTGTCCAACCTGCCGCGCAAGTTCAAGTCGGCGATCTCCTGGCAGCAGGACGTGGCGCACGAGGTCAACGACATCTCGTTCGTCGGCGTCGAGCACCCGGAGCACGGCCCCGGCTTCGATCTGTGGGTCGGCGGCGGCCTGTCCACCAACCCGAAGATCGCGCAGCGGCTCGGGACGTGGGTCCCGCTCGACGAGGTGCCCGACGTGTGGCACGGCGTCGTGCAGCTGTTCCGGGACTACGGCTACCGCAGGCTGCGGCACCGCGCCCGGATCAAGTTCCTGATCGCGGACTGGGGCGCGGAGAAGTTCCGTCAGGTGCTGCAGGACGAGTACCTGGAGCGGCCGCTGCTCGACGGCCCGGCGCCCGAGGTCCCGGAGCGGCCGATCGACCACGTCGGCGTGCACAAGCAGAAGGACGGGCGCAACTACGTCGGCGTCGCACCGCCGTCCGGCCGGGTGTCCGGCACGACGCTGATCGCCGTCGCCGAGGCCGCCGAGCGGGCCGGCTCGGACCGGATCCGGTTCACGCCGTACCAGAAGATCGTCGTGCTGGACGTCGCCGACGACCGGCTGGACGGGCTGATCGAGGACCTCAACCGGCTCGGCCTGCCGGCCCGGCCCTCCACCTGGCGCCGGTCGACGATGGCCTGCACCGGCATCGAGTTCTGCAAGCTCGCGATCGTGGAGACCAAGGAGCGGGCGATCCGGCTGGTCGAGGACCTGGAGAAGCGGCTGGCCGACGTGGTGCCGGACGTCCCGATCAGCCTGCACCTCAACGGCTGCCCGAACGCCTGCGCCCGCACGCAGGTCGCCGACATCGGCCTGAAGGGCCAGATCGTCACCGACGCCGACGGCAACCAGGTCGAGGGCTTCCAGGTACACCTCGGCGGCGGGCTCGTCCTGGACGCCGGCTTCGGCCGCAAGCTGCGCGGGCTCAAGGTCACCAGCGCCGAGCTGGGCGACTACGTCGAGCGCATCGTCCGGAACTTCGCCGCCCAGCGCGCGGACGACGAGCGGTTCGCGCAGTGGGTGCTGCGGGCCGACGAGGCGGACCTCAAGTGAGCGCGGGAGGCACGGAATGAGCCAGCGAGCCGCACCGTTCTACTGCCCGTACTGCGGGGAGGAGGACCTCCGGCCGGCCGAGCGCAGCCAGAACAGCGCAGGCGGAGCGAGCCTGAACGCCGCGTGGTGGTGCGCCGGCTGCCTGCGCACGTTCGTCGTGACCTTCGTCGGCATCGGCGTCCCGGAGACATCTGGAGCGGATCGATCATGAGTGTTGCCCTGGAGACCGACCTGCGCGCGACCGCCGAGCGCGGCGCGGCCGAGCTGGGCCCGGACGCGACGGCCGAGCAGCTGCTCGGCTGGGCGGCGGAGACGTTCGGCGACCGGCTGATCGTCGCGTCCAACATGCAGGACGCGGTGCTGGTCGACCTGGCCCACCGGGCGAAGCCCGACGTGGAGGTCCTGTTCCTGGAGACCGGCTACCACTTCGCCGAGACGATCGGCACCCGGGACGCGGTCGACGCCGTCTACCCGGAGCTGACGATCGTCAACGCGGCCGCCGAGCAGTCGGTGGCCGAGCAGGACGCCGAGTACGGCCGCGACCTGTTCGCCCGCGAGCCGGACCGCTGCTGCGCGCTGCGCAAGGTGGTGCCGCTGCAGCGCACGCTGTCCGGGTACGACGCCTGGGTCACCGGGGTGCGCCGGGTGGAGGCGCCGACCCGGGCGGCCACCCCGCTGATCACCTACGACGACAGGTTCGGCCTCGTCAAGATCAACCCGATCGCGGCGTGGAGCGACGCGGACATGGACGCCTACATCGCCGCCCACGGGATCCTGGTGAACCCGCTGGTCGACGCCGGCTACCCGAGCATCGGCTGTGCACCGTGCACCGCGAAGCCCGCCCCGGGCTCCGATCCCCGCTCCGGCCGCTGGTCGGGCCGGGCCAAGACCGAGTGCGGCCTGCATGGCTGACACGGACTCACGAGGGAGATGGGTGTGACCACCGCTGTCACGAGCCCGAAGCTGGACGCGCTGGACGCGCTCGAGTCGGAGGCGATCCACGTCTTCCGCGAGGTGGCCGGCGAGTTCGACCGGCCGGTGATCCTGTTCTCCGGCGGCAAGGACTCGACCCTGCTGGTGCACCTGGCGGTGAAGGCGTTCGCCCCGGCCCCGGTGCCGTTCCCGCTGCTGCACGTCGACACCGGCCACAACTATCCCGAGGTCATCGAGTTCCGGGACCGCATCGCCGCGACGCTGGGCCTGCGGCTGGAGGTCGCGCGGGTCGAGGACTACCTCGCCGACGGGCGGCTGGTGGAGCGGGCCGACGGCACCCGCAACCCGCTGCAGACCCAGCCGCTGCTGGACGCCATCGCCGAGCACCGCTTCGACGCCGTGTTCGGCGGCGGCCGCCGGGACGAGGAGCGGGCCAGGGCCAAGGAACGCATCATGTCGCTGCGCGACGCGTTCGGCCGCTGGGACCCGCGCAAGCAGCGGCCCGAGCTGTGGAACCTCTACAATGGCCGGCACGCGCCCGGCGAGCACGTCCGGGTCTTCCCGATCTCGAACTGGACCGAGCTCGACGTGTGGCGCTACATCCGCCGCGAGGGGATCGAGCTGCCGCCGATCTACTTCGCGCACTCCCGGCCGGTGTTCCGCCGGGACGGCATGTGGCTGGCCGAGGGCCCGTGGGGCGGGCCGCGCGCCGGCGAGACCCTGGAGACCCGCACGGTCCGCTACCGGACCGTCGGCGACGGGTCGTGCACCGGCGCGGTCGAGTCGACCGCGTCCACGCTGGACGAGGTGATCGCCGAGGTGACCGCGTCCCGGCTCACCGAACGGGGCGCCACCCGGGCCGACGACCGGCTCTCCGAGGCCGCCATGGAGGACCGCAAGAAGGAGGGCTACTTCTGATGGCCGGCACAGACTCGGCACAGCCGCGCGACCTGCTGCGGTTCGCCACCGCCGGCTCCGTGGACGACGGCAAGTCCACCCTGGTCGGCCGGCTGCTCTACGACACGAAGTCGGTGCTGGCCGACCAGATCGAGGCCGTCGAGCGCGCCTCGGTCGACAAGGGACTGACGACGCCGGACCTGTCGCTGCTGGTCGACGGCCTGCGGGCGGAGCGCGAGCAGGGCATCACGATCGACGTCGCCTACCGCTACTTCGGCACCCCGACCCGCGAGTTCGTGCTCGCCGACACCCCGGGCCACGTCCAGTACACCCGCAACACCGTCACCGGCGCCTCCACCGCGGAGCTCGCGGTGCTGCTGGTCGACGCCCGCAACGGCGTCGTCCCGCAGACCCGGCGGCACGCCGCGGTGCTGTCGCTGCTGCGGGTGCCGCGGCTCGTGCTGGCCATCAACAAGATCGACCTGATCGACTACGACGAGGCCAAGATCGCCGACATCGAGCGCGAGTTCACCGAGCTCACCCGCTCGCTCGGGTTCGACGACGCGGCCGTCCAGGTGATCCCGCTGTCCGCGCTGGTCGGGGACAACGTCGCCACCCGCAGCGGGCGCACCCCCTGGTACACCGGTCCGACCCTGCTCGAGCACCTGGAGGACGTCCCGGTCGGCGGGGTGGGCGGGAGCGCGGCGGCCGACGCCCCGTTCCGGCTCCCGGTGCAGTACGTGATCCGGCCCCGCAACGGTGCCGAGGCCCGCTCCGCCGACGCCTCGCTCGGGGACCTGCACGACTACCGCGGCTACGCCGGGCAGGTGGCGTCCGGCACCGTGCGGCCCGGCGACGAGGTCGTCGTCCTGCCGGAGGGGCACCGGACGACGGTCTCCGAGGTGCGCACCGCGGACGGCCCGCTGGCCGTGGCCGGCGCCGGACTGTCGGTCACCGTGCTGCTCGCCGACGACATCGACGCGCCGCGCGGCGCGATGATCGCCGCCGCGGCCGATCCGCCCGAGGTCACCACCGAGCTGGACGCGACGCTGTGCTGGCTCGCCGAGAAGCCGCTGACGCCCGGCGCCCGGCTGCTGCTCAAGCACGGCACCCGGACCACCCCGGTGATCGTCGGTGCGCTGGCCGCGCGGCTGGACACCGAGGCGGTCACCTACACCGACGCCCCGGACCGGCTGGAGATCAACGACATCGGGCGGGTGTCGCTGCGGGTCGCCGATCCGCTGCCGGTCGACGCCTACGCCCGGGTCCGGACCACCGGCGGGTTCCTGCTGATCGACCCGCCGACCGGGAACACGCTGGCCGCCGGGCTGGTCGGCGATCCGCTCGCCGCCGTGCCGGGCGCCGGGGGCTGAGACACCGGGAGCCCGGGACACCGGGAGCCGGGGCACCGGGAGCCCGGGACACCGGGAGCCCGGACACCGGAGCCACCCGGCGCGCGGCGACACACCGACCGGCACACCGACCGACCGACAGACTGACCGGCACACCGACCGGCAGACCGACCGACGCATCGTCCGACGCACCGGCCCGGTCACGCAGCACCGCGTGACCGGGCCGGTCGCATTCCGGACGGCGGCGCAGCGCACGCCCGGCACCCGGCCGGCCGGACCGGCTCGGCCCCGTCGGGCCCGGTCCGTCCGGTGCCGCCTGCTCCGTCCGGCCGGCCCGGCTGGTCCGGCCGACGCGGCGCACGTTCCTCCGCTCCCACCAGGGTGTCCGGACACCTTTGCCGCGCTCCCAGCGGCCGGACGCCGGCTTGTCCGCACCGACCGGCCGATTCACCATGGAACGATGCGCCACGACACCGCCCCGGGCACCGCCCGAGCCGTCGTCGCGCGCGTCCGGCCGGTCGATCTCGAGCGGTTCTGGCCCTCGCGCCGCACGGACGCCTTCGACGAGTCCTGTCGTCCCTGCTGACCGGCCCGTAGCGCCCCCGCGCCCGGCCGGGACCGTGCCCTGCCCCCGGCACGGCCCGCGGTGTCCCCGCGCGCCCCCGAACCGCCCCCACCAGAAGGACCCATCGTGCGCACGCTCATCGTCTTCGCGATCGTCGGCTTCGCCGCCCAGCTCGTCGACGGCGCCCTCGGCATGGCCTACGGCGTCACCTCGACCTCGCTGCTGCTGGTCGCCGGGATCAACCCGGCCACCGCGAGCGCGTCGGTGCACCTCGCCGAGGTGGGCACCACGCTCGCCTCCGGCGCCGCGCACTGGCGGTTCGGCAACGTCGACTGGAAGCTCGTGCTCAAGCTGGGCGTGCCCGGCGCGGTCGGCGCGTTCCTCGGCGCGACGGCGCTGTCGGCGCTGTCCACCGAGAGCGCCGCGCCGTACATGGCCGGGATCCTGCTCGCGCTCGGCGTCTACATCCTGCTGCGCTTCTCGATCCGGCCGCCGCGGGTGTCCGCGGCCCGCCGCTCCCCGCACGGGGCGCGCTTCCTGTCCCCGCTCGGCGTGGTCGCCGGCTTCGTCGACGCCTCCGGTGGCGGCGGCTGGGGCCCGGTCGCCACCCCGGCGCTGCTGGGCGCGGGCCGGACCGCGCCGCGCACCGTCGTCGGGTCCGTCGACACCTCGGAGTTCCTGGTGGCCGCCGCCGCCAGCGTCGGCTTCCTGATCGGGCTGGGGCACGAGGTGCTCGATCCGGCCACCATCGGCGGACTGCTGATCGGCGGCGTGCTCGCCGCCCCGCTGGCCGCCTGGCTGGTCACCAAGATCCCCGCGCCGGTGCTGGGCACCGCGGTCGGCGGCATCATCATCCTCACCAACGCGCGGGTCGTGCTGCGGACCTTCGACGCGGGCACCGCCACGACCGTCGCCGTGTACGTGACGGTCGTGGCGCTGTGGGTCGCCGCGATCTCGGTGGCGGTCGCCCGGCTGCGCCGCACCCGCGCCGAGGAGGCCGAGCAGGAGCCGGTGGGCGCCGGCACCTGAGCCGGCAGGCGGGCCCGCTGTCCGGACACTCGTCCCGCCCCGCGGACGCCTCTTGCCCGGATCGTTCCGCCGGATCACGATCGTCGGGTGACCGGTTCCGCCTCCCGCAGCTGCGCGGCGCACCCGGCCCTCACCCGGCACCTCGTGCCGCATCTCGAGCAGTTCTGGCCGTCCCGCCGGCCGGCCGCCTTCGACGAGTTCTGTCCCGGTCCGGACCTGCGCCGCTGAGCGCGGCGCGGTCCCGCCGCGTCCCGGACCGTCCGTCGTCGAAGGAACCCGTCGTGACCCGAACCGTCACCGGAGGCCGCCCGTGAGCGCCCCCGGACACCCCACCGATCCCACCGATCCCACCGACTCCGCCGGTCCCACGGCCTCCGCGGGCGGTGACGTCCCCGCGCAGCGGCGGCTCGCCCTCAACGAGGACTGGGCGGCGACCGTCGTCGGCCTGCTGCTGCTCGCCCTGATCCTCAGCGGACTCTGGCCCGGGTGGCTGGTCCCGTGACCGATCAGCAGACCACCACCGGCCCCCGTTCGACGACGGCCTGGGCGCTCGGCGGCGTCGCCGTCGTCGTCGCGATCGGGGCTCTCGTCCGGTTCCTGGAGCAGGCCGTCCCGGACGCCGCCGCGGACACCGCATGGGCCGAGATCGCCGAGGCCGTCGAGTACCCGGTGTACGCGATCCTGCTCGGCCTGCTCGGCAACGTGCTGCTCACCGTCACCGGGCTGCGCGAGCGGCTCTCCGGCGGGTTCCGCACCGAGTTCTTCATCAAGACCGGCCTGGTGCTGCTCGGCGCTTCGATCGACTTCTCGGTGATCGTGCGGGCCGCCGGCCCGGCGGTGCTGCAGGCGCTGGTGCTGATCACCGCCGTGTTCGGCTTCACCTGGTGGCTGGGCGGCAAGCTCGGGGTGGACGACAAGCTGCGGGCACTGCTCGCCTCGGCCGTGTCGATCTGCGGGGTGAGCGCGGCGATCGCCGCCGCGGGCGCGGTGCAGGCGAAGAAGGAACAGCTCGCCTACACCGCCAGCCTGGTGATCCTGTTCGCGCTGCCGTCGATCTTCCTGCTGCCGGCCGCGGTGAGCGCCCTCGGGCTCTCCCCCGCCGTCGGCGGCGCCTGGATCGGCGGCAACATCGACACCACGGCCGCGGTCAGCGCGGCCGGTGCGATCGTCGGTGAGGAGGCGCTGCAGATCGCCACGATCGTCAAGACCACGCAGAACGCGCTGCTCGGGGTGGTCGCGGTCGCGCTGACCGCCTACTTCGCGCTGAAGGTCGAGCGGACCGGATCGGCCCGGCCGGGCGTGCGGGACTTCTGGGAGCGGTTCCCGAAGTTCGTGCTCGGCTTCCTGGCCGCGTCGATCATCGCGACGGTCTTCATCGGCGTGGTCGGCTCGGACGCGGCCCGGCCGCTGATCAGCGACGTCAACGCCTTCCGGACGACGTTCCTGATCCTCGCGTTCGTCTCGATCGGGCTGGAGTTCCGGGTGGCGCCGCTGCGCGACGCCGGCTGGCGTCCGGTCGGGGTGTTCGCCGCCGCGACCGGCGTCAACCTGGCCGTCGGCCTCGGGCTGGCGGTGCTGCTGTTCTCCGGGGTCACGGTCTGACCGCGGGGCCGGGGCCGCACCCGGTGCGGCCCCGGCTCAGGCGGCCGAGCTGGCGTCCGCGCTGCGGCCGGGCAGCGCGCCCAGCACGGCCCGGGCGACGGCGTCGTTGTAGCGCAGGCTCTGCGCGTTCATCCCGGGCCGGGTGAACGCCCCGGCGACCTTCACCGTGGTGTGCGGGCCGACCGCGAAGCGCCGCTCGTGCACCCCGCCGTCCGCGGTGTACAGCGCGCCGTCGGCGGGACGCACGGACAGCAGCCCGGTGTTGCGCAACGGGCTGCCGTCGTCGTCGTGGAGGATCTCCTCGACGGCCTCGCCGCGCTCCAGCAGCCCGCGGAGCAGCGGATCGGCGGTGCGGGACAGGCTCGGGTCGGGCAGCCGCGCGTCCACCAGCACCTGCGCGGTGACCGGATCGGCGCCGGCGAGCGTCGCGCTGGTGGCGTGGAAGCCGTCCCGGTCGGCGGTCACCTCCATCCCGGCACCCAGGAACTTCAGGTGCCCGCCGCGGGAGAGCGCGAGCATCTCGCGGACCCGGAAGCCGGGCGGGCCGGAGGCGACGGAGTTGAAGAAGCTCTGCCACCACGGCAGGTCCCGGGCCCGCGAGCGCGGCGAGAGCACGCCGGAACCGGCCAGCCGGGTGGTCTCGCCGAAGACCGACAGCATCGCCACGAACGCGCCGAGGTGCGGGGTGTGCCGCTCGTCGACGTGCTGGCGCAGGTCCTCCGCGATCCGCTCCCGGACCGCCGCCTGCAGCGACTCCAGATCGGGGGCGTGCAGGCCCTCCAGCGGCCGGTCGAGCGCGGTCAGGTCGAGCCGGTCGAGCGGGTCCGGGACGGTGGCGGCGATCAGCTCCGCCTCCTCCGCCGAGTCGTGCGGCGCCGCGGCGAAGCGCGCCGCGAAGTCCGCCCAGCCGGTGCGGACCCGGTCGGGATGGCCGTGGAACAGCTCGTGGTACCAGCCCCAGCCGATCTCCTTGGCCATCAGCGGCCAGACCTGCTCGCGGAAGTCGACCGGACCGCCCCCGGCGACCAGCCGGTCGGTGACCTCCGGCGGGAGGAACCGCGGCAGCGGCGGGCGGCCGCCGCGCAGCTGGTAGTGCGTCTTCGAGTGGTAGGTGGCGCCGCGCGGGGAGCCGGCGACGAGCACCGGCTCGCGGCCGGACGGGACGTACCGCAGCCGGCCGGGCCCGCCGTCGTCGTCCGGGACGAACCGCCCGCCGCGGCCCTCGAACAGCAGCACCACCAGGTCGACGAACGCCAGCCCCAGCCCGCGGGCGAGCACCGGCTCCCCCGGCCCGATCACCGACAGGTCCGAGTCGGAGGTCTGCTCCGGCGGCAGGTAGCGCAGGCCGAGATCGCGGGCGCGCGCCTGCAGCTCGCGCTCGGCCGGGGTCGGGGCGGCGTCGAGGTGCCCGGAGGCCAGCACGACGGCGTCGGCCCGCAGCGTCGCCCCGGACGCCAGCCGGACCACCTGGTCGGCGCCGTCCTCGGTGACCGACTCCGCCGTCGTGCGGTGCACGTGCACGCGCATCCCGGCGGGCGCCCGGTCGAGCACCTCGCGCAGCACGGCGCCGAGGTAGTGGCTCTGCAGCCGCCGGGTGGGGAAGGTCGACGCCGTCACCGTCGCCAGCTCGGCGGCACCCTCGGGACCGAGCTCGGCCTGCGGGTCGCCGTGCTCGCGCAGCTCCCGGGCCCACTCCCAGAACGACGGCCCGGGCGCGACCGGGCCCTCGCAGACCACCGAGTCGTCGGTCCACATGGTGACGTCGGCGGCCATCGAGTTCATCGCCAGCAGCGGGGACTGGGCGTGCCGCCAGATCCGCCCGGCGCCGGCCGGGTACGGGTCGACCAGGTGCACGTCGAGGCCGGGGCCGGCCAGGACGTCGGCGTGCATGCCGGGCGCACCGGCGACCATGCGTTCCAGCACACCGACGCCGCGCGGGCCGGCTCCCACGATGACCACGGCGGGAGCGCGCGGAGCCGGGCGCGCGGCGGAGCTCCGGGCGCCGGTGCTGCCGGACCTCGTGCTGCCGGACACGGTGTGGTTGGTGGACATCGACGCTCCTGGGGAGAGTGGGACCGGGCGGCGGGGCCGGGTCTCACAGCGCCGTGCGCAGCCGGCACAGATCGACGTGCCTGCGCTTGACCAGGGGGACGTCCACGGGTCCACGGTAGGCCGACCACCCCGCGCCGGGCCACCCACCGGATCGTCGCACCCGGCCCGGCACCCCGGCCGGCCACCGGCCGGGACGGTGACGGCGGGTGCCCACGACCGGCGGATCCACTCACCCGCCCGGCGCACGATCACTCTCCGCCGCAGAGACGATCACGACCGGTCACCGACGAATCACCCCCGGCCACCGTGTCCTGCGTCGCACCCGTGTTCTACACGTCGTCAAAGACGGCGGACGCGGGTACAACGGAGATCGACCCACTGAATCGAGCCGGATGCATCGACCCGATGCCACACCCGACCCCGACACGTTCAACGGAGAACGTCGCATGACCGCAGAGCTGATCCGCCCGGAGACCCCGGGCGGCACACCGACGGGCGGCGGGCACCCGATCCCGGCGCCCGCCGCCGAACGCAGTGCCGTCGACCGGCTGCTGGACTCCCTCGACGACCTGGTCCGCAGGCACCGGGCGCTCGCCGCGCACGACGGCGGCTGTGCCTCGCTGCACGCCGAACTCATCGCCGCCGAGCTCGACCAGCAGCTCGCGGTGCTCCGGACGGTGCCCCGGCAACCGGGGCACTGAGCCGCCGGCCCGAGCCGCGCGTCCCGGGCCGGCGGTTGTCTAGGGTTCGACCGTGTCCGAAACCCCTGTGCCCGATGCAGCCGTGCCGGCCGAGCTCGTCCATCTCGACGTGACCGCAGGCGTCGCGACGATCACGCTCGACTCGCCGCACAACCGCAACGCGCTCTCCGCCCAGCTGCGCCGCGAGCTGCTCGCCCACCTCGACACCGCGATCGCCGACGCCGGGGTGCGGGCGATCGTGCTGACCCACACCGGCACGGTGTTCTGCGCCGGGATGGACCTCAAGGAGTCGAAGGGCGCCGACGCGCAGCAGCAGGGTGTCACCGAGGTCCCGCGGATCCTGTCCACGCTGTGGGACTCCCCCACCCCGGTCGTCGCCCGGCTCGCCGGACCGGCCAGGGCGGGCGGGGTCGGGATCGTCGCCGCCTGCGACGTGGCGGTGGCCGCCGAGCCGGTCACCTTCTCGTTCTCCGAGGTCCGGATCGGCGTCGTCCCGGCGGTCATCTCGGTGACCGTGCTGCCCCGGCTGGCCGCCCGGGCCGCGCACGAGCTGTTCCTGACCGGCGAGACGTTCGACGCCCGGCGGGCCGCCGCGATCGGTCTGATCAACAGCGCGGTGCCGGCCGAGCAGCTCGATGACGAGGTCGCCCGCTACACCGGGATGTTCCGGCTGGGCGCCCCCGGCGCGCTGGCCGGGACCAAGGCGATGCTCCGCCGCGAACGGCCGGCCACGATGGCGGAGGACTTCGCCGCGATGAACACCCTGTCGGCGTCCTACTTCGCCTCGGACGAGGGCCAGGAGGGGATCAGGGCGTTCGGGGAGAAGCGCAGGCCGGCCTGGGTTCCGCAGGACTGACCGGGCGGACCGGCCTACCCTGGTGGGCATGACCGCTCCGGCACCCGGGATCAGCACCGACCCGGACACGGTGGCCGAACTCCTGGCCGGACGCCGGCTGGTCGCCCTGACCGGTGCCGGGCTGTCCACCGACTCCGGGATCCCGGACTACCGCGGGCCGGGCTCGCGGCCACGCAACCCGATGACGTACTCCGAGTTCGTCTCCGGGGTGCCCGCGCAGCGCCGCTACTGGGCACGCAGCCACGTCGGCTGGGCGCGGATGCGCCGGGCCGAGCCGAACCCCGGGCACGTCGCGCTCGCCGCGCTCGGGGCGGCCGGCCTGGTCGAGCGGCTGATCACCCAGAACGTCGACGGCCTGCACGACGCCGCCGGGCACCGCGGGGTGATCGACCTGCACGGCCGGATCGACGAGGTGGTGTGCCTGGACTGCCGCCGGACCAGCCCGCGCGAGGAGCTCCAGGCCCGGTTGACGGCGTCGAACCCGGGATTCACCGAGGCGCACAGCGCCGAGGTCGAGACGGCCCCGGACGGCGACGCCGCCGTCGAGATCACCGAGGGGTTCCGGATCGTGCCGTGCGCCGCCTGCGGCGGCACGCTCAAGCCGCACGTGGTCTTCTTCGGCGAGAACGTCCCGCGCGACCGGGTGGCCCGCTGCTACGCCGCGGTCGGCGCGCTGACCCCCGACGACGGTGCGCTGCTGGTCGCCGGGTCGTCGCTGCAGGTCATGTCGGGCCTGCGGTTCGTCCGGGCGGCGTGGAAGGCCGGGGTCCCGGTGGTGATCGTCAACCGGGGGGCGACCCGGGGCGACGAGCTCGCCACCGTCCGGGTGGACGCCGGCTGCTCGGAGACCCTCACCGCGCTCGCCGCGCGTCCGCTCTGATCCCCCGGTCCCGGCCGTCGGGCGCCCGGTCGAACCGCTCGGTGACCCGGTCCAGCCCGATCGCCACGCCCGCGCACAGCGGCAGCACCACGACGGTCACGAACACGACCTGGAAGAGGAACGGGAGCTGGGTCAGCCACAGCTCGAAGGCGTCCCAGGCGTCGATGATCGTGCGCACACTCCACACGGTAGTACGGCCGCGCAGCGGCTAGGTTCGGGCCCATGTTCGCTGTGTACGCCCAGGAGCCCAACGCCGACGCCCCGCTCGACTCCCTCGTCGTGGGCGAGCGACCCGATCCGGAGGTCCCGGACGGCTGGGTCTCGGTGTCCGTCTCCGCCGCCAGCCTCAACATGCACGACCTGTGGACCCTGCGCGGTGTCGGCATCAAGCCCGACCAGTTCCCGATGATCCTGGGGTGCGACGGTGCGGGCACCCTCGACGACGGCACCGAGGTCGTGCTCTACCCGATCATCGGCGACCCGGACTGGCGCGGGGACGAGACCCTGGACCCGAAGCGCACCCTGCTGACCGAGCGGCACCAGGGCACGATGGCCGACAAGGTGATCGTCCCGGCCCGCAACGCCGTCCCCGCGCCGAAGGGGCTCACCCCGGCGCAGGGCGCCGTGCTCGGCACGGCCTGGCTCACCGCCTACCGCATGCTGTTCACCAGGTCCGGTCTGCAGCCCGGCCAGACGGTGCTGGTCCAGGGCGCGTCCGGCGGGG
>Ga0065178_101037_pt1 | contig 14025 bp, 13 predicted proteins | sample FECB22metaG_FD_59210 | JGI IMG/M metagenome (GOLD analysis project Ga0065178, IMG submission 59210) | Cyanobacterial communities from the Joint Genome Institute, California, USA - FECB-22 (version 2) (version 2) | ecosystem: Environmental > Aquatic > Thermal springs > Hot (42-90C) > Microbial...
CCAGGAAGAAGCCGGCGAGCAGCGCCCACACGATGTCCCCGGAGCGCTCCAGCAGCAGCGGGCCGGGCTGCAGGCCGTACTGCTGGAACGCGGCGAGCAGGATCGCCGCGGTCGCCGAGGTCGGCAGGCCGAGCGCGAGCAGCGCGCCCATCGCGGTGCCGGCGGTGGCGTTGCCCGCCGCCTCCGGCGCGGCGACACCCTCGATGGCGCCCTTGCCGAACGTCGGCTCCGGCTTGCGCCGGTCCAGGCGGCGCTCGGTGCCGTAGGCGAGGAACGTCGGCACCTCGGCGCCACCGGCCGGGATGACGCCGAACGGGACGCCGATCGCGGTGCCGCGCAGCCAGGCGGGCAGCGCCTGCCGGAACTCGGCGCGGGACAGCCACCAGCGGCCGGTCGGCATGACGGCCTTGGTGTCCTGGGCCCGGCCGACCTTCGCGGCCTGGCTGAACACCTCGCCCAGCGCGAGCAGCGACACCGTGATGACGACGATCGAGATGCCGTCGAGCAGCGGGGAGAAGCCGAACGAGAACCGCGGGCTCCCGGACGGCTGGTCGATCCCGATCAGCGCCAGGGTGAGGCCGATGGCGAGCGCGGCGACACCGCGGATCGCGGAGTCGGCGACCACCGCGGAGATTGCGACGAACGCGAACACGGCCAGTGCCAGGAACTCGGCCGGGCCGAATCCGGTGGCGAGCTGCGCGAGGGTGGGCGCGAAGAACACGACCAGCGCGGAGGCGACCATGCCGCCGATGAACGCGCCGATCGCGCCGGTGGCGAGCGCCTGTGCGGCCTTGCCGCGCAGGGCCATCCGGTGGCCCTCGAAGGTGCTGGCGATCGCCGTGGAGTTGCCGGGCGTGTTCATCAGGAAGCCGGCGATCGAGTCGCCGAACAGCCCGCCGAAGTAGATCCCGGTGAACATGATCAGCGCGCTGGTCGGGTCCAGGACGAAGGTCAGCGGCAGCAGCAGCGCCACCGCCATCGCCGAGCCGAGGCCGGGGAGCACACCGACCGCGGTGCCCATCAGGGCGCCGAGGAACACGAACAGCAGCGCGGAGGGGCTCAGGATGTCGGCGAAACCGCCGAGCAGGTTGGACAGCTGTTCCATCGCTCAGAACCCCCCGACGAACCCGCTGGGCAGCGAGATCCCCAGCAGGGCGCTGAACACGACCTGAACCGCGGAGGAGACCGCCAGGCCACCGAGCACGATGCCCGGCCAGCGGCGGTTGCCCAGCGCCACCGCAACCGCGGTGAACAGGCCGGTGGCGGACAGGATCCAACCGAGGAACGGCAGGACGATGATGAACCCGGCGACACCGCCGACCGCGGTGAGCACGGCGGGCACGTTGACGCCGTCGGGCGCGGCCGGACCGGCCTCGCCGGACTCCCCGGCGGAACCGTCGGCGGTGCCGGTGGCGGGGGTGTCGTACTCGGGTCGCGGGCGGAGGATGTCGAACGCGAGCAGCGCGGCGACGACGAAGCAGAGCACCGCCACGATCCACGGCATGGTGGTCGGGCCGAACAGGCCGCCGTCGCCGACGACCTCCATCGTCACGGTGCCGTAGACCAGGAAGATCCCCAGTCCGGCGAGGATGGCGGGGACGACCAGGGCGCCCCTCGACAGATGTGCAGGACGGCCGCTCATGCCAATCCCAGCTCCTTCAGAAGGTCGTCGATCCGGGTCTGCTCGGTCACGAGGAACTTCTCGAAGTCCTCGCCATAGATCTCGCTGCGCACCCACCGGTTGCGTTCGACGGCCTCCGACCAGGACTCGGTGGCGACCATCTCGCGGGCGATCGCCTCGAGCTCGGCCCGCTCGTCCGGGGTGATCCCGGCCGGGGCGACCAGGCCGCGCCAGTTCACGAGATCGACCTGCGGGAACCCGAGCTCGTCCATGGTGGGGGCGTCGACCCCGGTCAGCCGCTCGGGCGAGACGACCGCCAGCACCCGCAGCTGGCCGGACTCGACCAGGTCGCGGAAGTCGTTGTAGCCGGAGACGCCGACGCCGACGGTGCCGGCGGCGGTGGACAGCAGGCTGAGCGTGAGCTCACCGCCGCCCGGGTGCGGGGTGTAGACCATGTTCTCGACCGGGATGCCGCGGGCCTGCGCGAGCTGCGCGGCGACCATGTGGTCGATGCCGCCGGCGGATCCGCCGCCGATCGGCAGTGCGGCCGGGTTCGACTCCCACGCCACGAGCATGTCCTCGAGCGTGCGGAACGGTGACGCCGCGGGGACGGCGATCACCTCGAAGTCCTCGGCGAGCCGGGCGATCGGCGTGGTGTCGGCCAGGCTCAGCGGGCTGCCGGACTGGCTGATCCCGCCGAGCATCACGGTGCCGGTGACCATCATGGTGGTCTCCTCGCCGGCGAGCCCGGCCAGCTGGTTCAGGCCGATGGTGCCGCCGGCGCCCGGGATGTTGACCACCTGGACGGTGTTCACGATGTTCCCGGTGCGCATGGCCTGCTGGGACTCGCGGGCGACGAGATCCCAGCCGCCGCCCGCCGCTGCGGGGGCGATCATGGTGAGGTTGGAGCGCGCCGCCTGACCCTCCCCGGACCGGGCGGCGTCGGCGAAGGCGGTCACCGCGAGTGCGGCGACGAGTACGATTCCCAGGGCTGCGATGACCTGCCGTCGTGGCATGGCGGGAACGGTAATCACAGGTATGGGCCGTTACCAATGTCCGGCTTCGATAACTCTATGTCCGCTGCGAACACAATGAACTTTTCCGGGTTTCTCCCCATTCCGTGGTTAGGGTCGGCGCCGTCCGCACGCGCTTGATGGGGAGCGACATGACGATCTGTGTGGCCTACGGCCCGACGCCCGAGGGGACCGCCGCGCTGGACCTCGCGGTCCGCGAGTCCCGGCTGCGGGGTGCGAGGCTGGTCGCGCTCGCGACCGAGCACCAGGAGCGGTTCGAGAACGACACCGAGCCCGACGACGGCGGGCCGCTGCGGGACCGGGTGGAGTCCCGGCTCGCCGCGCTGCGCGCCGACGGCGACCCGGAGACCGACGTCCAGGTGATCGACGACGGCGGCGACGCGGCCGAGGCGATCCTGGACCTGGCCGCGGCGGCGGGGGCGTCGCTGCTCGTCGTCGGGGTCCGGCGGCGCAGCCCGGTCGGCAAGCTGCTCACCGGCAGCGTCGCGCAGCGCATCATCCTCGAGTCGCCGGTGCCGGTACTGGTCACGCACGCCGCCCGATAGGCCGGCCTTTTCGCAGGTCAGGCATACCTCACCGGATGTCTGACGGGTCACGGAACGGCATGCGGGCGGGCGGTTCGGGGCATACCGGAAGCGAGACCGGCGTTGCACCCCGTGTAGGCGGGAGACCCCCGCCGGTGCTCGTTCCGGACCGACGCGAAAGGAGCCGTGCGAACCATGGCCACCCCGATCACCAGCCCGCTCGACGACGGTGCCCGCGACATCACCGGTCGCGTGCTGCAGGAGACCCTGGTCGATCTCGTCGACCTCTCCCTGGTCGCCAAGCAGGCGCATTGGAACCTCGTCGGCAAGCAGTTCCGCGACATCCACCTGCACCTCGACGAGCTCGTCGACCTGGCCCGCGAGCACGGCGACAACGTCGCCGAGCGCTCCGCCGCCATCGGCGTCGCCCCGGACGGCCGGGTGCGGACCGTCGGCCGTGACACCGGCCTCCCGGAGTACCCGGAGGGCTACGTGTCCGACGCCGACACCGTGCTGGCCGTCTCGGCGACCGTCGACGTCGCCGTCGACCGGCTCCGCCCGCGCATCGAGCAGGCCGGCAAGGCCGACCCGCTCACCGAGGACCTGCTCATCGAGCTGGGCCGCGCGCTGGAGGAGGCCCGCTGGATGTGGCAGGCGCAGGCCGCCGGGTACCGCGGCGAGGCCTGATCCCGATCACCGGCCCCGGACACCGCACGGTGTCCGGGGCCGATCGGCGTCCGGGGACGGTCAGCGGGCGACCGCGGCGGTCGCGGCGGCGACGCTGGCCCGCCAGATCGCCATCGCCGACCACAGCACGAACACCTGCACCGGCAGCGCCAGCGCGGCGGGCAGCTGCGCGGCGTAGGAGGGGCGCAGCGCGCCGGTCCGCCACACCCGGCCGGCCTCGTTCGCCGCGTCCGCGGTGGTGAGCAGCGCGAACCGGCGGCCGATCCCGGAGCCGGCCATCCGATAGGTGAGGTCGCCGACCTCGATGTTCCAGTGCGGCGTCGACAGCGGGCCGTACGGGTGGTCGACGGTGCGCAGGATGTGCGCGCGGATGTCGCCCTCCAGCGCGAACCGGGCGACACCCTCCGAGCGCAGCGCGTAGGGATGGCCGTCGATGACCAGGTCGCGATGCGGTTGCCAGGTCCGGGCGGTCCAGCCGGTGACCGGTCGGCCGTCCTGGGTGACCTCGTAGCGGACGCTGAACAGCCGCACCCGGGTGGACGACGCACGCAGCACCCCCTCAGCCTGCCACCACCCGGCCGGTTCCGGCAGGACCGGATCGACGCTCACCCGGCCGGGAATGCCGCGGCCGCCGGATTCCGTTGGCACTGCTCAGTACCTGAGTGAACCCGAGGAGCGTCGTGCACCGGATCCGCCTGTCCCCGCCGGTCGCCTTCGCCGTGGTCGCGGCGACCTTCCTGTGGTTCCTGGCCGCGTCGTCGGCACCGTCCCCGCTCTACGTCGTCTACCAGGAGCGGTTCGCCTTCACCGAGTTCACCCTGACCGCGGTGTTCGCGGTCTACGTGCTCGCGCTGATCGCCGCGCTGCTCGTCGTCGGCGCGCTGTCCGACCACGTCGGCCGCAGGCCGGTACTGCTCGGCGCGATCGCGCTGGAGATCGTCGCGCTGGTGCTGTTCCTGCTGGCCGACGGGGTCGGCTGGCTGCTGGCGGCCCGGATCGTGCAGGGCATCGCGACCGGTGCGGCGACCGCGACCCTGCCGGCGACCATCGTCGATCTCGCGCCGCGACCCGAGCGGGCCGGCCTGGTCAACGGCACCGCGCCGCTCGCCGGGCTCGGGCTCGGCGGGCTCGCGACCGGCGCGCTCGTCGAGTTCGCCCCCGCCCCGACCCGGCTGGTCTGGGTGCTGCTGCTCGGCGGCCTGCTGGTGGCCGCGCTGCTGATCGCGCTGATCCCGGAGACGGTCACCCGCCGGCCCGGCGCGCTCGCGTCGCTGCGCCCCCGGCTCGCGGTGCCGAAGCGGGTCCGGCCCGGGTTCGTGGCGATCGTCCCGACCCTGGTCGCGAGCTGGTCGCTGGGCGGGCTGTACCTGTCACTCGGCCCGTCGGTGGTGATCGGGCTGTTCGGGGTGCGGAACCACCTCGTCGGTGGGCTGGTGGTCGCGGCGCTGTGCCTGACCGGCGCGGCGAGCGCCTACGTGCTGCGGCACCGGGCGCCGGCCCGGGTGCTGGCACCGGCCGCGCTGCTGCTCGGGCTCGGCACACTGGTCACCCTGGCCGGGACGCTCGCCGGGCTGCTCCCGGTCGCGACCGCCGGGACCCTGGTGGCCGGCGTCGGGTTCGGGTCGGCGGCCTACGCGACGTTCGGGACGCTGGCCGCGCTGGCCACCCCGCACGAGCGCGGCGAGCTGTTCGCCGCCACCTACAGCCTGGCCTACCTGGCGTTCAGCGTGCCCGCGATGCTCGCCGGGGTGGCGGCGACGGCCGTCGGGCTGCGGCCGACCGCGCTGGTCTACGGCGGCGTGGTCGTCGGCCTGGCGGTGGTCGCGGCGGTGCTCGCCCGGCGTGTCCCGGCGTCCGCCACCGGGGAACGGGTTCCCGCGACGACCCGCACCGGGTGATCGGCGGGCGGCGGTGCCGCGGACGCTGAGCTGTTCGTCCGAATTGCGTTACTCCCTTCGACGGTCGACGCGCACGGTTGACCACTCGTCGTTCCACGGACGGTGAGCGTGTGTCACGGGTTGTGAGTGGGATGTCCGGCGTGATTACCGTGTCGGCCCGTTCGAACCGCTCCCCGACGCACGGAGGTACGACCCCATGGCAGGACGCCACCGGAAACCCACCCCGACCGGCCGGCGCGCCGCCCGGATCGGCGCGCTGACCGCGATGGCGGCCGCCCCGCTGGGCTTCGTCGGCACCGCGGTCGCGGCCCCGTCGTCGCCGTCGGCCCCGTCGGTCGAGCAGACCGACACCTGGGACCAGCTGGCGCACTGCGAGAGCACCGGGAACTGGGACGCCGACACCGGCAACGGCTTCACCGGTGGACTGCAGTTCACGCCGTCCACCTGGGAGGAGTTCGGCGGCACCCAGTACGCGGCGAGCGCCGATGAGGCGTCGAAGTCCCAGCAGATCGCCGTCGCCAAGAAGGTCCAGGACCAGCAGGGTTGGAAGGCGTGGCCCGCCTGCACGAAGAAGCTCGGCTGGCGCTGAGCGGGCAGACTCGGGGGATGAGCGTCGATCTCGACATCGTCCGCCGGATCGTGGCGGCGGACAGCGGACTGTGCACCGTCGCCGTCGTCCGACCCGACGGCAGCCCGCACACCTCGCTGGTGAACGCCGGCGTCCTCGACCATCCCGTCTCCGGTGACCCGGTGGCGGCCTACGTGACCTACGGTCCCGTCAAGCTGCGGGCGTTGCGTGCGCGACCCGCGACGTCGCTGCACTGGCGGGCCGGCTGGAAGTGGGCCGCCGTCGAGGGGACCTCGGAGATCGTCGGGCCGGACGACCCGGTCGAGGGCGTCGACGTCCCGCGGCTGCTGCGGGACGTGTTCACCGCCTGCGGCGGGACGCACGGGGACTGGGCGGAGTACGACCGGGTGATGGCCGAGCAGCGCCGGGCGGCGGTGCTGGTCACCCCGGTGCGGGTGCTGGGGAACTTCTGACCGCCGGCCGGCCGGTCCGGGTGCACGACGTCGCTTGCGGCGACCCGGTCGAGCAGGCGCGGCAGCCGGCCGCGCGCCTCGCTCAGGCTGAGCTCGGTCATGTACAGCCCTGTACAGCCAGGTGTCGGCACACGGTGGGAGCGCTGCGGATCAACCGGCCTGCCGCCGTCGGAGGTTGTCGAGCATCAGCCCCGCGACCTCCCGGATCCGTGCGCAGGTGCTGTCCACGGTGTGCCGGTCGCGCTCCGCGCCGCGCGGACCGACCTGGAGCTGCGCGCGCAGCGACGCCTCGTCGGCCACGTCGAGCACCACCTGGCAGAACGGCAGACCGGTGGCCGTGGCGGGTGGTGAACTCTGCACCGCTCCGAAACCCGCGACGGTGACGACGGTCGACGTCGGCTCCGCGCCGAGGGCGGCGGATGCGGCGCTGTCGAAGGTCTGCAACGAGTACCCGACGCCGTCGTCGCCCGGCCAGGTACACCCGCGTGAGCTCCCGCCGTGGCTCGTTCCCGCGCTGCCCTCGCGCAGGTTCATCGCCTCGAGCTGGTCGTCGGTGAGGCCGGAACACGGATCGACCACCGCGACGTCGAGGGAGTAGGGCCGGTCCGGGAAGACCGCGGCCGAGCCGGACGCGGACGAGCACCCGGTGACGAGCACCAGGACCAGGCCTGCCATGGCAGTCGGAGTCGGCTTCACTGCTCGACCAGGCTCCGGAACGAGTCCTCCAGATCCTGATCGGTGAAGCCGTAGCCGATCGCGGAGAGACGGAGCGCCTCGGTCCTCTGTGGAGCCGAACGGGTCGGACACCGCCCGCCCCGCGGCTCCCGGTGCCCGACCGCGACCCCACCGGAACCGCCCGGACACCGGCGTCGTCCAAGCCGTATGACTCCCAACGGGGACGGTCCGTGATGACCTCCTACGCCCACGACCCGACCGCGTCCGTGATCGTCGCGACCTGGCCCACCGGCGACGGCACCGTCGCCGCCCGGATCGCCCGCGTCCCCCGCAGCTGGGACGCCGTGCACGCGCGCCGCGCCGCCGGTCTGCTCACCCGGCTCTCCGAGCTGCTCTGGTCGGCCTACGCCGAGGACGAGGCGATCACGATCCAGCCGTTCCGGCTGGTCGAGGCGGTCCGCCTCCCGGAGTTCCCGCCGGTCGACCCGGCCCGCATCCCGGAGGAGCGCGACCGGATCGCGCACACCCTGGGTCGCGTCGTGGCCGTGGCACCGGGCCGCGCCTTCGCCGACGCGGTCGTCGACGAGGTCCGGGCCGAGATCGAGGCCGTCCTCGACGCCGACGCGGGCGACCTCACCGGGCGTTCCGCCCAGGCCGTCACGCACGTCCGGATCGGGGTGCCCGCCGAGCAGCTGACGCTCGCCCACCGCATCCTGCACGAGGATCCGCTGGGGGCGTGGCGGCTGCTGAGCGAGGTCGAACCGACCGCGGCGGCGACCGCCGCGCTGCGCTGGCTGCGCGCCGCGGCCGCGCAGGTGTCGGCCGTCGTCGGGCATCCGGTCGCCGACGTCGTCGCGCTGGCCGAGGCGATCGGCCACGAGGATCTGCCGGTCACCCGGCACGTCCTGCAACCCGGTCACGGGGAACCGGTGGACGACACCGAGCTCGTCCGGGACCTGCTGCAGGAGGCGGTCCTGGCGGGCCGGGGCCTGTTCGTCGTCTGCCCGGACGCGGCCACCGGCGACGGCACCGGGCACCGGATGCTGCGGACCGTGCTGGATCCGGCCGAGCCGGGGCCGTTCCTGGTCGAGGGGTTGCTGCGCGGCATCCACGGCTGCTTCCGGGTGTACGCCGACGAACTCACCACCCGGGCGTCCCCGGGGCCGCCGCCCGGGCCGGAGCTGCGGCTGCGGTTCACCGCCGAGCTCCGGCGGGCGGTGTTTCCTGCTTGACGATCCCCGTTTCGTCCCGCTCTGCTGGTGTTCGGGGGATTCACGAGGGGGGAGACATGACTGTCGAGGGGGGACGCCCACGCCTGACCGGCCCGGTCGGGCTGACCGGGCGGGCACCGGCGCCGGACCTGGCGCGGGGCTTCATGCTGTTGCTGATCGCGCTCGCGAACACGCCGTTCTACCTGTACGGCCGCGCGCACTCGCTCACCGGCTTCCATCCGGTGGACGGCTCGGTCGCGGACCGGATCGTGCAGGCGGTGCTGATCACGGGCGTCGACATGCGGGTGTACCCGATGTTCGCGTTCCTGTTCGGCTACGGCCTGGCCGTGATCTACCGGCGGCAGGGCGAGAACGGGGTGCCGGAGCGGGAGGCGTTCCGGCTGCTGCAGCGGCGCAACCTGTGGCTGCTGGTGTTCGGGTTCGTGCATGCGCTGCTGCTGTGGGGCGGTGACGTGCTCGGCGCCTACGGCCTGTGCGGGCTGGTGCTGGTGTGGCTGTTCGTCCGGCGGGCGGACCGGACGCTGCTGGTGTGGGCCGGGATCGGCGCCGCCGTGCTGTTGCTGCTCGCGATGCTGTCGGTGCTCGGCGCCCGGGCCACGCTGTCCGCCGGGACGGCGGCGCAGGCCACCGGCGGGATCCCGGACTTCGTGACCGCCTCCGCGTCGTCGGAGGGCGTGCTCGCCGCGATGGGGGCGCGGATGCTGCTGTGGCCGTTCATCGTGCTGGTGCAGGGACTGCTGGGGCTCGCGGTGCCGGTGGCGATCCTGCTCGGCTTCTGGGCGGCCCGGCGCCGGATCCTGGAGCGGCCGGGGGAGCACCGCCGGCTGCTGTGGATCACCGCGGTCGGCGGGATCGCGATCGGCTGGCTCGGCGGGCTCCCGCACGCGCTGGCGCACGTCGGCGTGCTCGGCGGTCTGGACCAGGTCATGTGGGTGTTCTCCACCACCCAGATGGTCACCGGGCTGGCCTGCGGGATCGGCTACGTGGCGCTGTTCGGGCTGATCGGGGACCGGCTCTCCGGGCGCGAGCCCGGGCCGGTCGGCTTCGCGATCAGCGCGGTCGGGAAGCGGTCGCTGACCTGCTACCTGGGCCAGTCGGTGCTGTGCGCCCCGCTGCTCGCGGCCTGGGGGCTCGGGCTGGGCGCGGTGCTCGGCAGCGCGACGACGGCGCTGTTCGCGACCGGGGTCTGGCTGGTCACGCTGGCCTACGCGGTCGTGCTGGAGCGGCGGGGGAGCCCGGGCCCGGCCGAGGCGCTGCTGCGCAGGCTGGTCTACCGCACCCCGGCTCAGGGACGCGGCCGGTAGGCGCTCGGCGGCACCCCGTACGCGGCCCGGAACGCCCGGCTGAACCCGGCCAGGTCGGTGAAGCCGTTGCGCCGGGCGACCTGCCCGACCGGCGTCGCGGCGAGCCGTGGATCGGCGAGATCGCGGCGGGCCCGGTCCAGCCGGGCCCGCCGGATCCGCCGGGTCACCGACTCGCCGGAACCGGCGAACAACCGGTGCAGCTGCCGGGTGGAGACGAAGTGCGCCGCGGCGATCGACGCCGGGCCCAGGTCGGGATCGGCGAGGTGCTCGTCGAGGTAGCGCTCGACCCGGACCCGCAGGTCGGCGTGCGCCCGCTCACCGACGGCGGGCGGGGCCAGCTCACCGGCCAGCGTCCCGACCAGCCCGCCGACCTCGTCGGCGACCCGCACCGCGCCGGGGGCACTGAGCGACGGCGGATCGCGGACCAGGCCGCGCAGCACCCCGGCGACGACCGCCCCCAGGCCGGCCCGGGTGTCGAAGCGCCGCGCGGTGGCGGCCGCCGACTCGCCGCCGGTCAGGTCGATCGCGTCCCGCGGCCAGGTGAAGACGAGCAGCTCCCAGTCCCCGCCCAGCTGCCAGGCGAACGGCCGTTCCGTCTCGTAGAGGGCGAGCTGACCGGGATGCAGGACGGCCCGTCTGCCGTCCTGGTCGAGCACCGCCGTCCCCCGGGCCAGCATCCCGACCTGCAGGAACCGCCGGTCGTCCCGGTGGGCCAGCTGCGGGGTCCGCCGGCAGGTCTGCGGCACCGACGACACCCGGGAGACCTGCAGGTGGGCCAGCGTCGCGCTGTCCACGGCACCGGCGAACGATCCGCCGCGCCTGCGGTCCGGGGCCACGTCGAGTGCGACGAAGTCGTGCCGCAACGCCTCGCGCCACTCGTCGCAGCGCCGGGTCCGGGACGCGACCGGCGCCGCACCGGGGGACAGGACCACGGGGGCACCTCCGCATCACTCGGCCGCGGACCCGAGTCCACCCCCCGGGCGCCGCCGGGTCAATGCCTGTCGCCCAGTGGCAACAAACGGGCACGCTGCGCGAAACGGGACCCCGCCGCCGGACCCGATGCTGGCGTCACCACCACCGGAGGAGTCCCGCGATGACCACCACCCCCGAGCTCCCGCTGATCGACCTGAACGGCTCCGGCACCCGCCGCGCCATCTGCCCGCACGACTGCCCGGACGGCTGCGCGATGACGGTGACCGTCGAGAACGGCCGGGCCACCGCCGTCCGCGGCGACAAGGAGCACCCCTTCACCCGGGGCGGGCTCTGCGTGAAGGTCAACAACTACGTCGACCGGGTGTACAGCCCGGACCGGGTGACGACGCCGCTGCGGCGGACCGGCCCGAAGGGGTCCGGCCGGTTCGAGCCGATCACCTGGGACGAGGCGCTGGGGACGATCTCGTCGACCTGGAAGCAGGTGATCGACGAGCACGGACCCGAGGCCGTCATGCCGGTCAGCTACCTGGGGACCCAGGGCACGCTGAACGGGCTCAACGTCGGTGACCCGTTCTTCAACCGGATGGGCGCCACCGTCAGCGAGCGCACCTACTGCGACTCCGGTGCGTCCACCGCGTACGTGATGAGCGTCGGCCCCACCGCGGGCGTCGACCCGGAGAGCCTGGTGCACTCCCGCTACATCGTCATCTGGGCGTGCAACATGGTGTCCACCAACCTGCACCTGTGGCCGTTCGTGGCGCAGGCGCAGCGCAACGGCGCGAAGGTCGTCGTGATCGACCCGGTCAAGCACCGCACCGCCGCCCGGGCCGACTGGCACATCCCGATCCGCCCCGGCACCGACGGTGCGCTCGCGATGGCGCTCATCCACGTGATCATCACCGAGGGGCTGACCGACCGGGACTACGTGGAGCAGCACACCCTCGGCGTCGACGAGCTGGCCGAGCGGGTCCGCGACTGCACCCCGGAGTGGGCCGAGGCGGAGACCGGGATCCCGGCCGACGACATCCGCACGCTGGCCCGCGAGTACGCGGCCGGGCAGCCGTCGATGATCCGGATCGGGGTGGCGATCGAGCGGCACCCCGGCGGCGGCTCCACGGTCCGGGCGATCTCCTGCCTGCCCGGCCTGGTCGGGGCGTGGCGCAAGCCCGGCGGCGGGCTGCTCGCGCTGCCGCTGTGGGCGTTCCCGGTGAACTGGGACGCGCTGTCCCGGCCGGAGCTGCGGCCCGAGGGCACCCGGATCGTCAACCAGTTCCACCTGGGACGGGCGCTGGCCGGGGAGATCGACGGGCCGCCGGTGCAGGCGCTGATGGTCTACAACTCGAACCCGGTCGTCGTCTGCCCGGACCAGGAGAAGGTGCTCGCCGGGCTGGCCCGCGACGACCTGTTCACCGTCGTCTCCGAGCAGTTCCTCACCGACACCGCGCTGTACGCCGACATCGTGCTGCCCGCGACGACCCAGCTGGAACAGACCGACATCATGTTCTCCTGGGGGCACTTCTACATCGGGCTGAACCGGCCGTCGATCCCGCCGGTCGGCGAGGCGATCAGCAACGTCGAGCTGTTCCGGCGGCTGGCCGCCGCGATGGGCTACGACGACGACTGCTTCCGGATGACCGACGACGAGCTGATCGCCGCCGCCTACGACTGGTCGGCGCCGGCACTCGAGGGCATCACGCCCGCGTCGCTCGCCGAGACCGGCTGGGCCCGGCTGAACCTGCCCGGCCCGGACACCTACGCCCCGCACGCCGAGGGCGGTTTCCCGACGCCGTCCGGCCGGCACGAGTTCCTGTCCGGCGCCGCCGCCGGCGGTGACTTCGTGCTCCCGCTGTTCCGGCAGGGCTCGAACGAGTTCCAGCCCGGCGGCGTCGTCGATCCGCTGCCCCGCTACGTGCCGCCGGTCGGCACCGACGGCGTGCACCCGCTGTCGCTGATCTCGCCGAAGTCACACGCCTACATCAACTCCAGCTTCGCGAACCTGCCCGCCCAGCAGCGGGCGCAGGGCGAGCCGTCCGGCTGGCTGCACCCGGACGACGCCGCCGACCGCGAGCTGGCCGACGGCGACCTGATGCGGGTGTTCAACGACCGCGGCGAGATCCTGGTCCGGGCCGTCGTCACCGCCGACGTCACCCGCGGCGTGGTGATGGCGAACATGGGCGCCTGGCGCGCGCAGACCAAGGGGCAGGCGACGGTGAACGCGATCAACCCGACCGGGTTCGCCGATCTCGGCCACGCACCCACCTTCTCCGACACCAAGGTTCAGGTGGAACGCGCGTAGCCGGCGACGGCGCTCATCAGCAGCGACGCCGCCGCGAGCAGCGCGAGCGCCACCGGCAGGCCGACCACCGGGGCGAACCCGCCGATCGTGGCGGCGCCGACGCCGGCGCCGGTCAGGAAGCACAGCGTCGCGACCCCGATCGCGCCGCTGCGCCGGTCGTCGGGCACGGCGTCGCCGACGGCGGCGATCATCGCGGGCTGGCCGGTGCCGAACGCCAGCGTCACCAGCATCGGCGCCACCGCCAGCAGCCACGGCAGGTGCCAGGTGACGCCGGCGACGGCGACGAGCAGGCCGACCGTCGTCGTCGCGCAGGCCGCGGTGAGCGTGCGCCGGGCGCCGATCCGGGACTGCAGCACGGCCGACAGCGCCGGGCAGGCCAGCGCGACGACCGCCGCGGGAACCAGCACCAGGCCGGTGGCCAGCGGCGTCCAGCCGCGCTCGGCCAGCTCCAGCGGGATGCCCAGCAGCAGCGCGAACCAGGCGGCCGGGACGACCGCGGCGCACACCGCGCTGCGCACCACCGCCGGGTTCCGGATCACCGCGCGGGGCAGGAACCCGTCGGGCCGGCGGCGCACCCAGGCCGCGGTCGCCGGGACGCCGAGGGTGAGCAGCACCGCGCCGACCACCGCGGCGGCCGTCCCGGCGCTCGGCGACTGGACGAGCAGCACCAGCCCGGTCACCGCGGTCGCCACGATCACCGCGCCGACCAGGTCCGGCCGCACCCCGTCACCGCGGACGGCCGAGCGCCGCCACAGGTAGGGCACGGTGAGCAGGCCGATC